>JAAIGE0100884064.1_pt1 | contig 13814 bp, 11 predicted proteins | sample 6487951 | NCBI WGS metagenome assembly JAAIGE01 (sample SAMN13974128, study PRJNA590717) | phyllosphere metagenome | biome: tomato field; feature: multiple bacterial spot infested tomato fields; material: tomato leaves; isolation source: leaves from tomato fields | host: Solanum lycopersicum ... | reverse complement strand
GTTGGCAGGTTGGCAGGTTGGCAGGTTGGCAGGTCAGAACAGGATAAGAATGAAATATGTGTATACCAAGGTGTATAGAACCAAAAAATATAACTAATTTATTTCAATAATATCAATTAATTAAATCATAGGATAGATTCCTGCAGGGGACAATATCTGCCCTCTCCTTTACACCTGCCCGCATTACAAAACCTGCTTTTTACCGGCGCGATAAATCCTCACGGGTAATCGGGTCAGAATGCTGTCCATGACGTTTCGTCACGCAACGAGTCTGACCCGGTAATACGATTTCCGGAATGTCATTCGGTCAGGCATTGAGCAAAGTCTGCAGAACATTCATCCGCGCTGACTGCATCGCGGTCGCAATGCTTATAGCGGACTTAATCACACCGCATTTCCGCGCCTGCGACTACTCTGCGGCATTCTGTTTTATTTCAGCATAGCTGGCTGTTAACTGTTTCAGATGCATCTCCAGCTGCGCGCGGGCTGCCGCAGGCAAAGGGGCACCAGCCGGTTGTTGAGACAGTACGCGCAGTTGTTCTTCAGCGGGTATCGATTTGTTAAATGAGTGCATCGCATTAAAAACGATGGATTTCAGCTCACTCACCGTGATGTATTTGCCTTTCTGTTGATCCAGCCCGTTCAGCCTGTTGCTCAGATTTTTTAGCGTTGTCATTCCCTGATCCCAGCCATTGCGCTGCTCTGGCGACAATACGGCCGCGTTAAGGTTTTGCTGCCACTGATCTGCCAGGGATTTGCCCTGCTCCGGCCACAGCGCCTGAGCCTGCTCTGTAAGTGTCCGGCTGTAGGCGATACTCCAGTCAGGAGGCAATCTGTCCAGTCGGGCCAGCTGCTGCTCCGTTTGTGTAATGAGAGACTGGGGTAGCGGCGATTGCCGACGTAACCGATCCAGATCTTCCGGCGCAAGCGGTGAAGGTAGCGGTGCCAGCGATGCGGCAAACCGAATCTTCAGGGGTTCGGACCGGTTCAGAGAATGCCATCCCCACCCTGCCACCATGCATATCATCAGCATGGCGCACATCCCGGCAGCAAAGAATATCCATCTGTTAACCGGGACGGGCGCAGCAGCCAGCACGTCCACGTTCGGCTGCGGTTCCGATTGCGCGACATATATCCACTTCACTGCCCTGCCCTGAGCATCATCAGACCGGCAACCGGCAGGCTGCTTTGAGGCGGCTGTCGCCTCCTTCATCACGGTGGCAGGCAATACGATATCGGGCTGAGTGTCCGGCGCGGTGCAGGCCGTGCCATCGCTGTTTTCCAGCCGGACAGCACTCATGTGCATCTGAGTACGCAACGTATCGAGCTGGCTCAGATGTTTAAGCTCCAGACGCTGCAGTACCTCTCCCAGTCCGGTAAGCAGTTGCTCCGCCCGATAGAGCTGGCTGAGGTCGCTGTAATTTAACGGGAGCGAGCGCATTCGTTGCTGCAAACGCTGACTCAGACTGCTGAGGATTTCCATACGGGCATGGACTGGCTGAGGCCACAGCGCCCCCCACTGATGTCTGACCAGGGCCTCGATAATCGTCAGCCCTTCATTGAGCCCGAATAAGCCAGCCAGTTGTGCACGCGCAAACGTATACCAGGCTGCCGTTTGCAATTCCACGCCGTTCTGCTCAAACAGTGAAAGGCAGAGCTTTTCAACATACTGCCAGTTCACATCCGGGCGCGCCGGATGTGTCAGCTTACCGAGCTCATCACGCAGGGCGCTGTAATCCGGCAGCGTGCGCGGATCACCGCCGGTTTTGATTTTTCGCGGAGAAGTGTCATTCATGACCAGTTGTCCATTGGGTAGATCTGAAGGGATGAAAGATGTTCGTTTAAATGGCAGGGAGGATTTCAGGCAATTAACAGGTTTAAAAATCACGCACTCTTTAACAGCCTCAGACGCTACTGCAGGAGCGCAATAATCAGGCTAAAAAACGTGCTCTCGTTAAATCCCTCCCCTGAACGGGAGAGATCACCAGACGGAGCAAAGGTCCAGTCGTTCACCGAAACTGACCGCATGAATAGTCGTCCTAATTGCGTCACCTGCACGCCATCCCGGAAGGTCACCTCCACGCATCCTGTTACGCCCTGACCGTACAGGAATACCGGCACAAACTTTACAGACCGGTTGTCGATATGGAGGACGATACTGGCAATCTCAAACGCTCCGCCCCCGACCAGCAGGTCCGTGACGGACACGACCTGCGTTTCAACATGCAGGCCGGTATCTGTCAGCCATATATCCATCTGCTCCTGAAGCTGTGTCATTCGCAGGCGGAATGCCGCTATATCAGCCTGCGTTTTACAGGTAAATGAGACCGGGTCACGTTGCCTGTCCTGCAGTTTTTTGAGGAACTGTGTTTTTAGAGACATGGTGCTTTCTGGCCTCAGATCCGGGTTGTGGTGTCGAGATAGTGCTGTTGCTTCAGGTGCCTCAACAGCACCCGCCCCTCGGGCATAAACTCAGTGCCGTAGCGGACAAGTCCGACGCCTTTCAGCTCTGCATCAATGGCATAGCGCAGTTCGCCGGGCACGTGCTGCTCAAGCAGAACAACGTCTATCTTTTTCAGGCGGGGCTCATATCTGAGCAGCAGCGTTGAAAGCGTGCCCATCAGTTCATGAGCAGTACCTGGCATGCCCTGCAGGATTCGGGTCATATCCGGCAGGCCGTAGTCGGGCAGATGCGCCAGCGTACCGGCACGGCAGTTGAGGATACGCTGCATATTGTCCAGTACGGACAGAATCAGCTGGTTCTCCTCGCTGACCTGATGGAGATCGAGGCCACCAGTGAAGTTGCCCGTCAGCATTTCATACAGCGAAGGCGTATTGTTTCCCTGTGGCATCAGTCATCCCTGAGCGGTTGCAGCGTCGGATGGTTGTTACCGGCTTCAAGAATGCGCGGCTTATCCGGGTCAAGATCTTCGCGCTCAATCACCAGCTTCCAGCTGTTGTTAACCCTGTCCGGGTGGCGGAAGAGCCCAGCCACCGCGACAAACTGTGCATCGGCCTCCATCGGCATATTCAGGTCCGCATCACCGCCCGGCTTCAAAACCACATCACGGCTCGCCAGCAGGTCAGCTTTCAGAATGGTTTCCCCCTCTTTCAGCAACTGCTGGTAGACCGTTTTGTCGAAAGTTTTGCGATCTCTCAGCTGCCAGACACGAATAATCACTGGCTCAGACAGCGAATTACTCTCGCTGGAGTCGGTGTTAAGCGCCTCACGGGCAGTGAAATCCAGGTGCAGCACCTTAATCTTTTTGTAGAACACCGCGTTAAATGCTGATTTAGTGCCATCGCTAATGCCCTGCGTCACCCCGCAGCCCGCCAGACTGAATGTCAGCAGGGGTAACAGCCAGCGCGCGGTCTTAGTTAAACTTGTACGTAACACGTCGGTTTCCTTGTTGTGGTGTGGCGGGCTTCATGCCGGTGTAATAGCCCAGTTCTGTCGTAAAAGTCTGCGGGAGATCGTCCGGGAGGGCTTCGTCTTCCGCGCCCAGCACGCCATTCATCCCCAGCCAGAAAGGCCCTTCGCCGAGCGGCGGCGCGGCCAGCAGTCGGGTTCGGGTGGTCAGGGTGATTTTTGCCTTAAAACGCCAGCCAAGGTAGACACGCAGCATCACCAGAAAGTCCTGGTACAGCAGCCCGTCCGGTTTCCAGCCCTGCGACTCCTGTTCGTTTTCGGTGGACAGGGCAATCAGCAGCTGGCTGCTGGCATCCATCGCCTCGTCACCCAGCGGCGTGTTGCCATCCAGCAGAAAATCATCGTCTCCGTAAAAACCTAATGGCTGACTGATTTCCACCGGACGCAGGCAATATGGGCTGACCCTGACGGTGGTATCCGGGGCAAGCAGCGTCACCAGCGCCTGTATTCCCTCCTGCGTTTTTCCCGGCTGGCGAAGAACACCAAGTAGCGCCAGAAAGCGCGACACCGGCGTGGCAATATGCTTTGCCATCCCGGGAATACCCAGCCCCACCAGGCCAAGCAGCGACTGTGAAATCGCATCAGTACCGCCTGGTTCGAAGGTGGCCGGATACGAGTACTTACGCCAGATGCGATAAAATTGCGTCAGGATGCGGTGGCTGAAGATATCCAGAAAGCCCTGCAGCGCCTCATGCCCTTCCCGGCACTGGGCGATGTCATCGAGATAGGCGGTCGGCAGCGGCGAATCCACGCCATACATGCCCATAAACGTGGTGCGAATGAGCGGTGGTTTGCTGCCATTCTCTTCGTCATACCCGACGGCTTTGAGTTCGCCAGCCGGAAAGCCCATTCCGGGATGCGGCGCAAAACGCACCGGATCGTCAGAAGGATGGCTGGTTGAGCCTATCAGCGGCCTGCCCGGATTCTGCTTCTCCAGTAGCTGGCAGAAACGGTAAAAGTTTATCCGGTTAAGGTCAGCCTCCAGCCGTGGGGTCAGCCGGGAATACGGCGGTTGTGCTTTTCTTCCCATTCCAGACGCTCTCCGGTCGGTTGCAGGATGATAATCAGGCGGTTGAACAGATAGATATCGGTATACAGTGCGAAGAAGCGACTCAGCATCTCACCAAACAGGCAGATGTCACCGCGCCCGGCAAAGCCGTGGCTGTCGAGCGTCACGTCAATCTGCACGCCGCGCACCAGGTAGCCCTGTTCGAAGCGCTCCGTTTCGCTATGCTTCACGTCGATAATCGCCTCAAGACGACGGCGGTTCATTTCACTGTCCGTCCACTCATACAGCGCGAGGGTGCCGCGCAGCACGTCGGCATTATCCATCATCGACAGGAAGCCGCTGCCAAGGTGGCTAAGCACGCGCCAGTGGAAGCGATCCTGATCCGGTGGGTAACAGGGTAATGTCGGTGCACACAGGTTGCGGACGGCAATACTGGCTGAGGTGGTTTTCATCACCGTATCCAGCACGGTGCTTTGTAGCGCGCGGCGTGGTAACTGGCCGTTGGTACCGGTCAGCGTGAGAGACAGGCTTTCATTTTCCGGAACGGTATGGTTATCAAAGGCTTCGCCACCGAGGATAAGCCAGGTGTTATGCAGCCCGGACGGGCCACGTCGCACGCGGGTGTGGTAATAATATTCCGGCGCCTCATGACGCATCATGCCGCCTTTATGACGGAAGCTTGAGAACGGCACGTAGGTATGCTGGCTTGATGACATCACAGAATCCACCGCGTATATCTCGGTATGGCCATCCTGAACGCGCATCGGGCGCAGCATATATTCGGTCTGCAGGGAGTTGACCGTCAGTGGGTCAGATTCCAGCGGAAACAGGTTGATCACCGGCACACAGTTCAGGCGCAGATGCTTTTCGGTAAAGCTGAAGTCATGCTCCCAGCGCTCCGTCAGCACCACGTCGATTTCAAACCAGGGGAGCTCAGCCGGAAAGACGACAGTTTCCAGCCCACGCAGGCCCGCAAACATGAACTTCTCGCGGAAGGTGAAATACTCCAGCAGCAGCTGATAGCCGCTAAAACTGCTGCTCCCCTTCGGCCACAGGTCGTCATCATCGCCAAAGCCCAGTGCAGCGAAATAGCCGTCCAGCGGTTTTCTGTCCACATCGCCCGGCATGCGCAACCACAGATGCGCCATGTTCATGGTAAAAGCTTCATGCATGGCGCAGGCCAGCGGCGCGTCGGCATTAAAATAGAACGGGATTTGAGTGAGATCGACACGACGCCAGTCGGCAAGGTGGCTGCAGTTAAAGCGCAGGCTGATAACCGAACGTCCGTCAGAGTCAGTCGACAGGCGGGCGTGCTCAAGCGACAGTGGCTGTAGGGTGATCGCTTTGGTGGTGGTATAGCGGCAACGCGTGCCCTTCTCACCGATCGGCCTTGAGTTCACCTCAAAGCCTTTGACGATTCGCATCGGCTCTTTCATTTCGCGCCAGTCAGGGGTGAATTCCACCACCGACATCGACGGAATGGTGCGCAGGTAATGCGGCCAAAGCAGGCTGACCAGGCCTTCGGTCAGTTCAGGCAGGTCGTCATCAAGCTTCTCCCGCAGGCGGCCCATCAGGAAAGCAAAGCCTTCGAACAGGCGCTCCACAAACGGGTCACGTGCAGCTGCCTTGTCGAGATTAAGCATTGCTGCCTGCTCGGGATGCGCACGGGCAAACTCTTCACCGGCTTCCAGCAGGTAGCGCATTTCAGCGTCATAATAACGCAGGGTTAAATCATCCATAAAAACCTGAATAAGTGTGAATTAAAGGTATGCGAGGGATTTTTACCCGCAAAGCACTGCACTGCTCGCTGGATCGAGCGCAATCAGCCCTGCAAGAAGCTGGTCCATCTCTGGCTGTAACCGTGATTTATCGGTTTCACTGCGTGTGGCTTTCATGCGCAGAAGTCTGAGGCGGCGTGATTTCACTTCAAACAGCAGTGCCGGCGTCCACTGCGTGAGGGTAATGGACTGTGCGGCACTATCGAGCCCACCCAGCAGATGCAGGGCCAGTTCATTTTTGCCCTTCTGCTCTGCTACGCGGGCCATCAACAGACGCAGCAACCATTTGTCTTTTGTGGTGTCAGTGCCCGGGCGGGTCTGCAGCCAGTGAAGTGTGGCATCCAGACCGTCACTATCCGCTTTATCCAGCGCTTCCGGCTCAAGAGACAGAATATCGTTATCTGTCTCACCGACGGCGCTGACTGGCTCATCCCGCCAGCCGGACATATCGTCCAGTACGCTCTGGTTTATCCAGTTCAGGGTCACTTCATCGGCAAACGGCGTTCCGTCATTAAAGGCCAGGGTTTCAAGCCCGGTAAGGCGGCGCAGCAACCCTTTCAGGTCTGCGGTGATGATGTCGGCCAGTACATCCTGCCCTGATTTCATCAGGGCCTGGTGGATATACCACTGTAAATCCAGCCAGAGGTGATTGGCACCGCGCGAGAAGGTATTGTCCGCTTGTTCCAGAATCTCCAGCCAGCTCTGCTGGAGATATAGCCGTTTGAGCATGGCCCGCTGGTCAGCCCGTGGCGGTTCGATGCGCGTTTTCCCCTCAGCATCCGGGGCCGGAATAGTGTTCAGCGTGTCATGACGCAGACTCTTCATCAGCCGATGCGCCGCAAGCCAGCCACCGGGCTGTTCACGCAGATACCCTGTCAGGATGCGCGCCTGAGCCAGTAAATCCTGACCAGAGGTAATGCGGCTCAGTATCGGCGCGTCAGGCTCTGTTGCGTGTAAGGTCTGTGACTGACTCTTGTTACTGACATTCTGAGGTACCACGGCATCCACACCCCCGGCCTTCATCAGGCGGGATTCCAGCGCGCTGTACAGAGCATTCAGCGCCGGTCGTGACGCCTCCGGCTCTCTCTCCAGGCTGTCCGTAATGAGCAACAGCGCCCCGGCGGTACGCTGTGCATCCTCGCGGACAACCTCCGGATACAATGACAGACTGTCCAGAACACGGGTACCGCCGAGCCATTCGAGCGCGGCCCTGCGGCTGCGATCCCGCTGCGGGTGAAGCTGCATGCCGAAGCGCTGCAGTAATCCCGCCAGCAGTTCAAGCCCTTCGGCAAAGCCAGCCTCGCCATCCTGGTGCAGGCGCGCCCAGCAGTAATACGTTGCCACCCGGATATCTTTCGCCCCGGTGATCAGTAACTTTTCGGCAAGCGTACATATCAGCCCGGTATCGATCCCGGTGAGCTTATTGACCTCTTCGCGGATACGCTGAAAATCATCATCATATCCCGGGTCTTCACCGGTCAGACTGCTGCCACTTACCGGCGCAAGCCAGGGCTGCCAGTTTTTTGTGCGTGCCTGTGCCTGTTGACGCAGCTGCATGTCGTCAGCCTGACAGGCCACGACCAGATTCTGCAGTGTGCTCATTATTCGACTCCATCCATGTCACTGTTTCCGGTACTGGCCATCAGCGCCTGCGCGGTGGCCGCACTGTCAACACTGAATATCTGGTCGGGCAGCGTGAAACCGCGAAGGTCCAGCAGTGCCAGCGGACCTTTGCCGAGTTGTGAGCGCAGCACCCACTGCAGAGTGCGACTGTCCGGGGCGGTAAAGCTCATCATCCACTGGCTGCGGTCAAGCTGCCGGCGTTTGCCCTGCTCCAGCCAGCGAATAAAGCCCCAGGTCCCGCTGTAATCCCCGAACAGGCGCGCACCGGCGTTGACCGTAGTCCAGGTCAGCATCGTCCCCGGCCTGTAAGTCTCTCCCGGCCAGCGGAAACTCTGCCAGTCGGCCATCTGGTTGAAGTAATGCAGCTTTTGCCCATCAATGGTCAACTGCGTCTCCACCACCTGCGGTACAGGACGCGCCTGCAGCTCAAAGCTGATGCCCTGGCTGCCATCGGTAAACAGAATGTCCGACAGCTGGCTCAGCTGGTTAACCGCACGCAGGAAGGCCGGGTTAAAGCTCAGGCCCTGGCTGTTAATCTTATCCGGCACCCACTGGCTGCCCTCTTTGTGCAGCACACCGCTGAGCTCCGTCGTCAGGAAGCGCTCAATACGTCCGCTATCCTTACGCACGAATTCAGCCAGCATCGGCAGGGAGGCATCACTTTTACTCGCAGTAAACGGGAAGCGCCCGTCAAAGGCGGTGCGCCAGTTTGCGACAACGGAACGACTCCACTTATCGTTCAGGCTGGCTGCTGAGGGCTGAAGCACGGTCTCCCAGGCCTGGGTCAGCGGCTGCACAAACATCGTATTGCCAAACCCACTCCACTCTTCACCCAGGCTGGCAGAAATCAGGCTGCCATACTGTTGGGTATCAGTAAGATCCACGCTTTTACCCTGAAATACCGTCTGCGCCAGGGTCTGCATCATCTCCAGCGGATCAGAGGCGCTGGCCACCTGTTGCAGGCGCAGACGCACACGCGTGATACGGGTCAGCCAGGTCTGCAGGCTCAGGGAGTTGTCAGCGGACATGACGTTGCTGCTTTTGTTTTTACCCAGCAGCTGAAGCAGCGGGCCAAAGGTTTCATCCAGCGGACCCTGCGGGCCTGCCGCCGACTGGTCAATCGCCGGTTTATCTTTGCCGCCCACCAGCTCTTTAGCCGACTGGATGATCGAGTCCGACAGACCTTCGCGTTGCTGACCGGTCTGTCCCTGCCAGGCGAGCGTATTCATCAGGGCAATCAGTGGCGACTGACGGACATCACTCATCAGCGTCAGCTGGTCGGTGACGTCGGCGATATTGTTAGCCGGGTTCCAGTGCAGACTGTTAAGGAAACTCAGCCAGCGACCAGCAAAGTCGGTGAAGTACCTTTGCGTCAGACGGGCTTTCAGGGCTTCCGGCGACAGATCGGCTGAAACTGCTTTATGGGAATCGCTCAGCACCCAGTCGATTTCATCCCGGCGGGAATTTGCCGCTTTTTCGATAGCGTGCTGAATGCCCTCCTCCCAGGCCTGGCGCGTGAACATGCCCGGCACCACATCTTCAGTCGTGAACAGACGACGGGCATCGGTACCGCCGGTCATGTCCTCCAGAGAGAGATCGGCGAAGTTACGCCGCACGGATTTGAGCATGTTCTGGTACAGCGTGCTTTCAGCATTACGCCGTCCAATCTGCTGCAACAGGACCTGGCGGCTCTGGCTCACCAGCTGCGCATCCGGCGTGATTTTCCACTGTGGCTGCTCTGGCAGTTCGGAGATATAGAACGCCCACAAATCCGGCGACAGGCTTTGCCACAGGCCGGCTGAAATACCTATCCGCGCCGGCTGCACAGTTTTCATAGCCTGCGCATAAAAGGCACCATCGGCTTTATCCGGACGAGCCATCATCAGCCAGGCTTTAAGCTGGTCATAACCCGGTTTAGCAAGCGCAGCGCGCTGGTCACTGTTGGGGGCTGAATTCACCAGCGCACTGAGTTTCTGCATCAGCGCCTGATTTGCCGGGTCGCGTATCAGGCGGTTGTTTGCCAAGCCGTACCAGGGCAGCATCGCGTCAAGCAGCTGCGGGTTATGGTCCAGACCAAAGCGCTGATACCAGGGCGCACCGTCTTCAATACGGTGCTTCAGGCGGCCGGCGTCATTACGCAACGTATGCAGCGCCGTGAGCTGGTCATCCGAAACAGAAAGATGTTCTGCCAGGACATGCGCCTGCCCGGCAACAGAAACGATCTGCTGACGGTTGACCGCGAAAGACAGCAGCGTTCCCGCGCCCCAGATACCGATAAGGGCCATCAGCGCCCAGGCAATCGTCTGTTCCCATGCCATACCGACCCGGCGGCCACGAACACGGACGCAGTCATCCACGATGCCCTGCCAGGTTGCTGGCAGGGTCAAGGCGTGACGCTGTGATTCGGGGATATATTTCTCAGCGTCGGCAGATGCAACAGCTTCACCCTCAAACGTTTCAGCAGGTTTATACTCCGGCAGGCTGAACATCAGGCCACGCAGCGGAATGCGCTGCTGGGAGGCTGCCAGCCATGGCACCAGCTGCTGAGCCCAGCGGGCGATACCGCCGTCTTTCAGGTGCTGACCCAGGCGCAGCAGGAAGTCGTGGCCGTTGTTCTCAGCGACCTGACTCATTCCCTGGTTTCGCAGGGTTGGCAGCATCCGTTCAAGCTGGCGGGTAATGTCGTCAGGCTGGGCACGCAGCGGGAAAGTAGCCCCAACCGTCTGTTCATTACGTTTTGCCTGCGACCAGGTGCTGTCGCACAACTGCCATAAATAAACCGGGGCAGAATAACGCAACAGTTCGCTGATTTTTTCCAGACCGCGTAGATCGTTATCGCTCATTTGCGGGGTAAGATTAAACGACTGCGGCATAATCCGGATAATACCGTCCAGCGGACGCCCGCGGCGCAGTTTACGCAGCGCGGTGTATTTTTCTTTGTCAGGCTCAGCAATCAGACTGCCGCCATAAATCAGCACGGTACGGTTACCTTCAAGCCACTGGTTTTCCTGCAGGCCAGGTACCAGCTGATCGATTGCCGCCTCATCGCCGGTGACCAGCAGCAGGCGGACTTTACGACGCCAAAGGACGCTATAACGAACCTTAAGCTGCTGTTTTAAATCACTATAATCTCTGATGGTTGTGATCACATCAGGGATTGTTTTAGTTTCAGCATGCGAGGGTTCCGGTGGTAAATAAATGAGCTGTTTTTTTCTTTGCTCCCATCGCCAATAAAGAGGAGAGCAAACAGTACCTAAGAATAAAAAACCAAATACACCCCCCCACACCGACCAGATTTGGCGATGTGTCAATCCATATTTAAGCAAGACATCCTGATTAATAAAAAGTAAAAACGCTGTTATACCAGCAAGACCAACAATTAAAACAAGATACCCCCAAAGTCCATAACGTACCGGCTGTAATTCCTTTTCCTGGGTCATAAATAAAGTTCTCGCGTAATCAAACAAAGCAGTCTGGACTGAGGTGATGCCTGAACAATTAACAATTGATTAGCTTCAGTCTTTTGAGCCGCGTCAACCAACAATGCGAGTGAGACAGGGAATACCATTTCACCCGGAGGACCAAAAGAAAAATCAATTAAATAAAAAGGGTGTTTCACTGGAAGTTTCCACTGACAGCGGTCAGCATACTGGATTATTTTTGAAGTAACTTCAGCAGGGATTCCAGACAGCCAGACATGGCATAAATCACTCTTATCAATTCGATTGTATTCAAAAAGCATTTCTAAATCTTTTTCAATATTTTCATTTTCAACAGGCATAACACGGCCCAATCCGGCAAGAACCGGCAAAGCATGTCGACTGGAAAAAATGGAGGATGATATAAGCTGGGCAGAGACCATTTCGCTGGCTTGCTTTGGGAAACCTGTCAACCAGCACTGTAAGCTAAGAACTAATATCAAACCATCAGAATTAACGTTGTCGTGGAGTTCTTTAATACACTCAACGGAACAATTTACTTCAGGAAGCAGATCCCATTGTGACAGAATAATCTGGCTTACATTCTTTTTGTCCCAACCGGATGGTTGTAATACATAAATGGTATGCAGATATTTCCGATAACCAGGATACTGTTGCTCAAGCTGTTTGTCGATCATATCAGACAAAACACGAAGGGAGCCCCAGGTATGTGACAAAGGCCTGGCTTTATCCGGATATGCTGGAACATCAGACAGTGGCCCAAGAAAACTCGCGGCCCCTTTTTCCTCAGGAGTAAGGAGCACATTTCCAACCACTGACAACTGCTGTCTGCTCCATTGCTGCCATAAAGCCTTAGTTCTATCAGTTTCCTCTTTCCAGGCAGAATAAGCGATTCTTGACTGCTCATAACGATTTAGCACTGCACCAAAAAGACATAACCATATGAAAAACGCCGGGAGCAGCAGGAGGAACGCGACTTTCTTATATGCCTCTGCTCCCCATAAAGAAAAACCCAAAACAGAAAAAACCATTAACATAGAAATCAGAACAATCCCCCATCGCTTATATGACAAGCTGGCAATTGTACTTTTTTCGGGCACTTTGGGGATAGGCCACATAATATTAAGACTCAACTGTATTTTCGATGTGAGAACTAATGACCCTGCACCCACAGGCACAAATGCACTTATTAACAACAACGTTTAACCCATTTTCTGATGCTCCCGGATCGCCTTCTTTTGTCGGATTAACTCCGTGTTCTGGACAAGAAACTAAATCACCGACCAGAGCAACCTGAACACCATTGATAAACATTGTCGACGACGCGGTTATAACCTTTCCACCATGCGTGGTATTATCCCCCAGGCAAACAATTCCAGGCATATCATCCTCTTTTCAAAAATTAGATTACGTCAGTATGATGGTTTGCGAGTAAGACAGCATCCCAATTAATCATTACTAATATTTTTTAATTTCAAATAGCTTTTGTAAAGCGCAACGCCCCAGTCACGGGACTCTCTGGTGGAAAATCCTCTGCCGTCCAGAACGTCGTAAAGCACCTTTTTCTTCATTTATAGCGCAGTGAATTCACCAGCCTGTCCCAGATGTCAATCATCTGCACTTCGCTGTAGCGCGTTTTTTTGTACTCACTGGTGAGTCCAATACTGAATTTAGGCTTTTCTGCTGTGGCATCACGTTCATTAGCTTTAAACTCAAAGTCATAAAATTTATTCCTCTCATTTTCCCCCGTTACCGTATCTCTGAGGGTTTGAGTCCCGCCAAACAGCCATGATTCTGCCGGAATGCCGTGCGGTGAGAGTGCCACTTTTTTTATGGTGTACTGATTTGATGTTTTAAGCGCCTCATTAATTTGTGCACTACGGTTAAACAGGGTGTCGTCAGAACCAGGATATTTGTTATTTGTATACACACCCAGAATAAAGTCTTCATTTTCATACCGGTAAGTGATTTTTTCAACATGCTGACTACCATCATCCCGGATGAACCCATTTGGGATACATACGCCTTCAGCTGCCGGAATATCCTCATCTTTTCTGCCGCTAAGCCGTGTTATCAGAGACTGCAGAGCCGCCATTTTGGCTGGTTTCTCATTCATTTGAGCCTCAGTAAAACCAGCCCTGATATATATTTTTTTCCTTTCTCTATATTTAGAACTGGATAAATCAAGGATTTCCGTCGTGATGATAAAAGCGGTCATATTGACAAACACATGTGCCTCTAACACTCTTCCCAGATCGTCTTCCCCTGAAATATTTCTGTCAAAAATAATTCCCTTGCCGTCAGGAAAGTCAAATTTTTCTTTTATAAAGGGGGCATCTTTCGGATCGTTTTCAGGTTTATTGATGGCATCACGCAGTTCCTGCTCTCTTAACTGCACCCGCTGCTTAAATGCGGGGGGATAGAGCGGTTTGCTTTCAATTTTAAAATCATCGATAAAAATCATATCGTGAAGCTGATTGTTGAATGACACGGGAACGTCAATCACATAGCGCCCTATACACTGCGGTTTGGTC
>JAAIGE0101327068.1_pt1 | contig 13821 bp, 12 predicted proteins | sample 6487951 | NCBI WGS metagenome assembly JAAIGE01 (sample SAMN13974128, study PRJNA590717) | phyllosphere metagenome | biome: tomato field; feature: multiple bacterial spot infested tomato fields; material: tomato leaves; isolation source: leaves from tomato fields | host: Solanum lycopersicum ... | reverse complement strand
TGATTCGTTACCCGCCGTTCTTGCCGGTCCGCTGCTGCGTCGACAGGAAGCCGATCGTCTGGTGTTGTGGCTGGTGGGCTCGCGTCCTTTGCCGCTGACATTGCGTCTGCGGGTTGATGGGCTGGCGGATGCGGCGTTTACGGACTATCCGCTTGATGACCGGCAATGCCAGGTCGTCGCGATAGGCAAACATGCGTTCATCCATCTGATTGACGTGCGTCTGGACAGCGAATTGCCGAAAGACCGGCTGATCGACTATGACCTGTGCATAGACGACGAGCAGACCGGTATTGCCGACTGGGCGCCCCATCTGCTGTACAGCGGCACCAACTACCCCAACTTCGTGGTGCGGAGCAGGATCGACCACATACTCCACGGCTCGTGCCGCAAGCCGCATCATGGCTCTGTCGATGGGCTGTTATGTGTCGATCGGTTGCTGGCTGACACACTTGATCCACTGCAGCGCCCGGCCTTGCTGATGATGAGCGGCGACCAGGTCTACGCCGACGACGTCGCAGGCCCCATGCTGCGTGAGGTCCATTCGCTGATCGACCGCCTTGGGCTGTTCGACGAGAGACTGGAAGGTGCCGTAGTCGACGACAGCCAGAGTCTGTATGACCATCCGGCCAGCTATTACCAGCGCGCCGACCTGCTGCCTGCCCTGAAAAGTAACGACACCTTGCGTGACCGCTTCTTCGGCGGCACCAGCAAACCGGTGTTCACCAGTGCCACTGCAGACAACCATCTGGTGACGCTGGCGGAAGTCATGGCAATGTACCTGCTGGTCTGGTCACCGGTCCCGTGGTCCCTCGTCACACCGGACATGCCGCAACTCGATGCGCAAGAGTCTGAGCGTTACGCGCGGGAACAGGTGGTGATCGATGACTTCAGGGCCGGCCTGGGTAATGTCGCCAGAGCCATGGCGCATCTGCCCTGCATGATGATGTTCGATGACCACGACATTACGGACGACTGGAACCTGTCGGCGAACTGGGAAGAGACCGCCTATGGACATCCATTCTCGAAACGCATCATCGGCAATGCTTTGGTGGCCTACCTGCTCTGTCAGGGCTGGGGCAACAACCCTGATGCGCTGAACGAACTTGTCGCGCAGGCACAGGCCTTGAGCGATGAAACCGTCAGCCGTGACAACCAGTTGAACAGCGGGACCCAGGACGCGCTGATCGATCAGTTGCTGAAATTCCAGCAATGGCATTATGTGTTACCCACGAGTCCGGCGCTGGTGGTCCTGGACACCCGGACGCGTCGCTGGCGCAGTCAGTCGAACTTCAACCACCCTTCCGGCCTGATGGACTGGGAAGCACTCTGCGAATTGCAGCAGGAGCTGATCGATCACAAATCAGCCATCATTGTTTCTCCGGCACCGATCTTCGGGGTCAAGCTGATCGAGGCAATCCAGCGCGTATTCAGTTGGTGCGGCTACCCGCTTCTGGTGGATGCGGAAAACTGGATGGCGCATCGCGGCGCAGCGCAGGTGATCCTGAACATCTTTCGGCACTCCCGAACGCCGGGCAATTACGTGATTCTGTCGGGGGATGTTCACTACTCGTTCGTCTACGAAATCCTGATCCGGCACCGCAGTGGCGGTCCGCGCATCTGGCAAGTCACCAGCAGCGGCATCAAAAATGAATTCCCCCGACGCCTACTGGATACTTTTGATCGGTTGAATCGGTGGTTATACTCACCGCGTTCACCGCTGAACTGGTTCACCAAACGTCGTCAGATGAAAGTCATCCCGCGCACGCCAGAACACAGCAAGGCGGGTGAACGGCTGTGGAATTCAGCGGGTGTGGGCCAGGTATTGTTCAACGACCGGGGCCAGCCAACGCTGATCAACCAGCTCAACGCTAACGGCGCACCGCCTACCCGCTTCGTCGAACCGGAAGGATACAGAGACGAGCGGCCGGATACGGATCGCCGTTTTCTGGAAAACGACAGGGAAACGAGCGATAGTCACCGCTGAACCTTATCGCCGATTGCCGGGTCGATAGTTGCTACCGGTCAGGTTTACGGCAAACCCTGACAAGCATTATTTCCTGGAGAGCGCCCCCGTGATAACCAATCAACGCATAGCCAGACTCAACGCCTGGGGCGCGCATGGCTTCACCGCCACCGGCGTGGTCCTTGCGTTCCTGGCGACCATTGCCTTGTTCAATAATGAACCGAAAGCCTGTCTGCTCTGGCTCGGTGCCGCCCTGATCGTGGATGGGGTGGACGGTTCGCTGGCACGCAAGGTCAATACCACGTCGGTCCTGCCGCACTTCGACGGCTCGGTGCTGGACCTGGTGATTGACTACCTGACCTATGTATTCATTCCCGCACTGTTCCTCTATCGCTACATCCCGGTCCCGGATTACACACTGCTGCTGAGTGTGTCGGTGATTCTGGTTTCGTCGCTGTTCTGTTTCTGCAACGTGGACATGAAGAGCAAGGACAATTATTTCCAAGGCTTCCCCGCTGCCTGGAACGTTGTCGTGCTGTGCCTTTACATCCTTTCGCCAAGCCCTTGGCTGACCTTTATCACTATCATTGCGCTGGCGCTGCTGACCCTGACCCGCATGAAGTTCCTGCACCCGTTCCGGGTACGTCGCTTCATGCCGATCAACATTGCGGTCACGGCGGTCTGGTTGCTGTCCAGCGCATTGTTGATCATCAACCATCCGCACAATGGTCCGGTGGTCATGGGACTGTGGCTGGCGATGTCGGCATATTTTCTGGGGATTTGTATCTGGAGAACGTCGCTGGAATGGCTGGGCCGTCTCAAAGCCTGAGCTGATTCGTTCGCTGACCGCATCTGCCGGTCAGCGAGCGAACGACCTGATCAGAATCTGTTTTATCTGCCTTCGGTTTGAGGCTCGGCTGCAATGGCCGACTTGCCGAAGTGATACGTGGTGAAGCTGCACAGCCCCAACCCGCCCAAGGCCAGCAGGCCGCCGACAATCCCCACGCTCGACACGCCCAACTGACTGCTCACGACACTGCCGAGCAGCGCCCCGCCGCCAATCCCGATATTGAAGATCCCCGAGAACAGCGCCATGGCCACGTCTGTTGCATCCGGCGCGAGCGACAGTACGCGGGCCTGCAGCAGCAGGCCAAAGCTCATGATCGCCATGCCCCAGACCACAGTCAGCGTTCCCAGTGTCACAGCATCGCCCGACAACGGAAGCAGCATCAGCAGACACACCGCAATGGTGCCGATCGCCGTGATCAGCAGGCCATTTGGAAAGCGATCGCTGAACAGGCTGAACACGATCGAGCCCATGACTCCTGCGCCACCAAAGACCAGCAGCAGAACCGTGGTGACCTCACCACTGAGGTGCGCCACGGTCTCGGTGAAGGGCTCGATGTAGCTGTAGGCGGTGAAGTGAGCGGTCACCACCAGTACGGTCAGCAGATAGACCGCCATCAGTTTCGGGCGCTTGAACAACATCGGCAGGCTTCTCAGCGAACCTGAGTTCTGGCTCGGCAGCAAAGGCAGTGAGCGGGTCAACAGCACCACGACCAATGTCGCGACTCCTGCGATGCCCATGAATGTAGTACGCCAGCCCAATGCTTCGCCCAGAACGCGGCCCAACGGAATGCCGAGTACCATCGCCAGCGACGTGCCGGTCGCGAGCAAGCCCAAGGCCTGCACCTGCTTGCCGGGCGGCGCTATCCGCACCGCCAGTGAGGCGGTGACCGACCAGAACACCGCATGCGCAAACGCAATACCGACCCGGCTGATCAACAGCACGGTAAAGCTGGTGGCCATGGCCGAGACAATGTGGCTGGCCACGAACACCGCAAACACAACGATGAGCAATTTGCGCCGCTCTATATTGCGCGTCATCAGCATCATCGGCAGCGACATCAGCGACACGACCCAGGCGTAGATGGTCAGCATCAGGCCGACCTGGGCCGTGGTCATGTCGAAGCTCTTGCCGATGTTGCTCAGAAGGCCGATCGGCACAAACTCTGTGGTGTTGAAGATAAAGGCAGCCAGGGCCAGAGCGAGTACGCCAAGCCAGCTACCGGCATGTGCAGTCGGTGGTGTAGTCATCAAAAATATACAACGCTCGAAGTGGGTTGCGACCCGAAGGGTCTATCGCCACACAAACACGCGTGGCACCTGTAAACCAAGGCATGCGCCCCAATGAAAAAACAACGCGAAGACGCCCCGCTCAATGATCAGGACCGAGCGCAGTGTGCGAAGTGGATTATTGTCGATATGGGGGGATGCAGCCGAATACGTGGAATTCTACGTACCGGGACGGTTGATCACAACACATCCATCACATGCATCCCGGGCAAGTGACCGCCGGTCGGCAAACATAAGCGCTTATCTGGACGTGGCGTCGCCGAGAAAGCGTTTTTCATGATCGGGTGACGGCAGCAGACACTGATCGTAACGACCGAACAGTCGATAGCGGTTGAGCGCGATTCGGTTGTAGGCCCAGTCGCGCAGGAAACGTGGAAACACGCGCAACACACTCAGCAGCGGCCACGGCGCGGGCAGTAGACGCATGATGTGCAGAAAGCCATCCGAGCGCAGGTACACGCGACCATTCTGGATCACCGCGATCGTGTGAAACTCGTCCAGCGGCAAACCTGCCCATTTCAGCAACACCTGACCTTCTTCGGACTGCACGGCAGCCAGCCGTAAACGCCGCTCAGGATCGTGGCGAATCAGAAACTTCACCACGCCGTTGCACAACTTGCAGACGCCGTCGAACAGCACGACGCACTCATCGGGCTTGAGATAGGGAGCGGGAGTTTTCGGCATGAGCAGACCCTGCTGTAGAAAAGAAAACGCCCCGCCGATCATGAGACCGGCGAGGCGTTCAGGCTAAAACGTGAAGCGCGAGGAATCAAACCTTCCTGACGAACTCGGATTTCAGCTTCATCGCACCGATACCATCAATCTTGCAGTCGATGTCATGGTCACCCTCCACCAGACGGATGTTCTTGACCTTGGTGCCTACCTTCACCACCAGCGATGAACCTTTGACTTTCAGGTCCTTGATCACCGTGATGGTATCGCCGTCCTGAAGCACGTTTCCGGTGGAGTCCTTGATGACCTTGACGTCTTCGGACGCTTCACTGCTGCCGCCGTCAGCGGACCATTCGTGGGCGCATTCCGGGCAGATCAGCAGGGAGCCGTCTTCGTAGGTGTATTCGGAATTGCATTTCGGGCAGGACGGTAAGCTCACAGGGGATCTCGCATCGGGGTAAAAACCATGGATTATAAAGGGCTTTTCCGCTTTCAGGTGGATCACACGTGATCACGCATACATACCCTCTTGTTCTCACTGCCTGGCAGGGCATGATTTTCTACAATGCTCAGAGAGCAGACGCATCAGGAGAATCCAATGTTCGCAAACCGTTTCGCCCCATTCGAGGACTTGGCTCGCCTGCTGATTCCACACACTCACGCGGAGAAGATCGACGGCTCGCATGACATTTCGCATTTGCTAAGAGTCTGGAAAAACGTCTGCGCCATTCGCGATCATGAAGGTGGAGACGCCCGATTACTGCTGGCTGCCACGCTGCTGCACGACTGCGTAGCGGTCGAAAAGAACTCGCCCTTTCGCTCCAGCGCATCGCGACTCGCCGCCGCCAGGGCGACCGAACTGCTGACCGGGATGGGCTGGGATGAGGAAAGCGTGGCCTCGGTCGCCCATGCCATCGAAGCCCATAGTTTCTCGGCCCAGGTCACTCCCCTGACCCTGGAGGCCAGAATCCTCCAAGACGCCGACCGCCTCGATGCGTTGGGCATGATCGGAGTCGCACGCGTGTTTTATGTGTCAGGCCGAATGGGCCGTTTTCTCTACGACCCGGCAGACCCACAGTCCACTCAGCGTCCCTATGACGACCAGAACTTCGCGGTCGATCACTTTCACACCAAGTTGTTGCACCTGGCCGACAGTTTTCAGACGCGGACCGGCACCTCGCTGGCCCGCGTCAGGCATGATCGATTGAAGCGCTGCCTGGATGAGCTGATGGAAGAAATCGGCGCGCCAAGTGACTGAAACCAGCGGGGGACGGCATCAGCAGACATCGACGCGACATTGGTGCGAAACATCGTAGACATGTCATAAAGACATCACACACGTGCCTTATAAACGGCTCTCCGAAAGGGTCCGTTCAAAGAGGTCATCTGCTGTGAAAAATCTCCTGCCTCGTTTCTTGCGTCAAAAGTCCGGGGTAACGGTACTGCGCCGCTTCAGGATAGCGCCACGTTTGGTCATCTGCTTCGGGACCACGGCCCTGCTGATGGTGTCGCTGGGCGCTTTCTGTCTGCTGCAAATGCAGGAAATCCGCCGTCAGGGCGAGGCCGTCGAAAGCGGCGCCTTGCCAAGTATCGCCATGGCCGACGCCATCGCCATCGGACTGGTGAAGCTGCGCAGTGAAACCACTCGCCTGATTGCCAATGCCGACGATCCTGGCGCGGTGATCAGCAGCAAGATCAACGTCGAACAGCTCAAGAACGAAGTCGAGAAAGGCTTCACGGACTACCTGGCACGTGTCCCGGCGGGCACCGAGCATGATTCGATCATCGCTCTGCAGGATGCCTACAAGGCGTTCATGCCAGGCCTGCAGGACCAGATGGCACTGATCGAACAGAACAAGCTGGATGAAGCGCGTCTCCTGGCTAACACCCTGCTGTCCATGCAAGGCGACCTGATGGACATGCAGGTGCAGTTGCTGCGCGAACTGAACAAACAGAGCGCTGCTGTTGCCGTCGAAGCCGCGAGCGCCAGTTACGAGCAGACGCGTGTCATCGCGCTGAGTGCCATTGCTATCGCCCTTGCGCTCACCCTGCTGCTGGCATGGCGTCTGAGCGTCAGTATTATCCGCCCGGTTCGCCACGCACTGCACATTGCAAGCACCATTGCCGACGGCGACCTGACCCGTCATGACATTCCAGACGGCAAAGACGAAACCGCGCAACTGCTGACGACGCTGGGCCGCATGCGCAACAACCTGCACAGTACCATCGACCAGATCTATGCCGCGGCCACGCAACTGTCACAATCGGTTCAGGAAATGGGCACCATTGCTGAAGCCAGTGCCCTCAACCTGCAGTTGCAAAACAATGAAATCGAACAGGCGGCGGTGGCGGTCAACCAGATGAGTCAGGCTGCCGTCGAGGTGGCGGGCAATGCCAGCAACACGGTGAGCGAATCCGAGGCGTCCACGCAGGCGGCTGCGCAGGGTCAGGTCAAACTGTCGGCGACCATTCGTTCGATCAAGGAACTGACCGAGAACGTGCTGGATTCATCGCATCAGGCCGAAGGGCTGGCCGAGCGTACCCAGAGCATCAGCAGCATCCTGGACGTGATTCGCGCCATTGCCAACCAGACCAATCTGCTGGCACTCAATGCGGCTATCGAGGCTGCACGTGCCGGTGAAGCCGGGCGTGGATTTGCCGTGGTCGCCGATGAGGTTCGCTCTCTGGCGCAACGTACCAGTGCCTCGACGACAGAAATCGAAGGCCTGATCAGTGGAGTCCAGCAAAGCACTCAGCAGACTGCCAGCTCGCTGCGCCATACGGCATCACAAGCCAGCCTTACCCTGGAGCAGGCCGCTGCGACGGGTGAGGCGCTCAACGTGATCATCAGTTCGACCGGCACCATCAATGGCCGCAATCTGCTGATTGCCAGCGCGGCGGAACAGCAGGCCCAAGTCGCCGGTGAAGTGGATCGTAACCTGAGCAGTATTCGCGACCTGTCCTCGCAGACTGCCTCCGGCGCCCAGCAGACCACAGTCGCCAGCAACGCGTTATCGATGCTGGCGACGGATCTGAACCTGATGGTGCAACGATTCGTGCTGTAAGAATCGGGCGCTGCGTGCCCTGGAGGCAGCACAGCGCCCGACCAATCTTCTGGCTCGATCAGTCCTGCGGACGCAGGCGGTACTGAGGCGGCAACTGCTCGAAGCCGCTGATGGTGGTGTCCAGACTTTTCCAGCGACCATCCTTGATGCCGTAGATGCAACCGTGCACCGAAAGGCTCTGGCCGCGATGCCAGGCGTTCTGCACGATGCTGGTGTGGGCGACGTTGGCAACCTGCTGAATCACGTTCAGCTCGCACATACGGTCGACCCGCTCTTCTTCGGTCGGCAGCTGCGCCAAAACATTGCGATTCTCGTAATACAAATCACGAATCGTGCGCAGCCAGCCGTCGATCAGACCGAACTGACGGTCCTGCATGGAGGCGCGCACGCCGCCGCAGCCGTAGTGACCGGTCACCAGAATATGTTTGACCTTCAAGACATCCACGGCGTACTGAATCACCGACAGGCAATTCAGGTCCGTGTGCAGCACAACGTTGGCCACGTTGCGGTGTACGAACAGATCGCCCGGCAACATGCCGACAATCTCGTTAGCGGGAACGCGCGCATCCGAGCAACCGATCCAAAGAAATTCCGGGGTCTGCTGGCGAGCCAGCTTGGCGAAGAAGTCAGGGTCCTCCTGTTTGATCGCCTCGGCCCAACGTGCATTGTTATCAATCAGGTCTTGTAGCTCGTTCATGCTTTGATGCCTCGTTTATGATGCTCAGCCTTGGACTGGCCTTTGACACCGGAAGTCACGTCCTTGTGCCACTACCTGATATCACCCTTGATGACAAACCGCACGGATAAAAAAGGAATCTTCAAAGTTGCCACCGGTCCACCTAATACGACCACCTGCAATGAGGATTCGTCATGAACGATTCACGCCGTCCATTCGATGCCACCCAACCGGAACCCATCGACGACAATGAAGACCGCATGGGCTCCATGGAAGAGCTGAACTTCAGAGATGACGAGACCGCCCGTATCGGTGATCTTATGCCTGAAGACGAGCTGCAACATGAAATACCGGATGAGCGCGTGCGCGAAGCCGGCATGACCGGTGCCTCCACCGACGACCACCAGCCGACCGACGATGATCTTTCGCCGGAAACGCTGATTCATGAAGACGGTGCCCGCTCGGCCAGCGAGCGCGGTGAAGACAATCCAGCCGACCTGGACCTGACTGTCGTGGATGAAGACGATATCGGAGGTGGCGATGGTCTGGATGAAGAAGAAATGGCCATCGTCGACCCGCTGGATGGCAAGGCCGGACGCTGAGGCCGGGTCTCACTCCAGAAGTGTACAGGCCATGACCACGGCGTCTTCACGACCGCCCACTGCCGGATAGTAATCACGCCGCCGGCCTATCTCGTTGAAACCATAGTTTTCATACAGACGATAGGCTGGCCGGTTGCTGTCGCGCAGCTCAAGGAAGCACTCGCGGGCATTGAGCTGATACGCACGCTTCATCAAATGATCCAGCAACAGCAGGCCCAGTCCCCGGCCCTGACTTTCCGGCTTCACGGTGATATTGAGCAGATGCGCCTCATCGATGATGACCTGAACCACGCCATGCCCTACTTGCTGGGCGCCTTCGAACATCAGCCAGATCTCGTATGACTTGAGCCCATCCAGAAAGATGCCTCGGGTCCAGGGATGGCTGAACGCTGCGTATTCGATTTTCAGCACGGCATCCAGATCGGCCTCGGTCATGGGCCGAAAGCTTATTGCATCACTCATCAGTTGATTTCCAGCGCGTCATCAGCCGACGCATGGCTTTCCAGACATCAGCCTTGCGTTCAGGCTCGTCCATCAATAATTCCAGCCCCGGCAGCGCCCAGACAGTGCCCAGCCCGTTTACCTGCAAGTCCTGATAATAGGATTCGGCATCGGCTTCGCCCGCGAACTTCATGGCGGGCAGGCCTACCAACCACAGGCAGGTGCACGGTTCATCTTCGAGCCTTGCGCCGACAAAACCCTGTACGAAATCACGCGCGGCCTCAGGCCCCTGGTCCATCTGACCACGAACCAGCAGCGGCCAGCGCACAGGCTCGCCAATAATCTGCGGGCTGTCCGGCAGACCGGCGGCGCGCAGCATGTCCTTGAGCAACAGATAGGAGGGGTCGCGACTCTGGAATGGCTGGCCCGTGGATAACTCCACCAGCAGCAGGCAACGCCCGGCGCGCAACAATTGCAGGGAGAAGCGCGGCGGCGGCACGACCACGGCTTTGGGCGGCGCGGGTTCAGCGTCTTCGACAGCCGCTGCGACGGTGCGTGTGCTGGCCAGCGAGGGTCGCGGCACCTCGATTTTCGGGCGTTCGGCCGGCCTTTCAATAGGCACGACGTTGTCCGCCACCACAGGCGCAGGCGAGGACACCGCTGGCAACTCGTTCTGCACCTCGACCGGCGGCGGCAACGGCGCGAGCAGTTCCGGACGGGAGGGTGCAGCAAACGGCAGTTCAGTGCGCGGCAGCCAGTTGACCACCTGCATGGCAGTCAAATAAGCGCGGCGACGGGACTCATTGAGCAAGGGTCGGTCACCTGTGGATAAGTTAGGCGCGCAATTCTAGCGTTGTTCGTCTTTTCGTGCTGAAGCATATCGCGCCCAGGTGAAATCTTGAGTGAATGATGCAGTACAATCGCCGCCTTTCATTCGCCAACAGTCGGCCTATCCATGATCGAACCCAAGCGCGTCCTGCGCGCCCTTGCCGAGCATTGGGCGCTACTCGAGCCCTTATGCGAACACTTCGACCAGGGCACCTTGAGCCTGAGCGAGCTGCGCCTGCAGCTTGCGGCTCAACAACAGGACAGCACACCGCAAGACATCACCAATCTGCTGGACGTGTGGATCCGTCTGGACATTCTGGTGCCTGTCGCCAAAAGCCCGAACCGCTTCGAACTCAATGCGCAGATCCATGACTTCCTGTCATACCTGCGTCGTGAGCACCGCCTGGGGCTGTGCCTGGAGATCGAAGCCTATCTGCGCCACCTCGAACGCCTGGCCGGTTACATTCAGGACGCCTTCGAGATTCGCGACGCCAATGATCTGGCCAGGCAGCTTAGATTGCTGGATATGCGCGTGCGTGACGTGTTGAAAAAGCTCGCCAATGACGAGCAGGCACTGGTAGCAGTCGCTGATCGTGCCAAGACCAGCGACCGGCAGATTCCGCTTCGCCAACGCTATGCGGAAGTGCTGGCGACCTGGGATGAATACGTCGAGCCGATGATTCAACTGGTGAACGCCGATGGGGCTTTCGAGCAAGGCGTACGCAAGGTCGAGAATGTCCTGCTGCGTCTGTTGACCGAACAACAGCGCCTGGGTCATCTGGTCGATGACGATATGCTGCTGCGTACCCATGCGCGCATTCTGGAAATGCAGACGAGCGCCCAGCTCACCCTGCGTCATGCGCGGGAGTTGCTGCTGCCGCTGCGTGAAGAAGCACGTCGCCACAACGCAGTCACCCGTGGCGCAGCGCTGGCGTTGTCAGCCATTCGCCGTAAAGGGCTGGACGCCGTACCGCAGGCTGCGATGCCAATGTTCACCCGTCCGCAAAGCACTTTTCTGGGCAGCGCAAGCCAGGTCGAAGCCTACGTCTACGCCTTGGCGCGCTTTGAGCCCAAGCCAGCACACTTCCCCAAGGCCAGCGGCACCCGCAAGGGCGAACCTGCCCGCGCGCCACGTACGGTCAAGGAAATGCTTGAGCGTTGCGAAGACGCCTTGCCGATGCCAGACCTGATGGACTGGTTGCTGGAGCAGGAGCCGAACGGCGAAACAGAAGAGTTGCTGTATTGGTTTTCGCGCCTGTCCCGCGACAAGCGCTTTGCGCGCGAACGCCTTGAGCGCCGCGACTATTACACACGGGAGCACCGCGTCAGCCTGCGCTCCTTTGCCCTGCTTGCCCCCGCAGGCTCGCAGCCAGAGAATTCCGAGAGCACTGTTCATGCATCTTGATCTATCCGAAATGTCCCAGCTCGCCCCGATCTTTCGCGAGTTGTTCAAGGGTTACCACGTCAGCCGCCGTGATCCAGAGCTGTACGCCCAACTTTCCAACTTCCAGGACCAGTACCGTGCGCTGTTCAAGGCGCTGGGCTTCGAACTGGTGTGCGACACCCGAGGCTTCTATTACTTTGTGCCGGATCTTGCTGCGGCGCAGGTGAACAAGACTGCACAGCGTTTGGCCCTGTTTACCTTCATCCTGGTCGAGCATCTGGCCGATCAGGGCCGCGATCCGATGGCCGTGCTGGATGGCGGCAGTCTGGGCCGCGACGAGCTGCCATCAATGCTGGAGAAGTACCGCGATCTGTTTCTGCAGGCCGAGGTTCAGACCCAGGAAGAGCTGGAAGAGAAAATCATGCGCCGTATGACCCAGCTCGGCTTCGCCAGTGAAGAGGTCGGTATCTATCGATTCCTGCCGCCCATGCATCGCTTTCTCGACGTGTGCCTTTCCGTGCAGCAGGACCGTGATCTGGCGGCCAGCCTGCACAGCGCCCTGCCCTTGCCGACTCCGGTACTCATCGATGACGACAGCGATGAAAAGCTGCTGGAAACCGATGATCCCCTGGACCTCGCCGAATTCAGCGAAGAAACCGAAGAAGAGGCCTTGGCTCGTGCCATTGCCGATGAACAGGAGTTGGACGCATGAGCCAGGAACGCTTTGGCATTCGCCGTTTCGCCCTGTTGAATACCGCAGGCTACAGCCTGGGTCTGTTTCCGCTGGAGAATCCGCTGTCGGTGTACGGCGCGAACAACCTCGGCAAGAGTGCATCGATCAACGCGCTGCAATTCCCGATTCTGGCGCGCATGTCGGACATGAGCTTCGGCAAGTACAGCCTAGAACAATCCCGACGCTTCTACTTCGCCTCGGACACCAGCTACATTCTGGTGGAAGTCTCTCTGCCTCATGGCCCGCATGTCATAGGCGTGGTCGGTCGCGGCCCGGGTGGCGGCTTCGGGCATCAGTTCTTCGCCTACGCTGGCGAACTGGACCTGGGCCATTACCAGAAAAACGACACCTGTCTGCGTCAGAAAGAGCTGTTCAGCAACCTGGAAAGCAAAGGCCTCAAGGCCTATGAGCTCAAGCCGGACGAACTGCGGCGCCTGCTGGTGGGTGGCCACACCTCGATCCCGCTGGACCTGACGCTGATTCCGCTGCGCTCGACCAGTGAACAGAGCCTGAAGACTTTCCGGGCACTGTTCATCAATCTGCTGCACATGCGCGAGATCACTGCTGCCAAGCTCAAGCAACTGTTCCTCGATGCTTTCGAGCACAGCCTTCGCTCCGGCAGCGTCGACTACATTGCCGCGTGTGAAGAGGCCTTCCGCGACGTGCGTCGCATGGAACAGGATTACAACTCGCTGGTACTGGCCGGTCCGCTGGTCGAAGCACTGGCCGCAGGCGTGAAGCAGCGCGACCTGTTGCGCGGCAAGTTGCATCGTCTTTCACCGATTCTTGATTCCTTGCTGGGCACCTGGTCGGACTACTCCGGTGCACGCAAGGAGGAGCTGGTTATCCAGGCCGAGCACTACCGTGCCCAGCAGGATGAAATGCAGAACGAACAACGTTCCAGCACTCAGGAACTGATGCGGTTGGAGCGCGAGATCAGCGGTATCCAGCGCTGGGTCGGTGAGCTGTCGGTCCTGAAGAATCGTTTTGCTCTGGTCGACGACGTGAAGGTGCTGGAACAGCAGTTGCTGGCGGCCAAGGACGCGCATGACGAGCTGGCCGGAGCATTGGCACAGTCTCGACAATTCAGCGCCGAGGATCTGGACGAGCGGCTGCGGGACCTGGAAAAACGCCTCAAGTCACTCAAGCAGCAACTCGATCACGCGGACAACAACAGCTATGCCCGCCTGCGTGAAGAGTTTTCGCAACCGGATGTAGAGCGCTTGATGCGCCTGTTCAACAGCTCGCTATTCAGTCTGCCGCTTGGCGAACAGGGTATTGCGCTGGACGATGGTGACGCGTGGGTCAAATCGCTGGAAAC
>JAAIGE0100272252.1_pt1 | contig 13823 bp, 10 predicted proteins | sample 6487951 | NCBI WGS metagenome assembly JAAIGE01 (sample SAMN13974128, study PRJNA590717) | phyllosphere metagenome | biome: tomato field; feature: multiple bacterial spot infested tomato fields; material: tomato leaves; isolation source: leaves from tomato fields | host: Solanum lycopersicum ... | reverse complement strand
CTTGTCGAGCAGCAGCCACACGGTTTCGCTGAACGGCAGGATGCGCTCGGCAATCGAGCCCAGCTCTTCCATGATCGTTTCATGCGAGACTTCGGCCGCACCGAAACCGCGACGAAGTGCGTTGTGATGCGTCAGGATGCGATCGACCTTGGCGGAAAGCGCCTCCATGTCGGCGAGATCCATAACGCGGATAGCGCGGCGGCCAACCTTGTCTTCGTAAGCCGGGCCGATGCCACGGCGTGTGGTGCCGATCTTGTTGCTTTCTTGCTGCAGGTGGCTCATCGCTTCGGTGGAGCGCGTCACTTCGGCAGCCAGGCGCTCGATCTGCGCGATGGCCTCGCCGACCACGCGATCGCCCTGGTTGGCTTCGCGGTCGGCATCGGAGGCGGCTCGCGAGGCGTCGGCGGCGTTGCGTGCGACTTCCTGCACGGTGGCGGACATCTCGTGCATGGCGGTGGCCACCTGATCGGTTTCCACCTTCTGGCTGTTGACACCGGCACTGGTCTGCTCGGTAACGGCCGACAGCTCTTCGGCAGCGCTGGCAATCTGGGTGACGCCATCGCGGATGCCGCCAATCAGGTCACGCAAGGTACTGCCCATGCGCTGGATGCCCTGCTGCAGCACGCCCATTTCGTCACGACGGGTCACCTGCAGGGTCTGGCTCAGGTCGCCACCGGCGATGCGCTCCACGGCGACCAGGGTTTCTTGCAGCGGGCGGGTGATCTGGCGAGTGATCAGCCAGGCCGCCAGGATGCCGACCAGCAAGGCGATCAGCGTGGTGCTCAGTTGCAGGGTGCGGGCCGAGGCCGTTTCGCTGTTGCGGCGCTCGAGCTGAATGGCGGTCAGCTCCTTGCTGATGCGCACGATCTCGTAGCCTTCGTCGGTCAGTTCCTTGCGCGCCACGGCGATGGTTTCGGTGGCGTTCTTGAAGGCCATGACGGCATTGCGGTAGTTGTCCAGCGCACTGGTAACCTGGCTGACGCGCTGCGGATGCTCGGCAGCGAATGCCTGGCGGAACGCATCCATATCCTTGATGGTGGCATCGATCTGGGCGATGGCCGCGCGCTCGGCGTCGGCGTTTGGCGTGCCGGTATAGCCACGCACCTGATAACGCACCAGTTGCCAGTCTTCCTTAGCCTTGGTAATGGCCTGGAACTGCGCAGCGCGGCTGTCATCGTAGGGTGGCAGGTTCATCACCGCGGTGTTGATCTCGTCGATCGCTTCGCCAGCAGTCACCGCGTTGCGGGTCATTTCCTGGCGGGCGTCGTTGCTGGCACGGTAGCCACCGCGCATCTTGTTCAGCGACAGCTGATACGCATCGATCTGTGCTCCCTGGGCCTGCAGCAGGCGCACGTTTTCCGGGCTCTTGAAGCGCGACAGAACCTGACCGTGTTGAGCCTTGAAGCCATCAAGGGACTTCTGCACCGTTTCGGCGATCTGCTCGTCGCCGTTGGCCAGCATGTATTGCAGGCGGGTGATGCGCAGGTCGGTCAGCGTGTCGTTCAGGCGCGCGATGTCGGCCGTCCAGTCGCTGCGTTGGATGAGGCTACCCATGCTGGTCCAGCCGGTCAGCGCAAGTATGCAGGTGAGTGCGAGCACGAGGCCGAAGCCCAAGGCAAGTTTCAAGGTAACGCTGATGTTCGAAAACCAGCTGTTCATTCAATCGTTCTCCGACTTTTATAACCGAGTTAGAGCAGCTGGAGAGTTATTGTTGGACCAGGCTGATTTTTTGAGCGGCACGCATTCTATCGGCAGGCCGATAAATAACTAGAGGCAGGTGAATCGTTTCAGCTGACAGGTGGCGATGCGGACGAAAAGTTGACGCCCGTAGTAGGAGATAAATCACGATTGTTCAACGATATATCGCCGACAAACGGCAAATCGCCAGTATTCCGACGACCCGAGACGTGACGATCTGTCGCACGCCAAATCAGGCCAATCGCCACACCGCGCCGTCCAGCGCGCCATAAATGGCCCGCTGGATGGTCGCTTCGATGGCCATGCCGCCGGTGAACTCGCCGAACGCAGGCAGCAGGGTTGCCGCCGGCTCGATGCTGAAACACGGCATGCGCAGCCGGTCCCGCCCTCGCCCACGCAACACGAACACCGGATGCAGATGCCCGGCGAGCACGTGGCGGCCCGGGCAGCTCGTCAGCTCGTGACATAGAGCGAACGGCCCCATCGGCCAGGGCTCGCCCACCACCTCGATGCCCAGCTCGGCCCGGGGATCGCCGGCACTGCGATCATGGTTGCCGCGTACCAGCAGGATCTGCAGCTCAGCATTCCGCGCTCGCCAGGCCTGCAAGGCGGCCAGGGTGCTGCCACTGCGCGCCGGCCTGGCGTGCAGGAAATCGCCGAGAAAGATCAGTTGCCGGGTGGGATAGTCCTGCAGCAGCCGGTCGATACGTTGCAGGTTGCGCGCCGTGGTGCCTTGGGGCACCGGCTGGCCGAGTACGCGGTAGGTGGCTGCCTTGCCGAAATGCGCATCGGCAATCAGCAGCGCCTGGCGGGCCGGCCAGTAAAGCGCCTTGTCGGCCAGCAGCCAGAGGGTTTCCCCGGCCAGCTCCACTGCCAGATGAGGTGCGCTCATGCAGATCCGGCCTTGGCCTTGCCTCGCGGGCGTCCATCCTTGCGCTTGCGTTCACCGCGGCGGCTCGCCGGCTCGACCTCGACCAACGGTGCGTCCGCCACTTGCGGGCCAGGCCCGGCGGCGCGCTCCAGTTCGCCCAGCATACGGCCGATGCGGTCGGCGAGCTTTTCCGAACTGAGCCGCTCGCGAAAGCGCTCGACCATCAACGGGAACGCCAGCGGCGTGGCGCGGCGCAAGGCGTGCAGGTTCAGCCGTGCGGCGCGCATGTCGGCCAGGGTGTGGCGCAGCAGCTGCACGTCCAGCTCCTGGCTCAGCACTTCGTCATGGGCCTGGGCGAGCAACAGATTGCCGGGGTCGTACTGGCGGAACACGTCGAAGAACAGGCCGCTGGAGGCCTGCACCTGGCGCAGGCTCTTGCCTGCTCCGGGGTAGCCGCCGAACACCAGGCCGGCGATCCGCGCGATCTCGCGAAAGCGCCGCTGTGCCAGCTCTCCGGCGTTGAGGCTGGCGAGCACGTCATGCAACAGATCACGCTCGTCGAACAGCTCGCCGTCGAGCAGTTGCTCCCATTCCACTTCACTGGCGCACAGCAGCTCCAGGCCGTAGTCGTTGACGGCGATGGAAAAACTCAGCGGCCGCCGCTGGCCCAGTCGCCAGGCCAGCAGGCTGGCCAGCCCAAGATGCACGTTGCGCCCGGCGAAGGGATAGAGAAACAGATGCCAGCCTTCGCGCGAATGCAGGGTTTCGGCCAGCAACGTGCCGGGCGCCGGCAATGCCGACCAGTTGGCCTGCACCTCAAGCAGTGGCTGCAGCAAGCGCATTTCCGGGCCCTCGAAACGGCCTTGAGCAGCCTCGCCGAAGCGCGCCACCAGCGCTTCGGCCAGGGTGTTGGAAAGCGGCATGCGTCCACCATTCCAGCGCGGCACGCTGGCCTTGCCGGCAGCACTGCGCTTGACGTAGGCGGTCATGTTCTCGACCCGCACCAGCTCCAGTGGCCGACCGCCGAACAGGAACACGTCGCCGGGCCGCAGGCGGGCGATGAAGCCCTCCTCCACGCTGCCCAGGGAACCGCCACCGCCGCCCTTGCTCCACCATTTCACGGTCAGGCTGGCATCACTGACGATGGTGCCCACGCTCATCCGGTGGCGCCGCGCCAGGCGCGGGCTGGGCACCCGCCACACGCCCTCCGCGTCCGGCTCCACCCGCTGGTAATCGGGATAGGCACTCAGGGACTCGCCGCCCTGGCGCACGAACGCCAGCGCCCAGCGCCATTGCGCCTCGTCGAGGTCGCGATAGGCCCAGGTGCTGCGTACTTCACGCAGCAGTTCGTCAGGCCGGAAGCCACCACCGAGCGCCATGCTGACCAGGTGCTGGACCAGCACGTCCAGCGGCTGATGGGGGGATTCACGGGCCTCGATCCGCCCCGCCGCTACCGCATCCTGCAGCGCCGCCGCCTCGAGCAGCTCGACGGCGTGGGTCGGCACCAGGGTGGCGCGCGAGGTACGCCCTGGCGCGTGACCGGAGCGCCCGGCGCGCTGCAGCAAACGTGCGACGCCCTTGGCCGAACCGATCTGCAGCACCCGCTCGACCGGCAGGAAATCGACCCCCAAGTCCAGGCTTGAGGTGCACACCACCGCCTTGAGCTTGCCCTGCTTGAGGCCGTTTTCAACCCAGTCGCGCACTTCGCGGGCCAGCGAGCCGTGATGCAGGGCGATCAGCCCGGCCCAGTCCGGCCGGGCCTCGAGCAGAGCCTGGTACCAGAGTTCCGACTGCGAGCGGGTGTTGGTGAACACCAGGCTGACGCTGCTCTTATCCAGTTCTTCGACCACCTGTGGCAGCAACCGCAAACCCAGGTGACCGGCCCAGGGAAAGCGCTCCACCGCCGGCGGCAGCAGGGTGTCGATCAGCGGTTTGCCGCCCTGCTCGCCACGCACCAGACGCCCGTTGCCGTCAGGCAGCAAGACCTCCAGAGCGTGAGGCTGATTGCCGAGGGTCGCCGACAGCCCCCAGACGACCAATCGCGGATTCCACTGGCGCAGCCGCGCCAGGGCCAGCTGCAACTGCACCCCGCGCTTGTTGCCGAGCAGTTCGTGCCACTCGTCCACCACCAGCATGCCGACATGGGCGAACTGGTTTTTCGCGTCGGCGCCAGTCAGCAGCAGGGTCAGGCTTTCGGGGGTGGTCACCAGCGCCGTGGGCAGGCGCCGCGCCTGGCGCTGACGTTCCGCGCTGCCGGTGTCGCCGGTGCGCATGCCCACCGTCCAGGGTAGTTCCAGGCCGTCGACCGGCGCCTGCAAGGCACGCTGCGTATCGGCAGCCAGGGCGCGCATCGGGGTGATCCACAGCACCGTTAACGGCGCCGCTGCCGGCGCTCGCTTGCTGCCTTCGGCCTTTTTCGGCGGCGCCTTACCAGCGAAGCGATTGAGCGCGGCCAGCCAAACCGCGTAGGTCTTGCCGGCGCCGGTGGAGGCATGCAGCAAGCCGCTATGGCCATCGGCGACCGCCTGCCAGACCTCCTTCTGGAAATCGAAAGCCTTCCAGCCGTTACGCCGCAGCCAGGTGCTGGCCAGGCTCATGGCAGCAATTCCTGCAGCAGCTCCAGGGTATCGGCCTCCTCCACGCCTTTGTCATGACGCCAGCGCAGCATCCGCGGAAAGCGCACGGCGATGCCGCTCTTGTGCCGGGGCGACCGGGCGATGCCTTCGAAGCCCAGCTCGAATACCAGGCTGGGTGTGACGCTGCGCACGGGGCCGAATTTCTCCACCGTGGTCTTGCGCACGATGGCATCGACCTTGCGCATCTCCTCGTCGGTGAGCCCCGAATAGGCCTTGGCGAACGGCACCAGACGCCGTTCGGGATCGCCCGGTGCGCCGTCCCATACGGCAAAGGTGTAATCGCTGTACAAACTGGCACGCCGGCCATGGCCGCGCTGGGCGTAGATCAGCACGGCGTCGACGCTCAACGGGTCGATCTTCCACTTCCACCACACGCCGACGTCCTTGCTGCGCCCAACGCCATAGGCCGACTCACGGGCCTTGAGCATCATGCCCTCGACGCCCAGCGAGCGTGAGGCTTCGCGCTGCTCGGCCAGCGCCTGCCAGGTGTCGCCGTGCAGCAGCGGCGACGGCATCAGCCGAGGGCTGGCACAACTGGCCACCACCTGTTCCATCTGCGAACGGCGCTGGTGCTGCGGGTGGCTGCGCCAGTCCTCGCCCTGCCACTCCAGCAGGTCGTAAGCGAGCACCGCCACCGGCACTTCCTCGAGCAGCTTGCGGCTGAGGGTCTTGCGGCCGATGCGCTGCTGTAGCAAGGCGAACGGCTGAATGCCGAAGCGTTCGAGCTGCTCCTCGACCTGATCGTTGAGGCGCTCGGCAGGCTCGTCCGCCGCCGCGGCCATCAATTCGCCCTGCCTCGCGGTGGCTTCCGGCGCGTGCCGCCAGACCACCAGCTCGCCATCGATCACCGTGCCGTCGGGCAGCAGCGGCGCCAATTCCTGCAGTTCGGGAAAGCGCTCGCTGATCAATTCCTCGCCCCGCGACCAGACCCACAGCTGGCCGTCGCGCTTGACCAGTTGCGCGCGAATGCCATCCCACTTCCACTCGATCAGCCAGTCGCCGGGCGAGCCCAGGCTGGCGTCGAATTCCTCGAGCGGGCGCTGTAGCGGATGGGCGAGAAAGAACGGATAGGGTTGGCCGCCGCGCTGGGCGTGCTCGTCTTCGGATTCAGCGGCGATAAGCCGTTCGTAGGACGCCGCCGTGGGCCGGTTCGACAGGTCGGTATAGCCGACCAGGCGCTGGGCGACGCGCTTGGCGTCCACCTCGGCGATGGCCGCCAGGGCACGGGTGACCAGCAGCTTGGAAACCCCGACCCGGAATGCGCCGGTGATCAGCTTGATGCTGACCATCAGCGATTGCCGGTCGAGCTGCGCCCACAGGGCGTCCAGGCGCATCGCCAGTTCATCGGGCGGCAGGCCGCGCAACGGCAGCAGCTTCTGCTCGACCCACACCGCCAGGCCGTCTGTAGAGGTCGAGGTGGCCTCGGGTAACAACAGTGCGATGGTTTCCGCCAGGTCGCCCACTGCCGAATAGCTTTCCTCGAACAACCAGTCGGACAGGCCGGCGCGCTGCATCGCCAGTTCGCGCAGTTGCCGCGAAGGCACCAGTTGCCGAGGCCGGCCACCGGCCAGAAAGTACACGGCCCAGGCGGCATCGGCCGGCTCGGCATCGCGCAGGTAATCCTGCAGGGCAGCGAGCTTGGCGTTGCTCGAAGTGGTGGCGTCGAGGCGCGCATACAGCTGCGCGAAGGCGATCATGAAGTCGCCTCCGCAGCGGCGTCGTCTTCCTCGCCGTATTCGGTGGCGAACGCCTGGGCATCCAGGCCCTGTTCACGCAGATGGCGAACGAGAATATTCACTGAACCGTGGGTGACCATCACCCGCTCGGCGCCGGTCTGCTCGATGGCCCACAGCAGGCCCGGCCAGTCGGCGTGGTCGGACAGCACGAAACCGCGGTCCACGCCACGGCGCCGACGCGTGCCGCGCAGCAGCATCCAGCCACTGGCGAAGGCATCGCTGTAGTCGCCGAAACGGCGTATCCAGGTGCTGCCGCCAGCCGATGGTGGTGCCAGCACCAGCGCCTGGCGCAGCAGCGGATCACCCTTGGGCACATCACCGGCGTAGCACGTTTCGGGCAGGTAAACGCCAGCATCGCGGTACACCTGATGCAGCGGTTCCATGGAGCCATGACCGAGGATCGGCCCGATGCTTTCGTCGATGCCATGAAGGATGCGCTGCGCCTTGCCGAAGGCGTAACAGAACAGCACGCTGGCCCGACCGGCCTGCTGGTTCTGTCGCCACCAGTCGTTGATGCCGGCGAAGATCTGCGCCTGGGGCTGCCAGCGGTAGATCGGCAGACCGAAGGTCGATTCGGTGATGAAGGTGTGGCAACGCACCGGCTCGAACGGGTCGCAGGTGCCGTCCGGCTCGACCTTGTAGTCGCCCGAAGCGACCCAGACTTCACCCCGGTACTCCAGGCGCACCTGGGCCGACCCCAGCACGTGCCCGGCGGGATGGAAGCTCAGGGTCACGCCGTGGTGGTCGATGGTTTCGCCGTAGGCCAGGGTCTGCAGGTTGATGTCGCGGCCCAGGCGCGTGCGCAGGATGCCCTCACCCGGCGCTGCGGCCAGATAATGGGCGCTGCCGGTGCGCGCATGGTCGCCATGGCCGTGGGTGATGACGGCGCGCTCGACGGGGCGCCAGGGGTCGATATAGAAGTCTCCGGGAGGACAGTACAGGCCTTCGGGCCGCGCAATCACCAGATCCAAGCAGGCGACCTCCGGAGTGGAAAATGGGGGAATGTTGCGGGGCTGGGCCACCGTCAGCGGCGGTAACCGCTGACGGCGACGCCTGCATCAGCGATGCAAGCGCTGGCTCATATGTAGCCCAGTAGCAGCAGTACCAGCACGATGACCAGCACCAACCCGAGGCCGCCGGTAGGCCCGTAGCCCCAGCTGCGGCTGTGCGGCCATGCCGGGATGGCACCAATCAGCATCAGGATCAGAATGATCAGCAGTATGGTTCCCAAGCCCATGGCTATCTCCTTGCTCGTCTGTCGGCGGCCGCCGGTTAGCGACGCACCTGGCTTCGGAAGCCTGGATAAGGCGTTCCGTTCGGATTGCAGGGCATGGCGCTGCGGCGAAGCCAGCGTCTGGCAGAGCGCTCGACGCAGCGCCATGCCCTACACCTTTTACGACTTGGCGGGGAAACGGAAAGTGCAAACTTTAATGACACCGTTTTGCAAAGTGCCGGTACGGGCATCTTGGTTCACCAGCGCGCAGAGGGTTCGCGCCGGGGCGGCGCGCCCACGCGATTGCCGGTGCATCCGCGGCCGCGTAGGAGCCGCGACTCGCGGCGAATCGTGTGTACGACACCGCTCTTGCGGTAAGGCTACGATCGTTCGCGCCGAGGGCGACGCTCCCACCTGATTCGGGTGATGTCGCGATCTCCGTGGCAAGCCGCGACCCGCGGCGAACGGTGCTTGCGCCGCAAGTTTCACGGCAAGGCCAGGGTCGAATTCGCGCGGGGCGAGACGGCGACCTGAGCGTCTTATTCGGCCAGGGCGAAGCGCGCCGCCCGCTCGATCAGCTCGTCATCGGGGCGCACGCCGGTATACAGCACGAACTGCTCGACGGCCTGCAGCACGATCACTTCGCCGCCGGTGATCACCGGCTTGCCGAGAGAACGGGCCAGGCGGATCAGCGGGGTTTCCACCGGCACGGCGACCACGTCGAAAACCCACTGCGCCGCCGCCACCGCCTGCTCGCTGAAGGCCAACTGGTCGGCCTCGGCGCCGCGCATGCCCAGTGGTGTGACGTTGACCAGCAACTGCGCCGGCTCATCGCCCAACGCCTCGCGCCAGTGCACGCCGCACTGCTCGGCCAGTGCTCTGCCCGCCGCCTCGTTGCGGGCGACGATGCAACCGTCGGCGAAGCCGCTGTCGCGCAACGCGCAGGCCACGGCCTTGGCCATGCCGCCGCTGCCACGCAAGGCATAGCGGCTGGCCGCAGGCACGCCGTGTTTCTGGAGCAGTTTCACCACCGCGCTGTAGTCGGTGTTGTAACCGGTCAGCCGGCCATCATCGGCAACGATGGTGTTGACCGACTGCAGGGTCGCCGCCGAGTCGTGCAAGCCATCGAGGTGCTCGATGCAGGCCTCCTTGAACGGCATCGACACCGCACAGCCGCGCACGCCAAGGGCACGAATGCCGCCAATGGCCGCCGGCAGATCGCTGGTGGTAAAGGCCTTGTACAGGTAATCCAGCTCCAGCTCGCGGTACAGGTAGTTCTGAAAACGCGTGCCGAAGTTACCGGGCCGCCCGGACAGCGACATGCACAGGCGAGTGTCTTTGCTGATGCGCAGGGTCATTCGCAACCTCGGAAATAGAGACGCCGGCGCGACGGAGGCATCGAGCCGGCGACAGAAATGGTCATGCAGGCCCGCACGTGGCGAGCCGTGATTCAGCCCAGCAGCGCCAGGGCGTCGGCACTGGCCTGGCGCACGGCGTCCCAGCCTTTGCTGCTGTCGAGCATCCAGCTGCCGCCCACGCACATCACGTTCGGCAGCGCCATGTACTTTTGCACGTTGGCCGGGCCGACACCGCCGGTCGGGCAGAAGCGGATATCGCCAAACGGGCCGCCCAGCGCCTTGAGCGCGGCGGTACCGCCACAGACCTCGGCCGGGAACAGCTTGAAGCGGCGATAGCCCAGGGCATAGCCGACCATGATCTCCGAGGCGCTGGCCACGCCAGGGAGCAACGGCACCTGGCTCTGCAGCGCGGCGCGCAGCAGGTCGTCGGTGGAACCGGGGCTGACGATGAACTGCGCGCCGGCCTCTTCCACCGCTTCGAGCATGTGGCGATCGAGCACCGTGCCGGCGCCCACGCACAGGTGCGGACGTTCTTCGCGCAGGCGGCGAATGGCGGTCAGGCCATGGGGCGAGCGCAGGGTGATTTCCAGCACCTGCAGGCCGCCGGCATCCAGGGCGTCGGCCAGCGGCAGGATGTCTTCCTCGCGGGCTATGGTGATCACCGGCATGATCCGCGCACGGGCGCAGAGCGCGTCGATGCTTTCGATCTTTTCCGCCATGGTCGGGGCTGGACGGCTGATGGCTTGTGTCATGGTCGTGTTCCTTTCGGGCCTAAGGGCACCAGTAGATTTCGAGCGGCGCGCGCAGAAACGCGCTGATCGGCATGTTCTTGTGATTGTCTTGCTGCAAGGCCTGTTCGAGTACCGCGAGCTTGCCCGGCCCCTCGATCGCCAGCAGCGGCAGGCGGGCCGCCTTGAGTAGCGGCAGGGTCAGGGTCAGGCGCTGGTGCGGCACGCTCGGCGCCAGCATCGGCAGGCAACGACGCGGGCAATCCTCGCCGAGCGCCAGCTCCAGGTTCGGGCTGCCTGGAAAAAGCGAGGCAGTATGCCCGTCGGTGCCCATGCCCAGTACCAGCACGTCGATGACTGGCAAGTCACGCAGCGCCTGCTCGGTGAGTTCGGCCGCCTCCTCGAGGCTGCCAGCACTGTGATACAGCCCCAGCAACCGGGCCTCGGCAGCCGGTCCCTGCAGCAGGTGACGGCGCACCAGCGCCTCGTTGCTGTCCTCGTGGCTGATTGGCACCCAGCGCTCGTCGGCCAGGCTCACCAGCACCTTGGCCCAGGGCAACGGCTGTTGCGCGAGCGCCTTGAAGAAAGCGATCGGGCTGCGCCCACCGGACACCACCAGCGTCGCCTGGCCGTGGCTGTCGATGGCGGCGCGCAGCGCGCCGGCCACGTTCTCGGCCAGCGCGCTCGCCAGGTGCTGCGCGTCGCTGTGACTGCGGGCGACCACGCCCACGGGAAATTCGAGGTCAGAGATCGCCATACCAGGCCCTCCCGTCGCGAGTGATCAGGGCGATGGAACTCATCGGCCCCCAGGTGCCGGCGACGTATGGCTTGGGCGGGTCGCCGAGTTTCTTCCAGCCGGCGATCAGCTGATCGCACCACTGCCAGGCGTGCTCGATCTCGTCCTTGCGCACGAACAGGTTCTGGTTGCCGCGCATCACTTCCAGCAACAGACGCTCGTAGGCATCGGGAATCCGCGCACTCTTGTAGGCGGTGGAAAAATTCAGCTGCAGCGGGCCGCTGCGTAGCTGCATGCCCTTGTCCAGCCCCTGGTCCTTGGTCATCACCTGCAGGGAAATGCTCTCGTCCGGCTGCAGGCGGATGATCAGCTTGTTGCCGATCAGCTGGCGTTGCTCCGGCGCGAAGATGTAGTGCGGCGGTTCCTTGAAGTGGATGACGATCTGCGACAGTTTCTGCGCCATGCGCTTGCCGGTGCGCAGGTAGAACGGCACGCCGGCCCAGCGCCAGTTGCGGATGTCGGCGCGCAGGGCGACGAAGGTTTCGGTGTCGCTCTGGGCGTTGGAATTTTCTTCTTCCAGGTAGCCGGGAACCGGCTTGCCGTCGCTGGTGCCGGCCACGTACTGCCCGCGCACCACATGACGTGACAACTGCTCGGCGGTCATCGGCTCGAGGGCCTTGAGCACCTTGACCTTCTCGTCACGGATGGCATCGGCCGACAGGTCGCCCGGCGGATCCATGGCGATCAGGCAGAGCAGCTGCAGCAAATGGTTCTGGATCATGTCGCGCAGCTGGCCGGCCTTGTCGAAGTAGCCCCAGCGGCCTTCGATACCGACCTTTTCCGCCACGGTGATTTCCACGTGGGTGATGTGGTTCTGGTTCCACTGGGTCTCGAACAGGCTGTTGGCGAAGCGCAGGGCAATGAGGTTCTGCACCGTTTCCTTGCCCAGGTAATGGTCGATCCGATAGACCTGGCTTTCCGGGAAATAGGCCGCCACCGCATCGTTGACCGCGCGCGAAGAATCGAGGTCATGGCCGATGGGTTTCTCCAGCACCACCCGGGTGTTCTCGGCCAGACCGACCGCTGCCAGGTTGGCGCAGATGCCACCGTACACCGAGGCTGGCGTGGCGAAATAGGCGATCAGCTGGCGACCGCTGCCGACCATTTCCGCCAGTTGCGGGTAGTTGTCCGGCGGCAGGAATTCCATGCTCAGGTAGCGCAGGCGCGCCTGGAAGCGCTGCATCGTCGCCTCGTCCAGTTCGGCGGCCGGCAGGTAGCGACGCAGGTGCGCATCGATGGTGCTCAGGTGCTTGTCGGGGGCGCCGCCATCGCGCGCCAGCGCGAGCAGCTGGGTATCCTCGTGCAGCAACCCGGCACGGTCGAGCTGGTAGAGGGCGGGAAACAGCTTGCGCAATGCCAGGTCGCCCAGGGCGCCGAACAGAGCGAGGGTACAAGGCTCAACGGGAATCATCGACATGATCTTTGTTCTTCTATCAAGTTGCCCTATTGATAGCGGGTAACCCGCCATCGCGCAACCAAAAATGTAGTAATAAACACAACATATTCGTAGAGTGCACGGTACCGGTAGCCAGTAGACCAGCCCCAGCTTAGGATTAACCCGGCATTTCATCGGACAAGGACAACAATGGATCGCGTGCGCAACCTTCTCGAACAGATCCAGGGCCGCCTCGAGAGCCTCAACAAGGCCGAACGCAAGGTCGCCGAAGTGATACTGCTCAATCCGCAGCAGGCCACCCGCCTGAGCATCGCCGCCCTCGCCCAGGCCGCCCAGGTCAGCGAGCCGACGGTCAATCGTTTCTGCCGCTCGTTCGGCGTCAACGGCTACCCGGAACTGAAGATGCAGCTGGCGCAGAGCCTGGCCAGTGGCGCGGCGTACGTGAGCCGTGCGGTGGAAGCCGACGACGGCCCCGAGGCTTATACGCGCAAGATCTTCGGCAGCGCCATCGCCTCGCTGGACAGCGCCTGGCAGAGCCTGGACGCCAACCTGGTCAGCCGTGCCGTCGACCTGTTGATCCAGGCGCGGCAGATCCACTTCTTCGGCCTTGGCGCCTCGGCGCCGGTAGCCCTGGATGCCCAACACAAGTTCTTTCGCTTCAACCTGGCGGTGTCCGCCCACGCCGACGTGCTGATGCAGCGCATGCTCGCCTCGGTGGCACACACCGGCGATCTGTTCGTGATCATCTCTTACACCGGGCGCACCCGCGAACTGGTCGAAGTAGCCCGCCTGGCTCGGGAAAATGGCGCCTCCGTGCTCGGCCTGACCGCCGCCGGCTCGCCGTTGGATCAGGCCTGCAGCCTCAGCGTGCACATCCCGCTGCCCGAAGACACCGACATCTACATGCCGATGACCTCGCGCATCATTCAACTGACGGTGCTGGACGTGCTGGCGACCGGCATGACCCTGCGCCGCGGCGCGGATTTCCAGCCGCACCTGCGCAAGATCAAGGAAAGCCTCAACGCCAGCCGTTATCCGGCTGACGAATAGCCGATCTGATCGACACTCCGATGATGGGTTCTGCCGCGGTTTGAGGGCGACGCTCTACCTGCGCGCAAGCATTCCCGGGTATCGCTGCGCTCAACCCAGGCTACGGCTAGATGGGTAGCCTGGGTTGAGCAACGCGATACCCGGGAGCACGCGCTACGGCCACAACCCTAAGGTGCGCCCTACTTCCACCAGTACTCCACCTGCACACCGAAGTTGGAGCCATTGCGCGCACTGCCAAAGGCACCGGTGTCGGACAGCGCCGAGCCTTCGGCCAGCAGGTTCGCCGCTTCCTGCGCCGCCTTGTTCCAGGTGGCGTAGGTGTAATACAGGCGAATTTCCGG
>JAAIGE0100011819.1_pt1 | contig 13830 bp, 11 predicted proteins | sample 6487951 | NCBI WGS metagenome assembly JAAIGE01 (sample SAMN13974128, study PRJNA590717) | phyllosphere metagenome | biome: tomato field; feature: multiple bacterial spot infested tomato fields; material: tomato leaves; isolation source: leaves from tomato fields | host: Solanum lycopersicum ... | reverse complement strand
CCTGGATCGCCACCGCCCGGCCTGCCTGCGTCGTGGTCGACGTCTCGGTCGAGGTCGCCCTGCTGGTGCGGCTGCACGGCGTGCCGGTCGTGGCGGTCGTGCTCCCCGGCGCCCGTGGCGACGCGGCGCACGCCCTGGGGCTGGGCGTCGCCGACGCGCTGGTCGGCTGCTGGCCGGCCGACGTCCCCGGCCTGGTGCGCGGCGCATCCAAGGGCGAGGGTCTGGGCAACCAGTTCCTTGCCAACATCCGCGAAACCGATGCGATCGTCCATGTGCTGCGCTGTTTCGAGGATGGCGACATCACCCATGTCGAGGGCAAGGTCGATCCGATCGCCGACGCCGAGACGGTCGAAACCGAATTGATGCTGGCGGATCTGGAGAGCCTGGAAAAGCGTGTTCCGGCTTTTGCCAAGAAAGCGGCGCAAGGCGACAAGGAGGCGAAGGTCGCCGCGTCCGTGCTGGGGCAGGCGCTCGACCTGCTGCGTGATGGCAAGCCCGCGCGATTGACCAAGCCCAAGGATGCAGAAGAGGAAAAGCTGTTCGCGCAGGCGCAGTTGCTGACGAGCAAGCCGGTCCTTTATGTCTGCAACGTCGAGGAAGAAAGCGCCGCCACCGGCAATGCCCATTCGGCGCGCGTTTTCGATAAGGCGGCGGCGGAAGGTGCGAAGGCGGTGATCGTGTCCGCCGCGATCGAGGCGGAACTCATCACCATGCCGGTCGAGGAGCGCGCCGAATATCTCGAAGCGCTGGGTCTCACGGAAGCCGGCCTCGCGCGGATCATCCGGGCGGGCTATGAATTGCTGGGCCTCATCACCTTCTTTACGGTAGGGCCGAAGGAAGCGCGGGCATGGACCGTGGCCAAGGGATCGAAGGCACCGCAGGCCGCGGGCGCGATTCATACCGATTTCGAAAAGGGCTTCATCCGCGCCGAGACGATGGCCTATGACGACTATGTGCAGTTCAACGGCGAGGCCGGGGCCAAGGAAGCAGGCAAGTGGCGCTCCGAAGGCAAGGAATATGTGACGCAGGATGGCGACATCATGCTGTTCCGGTTCAATGTCTGAGGGCGTGGCGTCTGAACGATCCGTCGCTCGGCTCCATATCTTCGGCATTAGCTGTGTCCGTCACCCCAGCGAAGGCTGGGGTCTCGAGCGTTGGAGCACTAAGGCATGAGATCCCAGCCTTCGCTGGGATGACGTTTTGGGGCTGGCTGACGACATGGAACTTCGATGGCTGTATGGCGAAGAGGCCGGCAGAAGATAGACTATGCCGCTCAAATTCGCCTTTCCGCCTAGTGTCGATGCAAACACCAGACTGCTGATCCTCGGTAGCTTGCCCGGTGACGCCTCGATCCGGCAGGGGGAATATTATGCGCATCGCGGCAATGCCTTCTGGCATCTGCTGGGAGACGTGTTGGACGAAGACCTGCGTGGACAGCCCTATGCGATGCGGTTGAAGCGGCTGAAGGCGCGCGGCGTCGGCCTTTGGGACGTAATCGAGAGCGCGGAACGGGCCGGAAGTCTCGACAGCGCGATCCAGGGGGCGGAATTGCGTGACCTGGGCACGTTCGCGGCGCGGATGCCGATGCTGCGGGCGGTCGCCTTCAACGGCAAGACGGCAGCGACCCATGGCCGGGCGCAACTGGCGACGCGTGCCGACCTGACGCTGATCGACCTCCCCTCCTCCAGCGGTGCCTATGCCAGCCTGTCGCGTGAGGCGAAGCGGGATGCGTGGGCACGATTGCGCGCGCATATCGACTGACGCTTCTTCACCAAAACGTCACTTTACCGTCATCGCATGGCTGCTAAGCGCTTTGGTCTTCCACCGATAAGATCAGAGTCGCCATGTTACGTCCGTTATTTGCTGCCGTCCTTTCCCTATCCCTGCTGGCTGGTTGCGCTGCCTCGACGGTCGAGCGCCCGACAGTCGCAGCCAGGGTTGAACAGCGCGCCCCCGTCACCATCCTTGTGTCGATCGATGGCTTTCGCCCCGATTATCTGACGCGCGGGGTGACACCCAACTTGAGCGCGCTGGGGGCGGGTGGCGTAGAAGCATCGATGCGGCCGTCCTTCCCCAGCAAGACCTTCCCCAATCATTGGGCGATCGTCACCGGCGAACGCCCCGACCATAGCGGCATCGTCGCCAACAATATGGAGGACGCGGCCCGCCCGGACGAGAAGTTCACGATGGCGAGCGACGATCCATTCTGGTGGAACGATGTCGAACCGATCTGGGTGACGGCGGAGAAGGCGGGCGTGCGCACGGCGACGATGTTCTGGCCTGGCTCCAACGTGCCTTGGGGTGGCACGTTGGCGAAGGAATGGCCCTACACGCCCCAGGGCGGCACCCGGCCGGAGGACTGGTCGCAATTCAATCAGCAGATCGGCGGGACGCAGCGCGTCAACATGGTGCTGGACGTCGTGCGACGGCCCGCCGACATCCGCCCGCGCTTTATCACACTCTACTTCGACACAGTGGACACTGCCGGGCATCAAAATGGGCCGGACGCACCGGAAACCACGCAGGCCGTGGCCGAAGTAGATGCACATATCGGCGAGCTGGTCGCGGGTCTTAAAGCGATGGGCCAGCCTGCCAACATCGTCATCGTATCGGACCATGGCATGGCGGCGCGATCGGCGGACCGCATCGTCGCGCTCGACGAGATTGCCGATCCGGCCGACTATCGCGTGGTAGAGTCCGGTCCCTACGCCAGCCTCGTCGCGCAGCCGGGGCATGAGAAGGCGCTGGAACGCGCGCTGCTCGAACCCCATCCGCACATGCAATGCTGGCGTAAGGGGGAGATCCCGGCGCGCTTCCATTATGGCACGCATCGGCGCATCCCGCCCTATTTCTGCCTGGGCGAAACCGGCTGGGAGGTGCTGCCGACCGCACCCAAGGGCGCGTATAAGGGTGGCAATCATGGCTGGGACGATCGCGCGCCCGAAATGCAGGCGGTCTTCATCGCGAATGGTCCCGCCTTCACCACTGCGGCGCGACCCGGTGGCGATTTCGCCAATGTCGATGTCTATCCGCTGCTCGCACGCCTGATCGGCGTCGCGCCGCTGAAAGGCGACGGCAACCCTGCGACGCTCGCCCCCATCCTCAAGCCCTAAGCCAAGGACGCGCTCCGATGCTGACCCGTCGCCAGATCCTGACCAGCTCCGCCGCCGCATCGATGATCGGCGTGCCCGCCATCGTGAAGGCGCAAAGCTGGTTTGCGGGCTATCCTTTCGCGCTCGGCGTCACGTCGGGCGATCCCGCGCCGGATGGCTTCGTCATCTGGACCAAGCTGGCGCCCAAGCCCTTCGAGCCGCATGGCGGAATGCCGATGGTGCCGCTGCCGGTGAAATGGGAGGTGGCGAGCGACGACCGGTTCAAGGGCATAGTGGCGTCGGGCGAAGCGACGGCGAGGCCGGAACTGGGCCATAGCGTGCATGTCGAGGTGACGGGCCTGCAACCCGATCGCCCTTACTGGTACCGTTTCGCGCTGGGCAGCGATCAGTCGACGCGCGGGCGGGCACGCACGCTCCCCCTCGCCTCTGCCAGCCTCGCGCGGCTGAAGTTCGGCGTGGCGGGGTGCCAGAATTACGAGGATGGCTATTACACCGCCTTCCGCCATCTGGCGCGGGAAGATGATCTGGCCTTCGTCTTTCACTATGGCGACTTCATCTACGAATATCAGCAGCGCGGGCCGGACTATGACAAGGATGGCCTGCCGGTCGCGCCGGTGCGCCAGCATATCGGGCAGGACTGTTTCGACCTCGCCGACTATCGGCTGCGTTACGCGCAGTATCTGAGCGATTATGATCTTCAGGCGGCGCGGGCGCGGCATACATGGTTCCAGACATTCGACGATCATGAGATCGAGAATAACTGGGTCGGCGACCATGCGGGCAAGGGCAGCAGCCCGGCGGAGGTGTTTCGCTTGCGGCGGCAGGCGGGCCTGCAAGCCTGGTACGAATATATGCCGGTGCGGGAGGCGTTGTTGCCGAGGGGCGGCATCATCGCCAACGCTTGGCGCGAGGCGCGGCTGGGTGACCTTTTGTCGATCGACTTCCTCGACACCCGCTCCTTCCGCAGCGACCAGCCATGCGGCGACGGGTTCAAGCCATGGTGCGCGGGAATGGACGATCCCAAGGCGAAGGTGATGTCGCCCGAGGAGGAAAGCTGGCTCACCCGCAATCTGACGCGGGGGCAGACCAAGTGGAACTGCCTCGCGCAGCAAGTGATGATGATGTCGCTCGACCGGCGACGCTACCCGGACGAGAAGGACAAGATCTACAATCTCGACACCTGGGCCGCCTACACGGCGCAACGCGGGCGCGTATTGGCGAAGATGCGCGGCCTCGACAATGTCATCGTGCTGACGGGTGACGAGCATCAGAATTGGGCGGGGTTGCTGGAACGCGAGGGCAAGCCGGTGGCGGTCGAGTTCGTTTCGACCTCCATCTCGTCGGGCGGCGACGGGAGCGACGTTCGCGCAGGCAGCGACGTCATCCTGCGCAACAATCCGCAGTTGAAATTCATCAACGACCAGCGTGGCTATCTCGTCTGCAACGTCACGCCGGACGCGTGGATGACGCATTTCCGCGTCATGGATCAGGTGTCGACACCGGGCGGCGCGATTTCCACGCGCACGACGATCACCGTGCCGCGCGGGCAGCCGTCGCTCCAGATCGGCTGACATTGACGTAAACGTAAGGTGGTTCTACACCCGCTTTCAGGTTGCAGGAGAGCGGTGATGGTGGACGATATTGTCTATTTCGAGGATCTGTCGATCGGCGACGGGTTCGATTTCGGACCGGTGACATTGACTCGCGAAGACTCCGTCGCCTTCGCCGCAGAGTTCGATCCCCAGCCATTTCATCTGTCGGACGAGGCAGCGGCGCAAACGCATTTCGGCACGATCTCCGCGAGCGGATGGCACACGACCGCCCTTTTCATGAAGATGTTCGTCGCCGAAATGCAGCGCAATCCGGGACGTCAGGCGGCGAGCCTCGGCGCGCTCGGCGTGGACGAGTTGCGCTGGCTCAAGCCCGTGCGGCCCGGCGACACGTTGCGCGGCACCAGCGAGGTGATCGACAAGAAGGCGTCGGCCAAGCGTCCGGAAATGGGGATCGTACGCAGCAAGGTGACGATCTTCAATCAGCAGGACGAGCCTGTGATGACCATGATCCCGATCGCGATGTGGCGAACGCGACCGGGTGCCGACGGTCAATAGCCCGGCTGGTTTGCTTTCGCGTCGGCGGCCATGATGCGAATGTCACGCGTCTTGGAACCGGCGATCTGGATGATGTGGCGCCCGGCGGAGAGATCGAACCAGACGATCTTGCGAATACCCGAACAGTCGGGGCCATGACCATGATCGACCGAAGCGAGCGCCGTCGTGCCATCCACTGCGTCTACCCAGGCTGCGCCGGATAGCGCGATCCCCACTCGGGCAGGCTGCTTGAGCGCCACGGTGAAAACCCCGCCATATCCTTCCTTCCCACCCTTGGCAGGCGGGGTGGCGAACTGGACATGATCGGCGGGGGTCAGGTTGGCAGTGACGGGTTTGCCGAGGATGAGCGAAGGGGCACCAAGCACCTGCGTTCCCGCCAAGGCATCGCCGCTTTGGGTCCAGCTGGTCCAGGGTTCGGCTAATCGCGCGGAGCTGGTGCAGGCTGCCGCAGATGCGGGCGCGGCGGCGAGCAGCAGGGCGACGATAATAGTCATGGACGGCTCTTCTCCAACAGCCAGATATGAAAGCAGTGCACGACGATTAGCGTCGCGCCGAACGCGAGCAGCGCCATAGTCGCGTGATCGCCCACACTGTGCTGCGGCGTGTGTGTCAGCGTCAGCCACAGCATGAAGAGCAGGCCGAGCAATCCCAGCACGGGCGTGAATGCGAGCGCGACGGGACGCGGCGCAGTCCAGTTGACCTTGCCGGTGAGAGACCATTGCATCGGCAGCCGGTCCCGCGACGCGAGCCGCCGATTCGCGCGCAGCGACAGGCCGGCCAGGGTCGCAAGGGCCAGAATGACGATTGCTGCATCGATCATGTTTTGCGCGCCTCCACGCTCATTTCCGCCCGAACAGTTTTTCGATATCGCCGTGGCCGAGCTTCACCAAAGTGGACGCATGTGTGGTAGCCCCTTCAATCAAAAAAGAGGCTCTTTTAGCGCCTTTTCATATTCCGCTATCATATGAGCAAAATCCCGCCGTGCCTGTGCGACTTGCCAACGCCTTAAATAGGCAGCCAACAAAATGAAAATACCTAGTCCGGCACAAGCAGCCGCGACATGATTTTGGCTATTTCTTAGCGCCAGATATGCGACAAAAGCCAAAGTGATGAACATCACCCAAGCATATATGACAAGAAAAGCCGTTATTCGCCAAAAAATCGGCGCGATTGGCCTGCCGCTTTTTGGATCAAATGTAATTCGGTCGATATCAAACATGGATGCCCCAGCTTAGAAAGAGCGCTTCCAAACATACGAGTAACACACTCTATTTCCTACCAAAAAGCTTCTCAATCGAACTGTGATCTAGTTTTACCCAGGTAGGTCTGCCATGATTGCACTGGCCCGATCGTGGCGTGACCTCCATTTCGCGGAGCAGCGCATTCATTTCGGCGACCGAGAGCACGCGGCCTGCGCGGACCGATCCGTGACAGGCCATGGTGGCGACGACGAGGTCGAGCCGTTCCTTGAGCGAGAGGGCGCTATCATAAGCGGCGAGGTCGTCGGCAAGGTCGGTGACCAGCCCATGCACATCTGACTGCCCCAGCATCGCGGGGACGGCGCGCACCAGCATCGCGGAAGGGCCGAAACGTTCGAGGTCGAGACCAAAATCGTGCAGTTCGGTGATGCGGCTTTCCAGACGGTCGCAGGCTGGCTCGTCCAGTTCGACAACTTCGGGCAGGAGCAGAGCTTGCGACGTGACGCCCTGCCCCTCCATCGCGCGGCGCATCCTCTCGAGCGTCAGCCGTTCGTGCGCCGCGTGTTGATCGACGATGACAAGGCCATCCTCCGCTTCCGCCACGATATAGGTGCGCGCGACCTGACCGCGAGCGACGCCGAGGGGGAAGTCGTGCGCTTCGGGCGCGGGCGCAGCGGCAAGTTCGGCACGGGCCTGAGGCGGAGGGGTGATGAAGCTGGCGCGGCGGTCGGCGAAGGCGGACTGCGCCAGCGGGTTGTAGCCGGACGGAGATGCGCCGACCGCTTCAAAGATCGGCATCGCGCCGATCGGGGTTGGCGAAATGGGTTCGGGCTTCCAGGCAGACAGTGCTGAGGGATCGGCGTGCTGGACGGCACGGAACCCTTCGGCATCGAGCGCGCGGCGCAGGCCCGATACGATCATCCCCCGGATCATCGCCGGATCGCGAAAGCGCACTTCGGTCTTGGCCGGGTGGACGTTCACATCGACGTCGAGCGGCGGCACATCGAGAAATAGCGCGACCACGGGATGGCGATCGCGCGCCAGCATGTCGGCATAGGCGCCGCGCAATGCGCCGATCAGCAACCGGTCGCGCACCGGTCGCCCGTTGACGAACAGATATTGATGATCGCCAACGCCCCGATTGTAGGTGGGGAGCGAGGCGACACCCGACAGGTGCACGCCTTCGCGCTCAAGGCTGACGATGACATGATTGTCGGCCAGTTGCCGGTCGGTGAGTGCCGCGACCCGATCCTCCCTCGCTTCCCCGCCCTGGACGCCGAGCGCGCGGCGGCCGTCATGCTCCAGCGCGAAGGCGACGGCGGGATGCGCCATGGCGAGGCGGCGGACGATGTCGAGGCAAGCGGCATATTCCGACTTGGGCGAGCGCAGGAATTTGCGGCGGGCGGGCACCTTGCCGAACAACTGCTCGACGGTGACGCGGGTGCCCGGCGGCAGCGCGGCTGGTCCTTCCGCAACGACCACGCCATTGTCGACCGTGCGGTTCCATCCGTCCGCGCCGCCGACGCGGCTGTCGATGGAGAGGCGCGCCACGCTCGCGATCGAAGGAAGCGCCTCGCCACGGAAGCCTAGTGTCGCGACATGCTCGATCGCATCGTCGGGCAGTTTGGACGTCGCATGGCGTTCCAGCGCCAGCGCCATGTCGGGCGGCGTCATGCCGCAGCCGTCGTCGCTCACTTCGATCCGGTCCAGACCCCCGTTCGCCAAGCGAATCGATATGCGGGTCGCGCCCGCATCGAGCGCGTTTTCAACGATTTCCTTGAGCGCGCTGGCGGGTCTTTCGACCACTTCACCGGCAGCGATACGATTGACCAGATGTTCGGGCAGGCGGCGTATTGACATTGATTAGTGACTAGCCCAAGCGAGCGCTTTCCGCGAGCCGCACACCTGAATTTTTTGCATGACATTGACCAAGGGTGGGCGGTCAAGCAGGGCATATTTCCCGCGTCAGGAGATGGCGGGCGAAACAGGATAAGGCATGTCGATCTTCTCGCGTCTCTTCAAATTCTCCTCGCAAGATATGGCTATCGACCTCGGCACCGCCAACACGGTGGTCTATGTGCGCGGGCGCGGCATCGTGCTGAACGAGCCGTCGGTCGTCGCCGTGGAGACGCTGAATGGCGTCAAGCGGGTCAAGGCGGTGGGTGAAGACGCCAAGCTGATGATGGGCAAGACCCCCGATTCGATCGAGGCCATCCGCCCCCTGCGTGACGGCGTGATCGCCGACATCGACGTCGCCGAACAGATGATCAAGCACTTCATCTCCAAGGTGCATGGCGGCAAGCACAGCCCTTGGCGCGCGCCGGAGATCGTTATCTGCGTGCCGTCGGGTTCGACCAGCGTCGAGCGCCGCGCGATCCGTGACGCCGCGAGCAATGCGGGTGCAAGCCAGGTGTTCCTGATCGAAGAACCGATGGCCGCCGCGATCGGTGCCGACATGCCGGTGACCGAGCCGATTGGATCGATGGTGGTGGATATCGGCGGCGGCACGACTGAGGTCGCGGTGCTGTCGCTGCGTGGCCTTGCCTACACCACATCGGTGCGCGTGGGCGGCGACAAGATGGACGAGGCGATCGTCTCCTTCGTGCGCCGCCACCACAACCTCCTCATCGGCGAAGCGACAGCTGAGCGGATCAAGAAGCAATTCGGCGTGGCGCAACCGCCAGAGGACGGCGTGGGCGAGACGATACACATCAAGGGCCGCGACCTCGTAAACGGCGTGCCCAAGGAAATCAGTATTAACCAGGGCCAGATCGCTGACGCGCTGGCTGAGCCGATCAGCACCATCGTCGAAGGCGTGCGCATCGCGCTGGAAAACACCGCGCCCGAACTGGCGGCGGATATCGTCGATCAGGGCATCGTGCTGACCGGCGGCGGCGCGCTGCTCAAGGGTCTGGACGACGAACTGCGCGACGAAACGGGCCTGCCCGTCACCATCGCGGAAGATCCGCTGACCTGCGTCGCCATCGGCACCGGCCGGGCGATGGAGGAAGCGATCTTCCGGGGCGTGCTGCAAACCGCCTGATAGAGGGGGATATGGATGGCGCGGCCACCCAGCCGACGCCCCGGCATCAACCGGAAGGCGCAATATAGCCTCTTCGCCAGCTATGTCGTAGCGGTGACGGGCGCGGCAATCGGCCTGTTGCTGGTCGTCGTCGCGATTTTCGATCCCACCGGCTTTGCCGCCATCCGGGCGGCGACGGCAGAAGTCACGCGGCCCATGTCCATCGGCATGAAGGGCATGGTGAGCGGCGTCAGTTCGATCGACGAAGTGCTGGCCGCCTATTGGCAGGCGGGGTCGCAGAATGTCGCGCTGCGCCGACAGGTCGAGGCGGATCGCAACCGCATCATCGAATCCAAGGCGCTCACGCAGGAAAATGCGCGGTTGAAACGCCTGCTGAAGCTGGTGGACGCAGATCGCGGCGCGCTGCTGACGGCGCGGCTCATCTCCTCCTCCTCGGCGAGCGCACGGCGGTTCGCGCGGCTCAATGCGGGCAGCTGGCAGGGCGTGCGCGTCGGGATGCCGGTACGCGCGGCAGAGGGGCTGATCGGTCGCGTCCATATCACCACGCCCAATACGTCGGACGTGATGCTGCTCACCGACACGGGCAATATCGTGCCGGTGCGCCGCGCCAATGACAGCGTTCCCGCCATTTCGACAGGTGCTGGCGACGGGTCGCTTGAAATCCGCGCCTTGTCGGCCGGGCGCAACCCCTTCAAGCCGGGCGATCTGCTGGTGACGTCGGGCATCGGCGGCATCTATCAGCCCAATATCCCCGTTGCAGTTATCGTGCGGGTGCAGGGAGAGATTGCTTGGGGCTATCCGCTCGCCAATCCCGCGCGCATCGACGCCGTGGTGGTCGAACGTGCGTTTGAGGAAGCGGTGACGCGGGATGACGCACCGCAAGCAGCCAGCCAACCGCCTGCGCCCCTCGCCGCGCCTTCCGCGCCGTGATCGACCGCCACCTCAATCATGTACCGCGCTTGGGACGCACGCCGTCGCGTTGGCGGTTGGCAGCTATTCCGGTCGCGACGGTTATTATAGGATCGAGCGTCACGACATTACCACTGATCGCGCAGACGCCGGTCATGCCGCAGTTCGGACTGCTGCTGCTGCTGGCTTGGCGGCTGTTGCGCCCCGAACTCTGGCGTGCGTGGATCGGCCTTCCGCTCGGTCTGTTCGACGACATGATGAGCGGTCAGCCGATCGGCTCTGCCATGTTCCTGTGGACCGTGGCTCTGATCGTCATCGATGCGGTGGAAGCGCGGATGGTGTGGCGCAGCTATCGGCAGGACTGGCTTATCGCCGCGCTGGCGATTATATTCTGCATTTCCGGTGGATGGTTCTTCGCGCGGATCACCGGCGGAGGCGATATAAGGTTCCTGTTGGTTGCGCCGCAAATGGTCTGGACGATCCTGCTGTTTCCCTTCGTCGTGCGGCAATGCGCGCGGATCGACCGCTGGCGCGTGATGGCATGAAATTTCCTCGCCCCAAACGCAAGATCATCACCGAAGCCGCCCAGACTTTCACCTTCAACCGACGGGCCTTGATCGTCGGCGGTATCCAGGGAGGAATCGGGGCGATGCTGGCCGCGCGCATGGCGTGGATCAGCATTGCCGAGAATGAGAAATATACGCTGCTGTCGGAAAGCAACCGCGTCAACCTGACCCTCATCCCGCCGCGCCGTGGGTGGATCATCGATCGGCATGGCCAGCCGCTGGCGAATAACCGCACCGATTTTCGGGTCGACCTGATCCCCCAGCGGGTCGTGGACCCTGAAGCAACGATCACGCACCTTGCCAAGTTGCTGCAACTCGAACCCGACGACGTCGATCGCATTCGCGAGGATCTGGAAAAGTCGGCAGGCTTTCGGCCCGTGCAGGTTGCCGACAAGCTGACCTACGATCAGTTCGCCGCGATCAGCGTGCGCCTTCCCGATTTGCCCGGCGTCGCGCCGAGTCAGGGCTTTTCCCGCAACTATCCCGCTGGTGCCACGGTCGGCCATCTGCTGGGCTATGTCGGCGCAGCCACGGCGGAGGAGTATAAGGCGCGCAAGAACCCGCTTCTGATCACGCCGGGTTTCAAGGTCGGCAAGGACGGCCTTGAAAAGGCGTTCGATATTCACCTGACCGGCAAGCCGGGCGCCAAGCGCGTGGAAGTGACCGCGCGCGGCAAGATCGTACAGGAACTGACGACACGACCGGATTCCCCCGGTCGCTCGATCAAGCTGACGATCGATGCGGGCTTGCAGGAATTTGCCGGGCGCAGACTGGCGACGCAGAGCGGTTCCGTCGTCGTGCTCGATTGCGCCAACGGCGACGTGCTGGCGATGGCGTCGATGCCGAGCTACGATCCCAACAGCTTTTCGGACGGCATCAGCCATCTCGAATATGAGATGCTGTCGAAGGACGATCATGTCCCGCTGCGCAACAAGACGTTGCAGGGGCTTTATCCCCCCGGATCGACGGTAAAGCCGATGGTGGCGCTGGCGCTGCTGGAGGCAGGCGTTTCGCCCTCCGACACGATCAGTTGCGGTGGCGCGATCCGGGTCGGCAATACGCTGTTCCATTGTCATAAGCGGCGAGGCCACGGATCGCTCAATATGCGCGGCGCAATCGCGCAAAGTTGCGACATCTATTTCTACCAGATGGCGCAGCGTATCGGCATGGACCGCATCGCCAGCATGGCGCACCGGGTCGGCATGGGGCAGAAATTCGACCTGCCCTTCCCCAGCCAAAGCTATGGCACGGTGCCAGATCCGGCCTGGAAGCTGAGGAAGTATAATCAGAAATGGCAGGTGTACGACACCGTCAATGCGACTATCGGTCAGGGCTATATGTTGATCAATCCGCTTCAGATGGCGGTGATGGCGGCGCGGCTCGCGACCGGCAAGCAGTTGATGCCCAATTTCCTGTTCGGTGCGAAACGGCCTGAACCGCAGCCAGTCGGTACGAGCGAGGAGCATCTGCGCGTCATCCGCGACGCGATGAATGCGGTGGTGAACGGCGGCGGCACCGGCGGCGCGGCGCGCAGTTCCATCCCCGGCGTGATGATCGCGGGCAAGACGGGCACGGCGCAGGTGCGTCGCATCACCATGTCGGAGCGCGCGGGCGGCGTGCGCGGCAATGCGGGCCTACCCTTCAAGCTGCGTGACCATGCGCTGTTCCAGGGCTTTGCACCCTACGACAATCCGCGTTTTGCGATCGCCTGCATCATCGAGCATGGCGGCCACATCAACCGGATCGAGGACGCGCCGATGATCGCCAGCGACACCCTCTCCTATCTCTTCGATCCCAAGAAGGCGATGGAGAAGCTCGTCACGCTGGAGGAAGGCTGGGGCGGTCCGCCGGCCGAGCGACAGGCGCGGCAAATGGCGGCATTCCGCCTTGCCAAGGCGATCGAGAAGGGTGAAGCGCCCTCTCAGGCTACGCAGGACGCGGCAAACGCAGCCAATGCCGCTGCGGCGGCTAACGCCAGTGCGCCCGCTGCGAACGCGGCGGCTGAAGCAGATGACGCGCCTCCGGCACCGGGAACGGACTGATGAGCGTCATACCTCAACCGCTCAAGCAATATCCCTGGCGGATCATCATCCTGCTGCTCGCGATCGCGACCTTCGGCACGCTGGTGTTATACAGCGCGGCAGGCGGCAGCATCTTCCCCTGGGCGATCAACCATGGCGTGCGCTTCTTCATCTTCGCCACCATGGCGCTGGTGCTGTCGCGTATTCCATTGGAATTATTCGCCCGCTTCGCATTCCCCGCCTATGGCGTGGTCTTGGCGGCGCTGTTCGTGGTGGAACTTGTCGGAGGCGTGGCCGGCGGCAGCCAGCGATGGATCAACCTGGGCTTCATGCAGTTGCAGCCGTCCGAATTCATGAAGCCGATCATCGTCCTTGCCGTCGCACGCTTCTACGCGCAGTTGCCCGTCGGTGAGATACGGACATGGAACGCGATCTGGCCTGCGCTGGTGCTGATCGGCCTCCCCTGGGCGCTGGTGCTGGTGCAGCCGGACCTCGGCACCGCGACGATGATCGCAGCGGGCGGCGTCACCGTCATGTTTCTTGCCGGACTGCCACTGCGTCTCTTCATCGGAACGGGGCTGGCAGGTGCGGCTCTGATCCCGATCGCGTTCAGCTTCCTTCATGATTATCAGAAGAACCGCGTCCTCATCTTCATGGACCCGGAGAGTGATCCGCTGGGCGCTGGCTATCATATCAGCCAGTCGAAGATCGCGATCGGATCGGGTGGCCTTTGGGGCAAGGGCTTCCTGCAAGGGACGCAAAGTCACCTCGACTATCTGCCCGAAGGTCATACCGATTTCGTTTTCGCCACCATGGCGGAAGAATGGGGCATGGTTGGCGGGGCGCTGCTGATCCTGGGCTTCATGCTGCT
>JAAIGE0101576778.1_pt1 | contig 13831 bp, 12 predicted proteins | sample 6487951 | NCBI WGS metagenome assembly JAAIGE01 (sample SAMN13974128, study PRJNA590717) | phyllosphere metagenome | biome: tomato field; feature: multiple bacterial spot infested tomato fields; material: tomato leaves; isolation source: leaves from tomato fields | host: Solanum lycopersicum ... | reverse complement strand
TACGGCGCCGCGCACCGGCGGATCCTGTCGGCGATCGCCGCCGCGAACGCCGCCGACGACGGGGCCCAGCACGTGTACGACGACGGTCCCGACCTCGGCTGGCAGCTCGCGGCGGCCGATGTCGCCGTCGTCGACATCTCGGCCATGGTGTACGACCGTCTCGCCGTCGGGAAGCCCCTGATGATCACACGCCCCGTGGACGATCGCGCGGCGATCGACACCAACGGCTACCTCTCCGACTGCGAGTGGCTGACGGCGGATGCCGCCGGCGACATCGTCGCCGAGGTCGAGCGGGTCCGCGCGGACGAGGCGGCGATCGCCCGCCTGCAGATGTGGGTCCGGCACTATTTCGGCGACACGTCGCAGGGAGTCGCCACCGCCAAGTTCCACGCCGCGATCGAGCAGCTGATGCGCGAGTGGGACCGGTGGCACGCTCACGAGATCGGCTCGGTGCGAGACGACCTCGACGACGACGATGAGGAGAGCGACGAGGAGGAGGGGTGAGCATGGAGTGGAAGACGGCTCGCGGCATCGCCTCGCGGATGGAGGTGCTCGATCAGGCCACCTCGACGAACGCCGTGCTCCGGGAGCGCGCCACGGATGCCCGGGCCTGGCCGCACCTCTCCGTCCTCCTCACCGAGCATCAGACGGCGGGGCGGGGGCGCCTCGACCGCGTGTGGACGGCTCCCGCCGGAACGGCGCTGGCCGTCTCCGTGCTCCTGCGAAATCTTCCGGGCGCTGCCGAGCAGCGAGGGTGGATCCCGCTGGCGGCCGGCGTCGCGATGGCGGATGCCGTCGCGGCCCAGCTTCCGGGACGGGACGTCGCCGTCAAGTGGCCCAACGACGTCCTCGTCGACGGAGGCAAGATCTGCGGCATCCTCGCCGAGGCCACGGGTGAGGCGGTGATCGTCGGGACCGGGGTCAACACCTCGATGACCGACGCTCAGCTCCCGGTGCCCACGGCGACGTCGTTCGCCGTCCTCGGTGCCGAGGCCGACGTCGATCGCCTGCTCGGCGACTACCTCGTGCAGCTGTCTCGGTGGATCGAGGGCCTCTCCGTGTCGGGGGCGGTCGACAGCGGTCTTCATGCGGCCGTGACGCGAGCCTGCGCCACCCTCGGACGTCACGTGCGGGTGTCTCTCCCGGGCGGCGACGAGATCGAGGGAGAGGCCGTCGCTCTCGACACGGACGGCCGCCTGGTGATGCGGGTCGAGGGCATCGAACGGCCCGTGTCCGCGGGCGATGTGGTGCACGTGCGTCCGACCCGAACCTGACACGCCCGGCGTGCACGGCTCCTTGTCGGACACGACGGGCACAATGGAGGGGTGACCCAGCCCGTGACTCTCGGCGGCCGCCCGACGATGCCGCCTCCCGGCGTGCCCACGGAGGAGCTGCTCATCGCGCGCTTCCGCGGTCACGCCCGCCGGCTGTTCTGGTCTGCGCTCGTCCTGATCGCCGTGTTCGGCGCCACGGCGTTCTTCTATGACAACCTCCCCGCCCCGTTCGAGAACTGGATGCTGCTCAGTGCCGCCGGCGCGGTCGTCCTGGTGCTCGTCGTCGTCCCGTACGTCGTGTGGCATTCGCGGACTGTCACCGTGACCACCCGTCGCGTCATCGTGCGGCGTGGCATCGGTGCGCGCAGCAGGCAAGAGATGTCGCACGCCCGGGGGTACTCGATCGGCGTCCGCCGCGGCATCCTGCAGCGTCTGTGGGGAACCGGGACGATCACCCTCACCAACGGTGTCGATGCGCCGCTCCGGCTCGCCGACGTGCCGAACGTCACCCTCGTGCACGAGACTCTCGCCGATCAGATCGAGGTCAGTCAGATCCTCGCCCACCGCGACGCGCAGTCCGGGCACGACACCGACCGCTGACGGACGACCGGCGCGAGATGCGCGAGAATGGTCAGGACGAAGGGAGCCGGCGGATGGCGCTGCGCGTGGGAGTGATCGGTGGAGGCCAGCTGGCCAGGATGATGATCGCCCCGGCGGTCGAGCTCGGACTCGATCTGCGGGTGCTGGCCGAGAGCGACGGCATGTCTGCGGGCCTCGCGGCGACCGCGGTCGGCGACTACCGGGATCTCGACACGGTGCGCGCTTTCGTCGCGGACGTCGACGTCGTCACCTTCGATCACGAGCACGTGCCGCAGGAGGTGCTCAGGGCGCTCGTCGAGGACGGCGTCTCGGTGCACCCGGGACCGCATGCTCTGCAGTTCGCCCAGGACAAGCTGGTCATGCGCGCGAAGCTCGCGGAGCTGGGCGTTCCGCAGCCCGACTGGGCGGCGGTGCACGATCCCGACGAGCTCGCGAGGTTCCTCGACGATCACGACGGCCGAGGGGTCGTGAAGACCCCGCGCGGCGGCTACGACGGCAAGGGTGTGCGCGTGGTGCGCGATGCCGCCGACGCCCAGGACTGGTTCGACGCCCTGAACGAGGGCGAGGCGCTCCTCGTGGAGGAACTGGTCCCCTTCGTGCGAGAGCTCGCGCAGCAGGTCGCCCGCCGACCCAGCGGCGAGATCGCGGCATACCCGGTGGTCGAGACCGTCCAGCGCGACGGCGTGTGCGCGGAGGTCATCGCTCCCGCACCCTCCGCTCCGGTCCGCCTCTCCGAGGTCGCCGAAGGAATCGGACGCTCCATCGCCGAAGGACTGGGCGTCACGGGCATGCTCGCCGTCGAACTTTTCGAGACCGCCGACGAGCGGGTCCTCGTCAACGAGCTGGCGATGCGCCCGCACAACAGCGGGCACTGGAGTCAGGACGGAGCGGTGACCGGTCAGTTCGAGCAGCATCTGCGCGCCGTGGCCGATCTGCCGTTGGGGGACACGACACCGCGCGCGCCCTGGTCGGTGATGGTCAACATCCTCGGCGGGCCGCAGGAGGGGACGATCGGGGAGCGGTTCGCCGCCGCGATGACCGAGCACCCGTCCGCGAAGATTCACACCTACGGCAAGGACCCCCGGCCCGGTCGCAAGGTCGGTCACGTCAACGTGGTCGGTCAGGACCTCGACGACGCCGTCTACCAGGCCAGGGCGGCCGCCGCGCACTTCGACTGAGGTCGGCCGGCAGGCGTGCCGTTCGGGGTTTCTCCCAGCACGAGACCGTAGCCTGAGGAGGTGACCGAGCCACTGCACTCCTCTGCCGCGCCCCTCGTCGGCGTCGTGATGGGATCCGATTCCGACTGGCGCGTCATGAGCGACGCCTCGCAGGCACTCACCGACTTCGGCATCCCGCACGAGGTCGAGGTCGTCTCCGCGCATCGCACTCCCGACAAGCTCGTGCAGTACGCGCGGGAGGCGCGGGAACGCGGCCTCCGCGTGATCATCGCCGGAGCGGGGGGAGCCGCTCATCTGCCCGGGATGCTGGCGTCGATGACCGCGCTGCCCGTCATCGGGGTGCCGGTGCCGCTGGCCTACCTCGACGGCATGGACTCGCTGCTGTCGATCGTGCAGATGCCGGGCGGCATCCCCGTGGCCACCGTGTCGATCGGCGGCGCGAAGAACGCGGGACTCCTCGCGGCGCGCATCCTCGGCACGTCAGACGACGACCTCGCCGACAGGATCGAGGCGTACGCGCTCGACCTCGAGGCACAGGTCGAGGAGAAGAACGAACGGCTGAAGGGGTCGCTGTGACCCTCGCGCCGCCGCGCGCGTCGTCGCGACCGCTGATCGAGACGAAGCCGCTGCGGCACCCCGACACGTCCGACGGCGCGACGATGGTGAAGCGCGGCTGGTGGCTCGTCGCCCTCAACCTGCTCGTGCCCGGATCGGCGCAGGTGCTCGCCGGCAACCGCAGGCTCGGCCGGTTCGGTCTCGGCGCCACCCTCCTCGCCTGGACGCTCGTCGTCGTCGCTGCCGCCCTCGCGCTGCTCGCCCGCCCCGCGCTCCTCTGGCTGACGGTCGGCGGCGGGTTCGTCTCGGCCGTCGTCCTCACCCTCGTGCAGGTGCTCCTCGTGGGATACGTGGTCCTCTGGATCGTCCTCACGTTCGACGCACTGCGTCTCGTGCGACTGGTGAAGGTCCCTGGTCCGTCCAGACTCGCGATCCCCGTCGTGGCCCTCCTCCTCCTCGGCCTCGTCGGCAGCGGAGCGGGGTACGCCGCGACCGTCGTGGGCTCCGCGCGCAGCACGATCAGCACGATATTCGGTCAGAGCGGACCGAGTCTGCCGCCGAGCGACGGCTACTACAACATCCTCCTCCTCGGCGCCGATTCGGGCGACGGGCGCGACTCCATGCGGTACGACAGCATCTCCGTGGTGTCGGTCAACGCGGAGTCCGGCGCCGTGACGATCACGGGCATCCCGCGGGAGCTTCCGCACGCGCCCTTCAGCGACGGCAGTCCCATGCAGGCGCTGTACCCGAACGGTTTCGAGGGGCACAACTCCAGCTCCTGCGGCTGGAACGGCTGGATGAACCACGTCCGCAACGCGGCCGAGATCTGCCGGGAGGACGCCGGCAAGGAACTGTATCCCGATGCGGCCGCCCACGGCTCGGACCCCGGGATCGAAGCGACGAAGGATGCCGCCGAGGGAGTGCTGGGGATCGAGATCCCCTACTACGTGTTCGTCGACATGCACGGCTTCGCCGACCTCGTCGACGCCCTGGGGGGTGTGACGATCACCGCGACGGAGCGTCTGCCGAAGGGCGGGCCGCCCGACGGCACCGACCCGCACGACGTCGACGCCTGGGCCATCGGCTGGATCGAGCCCGGCGAGCAGGTCATGGACGGTGACACCGCTCAGTGGTACGCGCGCTCGCGGTACACGACGAGCGACTGGGATCGCATGAAGAGACAGCGACAGCTGCAGGAGGCGATCCTCGCCCAGTTCACTCCGCAGACGGTGCTGACGCGATTCAACGAGGTCGCGGCGGCGGGCACGGCGCTGATCGACACGGATCTGCCGCAGGACAAGCTGCCGGAGTTCTTCGACCTGATGACGAAGGCGAAGGAGCAGACGGTCACGACGGTGGAGCTCACGCCCGACAACGGGGTGGACGAGCTGAACCCGGACTACGGGTACATCCACCAGCTCATCCAGCAGACCCTGCACCCGCCGACGCCGACGCCGACGCCGACTCCGTCTCCCTGACGTCAACGGCGCCGGGTGGTGTCGCATCCGGACATGAGCAAGCCCACGACCACCACCTGGAAGTGAGGGGATGGCCGTGGGCTCCCGGTGCGCAGCACCGGATCACCAGACGACGGTGATCGGAGGGGGAGGGATCACCGTCGTCCAGTCGACTCCCGCGCGCGGGAGTCTGACCTAAGCGCGCTTGCGGCGCGTGATGCCGGTCGCGACGAGAGCTCCGCCCGCGACCAGAGCGACGGCTCCGCCGCCGATCAGCCACGGCGACACGCTCCCGCCGGTCAGGGCGAGTTCCATGCCGGCGCCCGTGAGCGGCAGCTCGGTGCCCGCGACGGCCGGACCCTGCTCGCAGCCCGACGAACGGCTCTGCGAGACGGTGACCGTCGCCGTGTACGAGCGCGAGCCGCTGAACGCGAGACCGTAGGAGCCGTCGCCGTCGGCCGGTGGCCGGAACGACAGCACGAGGCTGCCGTCTGCGGCGGCGGTGTTGCCGGAGACCGACGAATCGGCCGCATCGAGACCCGACACGGAGACGCCGACGTTCTCGGAGGGCTGGAAGTAGCCAGGTCCGAAGACGACGGTCGATGCCTCGCACGAGTCGATGATCGGCGTCTCGACGCTGACCCTCGGTGTCTCCGAGTAGGAGTCGGTGTCGGCCGGTGCGGCAGAGGCGACAGCAGGTGCCATGAGCACCAGTGCGCCGGCGGTGAGGCTGATGGCAGCCAGTTTCTTCAGCATGATTCTCCCCAGAAATACACGCGGAATCGCATCCGGATACACCCCTGCATCCGACTGCGTGGATTCATCCCGTCCCCACGACAGGATTGCTGAACCCAGATATTCCCCAGTGAGGATGACACTACATCATCGGATGCCGTATGTCACTGAGCGCAATGCAGTTGTGACGTCGAGATCTCCGGTGCCACCACCATCGGCGTGTGATCGACGACGGTGAGGCGCTCGCCTGCGCCCGTTCCGCGGTACTCGACCGTGATCGTCGTGGACTCGCCGGGGCCCAGGAGAACGTCCTGCTGCACCGTGGATCGCGTCCCGAGGAGGGCCGTCTGGACGCCCTCCTCCTTCCCGTCCCTGTCGATGTGCGAGGGCGTCGCGCCCTCGGGGCCGTACACGGCGACCAGGGTGCGCACGAACCCGGGCTCGATCCCGCCGGTTCCGTCGCCGGTGACATAGGGCGGCAGCGAGGTCGCGGCGTCCGCCGGTGCGGTGTTCGTCCAGGTGATCCTGACCTGGGTCGTCGGCTCGCCGTCGCAGGAGCCGATCGAGGTGCTGATCTCCGCACGGGTGTAGTAGTCCATCTTCGCGCCCGTGGCGTCGTTGAACAGCACGCCGACGTGCGTCTCCGTGCCGTCTGCGGGGAGTGCGCCGCCGAGCGTGGTGGACGCGAGGAACCGCTCCTCGTCCTCGTGCGCGCTCCAGATGCGGATCCGGTTCTCCTCGGCCGAGGCGGCCAGGGCGCTGATGAGGTCCTGGGGATCCGTTCCCGAGAGAGCCGCACCGAACAGCGCGGAGGCGGCCTGGGCGAACACGTCGTCCTGGACGCGGGGATCGGGGATCTGTGCGTAGATCTCGGACAGCAGGAGGCTCACCACCGTGTCCTTGTCGGCGGTGAACGGGCCGAAGGTGATCGGCCCTGTCGCGGCGAGGAGGTGGCGCGTCATCACGGCGTCGACGGCGATCACGCCGTCGACCGTGCCGCCGAAGCGCTGCTGCCAGCGGGCGGCGATGGTCGGGCCAGCTTCGGTGAAGTCGGGGATGTTCGTGATGTTCTGCAGGTACCGGCCCGGCCGCTCCTCGAAGAGCGCCGTCGTGGACTCGCTGAGCGGCAGGGGCGGCTCGAGCGCCGGGAAGTCGGCCGACGAGGCCTGGCGGACGATCGTGACGCGTCCGTTGTCGGCCTGGAGCAGAGCGATCGCGCCGATGATGCCGCCGGTCGAGCGGAGCTCCGCGTTGTTCTGCATCGCGAGAACGTAGGACCGCGGCCCCTCCGCTCCCAGCATGCTCGGCAGCAGCGCGGCGGCGCCGTGGAGCGAGCCGACGACGGTCGCGGCCTGGGTGACGGTGCTGCGCATCTCGCGCACGGCATCCGCGAGGGGCGGGAGAGTGGCGTCGTCGTCGATGCGCAGCGCCCTGTCCCTCGCATCGCTCAGTGCCGCGCTGGCGTCGCCGAGCGATGGCTCGATGGCGGTGAACGGCGCGAGGTCGATCGCGCCGTTCGAGAGCCCCAGGCTGCCGAGGTCGAGCTCGCCCGCCGCGTCGAGCACGGGCAGCAGGGCGTCGGAGGCGACGTCGTCGGCGATCTCGGCCACATCGCTGACGGCGGAGAAGTTCGGTCCCAGCCAGGGCACGACGGAGAAGGCCCGCCAGACGGGGTCCGAGGTGAGGTCGTGTGCGGACCGCGCATGGTGGGCGATGTCACCCGCGGCGGCGGACGCGCCGTCGAGGTCGCCCTCGCCGATCGCCGCCTTCAGCGTGGCGGACCGTGCCGCGACCTGCTGGAGGTCGGTGACTGCGCCGATGCCGCGCACGGTGACCCAGCCCACGGCCAGGACGAGCAGCGTCACGATGGCGCCGATGGTCCAGCGCAGCCACCGGCGACGTACCGGCAGGCGTCCGTCACTCACCCCTGCATTCAAGCACGGATGCGCGGGATCGGAAGAGGGAGGCGGGACGAATTCTCGTCGCGCGCCGTCATGCTCCCGGGTTCCCGATCGACGCACGATTACTGTGGATCCATGGGTGCTCGGCTGCGTGTGGTTCTGGATCAGCTGGCGCACGTCGTGGAGCCCGATCAGGCTGCTGCCGCCTGCGATCTCGCCGTGGGGCTCATCGCCACCGCACCGACGGGCTGCGACGTGGAGGCGATCGTCCCTGCAGGGGCTGCGCCGTCGATCGAGGGGCTCGCGTCTGTTCGCACGCTGTCCTTGGCGCGACGCGAGCTCGCAGCGGCGTGGCAGCTCGGCATCGCGCCGGGAGTCGGCGGCGGGCTGATCCACGCCCCGAGCCTGATGGCGCCGCTGGTGCGTCACGATCGGCTGCACGACCACGACCAGACCACCGTCACCCTGTGGGACCTCGACGCCTGGGAATCCCCGGACTGCCTCCCGAAGACGACCGTCGCGTGGCAGCGCGCGATGATGAAGCGCGCCGTCAAGCATGCGGATGCCGTCGTCGTGCCGTCCCATTCGATCGGAGAGCGTCTCGCGGAGCTGAAGAAGCTCGGCGATCGTGTTCGGGTGATCCCGGGCGCGGCGCCGGACGGCTTCGTCGTGCCGCTCGACGCCGCGGCGCGGCGGCGTGATCTGGCGCTGCCGTCGGCCTACGTCGTCCTCACGGGGTCGGCCGAGTCTCTGGAGACGGGATTCCGCGCGGCCGTCGCGGCGGGGCGCGAGGCGGTCGTGCTCGACGCGCCGGAGGGAGCCGAGCCGCGTGTCGTCGACGTCGCGGCGGCCGCAGGGCTGCCGGAGTCGCGCGCGCACGTGCGGGGCGCTCTGTCCCGCGACGACCGGGCTGCCGTGTTCGCCGGGGCGTCCGCGCTCGTGGCCACGAGCGACCGTGCCGCGTGGCCGTGGCGTGTGATCGAGGCGATGACGCTGAGCGTGCCCGTCGTGGCGGTCGACAGCGGTGTCCACCGCGACGTGATCGTCGACGGGGGAGCGGTCGTGGCGGCGTCCGATGTCCCCGCGGCCGTCGAGGACGCCGTCGGCGCCGGATCGCGCCGACTCAGCGTGCTCGGCGCCGACCGCTCGAGGGCGTTCTCGTGGATGAGCTCCGCCGAACGCATCTGGGGTCTGCACGCCGATCTGTGACGGCTGAATGCCGGCTGGGTCTTGGCGCGACACGCCGGAGCGATATGTCGCATTTCCCGCAACAGTGGCATCATCCCGCAACTTCCGTCACACTTGTCACATGTCTCGACGTGCCCCACGCTCTCGAAACACCATGAGGATGCCCCGAATCCTCGCCACCGTCGTCGCAGTCGCGGCGCTCGTGGTCGGTGTCACCGTCCCCGCAGCCTCCGCATCGGCGGCGACCGTCAGCACCGCGCCCTCCGGGCTCGTGCAGAGCCGGGACGTCAAGACGACCCTCGTCGGGTTCAACCCGGGCAACATCATCAGCGACGCCGTGTTCACGAACAAGGGCACGATGACCGAGGCCCAGATCCAGACGTTCTTCAACAGCAAGGTGTCTCGCTGCCTCGGCGGCAAGGACGAGGACGGCAAGCCGATCGTCTGCCTGAAGGACTTCCGCATCTCGTCGGTCACGCGCCCGGCGGATGCGTACTGCAACGGGTACACCGGAGCCGCCAACGAGTCGGCGGCGCGCATCATCTACCGCGTCGCGCAGTCCTGCAACATCAATCCCCAGGTGCTCATCGTGATGCTCCAGAAGGAGCAGGGGCTCATCACGCACACCTGGCCGAGCGCGTGGCGGTACAACATCGCCCTCGGGCAGGGATGTCCCGACACCGCGCCCTGCGATCCGAACTTCATCGGCTTCTTCCACCAGATCTACGGCGCTGCGCGTCAGATGCAGATCTACATGGAGGGCAAGTCGTTCCAGTGGTACGCGCCGGGCAAGACGTGGAGCATCCTCTACAACCCCAACCGCGCGTGCGGCTCGTCGCCCGTCTACGTCGCGAACAAGGCCACGTCGGCGCTCTACTACTACACGCCGTATCAGCCCAACGCCGCCGCACTCCGTGCCGGCTACGGACTCGGCGACACCTGCTCCGCCTACGGCAACCGCAACTTCTACAACTACTTCACGGACTGGTTCGGCGCCACGCAGGTCTCCAACTTCACCGTGGGGAAGCCGATCGTGAACGGCTATGTGATCCCCGGACAGGTGGTCACCGCCACCGGCGTCTTCACCCCCGCCCCGACCACCACGCTGTACCAGTGGTACCGCAACGGTGTCGCGATCCCGGGCGCCACCGGTCGGTCCTACAACGTGACCGTGGCCGACAGCGGCGCGAAGATCGACGTGCGTCTCACCGCCAAGCGAGCGGGCTACGTGGATGCGGGGGCGCAGTCGGCGACCTTCACCGCGCTCACGGTGAAGGTCGACCGCATCGCGGGGACGAGCCGCGAGCAGACCGCCGTCGAGACGTCTCGGCTCTCCTGGCCCGCCGGCACCCGGACCGTGTTCCTGGCGACGAGTCTCGACTTCCCGGACGCCCTCTCGGCCGTCGCCGCAGCCAGCCGGAGCCAGGCGTCCTTGCTGCTCACGCCCCCCGGCGCGCTGCCGGCCTTCGTGGCGAACGAGATCAAGCGGCTCGCTCCGACGCGCGTCGTCCTCGTGGGAGGAGCGGGCGTGGTCTCCGAGGCCGTCGCCGCGCAGGTGAAGACCGCGGTACCCGCGGCGAAGATCGATCGCATCGGCGGCGCGGACCGCTATGCCACCTCTCGGGCCCTCGTCGAGACCTTCGGCTCGAGCGCGAACGTCATGGTCGCCACCGGGGCGGACTTCCCGGACGCCCTCAGTGCGGCCGCCGCCGGCGGTGCCGGGCAGATCCCCGTCCTCCTGGTCGACGGGGCGGCCGCCGCTGCCGACGCGCCCACCATCGCCACGCTGCGCAAGCTCGGCGCGACGAAGGTCACCGTGGTGGGAGGCACCGGCGTCGTGCGCGAGTCCATCGTGACCCAGCTCAAGGGCCAGGGGTACGCCACGAACCGTCTGTTCGGCAACGACCGGTACCTCACCAACGTCGCGGTCAACAACGCCTACTTCCCCCAGTCCGCACTGCGGGTCTTCGTCGCGACCGGCGCCGGGTTCCCGGACGCGCTGACGGGGGCCTCCGCGGCCGGACGATTCGGGGTGCCGCTCGTGCTGAGCCCGCAGACCTGTCTGTTCCCGGAGGGCGCCGAATTCCTTCGCGTGAAGGGGGCCACCACCGTCTCGCTCATCGGAGGCACGGGTGTGCTCTCCGCCGAGGGCGTGGGCCAGCTGAGGCGGTGCTGATCTTCGCGGGTCCACCTGCGTGCTCCGCCCGGCGTTGACGGGGCACGCAGCATGCCGCCGCTAGAATGAGGGCTGATCTCCTCCCGGACGGAACACCTTTGTCGACCAACAACGACCTCTACGGCGGCATCCCGCGGTCCGAATTCGACGTACCCGGCAAGAGCCGCGGCCTCATCGATGTCGTGCGCTGGCGCTACCTTCTGCGCCTGCTCGTACGCACCGGCGTGACGACCCGCTACCGCAACTCCGTGCTCGGCTGGACGTGGTCCTACGTGCGGCCCGCGGCGCAGTTCCTCGTGTTCTGGGTGGTGCTCGGGATCTTCATGGATCTCGACAGGGGACTGCCCAACTACGCGGTGTACCTCTTCTCGGGGATCGTGGTCATCAACCTGTTCTCGGAGGGCTTCAAGAACGCGACGACATCGATCGTGGGCAACGCCCCGTTGGTGCGCAAGGTGTTCCTGCCCCGTCAGCTCTTCGCGGTCTCCGCGGTGATCGTGGCGTTCGTGCACTTCCTGCCGCAGGTGGGGCTGCTGCTCATCGTGTGCCTGCTGCTGGGCTGGGCGGCGCACATCTCGATCCTCTCCGTCCTGGCGATCTTCGCCGGGATGATCATCGTGATGGTGTTCAGTCTCGGTCTCGGCCTCTTCTTCGGGGCGATCAACGTGCGGTTCCGGGACTCCGAGAACATCGTGGAGCTCCTCCTGCTCCTCGCGACGTGGGCATCGCCCGTCCTCTACGCATGGACACAGGTGCAGGACGCGATCGTCGACCGGCTGGGATGGCCGCAGTGGATCGTGGAGCTGTATCTGCTGAATCCGATCACCCAGGGGGTCGAGCTTTTCCACTACGCGTTCTGGCGTCCCGCGACGGAGAACATGGTGTCCGCCGCCGGGTACGTGGGAGAGGCGATGGTCGACGTGCCGCCGGGCCTCGCCTGGAACACGCTGTGGACCTTCCTCATCGCGGTGGCCACTCTGCTGTTCGGACAGTTCGTCTTCCGGCGGCTCGAAGGAAAGTTCGCACAAGACCTATGAGCAACCAGACGACGGTCGCGCCGAGCATCATCATCGACGGCGTGCGCAAGAGGTTCACACTCAACCACGCGTTCTCGCTGAAGGACACCGTGGTGTCGTGGATCAAGAGGCGCAAGCTCACGAGCGAGTTCGAAGCGCTGAAGGGCCTGGACCTGGTGATCGGCGAGGGGGAGTCCGTTGCGATCCTCGGCTTCAACGGCTCCGGCAAGTCGACGCTGCTGAAGCTCGTGTCCGGAGTCATGGAGCCGGACGAGGGTCAGGTGCTGACCCGCGGACGCGTCCTCGCTTTCCTCGGCGTCATCCTCGTCGCCTTCTCGCTGCGCTCTGCCGTCGCGTCACTGTCGCCGATCCTCACCGAGATCGACGCGGACCTCGGCGTGCCGTCGTGGGTGGCCGGGCTCATCGGGGCGGCGCCGCCGGTGTGCTTCGCGGTGTTCGGCGTCGTCACCCCTATTCTCGAGCGTCGGTTCGGCCTGCAGCGGCTCGCGGTCGCGGCGATGGTCGTCGCCGCGGCGGCCCTCCTCGGCCGTGCGCTGGCACCGGATGCCGGCATCCTGTTGATCGCCACGACCGTCCTGTTCGCCGCCATCAGCACCGGAAACGTCGTGCTGCCGCCGCTGATCAAGACGTACTTCCCCGACCGCGTCGGGACCATGACGGCGGTCTACTCGACGATGCTCGCCGTCGCCGCGTTCGTGCCCCCGCTCGTCGCGGTGCCGATCGCCGACACGGCGGGTTGGCGGTTCTCGCTCGGCCTGTGGTCGGTCTTCGCCGTGCTGGCGGTCGTTCCCTGGCTCGTGACGCTCCGCCGGTCGCGCATCGCCGCAGCGGCCGCGGATGCCGCGGTGCCTCCCCCTCCGTCTCCGAACGTGCTCGGCCGGCTGGTGCGGCTGCCGATGGCGTGGGCGATCGCGATCACGTTCGCGGTGTCGGCATCCAGCGTCTACGCGTCGTTCGCGTGGCTGCCGATCATCCTCGTCGACCTCGCGGGTGTGTCGCACGCCGCCGCCGGGTCGCTCCTCGCGCTCTTCGGCGCCATGGGGCTGCCGTGGTCGATCCTCGTGCCGCTGGTCATCACGCGCTGGCAGCGGCTCGGCGCGATCTACGCGATCGCGGCGTCGGCCGGGCTCGTCGCCGTCGCAGGACTGCTCATCGCTCCGGGGTCAGCCGTCGTGCTGTGGGTCGTGCTGCTGGGCACGCCTCAGATGCTGTTCCCGGCGGCGCTGGTGTTCATCCAGCGCAAGACGAGGACCCACGAGGGCACGGTCGCCCTCAGCGGATTCGCCCAGAGCGTCGGCTATGCCGTGGCCGCCGTGTTCCCCATCTCGTTCGCGGTGCTGCACGAAGCGACGGGCGACTGGACGGCCCCGCTCATCATGGTCGGTGTGCTGATGCTCGCGGCGATCCCTGCGGGGATCGTCGTCACACGTCCCCACACGATCGAGGACGAGTGGGAGCAGCGCCACGGCGCATGGTGATGAGCCCGGTCAGGCCTTCTCGTCCTCGTACTCGTCGGAGTACTGGTCAGCCCACTTGTCGACGTACTGATCGTCGTCGGAATGAGCGAGCTCCTTCTCGAGCGAGGAGAAGTTGACATTGTAGGTGTCGTACTTCAGCTCACGTGCGATCTTGGTGTGCTTCGCCTTTTGACGGCCACGCCCCATGCGAGACCCCCTCATTTCTGAGTCACGGGCTGTTCAGCGGTGCCCGGAGCATTTCACGATCCGGCG
>JAAIGE0100312998.1_pt1 | contig 13836 bp, 9 predicted proteins | sample 6487951 | NCBI WGS metagenome assembly JAAIGE01 (sample SAMN13974128, study PRJNA590717) | phyllosphere metagenome | biome: tomato field; feature: multiple bacterial spot infested tomato fields; material: tomato leaves; isolation source: leaves from tomato fields | host: Solanum lycopersicum ... | reverse complement strand
GTGTAATTTTGTTATTACTCCTGATGATCCGCTTCAAAATGAACGGTTTCATCGCTCTCGTCCTGGTGGCGCTTGCGGTTGGATTGATGCAAGGAATGCCGCTCGATAAAGTCATTGGCTCCATCAAAGCGGGTGTCGGCGGCACCCTGGGAAGTCTTGCCCTGATTATGGGCTTTGGCGCCATGCTCGGCAAAATGCTGGCAGACTGCGGGGGTGCGCAACGTATCGCCACCACGCTGATTGCGAAATTTGGTAAGAAACACATTCAGTGGGCCGTGGTATTAACCGGTTTCACCGTCGGTTTTGCACTGTTCTATGAAGTGGGCTTTGTGCTGATGCTGCCGCTGGTGTTCACTATTGCCGCCGCGGCTAACATCCCGCTGCTGTATGTCGGTGTTCCGATGGCTGCGGCGCTCTCCGTCACGCACGGCTTCCTGCCCCCGCACCCAGGCCCGACCGCTATCGCGACCATTTTCCATGCCGACATGGGTAAAACCCTGCTGTTTGGTACGATCCTGGCAATCCCGACCGTCATTCTGGCGGGTCCGGTCTTCGCTCGCTGCCTGAAAGGCATCGATAAGCCGATCCCGGAAGGTCTGTACAGCGCGAAAACCTTCACGGAAGAAGAGATGCCGAGTTTTGGCGTCAGCGTCTGGACCTCACTGGTTCCGGTAGTACTGATGGCAATGCGCGCTATTGCAGAGATGATCCTGCCGAAAGGCCATGCGTTCCTGCCTGTTGCCGAGTTCTTTGGTGACCCGGTGATGGCAACCCTGATTGCAGTCCTGATCGCCCTGTTCACCTTCGGTCTGAACCGTGGCCGTTCAATGGATCAGATTAACGATACGTTGACCTCTTCCATCAAAATTATCGCAATGATGCTGTTGATCATCGGCGGTGGCGGTGCGTTCAAGCAGGTGCTGGTCGACAGCGGCGTGGACAAATACATTGCGTCCATGATGCACGAAACCAATATCTCTCCGCTGCTGATGGCATGGTCTATCGCCGCCGTTCTGCGTATCGCGCTGGGTTCTGCTACCGTTGCCGCAATTACGGCGGGTGGAATTGTCGCACCGCTGATCGCAACCACCGGCGTCAGCCCTGAGCTGATGGTTATCGCTGTCGGTTCCGGTAGCGTTATCTTCTCTCACGTAAACGACCCTGGCTTCTGGCTGTTCAAAGAGTACTTTAACCTGACCATCGGCGAGACTATCAAGTCCTGGTCGATGCTGGAAACCATTATCTCTGTCTGCGGACTGATTGGCTGTCTGCTGCTGGGAACGGTGGTTTAACGCTAAAAAGAACCCGCCAGTTGGCGGGTTCTTTTTTTCACGTCTTCTTCGCTGCCGCTTTTCGCCGTTTATCCAGATCCTTAATCAGCTTGTTCACCCGTTCATCGGCAAACATCGCTTCAAGAGTCACGGAGAGCTTACGACGCCAGTTTTTGTACTCTGAACTGGTCCCCGGAATGTTGACCGGCTCCGCCATATCCAGCCAGTCTTCAGGCTGCAACCCTAATAACGCACTGTTACTGTCGGCGATATAACGCTGCATCCCCCGATTGAGCATCGGCGTCATCGCCATCAGCGAAGCCTTACGCCCGGCACGTTTTGGCAGGCAACCGTACTTGTGCAGCGCATCTAATAGCCCTTGTTTCGCCCGCTCACGGTCCTGATACAGTCCGCGCAGCACCACTTCATCAGGATACAGTCCCAGCGCTTTGCCCAGCGTCAAATCACCGCTGTCCCAATAACCTTTGAGCGTAGGAAGATCATGCGTCGTCGCGACAGCCATTGATTGTTCCGGATACGCTTTCGGCGCACGGTAGTTCTTCTCATGGTCGTTCTCGAAATAGAGCACTTTGTAGGAGTACACGCCGCTGGTTCGCAGTTTGCCAACAATCTCCACCGGAACGGTACCCAGATCTTCACCAATCACCATGCAATGGTGACGCTGACTTTCCAGCGCCAGAATCGACAACAGGTCGTCGACCGGATAGTGAACATAGGCGCCGTGGTCGGCGGTTTCACCGTAGGGGATCCACCACAACCGCAGCATCGACATGACATGATCGATGCGCAGCGCGCCGCAGTTTTGCATATTCGCCCGCAGGAGTTCGATAAACGGCTCGTAGGCACGCGCCGTAATGATATGCGGATCCATCGGCGGCAGGCCCCAGTTCTGTCCAAGCGGACCGAGGATATCCGGCGGCGCGCCAACAGAGGCTTTCAGGCAATACAGCTCGCGATCGCACCAGGTTTCCGCCCCACCTTCCGCCACGCCCACCGCCAGATCGCGATACAGCCCAATTGGCATCTTAAAGCCCTGACTGGTTTCCCAGCAGGCGGCAAACTGGATGTACGCCAGCCACTGTAACCAGAGATAAAAATCCACTTCATCACGATGTTCGTGACAGAATTTTTCCACCTCCGGCGAATCAACAGACTGATACGCTTCCGGCCAGGCCGGCCAGCCCCAGCGCAGTTCATCCTCTTTCACCTGCCAGGCATGCAGCGCATCAAACGCCGCCTGCCAGTACAGGCTGTCGCCTTCCTGAGCCACGAACGCCCGGAATGCCGCCATCTGTTCATCGTCGCGCGTGGCAAACCCTTTCCATGCCATGCGCAGCGCGGTCATCTTCAGCGTGGTGACTGCCGAGTAATCCACCCATTGGGCATCCCGCGCCTGTTGCAGTATTTTCTGCGTATCGGGCATCTGCCACCAGGCCTGCGCTTCTTGACTCAGGCGAAAATCATCGACAGCGTTCACATCAATGTAAATGACGTTCAGCCAGCGACGTGAAGACGGGCTGTACGGGCTGGCGCTCTCCGGGTTTGCCGGATAGAGCGCGTGGATCGGATTGAGGCCGATAAACGCCCCCCCGCGTTTTGCTACATCCACCAGCATTGACTTCAGATCGCCGAAATCACCGATTCCCCAGTTGTGCTCTGAACGCAGCGTATAGAGCTGTACGCAGGCACCCCAGAGTTTCTGCCCGGTCAGCAGTGCCTGCGGCTCGTAGCAGCGTTTTGGCGCCACGATGATGCGGCAATGGTGTCGCTGTTCATCCTGCGTCAGGGTCAACGTGTGATAACCCAGCGGCAGCTTTGTCGGCAGAGTAAAGGATTTCCCGCCGGTGGCGTGCCCCTTAAACTGCCCCCCCTCTTCGGTGGTCAACAGCCAGTTGAATTCACCGTGTCCCTCTACCGCTAGCGACATCTTTTTGCCTGCGGTGTAGACCATCACATTCGGCACCGCCGTCACCGCTACCTTTGCGGCGGCAGCGGTACGGTGCATAGCATCCAACAAACGTCGCTTGGTTTCGGCACCAATTGACTGCGGCTTGCCGTGGGCATTGATATAATTGGGACTGATCCCCGCCGCCAGCGCGGCATTATCCAGACGTTTGCTATCCATCGCGCTTCCTTAGCGTTTCGCCTGCCAGATTCGGGTCTGATAATCGCGAATGGAGCGATCCGAGCTGAACATACCGCAGCGTGCGGAGTTCAGGATCGCCGCACGCGTCCAGGCCTCCTGGTCACGATACAACACATCCACCTGTTTCTGCGCCTCAACGTAGGCCGCAAAGTCCGCCATCACCAGATACGGATCGCCCCCCTGTTTGCCTATGCTGTGCAGCATCTGATCAAAGGCATGCTTATCGCCGGCGCTGAACTTACCGCTCTCCAGCTCTTTCAGCACGGCATCGAGTACTTTATCCTTTTTGCGCCATTTCAGCGGATCGTAGCCTTTGGCTTTCAGCGCCTTCACCTGTTCCACGGTATGCCCAAAGATAAAGATATTCTCATCACCCACTTTCTCGGCGATTTCTACGTTCGCACCATCCAGGGTGCCGACCGTCAGTGCGCCGTTTAGCGCCAGCTTCATGTTGCCGGTGCCGGAAGCTTCTTTCCCCGCTGTGGAGATCTGCTCGGAGATATCCGCCGCCGGAATCAGCATTTCTGCCGCTGACACGCAGTAATCCGGCAGGAACACCACTTTTAGTTTGTCGCCGACGTTCGGGTCGTTATTAATGGTTTCCGCCACCTTGTTAATGGCAAAGATGATGTTTTTCGCCAGGTAGTAACCCGGAGCCGACTTCGCGCCAAACAGGAACACGCGCGGTACGCGATCGGCCTGCGGGTTTTCGCGAATCTCTTTATACAACGCCAGGATATGCAGCAGGTTCAGGTGCTGACGTTTGTATTCGTGCAGACGCTTAATCTGAATATCGAAAATCGCCTGCGGGTTAATCTCAATCCCGGTACGAACTTTCACAAACTCAGCCAGACGTACCTTATTGGCCTGCTTGATATCACGCCAGGTCTTGCGGAATTTAGCATCATCAGCGTACTTCTCAAGATTGATCAACTGATCGAGATCGTTCGCCCACTCTTTTTTCAGCGTTTTATCAAACAGCGCAGCCAGTTCCGGGTTGCACTGTTTGATCCAGCGACGCGGCGTGATGCCGTTGGTCACGTTATGGAACTTGTTCGGCCACAGTTGGTGATATTCCGGGAACAGATCTTTCACCACCAGATCGGAGTGCAGCGCGGCAACGCCGTTGACCGCAAAGCCGCTGACGACGCACATGTTCGCCATGCGCACCTGTTTGTCGTGAACCACCGCCAGCTTTGCCCAAACCTGCTTGTCGCCAGGCCAGGTTTTATCGACCAGCGTCTTAAAGCGATCGTTAATCTCTTTGATGATCTGCATATGACGCGGCAGCAGCGCTTTCACCAGCTTCTCATCCCAGCACTCCAGCGCTTCTGGCATCAGGGTATGGTTGGTATAAGCGAAGGTTTTGCTGGTGATCGCCCAGGCGTCGTCCCAGCTCATCTGATGCTCGTCAAGCAGCACGCGCAGCAGTTCCGGAATCGCAATTGTCGGATGGGTATCGTTCAGTTGAATGACTTCGTAATCCGCCAGCTCATGCAGTTTGCGGCCAGCCAGATGATGACGACGCAGAATGTCTGCCACTGAACAGGCGCACTGGAAGTATTGCTGCATCAGACGCAGCTTCTTACCCGCCGTGTGGTTATCGTTCGGGTAAAGCACTTTGGTCAGTTTATCGGCGTCAATCCCCTGCTGTTCCGCACGCAGAAAATCACCGTCATTAAATTTGGTCAGGTTAAACGGATGAGCGTGAGTGGCCTGCCACAGACGCAGCGGTTGCGCCACGCCGTTACGGTAGCCCAGCACCGGCAGATCCCACGCCTGCCCGGTAATCACAAAGCCGGGTTCCCAGTGACCGCCTTTTGTCACCTTACCGCCAATACCCACCTGCACATCAAGCTGCTCGTTATGACGGAACCACGGATAGCTGCCGCGATGCCAGTCATCCGGCGCTTCCATTTGCTGGCCGTCGGCAAAGGATTGACGGAACAGGCCGTACTGATAGTTCAGACCATAACCGGTGGCAGATTGACCCACGGTCGCCATTGAGTCCAGGAAGCAGGCGGCAAGACGCCCTAATCCTCCGTTGCCCAGCGCCGGGTCGATCTCTTCTTCCAGCAAATCGGTCAGTTGGACGTCGTACGCTTTCAGCGCATCGCTCACCGCCTGATACCAGCCCAGGTTAAGCAGATTATTCCCCGTCAGACGACCAATCAGGAACTCCATCGAGATGTAGTTCACATGGCGCTGATTTTTCGCCGGTTTCGCCACAGGTTGGGCACTGAGAAGTTCCGCCAGCGCGCCGCTGACGGCGTGCCACCATTGACGGGACGTCATCTCGTGAGCTGACAGTAAACCGAAACGCTGCCACTGACGTGTCAGGGCTGCCTGAAATTGCTCTTGATTGAAGGTTGGCTGTGACATAGGAATTCCGGGTCCTTTGGTAAAAAACAACGTTATCGCTAGTTTGCCAGGCTCAATGTTGACCTTCCTCATCCCACTCTTGATTAGGCGGGGAGGAGTAGTGGGGATGAGCGTAAAAGTGTGATCGGTGCCACTCTCGCGTACCGCACCCGACTGTTCAGATCCCTGTCATACACTTATTTTAATCCATTTTTATATTTTACCTGGCTCTAATCACAGAATCAGGGATGAAATGATATAACGCGGGTATGAAGAATCGCCCTAGTTTCAAGTCCATATAAAAACAAAACCAGTTGAAATGACAATAATACAAGCGCACACTAAATTTAGTGTATTTTAATATATTATCACCACTAATAAATTAAAAGGAAATAATATATCCCATTTATCCTGGCTCACGCTGACAGGAGAGACTCAGGGAGATATATCAGCGCAGTGCGGCTCCCGGAGTTCAATAGGTAATAAATCTCAAACCCGTCATATTGATCAGATAATGATTTACGCACTTGAACATGAAACATCACGGCAACAAAATGTTTGTCATCATGAATTGCAAATAATTAAGCCCGTTGACCGTTCGTCGCCGTTACTCAGCAAAGCCATCAACGATAACGAAACGCTTGAGTGTGAACTCGACCTGTATCGCGTTAATCCAGGAGGTCAACAGGAGATCTACTATAAAATTAAATTATTCAAAGCTCATATTTCTAACATCAAAATAATTGTGCCACATAATATTATTGAAAATGGAAACGAAGCACAGGAACGTGTTTGTTTTACGTATGAATCCATCAGTTGGGAACACTGTATGGCGAGCACCAGCGCATTTAGCTTTTGGAGCGACCGACTCTTCTGAGTCTGAATAACATATATAAGGAAATAGCATGCGTCATCGTCCCTCTTCTTCGTTGTACGAGAACACTTCACGTCATCCCGATGGCGATCCGCTGCGCGGCTCAGCAGACATCCACTGGAGTTCAATGAACCCTGTGCAGCGCGATATGGCTTTTATGGATGGATCATTCATCACACAACACCACCATATCCTCCTGTTGACGATAGAAGAAGCACAGCAAGTCGTGGATGACTTAATGGGAGGAATTGATCAGTTTTTTTCGTACCTCGCAGCACCGGGGAATATGAAAGATGGACTGGATGCCTTTCGCAGTCTGTCTAAGCTCACAACATATTACAACCCGGCTAACGAATTGGTTTTTAACTTTACTGTATTAAAAATAAAAGCGATCGAGTACAACGTGGGCGGCAAAGCCTATATAAAAATTACGGGATACCCTGCGTTACGCCGTATTCTTAACGGGACCCGCTACGGTGCCAGGCATCCGCAAATACTGGAAATGGCCATCGGTAAACGTGGGCTTTACAACAGTATCAGCAGTGGTGTCAGATATTGCCTCTATTTTTCTCTGGCCTGGCGAGCCATCGAATTGATTTTTAAATCAGATTATCAGATGGTGGATTTTCTGGTCGATATTTCAATGGACATGGCTAAAGCGGTAGTGTCGGGGGTTTTGATTGGGGTGGTCGCGGGCCTGGCAATTTTAGCTAGTGCGCCTGTAATTGTTACTACCGGCATTATCGTTTTGGCGGGCATTTTACTTAATTGCACACTAAATGTCCTTGATGAAAAAACAGGGCTATCAAATGCGTTAAAAGAAAGCTTCGTGATTATATACATCATCATAAAAATTACGATTATGGATTCGACTCTCCCTACTTTGACTCATTTTAAGGAGGACTTATGAAGAAATTATTTATGCGGCTAATGTATTTTTTGCTGATTATATTTCTCTTTGGCATTCTTGATTTACAAATATTTGGTTTTGTTATGACCGATTTTTTATCATTGATAAGAATGGGTGACGTAATCACTTATCACCATACGTGCTTACTGATAAGTGGAATACCGTTAATGTTGTATACAACCTTTGCTATGGTACGGGTTTTATTCAGCAATGATTTGCAATACAAAGCCCTTCCTGATCCTTTTGAAGTCTGGGTGCTGGGCACTGGCGCGCTCCTTTTTGCTATCGGCTTTATTGCAAACTTTATTGTCCTGTTTTTATTTCTGGTATCGTCATATCACTCCTGCCCGCAGGACAACCTTCATGATTATCATGTGACTGATGTTAAGCTTTGCGAAAGCCTTGTTGATAATCGTAGTTTCTGGTAATCATTAATGAAAAAAATAAAATTACGTCTTACCGCTTTTTTCCTAATTATTTCCCTCCTCGGAATCCTGCATTTCTTATTATTTGGCAGAATAATGACTGATTTTTTATCCTTGATAAGAATGGGGGATGTTATCAGCTACAATAAAACATGCATTGTGCTTGGCGGCGCACCGGCACTCATTTTAGCATTAATTTTATGCATTATGGCTTTATTTAGTAAAGATGTACATTCCAGTATTCCTGAATCAATAGAAACGCCAGTGAGCTTTATTGTTGTCATATCTTTTATTATCGGTTTTATTGCTAACTTTATTGTGCCATTTCTCTTGCTGGCACTTTCCTACCATTCCTGCCCACAGGACAACCTTCATGATTATCATGTGACTGATGTTAAGCTTTGCGAAACCCTTGTTGATAATCGTAGTTTCTGGTAGGAGCAGTCATAGAAACTGCTAATAATAACGAGAATAAGATTACCTTTTTTTATATCGATAACATCCTCACCTTTTGATTACCCTTTGTCGGTAAAAATTTTATCACGGTAAGTTACAATTTCGCCTGTCACAGAGAGGATCGTAAGCCTATACAAAGTGTCAGGATTCTTTAGCAAAAGTAAATACCCCGACATCCCCTCCGCCAACCATATCCAGTAGAGGTTATCCATCAGATAAATTTGTGATGTAGTGCAAATTAAGGCGGTTCATTACCGGACATACCTTGCAAAAGTTCCTAATCTGGCCGACCTTATATCTATTAATTACGAAGCGCAAAAAAAATCGCAGTCCCCCATTTTCCACAGTGAAGTGTTAACTATGTTGATTCCGTCCAAACTAAGTCGTCCGGTTCGTCTCGACCATACAGTGGTCCGTGAGCGCCTGTTGGCTAAACTTTCCGGCGCGAACAATTTCAGGCTGGCCCTGATCACAAGTCCTGCAGGTTATGGGAAGACTACGCTCATTTCACAATGGGCCGCCGGGAAAAGTGAACTCGGCTGGTACTCACTGGATGAGGGCGACAACCAGCAGGAGCGTTTTGCCAGCTATCTGATTGCCGCGGTACAGCAGGCCACTAACGGTCATTGCACCACCAGCGAAGTGATGGTGCAAAAACGGCAGTATGTCAGTCTGACTTCGCTTTTTGCGCAGCTCTTTATTGAGCTGGCGGAATGGCATCGCCCGCTGTATCTGGTCATCGACGATTACCATCTGATCACTAATCCGGTGATTCATGAGTCCATGCGCTTCTTCCTGCGTCATCAGCCTGAAAATCTCACGCTGGTGGTACTGTCGCGTAATTTACCGCAGTTGGGGATTGCCAACCTGCGCGTGCGCGACCAGCTTCTGGAGATAGGCAGTCAGCAACTAGCCTTTAATCATCAGGAAGCCAAACAGTTTTTTGACCGCCGCTTATCCTCCCCCATCGAAGCCGCCGAAAGCAGCCGGATGTGTGACGATGTGGCAGGCTGGGCGACCGCATTACAGCTCATCGCCCTCTCTGCGCGGCAAAACAACCACTCTGCGCATCAGTCGGCACGCCGTCTGGCGGGAATTAACGCCAGCCATCTTTCAGATTATCTGGTCGATGAAGTGCTGGACAGCGTCGATGTCAGCACCCGCCTTTTCCTGCTGAAAAGTGCAGTTTTACGGTCAATGAACGATGCGCTGATTGTACGTGTAACCGGCGAAGAAAATGGTCAGATGCGGCTGGAAGAGATCGAGCGGCAAGGGCTTTTCCTGCAACGGATGGATGACTCCGGCGAATGGTTCAGTTATCACCCGCTGTTTGGCAGTTTCCTGCGCCAGCGCTGCCAGTGGGAACTGGCGACCGAGTTACCTGATATCCATCGCGCCGCAGCGGAAAGCTGGATGGCGCAGGGTTTCCCCAGCGAAGCCATCCACCATGCGCTGGCGGCCGGCGATGCGCATATGCTGCGCGATATTTTGCTTAACCACGCGTGGGGATTGTTTAACCACAGCGAACTGGCGCTGCTGGAAGAGTCACTAAAAGCGCTGCCGTGGGAAAGCCTGCTGGAAAACCCGCGTCTGGTGTTGTTACAGGCCTGGCTGATGCAGAGCCAGCATCGCTACAGCGAAGTAAACACCCTGCTGGCCCGTGCCGAACAAGAGATTCAGGGCGTGATGGACAGCACGCTGCATGCCGAGTTTAACGCGCTCCGCGCTCAGGTGGCGATCAACGACGGCAATCCCGATGAGGCTGAACGCCTGGCGAAACTGGCGCTGGATGAGTTGCCCATCGCCTTGTATTACAGCCGTATTGTTGCAACCTCGGTGCACGGCGAAGTGCTGCACTGTAAAGGCGACCTCTCTCGCTCCTTAACGCTGATGCAGCAGACCGAACAGATGGCGCGTCATCATGATGTCTGGCACTACGCGCTCTGGAGTTTGATCCAGCAGAGTGAAATCCTCTTTGCCCAGGGATTCTTGCAGGCCGCCTGGGAAACCCAGGAGAAAGCGTTCCAGTTGATTAAAGATCAGCATCTGGAACAGTTGCCCATGCACGAATTTCTGGTGCGCATTCGTGCCCAACTGCTGTGGGCGTGGGCGCGACTGGATGAAGCGGAAGCCTCTGCGCGCAGCGGTATCGAAGTGCTTTCCGCCTTTCAGCCGCAGCAACAATTACAGTGTCTGGCGCTGTTGGTGCAGTGCTCGTTGGCCCGTGGCGATCTGGACAATGCCCGCAGCCATCTCAACCGCCTGGAGAATCTGCTGGGCAACGGTCACTACCATAGCGACTGGATCTCAAACGCCGATAAAGTTCGGGTGATCTACTGGCAAATGGTCGGCGATAAAAAGTCGGCCGCCAACTGGCTGCGCCAGACGCCGAAACCGGAGTTTGCCAATAACCACTTCCTGCAAGGCCAGTGGCGTAATATCGCCAGAGCGCAAATTCTGCTGGGCGAATTTGAACCCGCTGAAATCGTACTCGAAGAGCTGAATGAAAATGCGCGCAGCCTGCGCCTGATGAGCGATCTTAACCGTAACCTGCTGCTGCTCAACCAACTTTACTGGCAGGCCGGGCGCAAAAATGACGCGCAGCGCGTGCTGCTTGATGCCCTGCAATTAGCTAATCGCACCGGATTCATCAGCCATTTCGTGATTGAAGGCGAGTCGATGGCGCAGCAACTACGCCAGCTTATTCAACTGAATACGCTGCCGGAACTGGACCAACACCGCGCGCAGCGCATTCTGCGTGAGATCAACCAGCATCACCGCCACAAGTTCGCCCACTTTGACGAAAGCTTTGTTGAGCGCCTGCTGAACCACCCGGAAGTACCAGAGCTAATCCGCACCAGCCCGCTGACGCAGCGCGAATGGCAGGTGCTGGGGCTGATCTATTCCGGCTACAGCAACGAGCAAATCGCTGGCGAACTGGCAGTAGCGGCGACCACCATCAAGACGCATATCCGTAATTTGTATCAGAAACTGGGCGTGGCGCACCGTCAGGATGCGGTCCAACACGCGCAGCGGCTGCTGAAAATGATGGGTTATGGGGTGTAATGTTGCCCGGCTGCACTCACGCTGACCGGGCAGTCTCTTCATCAACGCGTTAACACAGTTCCAGTTGAATATGGTTATCGGTGATCACCTTCATTACCCCTGCTGGGGGCAGAGCATCGGTATATACCGCATCCACCAGACTGATACTGCCCATATTCACCATCGCATTACGGCCAAACTTCGAATGATCCGTCACCAGTATGACGTGGCGGGAATTCTCAATAATTGCGCGCTTGGTACGCACCTCGTGATAGTCGAATTCCAGCAGCGAGCCGTCACTGTCGATGCCGCTGATCCCCAGAATGCCGAAGTCCAGGCGGAACTGAGAAATAAAGTCGAGCGTCGCTTCGCCAATAATACCGCCGTCCCGGCTGCGAAGTTCACCACCCGCGAGAATTATGCGAAAATCCTCTTTTACCATCAGCGTGTTCGCCACGTTGAGGTTGTTGGTCACAATACGTAAATTGCTGTGGTCGAGTAGCGCGTACGCCACCGCCTCGGGCGTGGTCCCGATATCAATAAACAGCGTTGAACCGTTAGGGATCTGCGAGGCAACTTTACGCGCAATACGCTCTTTTTCCGCCGTCTGCGTGGCTTTACGATCGTGCCACGGTGTGTTGACGGAACTGGACGGTAGTGCCGCGCCACCGTGATGACGCAGAATCATGTTTTGATCGGCCAGGTCATTGAGATCCCGGCGAATCGTTTGTGGGCTAACGGAGAAATGCTCCACCAGCTCTTCAGTACTGACGTATCCCTGTTTTTTTACCAGCTCAATGATTGCATCATGTCGTTGTGTTTGTTTCATTGTTATTCCCTGGAACTATGTTCGTTTTCGCGCATTTAACGTATCCGCGAACGCCATTGCCAACCCAACTGCCAGCCCGGCGATATGTGCGCCATTGGCCATCGACATCCCAAACAAATCAAACCATCCGGCGACGATCCAAATCAGCGCGAAAATAATCAGCCCGCGCTGCAGGTAGATTCCGCTTTGCGGATCGCGCTCGCCACGCAGCCAGACGTAACCCATCAGCGCATAAACGACGCCGGAAAGCCCGCCGAACCACGGGCCGCTAAACTTATGCTGTACATATCCGCTCAGTAGGGCGCTGATGACCGTAATCACTATCAGTTTGCCGCTGCCTAAACGTTTTTCAACCGCACCGCCAAGATACCACCACCACAGCAGGTTGAAGAGGATATGCATCAGCGAAAAGTGCATGAAGGCGTGAGTGAAGTAGCGCCAGACGTCAAACTGTAATGATGGGTCAAACGGCCAGGCCAGCCACACCATTACGGTTTGATCGCCAACGATATTCATGACGATAAATACCAGAATGCAGGCCGCCATAATCAGCCAGGTGACCGGGCCGGCACGCTCACGCAGTGTGGCAATAAACGGGAAGCGGCGATAACGCAGTCCACTGCCAGTATGACCGGACTGCCAGCTGGCCGCGAGATAGCGCGGATCGCCAGGGTTCTCCATAAAACGCGCCAGCTCAGCATGCACACGTTCGGCCTGCGTTTCATCCGCCAGCCAGACATCGCTTTGATGATGTTGTTGAATGGTCAGGATAACGCCCTGCGTCGCCATGTAATCAACAAAGGCCTGCGCCACGCGGGGGTTAGCAAAAGAGGTAATCATCAACATGGTTGCTGTCGCTTAATCCATACAAAAGAGGACAGTATATATACCCTTCTAATTTCAAGCTGCATCTTTGTTGGCTATGAAGACGAACCGTATGCCACTTCGGCAGGGAAATGGCGATGCCAGGCGTCAAAACCGCCGTCTACGCTGTAGACCGCGTCATAGCCTTGCTGAAGCAAATATTGCGCCGCGCCTTTACTGCTGTTGCCGTGGTAGCACATGACCAAAACCGCCGTATCGAAATCGTGATCGCGCATAAACGAGCCCAGCGTGTCGTTCGTCAGGTGAAATGCCTGGGGAGCATGCCCCATCGCATAACTTTGTGGATCGCGGATATCCACCAGTACCGCCGCGCCCTGATGCAGCTTCTGGTGCGCTTCTTCAACATTAATACATTCAAACTGATCCATACATTCTCTTCTTTATCGTGCAGGTGAAACGTTTTCGGCATTTTATCCGTTAGTGTACGTCCCCATGGGAGTGAAACGCCATAATGTTATATGTATCACTGTAAATTGTTTATTCGTTGTTACCAATGGAGCGTTTCTTTGCTATTATGCTCGATAACGAACATTTATGAGCCATAACGAAAGCGCACGAGGGCAGCATGGAAACCAAAGATCTGATTGTGATAGGGGGAGGCATCAACGGTGCC
>JAAIGE0100589415.1_pt1 | contig 13847 bp, 19 predicted proteins | sample 6487951 | NCBI WGS metagenome assembly JAAIGE01 (sample SAMN13974128, study PRJNA590717) | phyllosphere metagenome | biome: tomato field; feature: multiple bacterial spot infested tomato fields; material: tomato leaves; isolation source: leaves from tomato fields | host: Solanum lycopersicum ... | reverse complement strand
GTGCGCATCCTCGTCCTCGCCGGTGAGCCCACGCTGGCGCTCGACCGGGTCGAAGCCCTTCGCCAGCACCGCGACGCCGTTGAACCCCTTTTGCCCGTGCCAGCAAGCGCCGTACCCCGCATCGCGAATGTCCTGGGTGGGGAAGGTTTCGTCGCTCGCCTTCAACTCTTGAAGGCAAACCTGAAAGGCTATAGCCGCTAATTAGGTTTAGCTTGAGAAGTTACGGAGAGTAAAAATGAAAGTTCGTGCTTCCGTCAAGAAATTATGTCGTAACTGTAAGATCGTTAAGCGTAACGGCATCGTTCGCGTCATCTGCAGCGCCGAACCGAAGCATAAACAGCGCCAAGGCTGATTATCTCGCATATTTTTCTTGCAAAGTTGGATTGAGCTGGCTAGATTAGCCAGCCAATCTTTTGTATGTAACTGCAATATCCATTTGAGTATCCTGAAAACGGGCTTTTCAGTATGGTATTGCTTTATAAAATTGTAGGAGTGCATAGTGGCCCGTATAGCAGGCATTAACATTCCTGATCATAAACATACCGTAATTGCATTAACTGCTATTTACGGCATCGGCAAAACCCGTTCCAAATCCATCTGTGCTGCAACGGGTATTGCTGAAGATGTTAAGATCAGTGAGCTGTCTGAAGAGCAAATCGATAAGCTGCGTGACGAAGTAGCCAAGTTTGTTGTAGAAGGCGATCTGCGTCGTGAGATCACCCTGAGCATCAAGCGTCTGATGGACCTTGGTACTTACCGTGGTTTGCGTCACCGTCGTGGTCTGCCGGTTCGCGGTCAGCGTACCAAGACTAACGCCCGTACCCGTAAGGGTCCGCGCAAACCGATCAAGAAATAATCGGGGTGATTGAATAATGGCAAAGGCACCTATTCGTGCACGTAAGCGTGTAAGAAAGCAAGTCTCTGACGGTGTGGCTCATATCCATGCTTCTTTCAACAACACCATCGTTACTATTACCGATCGTCAGGGTAATGCGTTGGGTTGGGCAACTGCCGGTGGTTCCGGTTTCCGTGGTTCTCGTAAATCCACTCCGTTCGCCGCTCAGGTAGCAGCAGAGCGCTGCGCTGAAGCTGTGAAAGAGTACGGTATCAAGAATCTGGAAGTTATGGTTAAAGGACCTGGTCCGGGCCGTGAGTCTACTATCCGCGCACTGAACGCGGCTGGTTTCCGCATCACTAACATTACTGATGTGACTCCGATCCCTCATAACGGTTGTCGTCCGCCGAAAAAGCGTCGCGTGTAACGCCGCTTTTAGGATTGCTGGAGAAAGAAAATGGCAAGATATTTGGGTCCTAAGCTCAAGCTGAGCCGTCGTGAAGGCACCGACCTGTTTCTAAAGTCTGGTGTTCGCGCGATCGATTCCAAGTGTAAAATTGAACAAGCTCCTGGTCAGCACGGTGCGCGTAAACCGCGTCTGTCTGACTATGGTGTGCAGTTGCGTGAAAAGCAGAAAGTTCGCCGTATCTACGGTGTTCTGGAGCGCCAGTTCCGTAACTACTACAAAGAAGCCGCTCGCCTGAAAGGCAATACAGGTGCAAACCTGTTGCAGTTGCTGGAAGGTCGTCTGGACAACGTTGTTTACCGTATGGGCTTCGGCGCGACTCGTGCAGAATCTCGTCAGCTGGTAAGTCACAAGGCTGTCATGGTAAATGGTCGCGTTGTTAACATCGCTTCTTATCAGGTATCTCCGAATGACGTAGTCAGCATCCGCGAGAAAGCGAAAAAGCAGTCTCGTGTTAAGGCCGCTCTGGAGCTGGCTGAACAGCGTGAAAAGCCAACTTGGCTGGAAGTTGATGCTGCCAAGATGGAAGGTGTGTTCAAGCGTATTCCTGAACGTACCGATCTGTCTGCGGACATTAATGAACACCTGATCGTCGAGCTTTACTCCAAGTAAAGCTTAGTACCAAAGAGAGGACACAATGCAGGGTTCTGTGACAGAGTTTCTAAAACCGCGCCTGGTAGATATCGAGCAAGTCAGTTCGACGCACGCCAAGGTGACCCTTGAGCCGTTAGAGCGGGGCTTCGGCCATACTCTTGGTAACGCACTGCGCCGTATTCTGCTTTCATCCATGCCTGGTTGCGCGGTGACCGAGGTTGAGATTGATGGTGTACTGCACGAGTACAGCACCAAAGAAGGCGTACAGGAAGATATCCTGGAAATCCTGCTCAACCTGAAAGGGCTGGCGGTGAGAGTTCAAGGCAAAGATGAAGTTATTCTTACCCTGAATAAATCTGGCATTGGCCCTGTGACTGCAGCCGACATCACCCACGACGGTGATGTCGAAATCGTCAAGCCACAGCATGTGATCTGCCATCTGACCGATGAGAACGCATCTATCAATATGCGTATCAAAGTTCAGCGTGGTCGCGGTTATGTGCCGGCGTCTGCCCGTATTCATACGGAAGAAGATGAGCGCCCGATCGGTCGCCTGTTAGTCGACGCTTGCTACAGCCCTGTTGAGCGTATCGCTTACAATGTTGAAGCAGCTCGTGTTGAACAGCGTACCGACCTGGACAAGCTGGTTATCGAGATGGAAACCAATGGCACGATCGATCCTGAAGAGGCGATCCGCCGTGCGGCGACCATTCTGGCTGAACAATTGGAAGCTTTCGTTGACTTGCGTGATGTACGTCAGCCGGAAGTGAAAGAAGAGAAACCAGAATTCGATCCGATCCTGCTGCGCCCTGTTGACGATCTTGAATTGACTGTCCGCTCTGCTAACTGCCTTAAGGCAGAAGCTATCCACTACATCGGTGATCTGGTACAGCGTACCGAGGTTGAACTGCTTAAAACGCCTAACCTGGGTAAAAAATCTCTTACTGAGATTAAAGACGTGCTGGCTTCTCGTGGTCTGTCTCTGGGCATGCGCCTGGAAAACTGGCCGCCGGCAAGCATTGCTGATGAGTAACCGGATCACAGGTTAAGGTTTTACTGAGAAGGATAAGGTCATGCGCCATCGTAAGAGTGGTCGTCAACTGAACCGTAACAGCAGCCATCGCCAGGCTATGTTCCGCAACATGGCTGGTTCTTTGGTTCGTCATGAGATTATCAAGACGACCCTGCCGAAAGCGAAAGAGCTGCGTCGTGTTGTTGAACCGCTGATTACTCTTGCCAAGACCGACAGCGTTGCTAATCGTCGTCTGGCATTCGCCCGTACTCGTGATAACGAGATCGTGGCTAAACTGTTTAATGAACTGGGCCCGCGTTTCGCGAGCCGTGCCGGTGGTTACACTCGTATTCTGAAGTGTGGCTTCCGTGCTGGTGACAATGCGCCGATGGCATACATCGAGCTCGTTGATCGCGCAGTTTCTCAGACAGAAGAAGTTGCTGCTGCAGAGTAATTTGCACTAGCGTAAAAAAGCCGGGGAAACCCGGTTTTTTTACGTCCTCATTAAACCCCGCCTTGTTGCTGTTCGAACTCTCTTCAATTTACTATCATGTGGATGAAAGATCGTGCGGGAGGCTGTTTTATGTTCCCTATTGATGAATGGGCCGAGCGCCATATCATTGAGGCGCAAAAGCGTGGGGAGTTAGACCATTTGCCAGGCAGCGGTAAGCCGCTTCAGTTGGATGACAATAGCGCTGTTCCTGTTGAACTACGCAGCGCATACCATCTGATGAAGAATGGCGGTTTTTTGCCGCCGGAACTATCCGATCGCAAAGAAGCGCTGACATTGGTAAATTTACTGCGCGCGGCTGACCCAGCATCAGCAGACTATACCGATTTATCCCGGCGGCTCAAGGCGCTAGAGTTACGCCTGCAGCTGTCAGGAATGAATACCGATTTTCTGAAAGGGTCTTATCAGCATGCATTAGGCATGCGATTGGAGAAGAATATCTCCGTTAAAGATGACTGAACCGCTTGTTATAACAGGCAATTTACGTTGAATATAACATCCATCGAATGAGGTAGATTTATGTCACATTATCGCCATACTAAAGGGCAGATAAAAGATAACGCACTTGAGGCGCTGCTCCATGACCCTCTGTTTCACCAGCGTGTTGAGCAGAATACAAAAGGTAAAGGGAGCTATCGCAGGAAAGAGAAACATCAAAAAGCACAGGGTAAGAACTGGGAGGCCAGTGGTAAGAAAACAATGCTTTTACCACTGGCCTTCTGGCATGTTGATTCTGCCGTTAAGACAATTATGCGTTTTTGGAATGGTTATCGGCCTGTTGTTTGAGTAAATCTCGGATCTCTGTCAGTAATTTTTCTTCTGCGCTGATCTTGGGCGGCGCATTGGGTTCTTCCTGTTGGGTACGACGTAATTTATTCATGAGCTTGATGGCCATAAAAATGGCAAATGCAACGATGATAAAATCAAAAATATTCTGAATGAATACGCCGTAATTAATACTGACCGCGGCTATATTGCCTTGTGCCTCTCGCAAAACCCAATGAAACTGTTTGAAATCGACGCCGCCGATCAAGAGTCCCAGTGGTGGCATGATAATGTCCGATACCAACGACGATACGATTTTTCCGAATGCGGCGCCGATAATGACCCCGACAGCCAGGTCAACCACGTTGCCGCGCATAGCGAATTCACGAAACTCTTTTATAAAGCTCATAACACTCTCCCCGATAAAACCTTTTTTAATTTTAACAAGCGATGGAAAATTTACCAAAAAGGGATATTTCAGGGCGCGCAGGATAAAACGCCCTGAGGAAAGGTTAGAGGAAGAATGGGCTGGGCTGGAATAAACGCTCGACGTCGGACACATATTTCTTGTCAGTCAAAAACATAATGACATGGTCACCCTGTTCTATCTGCAAATTGTTATTGGCAATGATGACGTCGTCGCCGCGCACAATTGCACCGATAATTGTTCCTGGCGGCAGTTTGATATCGGCGATCATGCGGCCGACTACTTTCGATGTGCCTTCATCACCATGTGCAATTGCTTCAATCGCTTCTGCAACACCGCGTCGCAGCGACGATACACTGACGATATCCGCTTTACGCACATGTCCCAGCAATGCGGAAATGGTGGCCTGTTGTGGCGAAATAGCAACATCAATGACACTGCCCTGCACCAGGTCGACATAGGCCCGGCGCTGGATCAGGACCATCGCTTTTTTGGCACCCATCCGTTTTGCCAGCATGGCTGACATGATATTCGCTTCGTCATCGTTGGTGATGGCGATGAATACATCAATCTGTTCAACGTGCTCCTGAGCCAGTAACTCCTGGTCAGAAGCATCGCCGTGAAAGACGATAGTGTGTTGTAAGCGCTCCGCTAACTCAGCGGCTCGCAGCGCGTCGCGCTCTATTAGCTTGACGCTATAATCCTTTTCGAGTCTGAGGGCCAGACCAGCGCCCACATTTCCGCCCCCAACAATCATGATGCGCTTATAGGGTTTCTCCAGCCGCTGCATCTCACTCATCACCGCCCGAATATGCTGTGAGGCGGCGATAAAGAACACTTCATCGCCGGCTTCAATCACGGTTGAGCCTTGAGGACGAATCGGCCGGTCATGGCGGAAAATGGCTGCGACTCGCGTTTCTATGTGAGGCATATGGTCGCGCATCGTTGCAATCGCATTACCCACCAACGGCCCACCATAGTATGCATTTACTGCGGCAATACTGACTTTCCCCTCTGCGAAATTGACTACCTGCAATGCGCCCGGATACTCGATCAATTTATAAATATTGTCGATAACCAGTTGTTCCGGCGAAATAAGGTGATCAATCGGGACGGCTTCCGCCTGAAACAATTGCTCAGATTCACGGATATACTCCGATGAGCGGATACGCGCGATGCGGTTGGGAGTATTGAACAGGGAGTAAGCGACCTGACAGGCGATCATGTTGGTTTCGTCGGAATTGGTTACGGCGATCAACATATCTGCATCTTCAGCGCCGGCTTCGCGCAATATGCGCGGATGAGAGGCATAGCCAGTCACTACGCGCAGATCGAATTTGTCCTGAAGCTGGCGTAGCCGGGTCGTATTGGTGTCCACAACGGTAATATCATTGTTTTCGCCTGACAGATTTTCTGCCAGCGTTCCGCCAACCTGACCTGCACCAAGAATAATTATCTTCATCGTGATTTCTGCCGTGTCTGTTCCTGTCGGGGCTTATCAACCGGTTAGAGCTATTGCCCGTTTTTTACCAGCTTCGCATAAAAGAAACCATCGCCATCTTCCGCCGCGGGTAATTTCTGAATCCCAGGGTGCTGCGGGCTACCGGTATCAACCAATGCGGCATCAGGATGGCGTTGCAGAAATGCGGCCACTTGCTGGTGGTTTTCCTCCGGTAGTATAGAGCAGGTGGCATACACCAGCGTGCCGCCATTTTTCAGCCGTGGCCAGATAGCTTCCAGAATTGCCTGTTGCATAGCAGCCAGTTCGGCGATATCGCTATCGCGGCGCAACCACTTGATATCCGGGTGACGGCGAATGACGCCGGTCGCGGAGCAAGGAGCATCCAGCAAAATACGATCAAAGCGCTTGTCCCCACACCATTCTGTTGGTGTTCGGCCATCTCCACATTTGACCTCGGCGTGTTGACCAAGGCGTTGCAAATTCTCTCTGACCCGCTTCAGCCGTTGTTCATCCACGTCAACGGCAAGTACATGAGCATGAGGAGCGGCTTCAAGTATATGTGTTGTCTTGCCGCCAGGCGCGGCGCACAGATCGAGAATATCTTCGTGGTCTTGCGGCGACAACCAGTGGATACAGCCTTGTGCCGACGCGTCCTGTACGGTGACCCAGCCCTGTTCGAACCCCGGTAACTGATTGACGGCGCAGGGTGTCCCCAGTCGAATGGCATCCGCATAGAAAGGGTGAGGATAAGCTTCTATCTCTTTTTCCTGCAGTAACGTCAGATAGGCTGCCTGAGTATGATGCTGCCGGTTGACCCGTAACCACATGGGAGGATGCTGATTGTTCGCCTCGACGATGCGCTCCCATTGCTCGGGATAGGCCTTTTTCAGTCGTTGCAACAACCACTCGGGGTGCGCATAGCGCGCCGGATTGTTCTGCAGCCGTTGCTGCAATTCGTCCTGCTGACGCTGGAACTGGCGTAATACGCCATTGATCAACCCTTTCAACTGAGGTCGTTTCAGGGCAACCGCGCCGTTAACCGTTTCCGCCAATGCGGCATGGGGAGGAATGCGAGTGTGGATGAGCTGATAGATACCTACCATCAACAGATAATGCAGTACCTTCTGCTTGCCGGTAAGCGGTTTGGCCATCAGTTGACGAAGATACCAATCCAGCTGTGGTAATACGCGTAATACGCCAAAGCAGATCTCCTGCAGCAGGCCGCGATCCTTCTCACTGATGTCTCGCTGGAGCGTAGGGAGCAGGTGGCTGAGTGATTGCCCTTGTTCGACAACCTGGACAAGAGCAGTGGCGGCAATGCTACGAAGATTATATGTGCTTTTCATCGGTTCAGAACGGGTAGGAGAATGTCAGTGGTACCGACATAAGGTCGGTACCGTGGTATCAGGCCAGTGTGTGGCCCGGGGTGAACCATTCGCGGCGAGAGTTAAGCAAATCCTGTGCTGACATGGCTTTTTTGCCCGAGGGTTGCAGGATCTGAATATTTAATACGCCGTCAGCGGTAGCAATCCGGATGCCGTCTTTGTCGGCAGCAAGTATGGTTCCCGGCTGTTGCTGATGCGAGGCGTCCAGCGCCTCGGCTTTCCAGACTTTTACCGGTTGTTCCTCAATCAGAAAATAGCTGACTGGCCACGGATTGAAGGCACGGATGCAGCGTTCCAGCTGTTTTGCCGACAATTGCCAGTCCAGACGCGCCTCTTCCTTGCTCAGTTTTTCTGCATAGGTTGCCAGGCTGTCGTCCTGTGCTTCGGCGGTCACCTGAGAGGCGGACAATTGTGCCAGTGTATCCATTAATCCCTGAGGACCCAGCTTTGCCAGCTTGTCATACAGTGTGGCGCTGGTGTCATCCGGCAGAATCGGGCATTCGATTTTGTGAAGCATGGCGCCAGTATCCAGCCCGGCGTCCATCTGCATGATCGTGACTCCCGTCTGTGCATCGCCAGCCCAGAGCGCGCGCTGTATCGGCGCCGCTCCACGCCAGCGCGGCAGCAGCGAACCATGCACATTGATGCACCCCAGGCGAGGCATATCCAGTACGGCTTGCGGCAGGATGAGGCCATAGGCAACCACAACCATTACATCAGCGCCCAGTTCCGCCACCAGTTGTTGATTCTCAACAGGGCGTAATGATTTGGGTTGGAATACCGGAATACCATGCTGTTCAGCCAGCACTTTAACCGGGCTGGGCGTCAGCTTGTTGCCGCGGCCTGCCGGGCGGTCCGGTTGGGTGAACACGCCGACAACCTCATGCTCTGACGATAGCAGCGCTGCAAGATGCTGTGCGGCGAAATCAGGCGTTCCTGCGAAAATAATGCGTAATGACACGTGGTTTCCTGCCTGGAAATAGGTTTACGGGACTGCTTATGCCTTGCTGTTTTGTCTGGCCAATTTTTCCAGCTTCTGGCGGATGCGTTGGCGCTTCAGCGGCGACAGGTAGTCGATAAACAGTTTGCCGACCAGGTGATCCATTTCATGCTGAATGCAAATCGCCAGCAAGCCGTCGGCTTCCAACTCAAACGGGTTACCTTCGCGATCCAGCGCGCGCACTTTGACGTGTTCTGCCCGCGGAACCAGCGCGCGAGTTTCAGGAATGGACAAACAGCCTTCTTCAATTCCGGTATCACCAGATTTCTCCAGCAGTTCCGGGTTGATCAAGACCAGTCGTTGATCCCGTTCTTCTGAAACATCGATCACGATGATGCGCTGATGGATATCAACTTGCGTGGCCGCGAGGCCAATGCCTTCTTCCTCGTACATGGTATCGAACATATCGTCCACGATACGCTGAATCTCTGCATTAACTTCTTTTACCGGCTGCGCCTTAATGCGAAGCCGCTCATCGGGGAAATGTAATACTTGCAACACTGACATATATGTTTAGATCTGTATTCAGGTGGTTAGAATGCTCCAGTCTTTATTGTAGACATTTCCGAGGGTGATTGACAGCATCACGGCCATGGCACAGCAGGATGCGGAGTGGGATATGACGGATATGGAAATCTGGTTGCGTCTGGCGTCGGTTAAGGGCCTTGGCGCCAAAAGGTGCGCCGCATTGTTCGGTCAATTGCAGGCCGAAAACTCGTATCCGGCGGGATATCTGAAATCGCTTGGCCTAACGGAAAGTCAGACCGAGCAGTTTCTCGCTCTGAGCGATCTGGATATCCAGAATACAGTGCATTGGCTGGAAACGCCGGATCATCACCTGGTGACATTCAACAGCGCCGATTATCCCCCTTTGCTCAGTAACATTGCTTCGCCTCCGGTATGTTTGTATGTCGCCGGAGATGTTGGCGTACTGTCATCTCCGCAGATTGCGGTGATTGGCAGTCGCAACAATAGCGCTTACGGCGAACAGTGGGGGCATGTCTTCAGCCAGCAACTCAGTCTGAATCATCTGACCATAACCAGCGGGCTTGCTGTGGGGATCGATGGTATTGCCCATCAGGCCGCCCTGCAGGCGGGAGGGAAAACCATTGCGGTATTGGGGAGCGGATTAAACCAGCTTTATCCGCGCCGGCATCTGACGCTGGCGGATGCAATTGTGCAGCAGCGTGGGGCTCTGGTGTCGGAGTTTCCTCTGAATACTCGGCCGTTGCCGGTGAATTTCCCTCGCCGCAATCGCATCATTAGCGGATTAAGCCTGGGCGTTCTGGTGGTGGAGGCATCGATGCGTAGTGGCTCGCTGGTGACGGCGCGTTATGCGTTGGAACAAAATCGCGAGGTATTCGCTCTGCCCGGTCCGATTGGCAATCTGATGACGGAAGGTAATCACTGGCTAATACAGCAAGGGGCCAGCCTGGTTACCCAACCTCAGGACATTTTTGAACAACTCCATAATGGACTGCGCTGGTTTGCCGATATTCCTAGTGAGGGCGTTCCGGGAATTATTTGTGCGACGGAAGACGAACTGGAATTGCCATTTGCTGATGTGTTGGCTACCGTAGGAGATGAGGTTACACCTGTTGACGTTGTCGCTGAACGTGCCGGCCAACCTGTGCCAGAGGTGGTGATTAAGTTACTGGATCTGGAGTTAGCAGGGTGGATCGCAGCTGTACCCGGCGGCTATGTCCGTATAAGGAGGGCAGGCCATGTTCGACGTACTAATGTACTTGTTTGAAACTTACATCCACAATGAAACCGAAATGCGTGTCGATCAGGATACGTTGACTGATGACCTCACCCGCGCGGGATTTGATCGTGACGATATCTACAGCGCGCTGGACTGGCTTGAAAAACTAGCCGACTTGCAGGAAGGGCAAACCCCGCCACTGGCGTTGGCCAGCGACCCTCTGGCGTTGCGCATTTACACCGCTGAAGAGGAACAACGTCTGGATGTGGATTGTCGCGGCTTTCTGCTGTTTCTTGAGCAGATTAAAGTGCTCAATCTGGAAACCCGCGAGATGGTCATTGATCGGGTGATGGCGCTTGAAACGCAGGATTTTGACCTGGAAGATCTAAAATGGGTCATTCTGATGGTGCTGTTCAATGTGCCAGGTTGCGAAAATGCTTATCAGCAAATGGAAGATTTACTCTTTGAAGCCAATGAAGGGTATTTGCAGTAGTCGGGAATCAAAGTAAATCATGGCTAAAACCATACTTATTGCTGAAAAGCCGCAGCAGGTGTGCCCTGAATGTGGGGCCGTGTTGGTTATCCGTTCCGGGCAGCACGGCCCGTTTCTTGGTTGTTCCCGTTATCCTGAATGCCATTATATTCGACCGCTTAAAGCCTATGCTGATGGGCATGTGGTGAAAGTGCTGGATGGGCAGCATTGCCCTCGTTGCCAGTCGGCGCTGGTGCTGCGTCAGGGGCGTTATGGCATGTTCATCTGTTGCAGTAACTATCCTGAATGCGAGCATACGGAAGCCATCGATCGCCCGGATGAAACGACCCTGACATGTCCCCAGTGCCATGACGGCCGATTGCTTCAGCGTAAATCTCGTTATGGCAAGACGTTTCACTCCTGCGAACGTTATCCTGCCTGTCAATTCACGCTGAATCACAAGCCGATCGCGGGGGAATGCGAATACTGCCATTACCCGTTATTGATAGAGAAGAAAACTGCGCAGGGCGTAAGACGCTTTTGTGCCAGTAAATTGTGTGGAAAGCCGGTATCGGCTGAAGAAAGTCATTGTGATGAGTAATTTAAATTCTGAAGATTTAGCACCGTTGTTACAGCAACTGCGGGAAGAAAATGTGATCGCCTACCCAACGGAGGCTGTATTTGGGCTTGGGTGTGATCCCGACAGTGAAACGGCGGTAGAACGTTTGTTGGCGTTGAAACAACGCCCACGTGAAAAAGGGCTGATCCTGATTGCGGCGGATTTTCAGCAACTGGAACCTTATGTCGACATGTCGGCCTTGTCGAACATTCAGCGCCAGACCATCTTTGCCTCCTGGCCAGGGCCGGTTACCTGGGTGCTTCCGGCCAAAACGGTAACGCCGGATTGGCTGACCGGGCGGTTCACCTCACTGGCGGTGCGAGTGAGCGATCACCCGCTGGTTAAGCAGCTGTGTCTGGCGTTCGGAAAGCCGCTGGTTTCTACCAGTGCAAATCTGAGCGGCCAGCCGCCGTGTCGTACAGTCAGTGAAGTGGTGGCGCAGTTTGGCGAGCGTTTTCCTGTCCTGAATGGAGAGGTTGGCGGTCGTCTGAATCCATCGGAAATTCGTGATGCCTTGACGGGAGAAATGTTGCGTCAGGGGTAGCAAGTATTGGAGAACAAGGTGTCCGTGAGTCAATCTTTTGCGGTTTTTGGTCATCCTATTGCGCACAGCAAATCGCCGCGCATTCATGCGTTATTTGCCGAGCAGACGGGGATCTCGCTGACCTACGAGCGAATACTGGCGCCGTTGGATGGTTTTGAGGACAGCCTGAACGCGTTTTTTCAACATGGAGCATGCGGCGCCAATGTGACGGCTCCGTTCAAGGAACGCGCATGTGCGGCTATGGATGAGTTGAGCGAACGTGCTCGTTCCGCTGGCGCCGTCAATACGATCCAAAGGAAAGGCGATGGTTCGCTTTATGGCGACAATACTGACGGTATTGGTCTGCTGAGTGATTTGCAGCAGCATGAGTTTATCCAGCCTCATAACCGGGTGTTGCTGGTGGGGGCGGGGGGCGCAGCACGCGGCGTTATTCAGCCTTTGCTGGCGTACGGATGCGAGTTAATTATCGCTAATCGCACATTCGCCAGAGCTGACGCACTGGCTGAACATTTCAGCCGCTATGGTCAGGTGAGCGCGTTGCCGATGGAAAAGTTGGTCAGTCATCATTTTGATTTGATTATCAATGCTACCTCATCGGGGGTAGCGGGCGATGTTCCTGATCTGCCAGCCTCTCTAATTTCTTCTGATGTGTGTTGCTATGACATGTTTTATCAGTCGGAACCGACCCCTTTTTTGACGTGGTGCATCCGGCAGGGGGCACAACGTTATGTTGACGGAATGGGGATGCTGGTCTGGCAGGCGGCGCATGCGTTCAATTTGTGGCATGGCGTCATGCCGGATGTCGTACCGGTAATTCATAAAATGAAACAGGAACTGGGAACATGAATCAGGCGATTCAGTTTCCAGATCGGGAATGGTGGAGTGATCATGATGGGGCGATCATTTTTCCGGCCCTGGTCGGCGGGTTCCAGCGCGAGTGCGTGATTAGACGATATGTTCTGCTGGAACGCTATGGTGATGTGCAACCGGAACAGTGGCTGTCACTGTTCCGTGAACATCGCTGGGATTGGGAAGATGAGTTTGAACGCTTGATTCGTGATGATGAATACGACGAGCAAGGGCGCTTTCTGTTTAGTGATGAAATTCATTGATGAAAAGCGCCAATTGCTTCACTGGTGTGATTGGCTTAGATATTCGTCTTTCCAGCGCACATAGTTATTGGATGAATAAAGCAGCCCTTCCAGTTCCTGCTCTGTCAGTGGGCGAACCTTTTTAGCTGGACTACCAAGATAAAGGTAACCTTTCTCCAGCGTCTTTCCCGGTGAAACCAGACTACCCGCACCAATGATGACGTCATCTTCAACGGTGACGCCATCAAGAAGAATTGAACCCATGCCCACCAGAACACGATTGCCGATCGTGCAACCATGCAGCATGGCTTTGTGCCCTACGGTAACGTCTTCCCCAATAATTAATGGATTTCCATTCACGTTTTTTTCCGAACAGTGGGTTACGTGCAAGACGCTGCCATCCTGAATATTGGAGCGAGACCCAATCCGGATGAAGTTGACATCACCCCGGATGACCACTAATGGCCAGATGCTCACATCATCCGCCAGTGTGACCTCCCCGATAACTACACTGGAAGGGTCCACCATGACGTTTTTACCGATAACCGGCAGCGCTCCTTTAAACGGGCGTAATGCCTCGGACATATGCCGCATCTCCTAAAGTTAATATTACGGATCCCGGATCCTTGGTTGGATCCGGCTTTATTGCTCAGAAAATAGCGTTGCCTGCACAATAACTCAACGTAAGGGTGGAAAAATGCGCGAACGGAAAAAAAAGATCGAGAAAGTGGTTGTGTAACCCGTTCGGATCCCTATAATGCGCATCCACTGACACGGCAACGGCGACAAGCCGGCGCGGTGTGAGGCGGAGAAAACGAGAAAAAAGTCGTTGACTCTGAATGAGGAAAGCGTAGTATACGCCACCTCGCGACAGCAGGCTGTAAGCCGGTCGCACTGCTCTTTAACAATCAATCAGACAATCTGTGTGGGCACTCGCAGGACGCTTCACTAAAATATTT
>JAAIGE0100613951.1_pt1 | contig 13852 bp, 6 predicted proteins | sample 6487951 | NCBI WGS metagenome assembly JAAIGE01 (sample SAMN13974128, study PRJNA590717) | phyllosphere metagenome | biome: tomato field; feature: multiple bacterial spot infested tomato fields; material: tomato leaves; isolation source: leaves from tomato fields | host: Solanum lycopersicum ... | reverse complement strand
GCTGCGCTCGCGCGCCGATCTGATCATTGATACGTCAGAGATGTCGGTGCATGAACTGGCCGAGATGCTGCGCACCCGCCTGCTGGGCAAGCGTGAACGCGAGCTGACCATGGTATTTGAATCCTTTGGTTTCAAACATGGCATCCCTATCGACGCGGACTACGTGTTTGACGTGCGCTTTCTGCCCAATCCCCACTGGGATCCGAAACTGCGCCCGATGACCGGCCTCGATCGCCCGGTCGCGGCCTTCCTCGACCGCCACACGGAAGTACATAATTTTATCTACCAGACACGCAGCTATCTTGAACTCTGGCTGCCGATGCTGGAGACCAACAACCGTAGCTATCTTACCGTGGCGATTGGCTGTACCGGCGGTAAACACCGCTCAGTCTATATCGCCGAGCAGCTGGCGGACTATTTCCGCTCGCGCGGTAAGAATGTACAGTCACGCCATCGCACGCTGGAAAAGCGCAAATCATGACCGTCAGACAAACTGTAGAAATCAAAAATAAGCTGGGCATGCATGCCCGTCCGGCGATGAAGTTGTTTGAGCTGGTGCAGAGCTTCGATGCCGAAGTGTTACTGCGCAACGAGGCTGGCACCGAAGCCGAGGCCAGCAGCGTGATCGCCCTGCTGATGCTCGACTCGGCAAAAGGGGGACACATTGAGATTGAAGCCAGCGGGCCGGAAGAGGTCCCGGCGCTGGCTGCGGTCATTGAGTTATTTGAAGCGGGCTTTGATGAAGAGTAAGGTCAGTTAAGCTGATTACGCTGTAAAAAGCCCTCTCCCCCCAGCTGACGCATCTGGCGCAGTATCCACTGCTGCCGCGACCTGACATAGCCTGAAGGCGCGGCGGCACGGTAACGAATCGGATTCGGCAGTACCGCCGCCAGTAAAGCAGCATCGGCCGCGGTGAGCCGGCTGGCAGGTTTGTGGAAATAGCGCTGTGACGCGGCCTCCACACCAAAGATGCCCGGCCCGAACTCCGCGATATTGAGATAGACGGTCAGAATACGCCGCTTCGTCCAGACCGTCTCAATCCCCACCGTCAGACCCGCTTCCAGCCCCTTACGGACCCAGCTGCGACCATCCCAGAGAAAGAGATTCTTCGCGGTCTGTTGTGACAGCGTGGACGCTCCGCGCATCCGGCTGTCGCTGTTATCCAGTACCGATTCAATCGCCGCCACATCAAAGCCCCAGTGCGTGGGAAACTTTTGATCTTCAGAAGCGATAACGGCCAGCCCCATCCACGGCGAGATCTCATCATGTCCGACCCAGTCTGAGTGCGCCACATAACTGAAATCACCGCGCAACCACGCCCCCACCTGTCGCTCCACCATCACTGCGGAGAAGGGCACCGGTAAAAACGAAAAGAGTAAAATACCGGCCAGCCACACGCCCAGCCAGACCAGCAGGAGACGGCCGGCAATCCGTCTGATACGCTGTCCGGCGCTTCCTTTATGCTTGTTCATGCAATCTTCCCATACCTGTTTCAGACGTTAATCAATTACTCATGTAATCACTGCCAGAAAAATCGCCTTTTTGCGATTTTCGGTGAAAATGAACGGTGCGTTTCCAGACTTCATGCACCTATTTTGCATCAACATGCGGCAACAGATCGAAATAGTTCAAGGACTTCCAAAAAAAGGAATCGGTTCCATTCATTGCCACTGCTTAGCATCTTTCCAGATAAACACTTAATAATGGGTAATAACCGCCGGTTTAAATCATTCACCACCCTTAACTTTTATTTTTTTCTGTTGTCGCAATGGTTCAACTCTTAACCAGAACTATTCTTATAACGTCTAAATAAACAGCAGCGGCCAGCGTAAATCCTGTCATAAATGACCCGGTTTTCGATCCCTGCCCCGCAACCCGGCAGACGCAGAAAAGTACAAAGGTTGAGATTCATTTCTGCCATTCCGAATCGTTTTGGATGATTCGGTTCATTTCAGGCTGCTGGCTTGCAATATCAGCGCGTTACACTGACTGTCAGGGCAAATGAACCTGCCGGTTCGCTTTTACGCTGTCCGGTCTTCGCGACACGGCGCAGCCGCGTTAAAAGTACACGAAAACCGGCAAATATGGTTAAAATAGCAGCAACGCAACGCGGAAATTGATTCCTTGCTTGACTGTGTTGCCAAATTAATGTTTTCTGTGTTTAAACGCTGCTCAACATCACACATTTTAATGAATCTTGTCACATGAGAAGATGAATTTGCTAAGGTGATGACAGTGTTAACCAATACCCTGCGGCTGCATTAATTATTCAAATCATAGCGGCCGCAACATTTTCCCTGGTGTTGGCGCAGTATTCGCGCACCCCGGCCTCGGCTGGGGTCATTTTTTTTCTGCCGTTTCACTTCTCCTGTCCGGCAACCCAGTCGCGCAGAACCTGCACATCGTGTCGCCACTCATGTTTCAGCTCTTCAATCCATTCAACCACGTTGTCCCACCACGCCGGCAGCTCCGGACTCTGGATCTGTTTCGCCAGCATCTGTAAACGCTGCAGCCCGACGGACCCGGCCGCGCCTTTGATTTTGTGCCCCTCTTCCGCAATTCCTTTCTGATCGCGCGCCATCAGATTCGATTCCAGCACCGCAAGATAGTCCGGCATCATCTTCTCAAACATCGTCAGGCTCTGCGTAATCAGCCCCGGACCCACCAGCTCGATATACTGTTCGAGCATGGCGACATCCAGCAACATCCGGGTTTTGTCATCGCTGACGGCGGGCGTTTCATCGTCCGTTTCTGCCTGATAGTCCCAGTACTTTTTGATCATTGCGGTCAGGGCAGGCACGGCCAGCGGTTTACTGAGCACATCATCCATCCCGGCGTCGAAATACTCTTTTTTATCTTTCAGCACGTTGGCCGTGAGCGCCACCAGCGGAGGCAGATGCGCGCCCTGATACTGCTGGCGAATCGCACGGGAGACATCCAGCCCGGTCATATCGGGCAGCTGAATATCCAGCAGCACCAGATCGAACTCAAGCGGGTCAAACATCGCCAGAGCCTCGCTGCCGGTCATGGCGACCTCCACGCTGCATCCCAGCTTCTCCAGAACGGAGCGCGCCACAATCACATTCAGTTCGATATCCTCAACCAGCAGCACATGCAGCGCAGGCAGAGGCAGGCTGTCGTCGACGCCTTCGTCAATCACTTCTTCTGCGATGCGTGGTGCTTTAATTTCGACGGTGAAGCATGAGCCCTGGCCGGGCGCACTCTGTACGCGGATATCTCCCCCCATCGCCTGGGCCAGTCGACGTGAAACCGCCAGCCCGATGCCGGTTCCGGTCGCCGGTTTCCCGCCATGCTGATCTTTAACCTGATAGTACATCGCAAAGATCTTGTCCTGCTCCTCCTGGCGGATACCCATGCCGGAGTCCTGCACCTCAAAGCGCAGTGTTTCATCCTGCTCATACGCGACGCGCACCACGATCTCGCCCTGCTGGGTGAACTTCACGGCGTTACCGATCAGGTTCCAGAGAATCTGACGCAGACGCGTTCCGTCGGTGGAGATCATGTGAGGCAGCGGCAGTTGCGGCGCGAGCACAAACTTCAGCCCTTTTGGCTGCGCCAGCAGGCCGGAGAGATTCTCTAAATCGGCGAGGAAACCGGTGAAGTCGAGCGGCTGATTATCCAGCTGAACTTTACGACGCTCGATTTTGTCCACCTCAATCACATCGTTGAAGATGTTGCCCAGCGTAATGGCCGAGACGTGGATAGTTTTCAGGTATTTCAGCTGTTCCTGGTTCAGATCGGTATCCAGCAGGATGCGGCTCAGGCCGACAATGCCATTAAGCGGCGTACGCAGCTCGTGGCTGATGGTGGAGATAAAGGTGGTCTTTTCCCGGCTGGCGTTCTCTAACGCGTCCTGATAGCGCTTACGCTCGGTGATATCGCGGCCAAAGCCCATCAGCCCGCTGCGTTTGCCGACACGATCGTAATAGGGCACCTTGCGGATCTCAAAACAGGCTTTGCGCCCGTCAGGATATTGCAGCCACTGCTCATAGGTCAGGGAGACGTTATGGCGGAACACTTTTTCGTCCGTTTCCAGCACCTTGGTCGCGGCTTCATCATCGTAAATATCGCGCGGCGTCAGGCCAATCAGCTGTTTTTCGCTTTTGCCGGTCAGCAGCTCCATGGCGCGGTTGCAGCCGGAGAACTGCTTGTCGATATTGCGATAGAACACCAGGTCAGGTGACGCATCCAGGAAGGAGCGCAGGAAGGATGATTGCTGCTCCAGCTCAATCTGGGCCTGTTCGCGGCGGGTGACCTCTTCGCGCAGCTTGTCCATCACCTGTTCGCGCGCCAGCTCTGCTTTTTTACGATCGCTGATCTCCTGATTCAGCTGGGTGATGGTTTCCTTCATCTGCTGATTGAGTTCCAGGTCGCGGGTGCGCATCTCTTCCAGCTTATCCACCAGCCTTGCCAGCCGCTGCCGCGACTCCTCAAGCTGATCGACCACCACCGACAGAAAATAGACGGCCCAGGGCGTAATCAGCAGGCCAAAGAAAACCGAGCGCACCACATCGATACTCTCGACGTGCCCCCGCAATACCATCGTGACCGCCATCTGGACAATCATCGCCAGCACCACCAGCGCAGAGGCCAGCAGCAGCGAGAACCTGACCAGGCCAAGTTTGACCATTAAATCGACATAGTACTGCGCCAGCAGACGAATCTGTTTCATAACGACTCCCTGGAAAAGAAACAGCCCCATGATAGCGCAGTTAGCCTGCGGACGTCGCAGCACGTCACGCGAAGATGAGGGATTGAATGCGCTTTTATGGTGCATCCGCCCTGCCGTTCGGCGACGTTTGGCACAAACCGGTTAAATCCCTTGACTGATTGTGCCAAATGAATAATCTGTAAGGCCGCCTGTGAATCACAGATTTCACCCGACGGCCTTTTTTCAATATCCTGGCAGCGTCCTGTTGCGCAGGCTCTCTCCTTTATATGAATACTCATTCAACTTTAATGCTGTTTTAAGCATTCTCTGCCTGATTAATTTTTCTTATAACCAACCGCTGTTTCATTCAAATAGGCCGACATAAGAAAAACAGATACATGCTATGTATCAGGGGTGCCGGACAGCATTTAATGCTGCCAGACACCCTGTCACCAGCATGGTGCAGAGATATGACGCCTGCACTACAGTGAGTCAGTTCACATTTATCGGCCGATCACCAGGTGGCAGAGTGAGACATTTTAAACCATAAAAATCAATAATTTCATATATTTATACAAGAAAAGCGCCTGATAAGCCCGCCTGGCCGCCCTATTTGACCTGATTACGCTTTCCCGATAAGTTGGAAATCCGCTGAAAGCTTTCCTGACGGGCCATTGTCTCGGCATATCTATGCAACAAGAAGACTCCCGCGTGGTTTAAGTCATCTCCTTTACGAGACCGGAAATCGAAGAGCAGCTCAATAAAGGACGTTTTACAGATGTCTGGAGAGAAATGCTCAGGGCTATGACGCGCGCTCGACAGAGCATGGCGATGAAAATGAAGCTGCGCCTCAGTTGCGCCCAGACCCTGAAACAGTGCAGGTAATGTCAAAGCAGTTTAAGGAGACCCTCAATGTCCACTAAAAAACCTCAATCCTATGGCTTGTATGATCCGACAGCAGGCAGTGACAGCTGTGGTGTAGGTTTCATTACGCGTAAGGACGGCGAGCAGACCCATGAGATTCTGCAGATGGCGCACAGCGCCCTGTGCACAGTGCCGCACCGCGGCGGTATGTCAGCAGAAGGTGTCGGCGATGGCGCAGGCGTCAACGTTGACCTTTCACTGCATTTCTTCCGCAAGATTACCGGCCAGCCACTCGAAGCGGGTCGCTTTGGCGTCGGCAACTTCTTTGTGCCGAAAGATGCTGAGCTGCGCGCGAATGCCGAACGTCTGGTGGATGAGACCCTCAGCAGTTTCGGCCTGCCGGTGATCATGAAGCGCGACATGCCGCTCGACAGCAGCGTGACGCGTCCGGCTGCCATTCAGTTTCAGTTACCGATTCTGCAGTGGATCTTCACTGCGCCTCAGGACGTGGCCGATCAGAACGACTTCGAACAACGTATCTACCGCGCCCTGTTAACTATCGAAGCACGCGCCTTTACCGAAAGCGAATTTGGCGGGCTCTATCCGCTGTCGCTGTCGTCGCGCACGCAGGTATTTAAAGCGCGCCTGAACTCCAATGAAGTGATTCCTTACTTCAAAGATCTGACCGATCCCGATCATCAGGTGCGTGGGCTCTTTTTCCATACCCGTTTCTCGACCAACACCGATCCGCATACCACTATGGCGCAACCGTTCCGCCTGATGGCGCACAACGGCGAGCTGAACACGGATCGTAAAAACCGCATCGCCGAATCGGCCCTGGCACTGGCGCGCGGCAAAAAGATCGTGCGGCCTAAAGGGCAGTCCGACAGCTCGCGTCTGGATCAGAGTATCCACAGCCGTCTGATGGAAGATAATCTCGATCTGATCACCGCCGTGGTTTCCATGATGCCGCCCGCCTGGGAAAACGACAGCTCGCTGTCAACCGAGGTGCGCGACATGCTGGAGTATTTCTCTCTGTATGAAGAGAAGAACGACGGCCCTGCCGCCTTAATCTTTGGCAATGGCGAAGTCATTGGCGCACGCCTGGACCGTCTGGGCCTGCGCCCGCTGCGCTCGGTCGAAACCGCAGACTATATCGGTGCGATGTCCGAAGCGGGCCAGATCGCCTTTCCTCCTGAAAGCGTCCTGCGTCGTGGCCGTATCGAAGCGGGCGGCATGCTCTACTTCGATCACCGTGAAAAACGCAGCTACACCACGCTGCAGGCGCTGGAAAAACTGGCCGCAGAGAAAGATTACTCCGCCCTGCTGCGTGAAGCGCGCGTCGGCCTGGACGATCTGCCGGAAATCCCGGCTGAGCAACAGGGTTCACCGCTGCGCTATCGCGGCGATCTGAAAACCTATCAGCGCTTTGTCGCCTACTACTACAACCAGGAAAGCTTCAAGTTCATGATGGACCCGATGCTTAACACCGGCGCAGAGAAGATCTCCGCAATGGGTTACGGCAACGCCATCAACGGCTTATCCGATCATGAAGGCGGCATGGCGCACTACTTCTCTCAGCGCTTTGCTCAGGTTACCAACCCGCCGCTGGACTCTATCCGCGAAGTGGATGGCATGACGCTGCGTGTGGCGCTGGGGGCGAAACCGCACCTGGGCCGCAGCAAAGGCCGTCAGATTGTGGTGCCGACACCGATTCTCAGCCATCTCGATATGCTGCGTTTGCGTGAGCAGACCGTTGCCCCCTACGCCCGCTTCGAGATGCTCTATGAGCCGGTCATCGGCAAAGATCTGCTGAGCGCGACCGCCAACGCGAACGCCCTGGAAAAAGCGATTGATGACCTGGCGCAGCAGGTGGTGGATTTTGCCCGGATGCAGGGCGGCATCGCCGTTCTGACCGACCGCCACATCTCCTCGAAGCACGCCGCGATCCCGATGCTGCTGGTGGTTTCCGCCATCAACCAGCGTCTGGTGCAGGAAGGTCTGCGCCTTGATGTGTCACTGGTGGTAGAAAGCGGTCAGAGCATCTCCTCGCATCACATTGCCGCGACGCTGGGCTTCGGCGCATCAGCAATCTATCCGCTGGGCGTACAGATGCGCGCAGAGGAGAAATTTGGCGAGGGTGAAGAAGGCAATAAAGCCTTTAAGCGCTATGCCAAAGCCGCGGAAAAAGCCCTGATGAAAACCATGGGCAAAGTGGGACTCTGTACCGTAGAAAGCTACAGCAGCGGCGAGTTCTTTGAACCTAACTTCCTCAACACCGATGACCCGGTGCTGAAAAAGTACTTCCCGAATATCAAAACGCCGGTGGGTGGCGCAGGCTTCGCGGCTATCGCGCAGATGGCCGTTGACTGGCATCAGAGTGCCCTGAAGATTCAGGGTGAGTCGGACGTACCGTTGCTGGGTCTGTTTAAAGAGCGCGCAGAGGGTGCCGGTCACTCCTACGGCACGATTGCCGTACGCACCTTTATCGATATGACCGAAGAGCCGATCCGCTTTGCTGATAAAGCGCGCGAAGAGGATAACTTTATCCGTCTGATGACGCTGGCAAAACTGGATAACGCTTTTGGCATTAAGCCAGAAACCTTTAAAGACAGCAGCTTCGAGCGTATTCCGGATGAGGTGATCAACAACTTCGCGATCACGGCCGACTATCGTCAGTTCTCCAGCCTGATGTATGAGGAGCGTAAGCGTCGCCCGGCGGCCCTGCGTGACATCCTGACATTCCCGGCCGATCTGACCCATATCGACAGCGAAGCGGAGTTCCGCCGCAAACTGGGACGCTACTCACTGACCAACAACGGCTTTGCCATTCGTGGTCTGGTGTGTGAAGCGGTGGATGGCAGCCTGAATCACTTTATGCTGCGTCTGACCGATGCGATCGAAGGCCTGAAGCCAGAGAACGAGCGCCTGCAGAATCTCTCTAACGCCCTGAAGTTCCGCTTCGGCGACGATATCGAGAGCAGCGAGGTGGTGACCGGCGGTCTGAAAATAACCGCTTACGGTAAAGCGGCAGACTACCTGTCACGTATTTTCACCACTCTGCCCTCCCTGCCACTGAGCGACGTGCAGCCGGCGTGCGAAATCACCCGCACCTTTGCCTCCGGTGCGATGAGTCACGGTGCGCTGGTCGCCCCCGCGCATGAAGCGGTGGCGCACGGCACCAACATGGTCGGCGGCATGAGTAACTGCGGTGAAGGCGGCGAGCACTACTCCCGTCACGGCACCATCCGTGCCTCACGCATCAAGCAGCTGGCGTCAGGCCGTTTTGGCGTCTGGGCTGCCTATCTGGCGGACCCGATGCTGGAAGAGCTGGAAATCAAGATTGGTCAGGGTGCGAAGCCTGGCGAAGGCGGCCAGCTACCGGCGGCAAAAGTCACGGTTGAGATTGCGGCAGCGCGTGGCGGTACGCCAGGCGTCGAGCTGGTCTCGCCGCCGCCGCATCACGACACCTATTCCATCGAAGATCTGGCGCAGCTGATCCACGACTGTAAAGCCGCGCGGGTGCGCGTGATCGTCAAACTGGTCTCCTCAGAAGGGATCGGCACCATCGCGGTCGGCGTGGCCAAAGCGGGCGCAGACGTCATTAACGTGGCGGGTAACACCGGTGGTACCGGCGCTGCGTCGGTCACCAGCCTGAAATATACCGGACGCGTGGCGGAAATCGGCATCGCTGAAGTTCATCAGGCGCTCTGCGCCAACGGCCTGCGTGAGAAAGTGCAGCTGCGCTGCTCGGGCGCGCAGCAGACCGGCAGCGACGTGGTGAAATCCGCGCTGCTGGGCGGCGACAGCTTCGAATTCGGTACCACTGCGCTGATGATGCTGAAGTGCGTGATGGCGAAAAACTGTAACGTCAAATGCCCGGCGGGTCTGACGACCAACGCCGAAGCCTTTGATGGCGATCCGCGTCAGCTGGCGCAGTATTTCCTCAACGTCGCCCATGAAGTGCGTGAGATCCTGGCGCGTATGGGCCTGCGTTCCCTGCGTGAAGCGCGCGGCCGGGCTGACCTGCTGCACCTGATGGATCACCCGCTGGAAGTGGGCAAGCTCGACTTACGCGCCATGCTCACCGTGGTGCCGGAGCTGAAGATTGAGAAACCGGTCTATCTGGAGAAAGATTTTGAGCTGGATGATGACTGGGTTGAGCAGCTGAAATCAGCGCTGGTCGATCAGGGCAATACCGACGTCGCACTGGGCAACGGCATCGTGCTGAACAACCGCAACAAAAGTGTGGGGGGCCAGCTGGCGATCGACATTGAACGCATGCTGAACCATCAGCTGAGTGCGGCGCAGCTGCAGGCGATGCCTGCGGTTCTGAGCGATGACCGCGGTCGCCATTATCTGGCCCCTGCGACCGTAAAAATTTCAACCACCGGTTCAGCCGGTCAGTCATTTGGCGCCTTCTGCAACGATGGCATGCAGCTGACCCACTACGGCACCTGTAACGACGGCGTCGGCAAGGGACAGTGTGGCGGTGAGCTGTTTATCATGTCGCCGGGCGGCGGCGCGCAGGATGGCGATGGTAACGTGCTGATCGGTAACTTTGCGCTGTTTGGCGCGACCGGTGGACGCCTGTTCGTGCAGGGCCAGGCCGGTGACCGCTTCGCGGTGCGTAACTCCGGTGCCACAGCCGTGGTCGAAGGCGTAGGAGATTTCTGCTGCGAATATATGACCAATGGTGCCATCCTCAACCTGGGCACCTTCGGTAAAGGCTTTGGTAACGGCATGAGCGGCGGCTTCGCCTATCAGTATGACCCGTATGGAACACTCGCCAGCCATGCAGCCGGTGATTCAGTACGCTTCGGCTCGATTGCCGATCAGGATGAGATGGCGCAGGTGCATAAGCAGGCCGTGCTGACCATGCTGAACTGGCATCTGGAGGCCACAAATTCACCGCGTGCTGCCTGGCTGCTGGAGAACTGGGAAACGGAGTGTCATCACTTTGTGTATGTGATGCCGCGCTCGCTGCTGCTCTATCAGGATGGCGGTGAGATCCTGAAAGCCAGAAGCCGTAAAGATCTGCTCGAAGAGCTGTCGACCGCGCTGGCCGGCCATCAGGTTGCGAAGTTCAAAGCGGCCTGGCGTCAGGGCAAGACGATTGCTGACGGTGCGGTACCCGCCTACGGCGCGACCGATACGCTGGAGATGTTTGTTCTGCTTAACAACTACACCGTTCTGAGCTTTGCTCAGCAGCTGGCCCTGAGTAAATTACCGAAAGGGACACCGGTTGAAGATCCGGCGGTAGAAAAAGCCGTACGCAATCTGCTGATGACGGAAGACTTTTCGCTGATCAGCAAACTGCAGCGCCATGCCCGTTCCGCCATCGAAGCGTATAACGATGACGAACTGGCCAGTCTGATTGGTTCCAAACGCATGTCAGATTACAAAGCGGCGCTGACGCAGCGTAACATCCGCTCCATGGACAGCCTGGCCACCTATGGCTGGATCATGTATCAGGATGCCTGTAACCGGGAAGTGCTGGGCCATCTGCCTGATTTTGAAGAGCTGTTTGCACGTGCGGCCTTGCCTGAAATCGCCGCGGCGGTGGGCAAACTCTCCTGACAGTCACACTGTTCAGGCTGAACTGAATGTTATTCATTGATCATTGCCCGGAGTCGTCGTTGTACCGGACAGATGCAGAACCGCTCTCCCCAGCCGCACACCGCGGTGTGGGAAAGCGGAACTGCTTAAACCGGCCAGCGTTACTGATGACGGGGAAGAACGGGATTGAGTAAAAGTACCCATGAAAATTCCTTATATTCCAGAAGATGCACCTTTTAATGGCGATCAGAAATACTGGCTGGCTGGCTTTCTCGCGGGTCTTCACTCCCGTCTGCTGGTATTAGAAGACAAGCAGCAACCCGCTGCGGGCACAGGCGCAGCCGCGACCACGCAACTGCACATTCTCTACGGCTCACAGACCGGCAATGCCGAAGCGCTGGCGCAGACCGCCGCGAAATCGGCGCGTGCTAAAGGGCTGGTGCCGGTGGTTCAGGCGCTGGGCGATGTCGACCTCGACGTCTTTGCCACCATGCGCCATGTGCTGATCGTCACCTCAACCTACGGCGAAGGCGAGATGCCGGATAACGCGCAGCTCTTCTGGGATGCGATCTCTGCCAGTACCGCACCGCGCCTGGAGCAGATGCATTTTGCCGTGCTGGCAATCGGTGATACCGGCTATGACGGCTTCTGTCAGGCGGGCAAGTTCATCGATATGCGCCTTGAGCAGCTGGGAGCAAAACGCGTGGTGGATCGCATCGACTGCGATATCGACTATGAAGAGCCATCCAGCGAGTGGCTGAACAGCTCCATGCCTCAGTTTGCGGCCAGCGCCGGCAGCAGCGGCACCGTGCTGGAGAGCGCGCCTGAAGCACCGGTCATCCCGGGCAGCAACAAATCGAACCCTTACGCCGCGGCGCTGATCACCAACAAGCGCCTCTCTGGCGAACAGTCTGCCAAAGATATCCGACATTTTGAGTTTGACCTGACCGACAGCGGCCTGAAGTATGAAGCGGGTGATGCGCTCGGCGTCATTCCGGTCAACGAGCCATCGCTGGTCAGCCTGCTGCTGACCCAGCTTAATGCCGACTACGAGACGCCGGTGCCCGGCTTTGACCGCAGCCTCGGCGACCTGCTGACCTACCAGTTTGAGATTTCTGAACCGTCGCGCAAGCTCATCGAATGGGTCGGGCAGAACACCACCAACCAGGAACTGCGTCATGTGTTACAGCACGACGACAAAGATGCGCTGGGTGTCTGGCTGTGGGGCAAAGATAGCCTTGACCTGCTGCAGCTTGACCTGACGCGCACGCTGGCGGTGCCTGAGTTTGTTGCCCTGCTGCGTCCGCTGCAGCATCGCGCTTACTCGATCTCCTCAAGCTCCAAAGCCCATCCGAATCAGGTGCACCTGACCGTTGCTTCCGTGCGCTATCACAGCGGCGGCCGTAACCGTGGTGGCGTCTGCTCTACCTACCTGGCTGAGCGCGTACGTCGTGGCGAAAAGCCAGCCATCTTTATTTCGCCGAACAAAGCGTTCCGCGTCCCAGCCAATAACAGCGCTCCGCTGATCATGGTGGGACCTGGCACCGGCATCGCGCCCTTCCGGGCTTTCCTGCAGGAGCGTCAGGCAACCGGCGCGCAGGGCAAAAACTGGCTGTTCTTCGGCGATCAGCATCAGGAACATGACTTTATCTATCAGGATGAACTGCTCGCCTGGCGGGATAATGGCTTGCTGACGCGGCTTGACCTGGCGTTCTCCCGCGATCAGGAGAAGAAGATCTACGTGCAGAGCCGGATGCTTGAGCAGGGTGCAGAACTCTATGCCTGGCTGCAGGAAGGCGCTTACTTCTATGTCTGTGGCGATGCATCACGCATGGCGAAGGATGTGGATAATGCGCTGTATGAAGTGGTTCGCCAGTTCGGTGGCCTCTCCAGCGAGCGCGCAGCGGACTATGTCGACCAGCTGAAGAAAGAGAAGCGTTACCTGCGCGACGTCTATTGATAGCGAAGGTGTGATAAAAAATCCGGTTTGCGCAGGCAGCCGGATTTTTTTATGGCTGACAGGCAAAAAAATACCCGCCGGAGAGGCGGGTATCTGTTTTAAGAATGCTGCGGTTATTTCACGACGCGCAGTGAAGGTCGTCCGCCCCGCGGCGGTGGATCGTCATCAGGCGGTGTCTCATCATCGCTGGCATCGTCAGGACGATCGCCATCAATCACGGACATCATGGTCTCTTCCTGACCTTCTGACGCCTCCTGAATATCCAGCTCGTAAGCCGGTTCCGGTTCAAACATCGTTCCGGCACCGTTTTCCCGGGCATAGATTGCCAGAATTGCCGCCATCGGCACGTTAACCTGACGAGGAACACCCCCAAAGCGGGCGTTAAACGACACCTGGTCATTCGCCAGATCGAGGTTACCGACAGCACGGGGCGCGATGTTCAGGACAATCTGACCATCACGCGCGTACTCCAACGGCACCTGAACACCTGGCTGATTGATGTCGACCACCAGATGCGGCGTCAGCTGGTTGTCGAGCAACCAGTCATAGAAGGCGCGCAGCAGATAGGGACGACGTGCAGTAAGTTGCGACATTTCCATACGTTAAGCCCGTGCTTGCAGGCGCATTTCACGTTCAGCTTCAGTTAATGAAGCGAGGAAAGAGTCACGCTCAAATACGCGGTTCATGTAACCTTTCAGCTCTTTTGAACCAGAGCCGATCAAATCGATGCCCATTGAAGGCAGACGCCATAACAGCGGTGCCAGGTAGCAATCCACCAGGCTGAACTCTTCGCTCAT
>JAAIGE0100899103.1_pt1 | contig 13863 bp, 13 predicted proteins | sample 6487951 | NCBI WGS metagenome assembly JAAIGE01 (sample SAMN13974128, study PRJNA590717) | phyllosphere metagenome | biome: tomato field; feature: multiple bacterial spot infested tomato fields; material: tomato leaves; isolation source: leaves from tomato fields | host: Solanum lycopersicum ... | reverse complement strand
GCCATCGGCACGGTCGCGCGGGATCGCCGGCACCGGGCGCAGGTCGGCGTCGACGATCGACAGCGCACGGATGCGGCGCACCCCGTCGATCTTCTGGATCACGCCGATCAGTTCGCTCACGGACACCGGCGCCTCGTCGTCGGCGCCCTCGCGCATGCTGACGTGGCCATGGCGCGTGGCCGGACCGTCGTAGACGCGCTCGGGGCTCCAGTCGAGGGCGATCACGTCGCGCAGGCGCTGCGCCGACAGGCCGGAGGACAGGTACTGGCCGCAGTCGAACAGGATCTGGGCCAGCACCTCCGCCTGGGAGCGCTCGCCCCAGGTGTCGATCTCGCCGCGCAAATAATAGGCGCGTGGCCGCAGCACGCGCACCCGGGCCAGATCGGCGCCCAGCGCCCGGCTGGCTGCGTACACGGCGCGCACGCGGCGCGCCAGCGCGGCTCCGTCCGCTGCCTCCTGTGCCGCACCCGACGCCGGCGCCGCCGCCGAGCCGTCGTGCTCGGGCAGCACGTCGATCGCGAGCAGGCCGCCGCCCTCGGCCCGGATCCAGACGTCGGCCAGCTCCGGGATCCCGCCATACAGCAGGCGCCGGTAATCCGCGATCGTGAGCGGCGCGCCGGGCAGGATTTCCTCTGGCGGGTACAGGGCCAGGCCGGCGTAGTCGATGCTGCCATCCGGGCCGGTCAGGTAGTCGGCCATGTCGAAGCCGGTGCGATAGGCCAGGTCGGTCAGGCCGTAGGCCAGCTGTTCGAGCGTGGTCACGCCGGGGTCGTGCAGGTTGAAATCGGTCCAGACCTCGCCGCACAGGCGTTGCAGCGCCGCGATGCCGGCGCCGCGCAGGGCGTCGAAGCTGGTTTCGTCATCCATGCCCGGGGCGGCGAGCTGGCCCGCTCCGGCCGTCATGCCGCCCCCTCCAGCGCCGTGACCGCGGCCTCTGGCCGCAAGGCCGCGAGCTGCGCTTCCAGGCCGCGCACCAGCGCGTGCACCCGGCGGTACGGCAGGTCGGACAGGGCCGACACCACCAGCGCGAGCTCGCCCGCGTCCAGCACGAACGGCGCCGCGCCGCCGCGCGCGTCGATCCCCTCCGTCCAGTCCCGGGCCCAGGCTTCCAGGCGCGTCATCAGCGCCTGCACCTGGCCATAGGGACGCAGGCCGAGCGCCTCGGCCACCAGCCGCGCCTGGCGCGGCGCGAGCTGCAGGGCGAAACGCGCCACGCCGTCACCGCGGCCGCTCATGCTTCCTCCGGCGCGGCGCTGCCGTCCATGCGCGGATCCAGCCACAGGGAGGTCAGGTGGTACTGGATGCGGGTGTTCTCGCCATAGGCGCAGCCGACCCGCAGCTGCAGGTAGTAGTTGCCCGGCACCGCCTTGTCGTCGAGCCAGCGCAGCTGCAGGCGATGGCGCCGCGAGCCGTAATGGGCCTGGTGATAGGTGATCTCGCCCTTGGCGTCGAAGGCGCGCAGCGCGAACGCGTGCATCAGCGCGTACTTGCCGGAATCGCGGCGGCCGGCGCCGGCCGTCACTTCCAGCGCCGTGCAGCCCTGGTAGGGGCCGCCGATGGTGTGCCACTCGGCGTCGGCCGGCGCCGGCCGGCTGCCGGCGGCGCCGACCCGGCCGCTGCTGGCGACCACGCCGTCCACGTCCAGCTGGTGGCGCGGATGGCGGGTGTTGACGCCGATCCGGCCATCGGTCCTGCCGCCGCCGTCGGGCGCGAGCAGGGTCAGGACCGCGTAGCCGCCGCCGTCGGCCTCGTCGTCGGCGTCCATCTCCGCCGACGACGCGCCGCGCCGCGCCGCATCCAGGGTCAGGCGCGCGCTGCGCCCGTCCAGCCCGAAGGCCCAGGCGGTGCTCTCCTCTTCCACCGCGCCGTACAGGCTGAGGACGCGGTTGTTGCCGCTGATCTGGGTCAGGCGCAGGCCGTCGCGCTCGTTGTGGGCGATGCCGTCGTCGTGGATGTTCAGCACCGATTCGATCAGGTCGCTGAAATCGCCGGCCGACGGCATCTCGCCCTCGCCGAAGCGTTTCTTCAGCGTGTCTCTATTTCGCTTGGTCATTGTCGGTTTGGGGTGAAATGATGAAAGTGCTGCCGATTTCCAGCTTGCCGATGCCGGTGCGCCGGGCAACGCGCGACTGCTCGCTGCCGGCTACCAGGATCGCGTGGCGCCGGATCGGCACCGCCACGCTCCACGGATACAGCGGCGTCACGTCGGGCGCCGGCTCGCCCTTGCGGCCGGGCGCCGCGGTATCGGTGAGCGTATAGCGGTCGCGCCCGGCGTCGCTCACGCTGAGCATCGAGAATTCGCTGACGCCCAGCACGCCCGGCTGGGCCAGCAGGAAGGCTTCGACGTCGTGCTGGCGCAGGGTCCAGCCGAACAGGCTGGTGTTGCCCGCCGGGTTCCAGGGCGAAATGAAGTCCGAGACCAGCCGGTCGAGCAGGTTCACGTGGCGGCCGTGGTCCAGTCCCGGCGCCAGCCGCACCTTGCAGCGCACCTGGATGCGCTGGTAGAACGGGTTGGCGACCTCGAGCCGCACGTCGGCGCTGACGCGCGCGGCCAGGAAGGCGTGAACGCGCGCCACCAGGTCGCCGTTCAGGCGCGGCAGCACGCTCACGTGGCCGCTGGACGCGAACGCCGGCAGCGCCACCACCAGCACGTGCCCCGGGCAGGCGCCGCCGTCCGGCCGCCGCTCCAGCGACAGGTTGGGAAAGCACTTGACGCGGTCGATGTCGGGAAAGCGCTCCAGCACCAGCCGTTCGTAATCGTCGGGCACGATCGCGCGGCCCTTGTGGCGCAGGCGCTCGGCGCTGCGGCGGCGCAGCTCGATCCGGCCTTCCGGCAGCCGCCCTCCGCTGGAAGCGGTCATCTGGGTCACGCGAACCAGGCCGGGGATGGCCTGGCGCGGGCGCCGGATCGTCGCCGCCGCGATGCGCTCCGGCGCGCCCGCCGTCATGTGGTCCGCGGCGCGCCACACCTGCAGCGCATGCGGATGCACCGAATACAGCTGGCAGAAGCGGTTCAGCTCATCCTCGCACGACACCCGCAGCCAGACCAGTCCTTCCGGCATGATGGTGTTGTCGCGTCCCGCGTCCGGCGGCAGCGCCAGCGTGACGATGCCGGGGCGGATGAAGCCCTGGGTCGAATCGCGCAGCACCGCGTACGGCGGCAGCGCGATCCAGCGGTTGCCGGCCAGGTAGGCCCAGCTGATGTGGCGCGCGTGCTGGCCCGACATCGGCAGCGCGTCCTCGACCAGGTTGAAGAACAGGCTCAGGGGCGCGTCCAGCACGCTCGCGCTCAGGCCCAGGTACAGGTTGCCCGAATAGTCGATCGAGGGCAGCAGCAGGTCGCCGTGCTCGCTGCCGCCGCGCGCCGCCTCCCAGCCGAAGGGATGCAGGCGCAGCAGCGCCTCGCCGGACGGCGCCGGCGTCGGCCCGATCGTGCTGGTCGCCGCGTAGTTCATCGCCACCGTCTCCACCGTCGGCGTGTACGGCGGATTCGGCAGCGCATGCGCGTCGCGCCGGTAGCGCCACTGGCTGTTGCGGGTCAGCACCCGCGCCAGCTGGTAGGGATAGTCGCGGTGGCCGAAGGCGAATTCGCCGGTGTCGAGCGTCAGGCGGAAGAAGCCGCTGCTGACGCCCGGCTCCCAGGCGAACGGCTGGTCCGGCGCGCAGCGTTCCAGCGGCAGCGGGCGCGCCAGGTGCAGCACCGGGCCCAGGTCGACCACCTCGCTAACGGCGACGCCCGGCGCGCTCGCCGGGCGCCGGCCGGCCGGCGCGTCGGCGAACAGCAACTGCGCGGGCCGCGCCTGGACCTGGGTCTCGACCGGCTGCCAGCGGCCGTCGGCCAGCGCCGCCACCGTGCAGCGCAGGTCGCGGAACGGCTCGCCGTCGTAGCCGCCGTACCAGGCGCGCAGGCCGCCGGCCACCTGCGGCAGGCCGCCCCACTCGAACGCCAGCTCGGCCGCCGTCAGGCGCTTGCAGGCCGTCTCGGCGCTGCCGACCACCAGCCAGGCGCCATGCGCCGGCAGCGGGCCGAAAGGCTGGAACGGCGCCGCCGGCGACAGCGCGCCCATCTGGTTGTACAGCGCCAGAGAACGGTGTCCGCGCACGCTGACGTCGATCTGGGCGCGCGCCATCGGCAGTCCGCGCAGCAGGCCGTAGGGATACAGATAGCCTTCGCCATTGAGTTCGAAGCGCAGCAGCGGGCAGGCGCCAGTGACGCCCGGGCCGTGCAGCGCCGGGTCGTAGGGCGCCACCGCGCCGGCCTCGTGCCCGAGCGTGAAATGGATGTGCAACGCGTCGTGGACGCCGCCCTCCCCGGCCGCGTCGAACGTGGCGCTGTAGGCCGGCACCGCCATCCAGCCGTCGACGCCGGTCAGCGCCAGGGTGAACATCCGGCGCAGCACCTTGTAGCGCACCTCGGCCTGCGATTCGCGCATCTGCGTGGCCAGCTGCGCCAGCCGGCCGCCCAGGGTCTCGTCGCCCGCGGCGCCGTGGCGCTGGGCGCCCAGCAGCAGGGTCACGTGCACGCTGCGTTCGCCCTCGCGCATGAGCAGCACGTTGCTGGCCAGGGCGAAGCCGAGGCGCGCGGCCTGTCCCGGGGCCGCGCTGGAGGCCGTGCGCGGCGCCCCGAACAGCGGCCGCGGCGCCAGTTCGGCCCGGTCGAGCGCCTGGTCCGGCTCAAGCACCGGCAGGCTGGCCAGGCGGCAGGCGGTGGGATAGCTCCTGGGCCGGCCGTGGCGCTGCTCCCACAGCGCGTTCTCGGGCGCGGTCAGCGGATTGCGCTCGCAGAACAGCGTGTATATCGCGCGCAGGCGGGCGTCGCCCACCACCAGTCCCTCGCGCGGCGCGAACACCAGGTCGCCCAGCTGGCGTCCGGCCGGGGCCAGGAAGGCGGCGCCGGCCGGCACCGTCGTGCGCGCGCCCGGCGCGGCGGGTGCGAACACCAGGAAGGTCGAATCGCATTCCGCCGGTTTCGGGCGCATGCGCAGCACACGGTCGTAGTAGAAATCGAGGTGGCGTTCGGTCAGGGTGTTGGCCGCGTCCTGGGCGCGCCGGTAGATCTGGACGAAGGCCAGCAGCAGGCCCGCGCCGGGATCGTGGACCCCGCTCGACAGGCTCTGTTCGAGGCGCTGGGCAGCGCCGCGCTGGACCATCTCGATGGCCTTGGCCAGCTGGTTGAACCAGGTGCGGCACAGCGCGCGCAGCTCGTCGTCGCGCACCGCCCCGCCCGGCTCCAGGCCCAGCATCGCGCTCAGCTCGGCCACCAGCGCCGGCGCGTCGCGGCCCGCGTTCCATTCGGGGCGCGCCGCCCGGTACGCAAGCGCCCGCCGCAGCGATGGCGGCAGGTTGTCCAGCACGCCGACGATCAGGGTGCCCAGGTCGATCCCGACCGGGCTGCCGCGCCCGAGCAGCAAGCGCGACCAGGCCTCCAGCCGCTCGACCATCGCGGCCAGCAGCGCGGTCGGCGAGCCGCCGCGCGGCGCCGGCATGCCGCCCGGAGCCATGCCATCCAGCGCGCGGTCGACGAGGGCGTCGAAGCCGGCCCGGTTGCGGTGCACGCGCAGCGACAGGATCTCGGCCATCACCAGCGTCTCGTCGTCGCCGAAATAATCGCGCCAGGTGCGGTCCCAGCTCGCCTCCGGTCCCTCGGTGGCGAAGCGCACCAGGCCGGCGAAGTGCAGCGCCAGCGTCATCAACTGGGCCTGGCTCAGCTCGTCGACGTCGATGTAGTGCGGCGCCAGCGCCGCCGGCATGCGCGCATGCTGCGCCAGCCCCTCCCGCATGCTCATGAAGCGGCTTCCACATGGAAGGGGTAAACCAGGTTGGCCCGGGTATTGGTGGCGCGGATGCGGTACACGATCTCGATCGGCAGCACGCCGTGCGCGTCGGGCCCGGGCAGCACCGCCACCCGTTCGACCTCGACCCGCGGCTCGCAGCGCGCGATCGCCTGCAGGATGGCCTGGCGGATCTCGGTAACCACGCTTTCGCTGACGTGTTCGAACACCAGCGCGTGCAGGTTGCAGCCGTATAGCGGATGCATGATGCGCTCGCCCGGGCGCGTGGCCAGCAGGATGCCCAGGCTCTCGCGGATGTCGCGCTCGTCCGACACCATGACGGTGCGCCCGTCGCGGCCGAACTGCGGCGGAAACGCCCAGCCGGTCCCCAGGAACGATGGCGTCTTGCGCGCTGCGCTCACCTCAACCCCCGATCAGGACGGTCGGATAGCCGATGACGATGGTGCCGCCGTGGGCGCAGCTGTCGCCCATGCGCGCGGCCGGACGGCCGCCGATCAGCACCGTGGCGGAACCCTTGACGATGCTGTCGGGCGGGCCGACGCAGACGGCGGCGTCGCCCACGACGGCGGCCGGCAACTTGCCGATCAGGACGGTGGGCACGCCAGGACCGACCACCGGCCCTCCCACGTGCGGGATGGGCGGCAAGCCGGGGGTGACCATGGGGCAGGCATGCATATCGGTTAAACGGGCGGCGGGTGGCATGGCGTCCTCAATTGATCATGACCAGGGCGCCCTTGACCGTGGTCTGGCCGCTGGCGGACAGTTCGGCGCTGGCCGCACCCTTGGCGGTCAGGGCCATCTTGGCGGTGCTGGCGATGTTGAGGGCGTCGTGCTTGATGTCGGCCTTGCTTTCCAGCGCGACGTTGCCGACCGCGTCGAGCGTGATCTTGCCCTTGGCCGTGATCGCGATGTCCTTCGGACTGTCGAGGGTGATGCCGCCCGTGTCCAGCGTCACCTTGTTGCCGGTCTGGTCCTGCAGCACGATCGACTTGGCGTCGTCGCTCAGCACGATGGTGTTGTTTCCAGGCGTGGCGATCGTGATCGACTTCTTGTCGTCGTCGAACTCGACTTTCAGCTTGCTGCGCGTGACCAGGGCCTTGGTGAAGTTGTCCGCGGTCGGCTCGTAGGGCGCCTTGCGCTTGCTGCTGTACACGCTGCCGAGGATCACCGGATGCGACGGATCGCCGTTCAGGAAGCCCAGCACCACCTCGTCGCCGATCTCGGGGAGGAAGAAGTGCCCTATCCCGCTCGACGCATAGTGGCCGGCCAGGCGTGCCCAGACCCCGGCCGTCTCGGCCTTGGTGACCGGCAGCGAGACCTGGATCTTGTACTGCGCGTCGGGATCGGCGTCGAGCTTCATCACCACGCCGACCTGCAGGCCGGAGACGCCGGCGTTCAGGCCGGACGCCAGCGGCGCGGCCAGCTCGCCGCGCTCGGACTGGGTCTCGGGCGCCAGGCCGAATTCCGCCTCGGTGGTCCAGTCGCCGTCGGCGATCATGTGGGTCACGCCGGCCAGCCAGGCGTCGCCGTCGAAGCGCTTGCCGACGCCGCTCACGCTCAGCAGCGTGCCTGGCTTGGCCAGCGCGCTGCCGACGAAGCGCATGCGCCCGCGCACGCGCGCCAGGCCGGCGCGCATCTGGCGCGCGGCGGTCCAGGCCTTGAGGCCCTCGCTGTCGACCGCCGCCGCCGACTGCAGCCGGTAGTTGTCGAGCCCGAGCACGCCGGCCAGCGTCGCGCCGTCCAGGTTGCCCTGGCGGTTGAGCGTCGCCGGGCCCGCGCTTTGCTCGACTATCTCCTGGGTGGACGGATCCCAGGCGACGCCGCCGACCGCGGCCAGCTGGCTCCTGGCGTCGATGTCGGCGTCGAACGCGAGCAGGTCGAGCCCATACTGGACCGCCAGCGCCGCCGCGCCGGAAGTCGCGGGGGCGGCCAGCGTCACCTTGCCGGCGTCGACCAGCGCGAGCAGGCCGTTGGCCTCGGCCCGCGCCAGCACGAAGTCCCAGTCGCTGACCTCGTACTGCACCAGTTCCTTGTAGGTGACGGCGGTGGCGTCGACGGCCGCATCGAGCCCGTGCGCCTTGATCAGCTTGGACAGGATCGCATCGTCGCTCATGTCGACGAAATTGGCGCTGCGCCGGCCGACCGTCATCTTGATCGCCTTGTCGCGGCACTCGACCACCAGCCGGCTGCGTCCGAATGGCCCGATGCGCACGCCGTGGCGGATGACGATGCCACTGAAGATCAGGTCGGTGGCGGACTCGCCGCGACCCACCTTGATCTCGATCGCGGCGCCCGGCTTGAACAGCTCGCCGTCGCTCAGCGCCAGGCGCAGGTCGGCGGCGACGTCGCTGTCATCCAGCAGCACGACGCGGGCGGAAGGAATGCGGTTGACCGCATGCGTGATTTCGACCGACAGCAGCCGGGCCGTGTCGGGCAGCGCGACGCCGTCGCAGGTGACTTCCACCTGCAAATCGCCGTCGGTATTATCGAGGGGGGACTGTGCCATCGTCAGCCTTTCGGTGGCGTCGCGAGCGTGGTCCCGGCCGGGACATTGCGCATCGACGTCAGGTTGTTGTAGCGGGCCAGCGCGGCGGCCATGCCCGGGTCGTTGTAGGCGGCGAAACACAGCTCGGGCAGGCGCACGCCGGCGTCGACGCTGAGCTGGCGGCTCATGGCCGCGGTTTCGCGCGCCGGCTTGGTGTTGTTGGCCGGGAAGTACTCCTCGACCGACAGCGACACGCGCGCGCGCAGCGGCGTGCCGTCCGGCGCGAACAGGGTGAACTTGGTGCCGACGCGCCGCACACGCCCCACGAAGTACAGGGCGCCCCACACCAGTTGCACCATCGGGTAGACCGTGGTCTGGCCGATGCGCTTGATCTGGACGATCGCCAGCAGGTCGGCCAATTGCTGCTCGACGCTCTGCGGCACACCGGTCGACGACGCCACCACCCCGGTGCCGTCCAGCACGAGGTCTTCCAGCGTCAGCGTCTCTTCGATGCAGCCATCGGCGGCGCCATCCTTGCTGGCCCTGGCCTGGCGCGCGATCTCGTAGCCCGAGGGATTGAGCATGGCCTGGAACGGCGCGCCGTCCGGCTTGCCGGCGACGATGTTCCATTTGCTGATCTTGAAGCGTTCCTTCTCAGCCATGTCAGCGCTCCCGCTGCAGTTCGAGCAGTTCCTGGATCATGCGCCGACACTCGACGCGCCAGTCCGACGGCGGCTTGTAGCCACCGTCGTCCTGCTCGCCGGGCGTCTCGCGGTTGGCGTCGGGCTGCTTCGCCTGGCGCTGGACCACCCTGGACGTGATCGACAGATTGCGTATTTCGATGGCCATGCCGTTACAGGAGTCGGGTGGAATAGGTATAGCTGAGGGTGATGGTCTCGATCGCGACCGCGTTGTTCATCGCGTCGAAATTGCCGATCTCCCACTGGGTCGGATAGGCGTCGGCGAACAGCCAGGCGCGCAACGGATTGCCCTCCTCGTCGAGCAGGTAGACCGTGAGCGGTACGGTGAGGATCTGGCGTCCGAGACCGCCTTCCAGCGTGGCGCGGCACCATTTGGCCAGCGCCGAGCCGGCCGGCGCCACGCCGCGCTTGAGCACCAGCGGCTTGTACTTCACGCCGGTCGGCAGGCGATGCACGAAACGGGTCTCCCCTCCTTCGATCACCTCCTCGACCTGCATCTCGCCGCCGATACCCGACACTTCCTGGAAGCTGGTCTCGTCCTTCATGCCGTTTTCGGCGAACACGACCCGGAACGAATACGCGACCGGCGGCAGATTGGCCTGCTCGGCGCGCAGCGTGCGCGCCAGGATCTGCGTCTGCAGGCTGCTGGCGGTCACGCCGCCGCCACGCGCCGCCGGAACCGACCGCGGCGCCGGCGCGGGACCGGGCGGCGGCGGGGGCGCAGGGGGAATCCTGACGTCATCCGTCACCGCGCCGCCTCCCTTTCATCATGCATCGTCGGCATGCGATCACCGTCAGCTGTTGGCGATGGTCAGGCCCTCGTGCGCGATCTCGATGGTCTCGATCGCCACTTCGTTGCCTTCCGCCTTCAGGTCGGTGCTGGTGATCTTGATCGGGAACGCGTTGAGCAGGGTCCAGACCATGGTCGGGGCGCCGGTCTCGTCGAGCAGGCTGATGGTCACCGGCTTGCGCTTGATGGTGTTCATCTTGATCTCGTTGAACCAGTCCCAGAACTTGTTGTCGCCCTTGTAGACGCCCTTCTTCATGGTCACGTTACCGACCTTCATCATGCCCGGCATCTTCATCACGCCGAACGACTTGCTGTCGCCGGCGCGGTACTTGAGCTCTTCCATCTCGACCTGGAGGCCGCTGACCTCCTGGAAGGACATCACTTCGGAGTCCCATTTCACTTCGAAATAGAACTTGGGGAGCGGCCACAGGTTCTTGGATTGTGCGGAGCCGTCGTCTGCCATCGTATCCTCGCTATGCTATGTTCAATAAGGTGGTTGGGTGTCGCGGCCTGCGGGCTTACGACTTCTGCATCTGCTGCTGGAAGGTGATCTCGATGAACTCGGCCGGACGCGACAGGGCGACCAGGATCGTCATGTTCATCCTTCCCTCCAGGATGTCTTCCGGCGTCATGGTCTCGCCCAGGCCGCAGAACACGCTGAAGGCGTCGCTCGGCGAAGAGCCGGCCAGGCCGCCGCGCTTCCAGATACCGGTCAGGAAGTTGCTCGCCATGCCCTTGACCGTGACCCAGGTGTTGGCGGTGTTCGGCTCGAACACGTAGGCGGCCATCGCCAGGCGCAGGGACTCCTCGAGCATGATCATGGTGCGGCGCACGTTGATGTAGCGCCAGTCGAGGCTGTTGCCGTCCAGGGTGCGCGCGCCCCATACCAGCACGCCCGAACCGATGAAGGCGCGTATCGCGTTGATCGACTTGCCCGAGGTGGTGACGTTCAGGTCTTCCTGCTCGGCGTGGCTGATGCTGACCACCGGCGCGATCACCGAATTCAGGCTGACGTTGGCCGGGGCCTTCCACACGCCGCGGCCGTTGTCGACGCTGGTGTAGACGCCCGCCATGGCCGCCGCCGGCGGCAGGCGGTTCAGGCGGCGCGCGAGGCGGCCCATCAGGCTGGCGTACAGGGGGCTGAACTTGGCCAGCAGCTGGTGCAGGTCCAGCTGGGCCTTGGCGATGTCGCCGTCGTTCTGGTAGCGCTGGCCGTCGATCTCCCAGGTGGCGTCCAGGTTGTTCACCGCCGTCACCTTCTCGTCGAAGCCCTTGCGCGGAATCGGATCGACCGGCGCCTTGGCCGGGTCGAGCTTCATGTCGGCCGTGAGCAGGGTCTTGAGCAGGCCCTTGTCGTTCAGGTTCAGGAAGCTCAGCGCGGTCTCCGGCACGATGGTCGTGTCGACCCACGGATAGTAGGCAGCGCCGAAGTGCAGGTTGTTCACGCCCAGCGCATCGCGGAACTTCGCGATCGGATCGCCGGCCGGATCCTTGCGGTCGCGCCAGCCGTCGTAGACGTCGAGGATGGCGAAACGGTTCTTCATCACTTCGCCGCAGTGCTGGAGCACGGCCTGTTGCACCGCGATCGCGCTCGCGCCCGGGCTGTCCTCGGTGCCCTTGAGCAGCATGGCGTCGGGGACGACCACCATGGTCGGTTCCTGTTCCTTGCGCAGCACGTCCAGGCCGGCCACGATCGGATCGGCCTCGATGGCGTCGCCGTAGCCGCCCACCGACACCACGTAGCAGGGGCCGCCGCCATTCTGGTAGAACAGCTGCATGCTGTAGTACAGCAGGTAGGCGCCGCTGTCCTGGCTCATGCGGTAAGCCTTGCGCGGGCCGGTCGGATTGGCCGGATCGGGCACCACGATGTCGTCGTCGCCGGCATCCTTCAGGTCGACCTCGGCCAGGTTGAAGCGCGCCGCCGGCGGACCGCCGAAGTAGTCGATGAACTCGGTCATCGACGTGATGCGCCACGCCTTCCGGTTCAGCGTCGTGCCCTTGTTGTCGGCCTTTTCGGTATGGCCGATGAACGCCGGGACGGCGGTGGCCACTTCCACGACCGAATTCGGGAAGGCGTCCTTCTCTAGGATATATACACCAGGGGTTTTGTATGCCACGTCCTCAGCTCCGCAAGTTAATAATTGACAAAAATTTCCGATACCAGCACCGCGTACCCATCGACCTCCGCCTTGCGACGGATGCCCGCGCACGCCACGGGCAATCTCTTCACCAGCACCTTGTCGCCGAATGCCGCCAGCTCGCGCAGCTGGAAGCGGCGCGCCGAGCGAGCGCGCAGCGCAAGCGCGCGGTCGGACACGAATACGGCGGCCTTCCGTCCATCCAGGCCGGCGCCATCGACGCGCCTGAATTCCACCTCGTCGTCGAGATCGACGATCGACAGCGCGCGCTCGGCGAGTCCGCCCATCAGGTAATACTTCCAGTGGCTGGCCAAGGCGCCCAGGCGCACGACGTAGCGCGGAGCCGCATCGGGCGCGGCGGCATCGGGCGGCGCCGAAGGCACCGGTGGGTCTATCCGCAGCAACAGCGCCGGCCGCGGCGCGCCGGCCTGGCGCGGCAGGTCCGGCACCAGCGCCTCTTCGCCCAGCAGCTCGCCGGCATGCAGGCGCCACGCCCCGGACGGCTCGCGCACCGCCTGCCGGCCGTCCGCCAGCACGGCCTGGCCGCGCGCCGGCTGGAGGAAGGTGTAGCTGCCGAACAACGGATCGTCGACCCGCACCTCGAACACCAGGACGGCGTCGTCCTGCGCGGGCAGCGGGTCCCAGTCGCGCTCGGGAACCAGCACCACGACGCCGCCCTCCACCTGGCGCATCAAGGCGCCGGCGCGCTTCAGCAGACGGCCGGTCGGCTCGTCCGGCAGTGCGCGCCAGCCGCCGAAGCGGCCCCCATGGTAGGCATGCTCGACGTCGAAGCGGAACCACTCGCGGTAGGCGCTCATGGGGTGTCCGCCGGGCGATAGCTGGCGGCCGCATCCGGCGCGGTGACCGGAGAGATCCGGCCCTGGATGTCGCCGCCGCCGACGGCGACCACGCGCACGCGGTACAGCACCGACGGCAGGTAGCGCCCGCCGAGCACGCCCCAGATATTGCTCATGGCCTGGGGCGAGGTATTCTCGATGTCCAGCACCAGCTTGCTGATGCGCTGGTCGAGGTCGGGCGAATTGGCGTGATCGATCACCGGCTGGCGATGGAAGAATCCGATGACCAGCGACAGGAATTTCAGGGATTCCGGGTAGTTCGCACCCGTGAAATTGGCCGCCACCATCAGGTAGATATTCAGAAACAGGGGCTGGGATCCGGAAAACGCCATGCCGCGGCCTTCGGGCGGGCGCTGGGACAGCGTATCCCTCTCGATCGAGGTCAGGAACAGGATCACCCGATTATTGACGTTCGGCGCCGGCGCGCCGTCGGGGCCCAGCAGATTCGAGACCACGACGATATCTTCGGACGTTCCGAGCAGGCCTCTCAGGTATTCATTGAGTTGCGCCGCTATCTGACTGATTGCGCGGTCAATCATATACTTTCTGAACAAACGGCCGTCATTATTCCCCGGCGAGCGCGTGACGCCTGCCGAAAGACATCCCTTTATGTGCGCTTTGACCCTCGTATTACAAGCGGCCCCGCATCATGTAATTACTACCCAAGTTTATAGGGCAAGCCGGATTCCACAGCGATGCCACAATCAATGAAGATCGACAGCAACAGACCTCGCTTTTTGAATGGAATCACCAATGGCACAGGTGAATATGATGCATGCTGCGAGAAAAAAACTCCACATACTTTGCAGATATTTTTTTATCGCCGATTGCCAAAAACAGCTTGTCAGCGATGGCCTGGCTCGGCTATCCTCCACGCGCGAAAGGCAGGCCGCGGCCTGCGGAATTCGCCTGGATTCGATATTCGCCGCCGCCTCGCCGGTGAGAATGTCACGAGAATGTAGATTAAAGCGGCCGGCATTGAAATATCGAGGTGAATATTCACCATTCTTGCGGCCAGTTTGGAGATTCAATATCGCCACAAATTCGTTTTCAATAACAAACCTTCATTTATTGGCAACGAATTGATGGAGACAGGTAGT
>JAAIGE0100007818.1_pt1 | contig 13872 bp, 11 predicted proteins | sample 6487951 | NCBI WGS metagenome assembly JAAIGE01 (sample SAMN13974128, study PRJNA590717) | phyllosphere metagenome | biome: tomato field; feature: multiple bacterial spot infested tomato fields; material: tomato leaves; isolation source: leaves from tomato fields | host: Solanum lycopersicum ... | reverse complement strand
CTCCCAGGTCTGATCAGAGACAGGGCTCTTGCGGGCTGCCGCTGCGGCGGCCCGTGGGGCTGGGTATGCCGCGCTAGGATGCCGCCATGCCCTCTTCCGACCGAACCCCTCGCACGGGGCGATCCGCTCTGGCGGCGGCCTTCTCCCTGGCGGCCCTGGCCGCCGCGCTGGCAGGTTGCGCCACTCCTGCAGCGCAGGCCCCCGCCCCGTGGCCGGCGCAGATCGCCACGCTGTTGCCCACCGACATCCTGCTCATCGGCGAGCAGCACGATGCCCCCGCACACCAGCAGTTGCAGCGCGAAGCCGTGCAGTGGCTGGCCGCGCGCCAGCAGCTGGCGGCCCTGGTGATGGAAATGGCCGAGGCGGGCCACAGCACGCAAGGCCTGCCCCGCGACGCCAGCGAGGCGCAGGTGCAGCAGGCGCTCGCCTGGCAGGACCGGGCCTGGCCGTGGGCCCACTACGGGCCGGTCGCCATGGCCGCGGTGCAGGCCGGCGTGCCGGTGCTGGGCGGCAACCTGCCGCGCGCGCAGATGCGGGACGCCCTGCGCGACGAGCGCTGGGACGGCCACCTGCCGCCGCAGGCGCTGCAGCAGCAGTACCAGGCGCTGCGCGATGGCCACTGCGGCCTGCTGCCTGAATCGCAGATCCCCGGCATGGCCCGCATCCAGATCGCGCGGGACGCCAGCATGGCGCGCGTGGCCGCGGCGGCGCGCGCGCCCGGCCGCGTGGTGGTGCTGGTGGCTGGCGGCGGCCATGTGCTGCGCCACCAGGGCGTGCCCACGCACTGGCCGGCTGGTTTGACGTCCAAAGTGGCTCTGGCCCAATCAGGGCCAGCGCAGACAGCTACAAATTCCGAAGCAGACCTGGTCCTCCCCACCCCGGCGCTGCCGCCGCAGGACCCCTGCGCCGACCTGCGCCGCGGCCTGGCCGGCTCCGGCGGCGCGCCAGCGGCTACGACGTCTGCTGCGCCAGCCGCAGCACCTGCGCCTGCAGCTGGGCGGTGAACACATCGGCCGGCAGGGGCCGGTCGCACAGATAGCCCTGGAAGCTGTCGCAGCCGCGCTCGCGCAGGAAGGCGAGCTGCGCGTCCGTCTCCACACCTTCGGCCAGCACCGACAGCCCCAGGCTGTGGCCCATGGCGATGATGGCCGTGCAGATGGCCATGTCGTCGGCGTTCTGCGGCAGGTCCTTGATGAAGCCGCGGTCGATCTTGAGCACGTCGATCGGAAAGCGCTTGAGGTGGGCGAGCGATGAATAGCCCGTACCGAAGTCGTCCACCGCCATGCGCACGCCCAGCTCGCGCAGGCGCAGCAGCACCTGGCGCGCCTCCTCGGGGCGCTCGGCCAGCGCGCTTTCGGTGATCTCCAGCTCCAGCAGCGTGGCGGGGTAGCCGGTGTCGCGCAGCGCCGCCGCGGCGCAGCCGACCAGGTCGGTGAGGTGGAACTGGCGTGGCGACACGTTGAGCGCCAGCGTCAGCGCCGGCAGGCCGGCCTCGCGCCAGCGCTGGCCCTGGTGGCAGACCTCGCGCATCACCCATTCGCCCAACGGTCCGATGACGCCGGAGCTTTCGGCCACCGGAATGAAGCGCGTGGGCGAGATCGGTCCCTCCTGCGGGTCCACCCAGCGCACCAGCGCCTCGGCGCCGGTGATGCGGCCCGTGGCGATGTCCACCTGCGGCTGGTAGTACAGCTTGAGGTGGCCCAGGGCCAGGGCCTGGCGCAGGCGCGACTCCAGCGCCAGGCGCTCGCGCGCGGCGGCCGTCATGCGCTCGTCGAAGAAGCACCACGCGCCGCGCCCGCGCGCCTTGGCGCCGTACACGGCCGCGTGCGCGCCCTGCAGCAGGGTCTGCGCCGTGGCGGCGTGCTCGGGAAAGAGGCAGATGCCCACGCTGGCGCCGGCCACCACCTCGAAGCCTTCGGGCGAGCGCCACGGGTCGGCCGCCGCGGCGATCATGTCGCGCGCCACGTCGGCGGCCTCCTCGTCGCTGCGCAGGTGGCGCGCCAGCACGCCCAGTTCGTCGCCGGCCACGCGGCTGAGCAGGTAGCCGGGCCGCATGGCCGCCTGCACCTTGCGCGCGATGTGCCTGAGCACCTGGTCGCCCGTGGCGTGGCCGTAGCTGTCGTTCACGTCCTTGAAGCGGTCCAGGTTCAGCAGCAGCACGGCCATGTGCTCGCCGCTGGAGCGGGCCTCGTGCATCGCCTGCTCCAGCTGGTGCGCGAACCAGTTGCGGTTGGCCAGTTCGGTCAGCGGGTCGTTGTGCGCCAGGAACTCCAGGCGCTGGTGGCGCGCCTTCTCCTCGGAGATGTCGGTGAACATGCACACGTAGTGCGTGACCTTGCCCGCCGCGTCGCGCACGCTGGACAGGGACATGTGCTCGGGGAAGACCTCGCCGTTCTTGCGCCGGTTCCAGATCTCGCCCTGCCAGTGGCCGGTGCGCACCAGGCGCTCCCACAGGGCCTCGTAGAAGATGCGGTCGTGCCGGCCGGACTTGAACAGCCGCGGCGTCTTGCCCAGCAGCTCGCGCTCGGTGTAGCCCATCAACCGGGTGAAGGCGGCGTTGACGGACAGGATGCGGTTCTGCGCATCGGTCACCACCACGCCCTCGACCGTGTTGTCCACCACCGTCGCGGCCAGGCGCTGGCGCTCTTCGTCGCGCCGCTGGTCGCTCTGGTCGGTGAGGATGCCGGTGAAGCGCTCCGGGCGGCCCATGTCATCCAGGTGGCGCATGCCCCGCGCCATGAACCAGCGGAACTCCCCGTCGAAGCAGCGCAGCCGCGCACTCTCGGCAAACGGCTCGCCCGCCGCCAGCGCATAGCGGATGGAGGCCACCACGCGGCGCCGGTCGTCGGCATGCAGGCGGTGCAGCCAGTGGAAGTCGCGGCCGAAGTCGGTGCCCCCGTAGTGCAGCAGCCGCTGCACCCCGGCCGAGAAGCTGAGCTGGCGCCGCGGCAGATCACAGTCCCAGATGCCGCCGCCGCTGCCCTCCAGCGCCAGGCGCAGGCGCGTCTCGCTGCGCTCCAGCGCCAGGCGCGCATCGCGGATCTCGCTCATGTCCTGCAGCACGCAGACGAGGTGCTCGGGCCCCGAGCCATCGCCGCGCGGGGCCAGCGTGGTCGTGCCCAGCAGCGGCACGATCCGGCCGTCGCTGGCGCGGCGGCAGAGGTATTCGCCCACGTAGTGGTCGATCTGGCCGGACAGCAGGCGCTGCAGCTGCAGTTGCAGCGCGGCCCAGTCGGCATCGCTGCATTGCACCACGTCGCGGAAGTTGAGCGCATCCACCGTCTGCAGCGGCAGGGCCAGCAGGTGGCGCAGCCGCTCGTTCACCCACAGCACCCGGCCGGTGAGCGCGATGCGCGCGATGCCGGCGGGGGAATAGCGCACCATCAGGTCGCGCTCCCGGCGCAGGAAGCGGCGCGCCGCCTGCTCGGCGCGCACGCGGCGCAGCTGGCGCCACAGCAGGCCGGCCGCGGCCAGCACGAGCAGCGTGTCGCCCACGCGCCGCGCCAGGCGCAGGGCCTGCGCGTCGCCGGCCAGCGGTGCCAGCAGCGCATCAGCCCCCCACACCCACAGTGCGCCGGCCACGGCGGCGACCAGCGCACCCGCCCAAGGGGCGGAAAACCGGGCGGCCGGCGTGTCCCTGTCCATGAAACTCCTCTTCACACCATCCGGTGGCCGGGCCGTGCTGCGACAATCGCGGGGCTATGACCCAAGCCTACATTCTCACCCTGTCCTGCCCCGACCGCCTGGGGCTGGTGCACGCCGTCTCGGGATTCCTGCTGGAACAGGGCGGCAACATCGAAGAGGCCGCCCAATACAACGACCACGCGACCGGCCTGTTCTTCATGCGCCTGCAGTTCGCGTGCAGCACGCTCGACCAGGCCACACTGCGCGAGCGCCTGGCGGCCTTTGCCGAGCCGCACCAGATGCGCTGGCACCTGCACGCCGCCAATGCGCCGGTCAAGACCGTCATCATGGTCAGCCGCGAAGGCCACTGCCTGAACGATCTGCTGTTCCGCTGGAAGTCGGGCCTGCTGCCGGTGCATATTGCCGCCATCATCAGCAATCACCGCGACTTCTACCAGCTGGCCGCCAGCTACAACGTGCCGTTCCATCACATTCCCGTGACAAAGGACAACAAGGCGCAGGCCGAGGCGCGGCAGTTCGAAATCATCGAACAGGAAGGCGCCGAGCTGGTCGTGCTGGCGCGCTACATGCAGGTGCTGTCGGACGACCTGTGCCGCAAGCTCGAAGGCCGGGCGATCAACATCCACCACAGCTTCCTGCCCAGCTTCAAGGGCGCCAAGCCCTACTACCAGGCCCATGACCGCGGCGTGAAGCTCATCGGCGCCACCGCCCACTACGTGACGGCCGACCTGGACGAAGGCCCGATCATCGAGCAGGACGTGGCCCGCGCCGACCACACCGACACGGTGGAAGACCTCACGGCCCGCGGCCGCGACACCGAGAGCCAGGTGCTGGCCCGCGCGGTGAAGTGGCACACCGAGCACCGCGTGCTGCTCAACGGCCACAAGACGGTCGTGTTCCGCTGAGCCCCAGACGCCGCTGCCGCTGGGGCGGCGGCGGTTGCTGCCGCTTCAGGCACGGCGGGCGGCCGCGCCCCTTGGCCGGCCGGTGCGCCGCATGCCGGCAGGGCGTGCTCGCCAGCTTACGGCTTTCGTTTGATAAAAAACATAGCGCCTTGCGCTTGACCCGCCTTGGATTCAGACACATAAGTGCCTGAAGTCCTTATAAATCAGGCGCATGCAGCTATGTTTTCAATAGCTCACGCCATCAGCCACGGGCGTGCGTCCAGCGCCGGCTGGCGAAGCGCGCCAGCGCATCCAGCCAGAAGCCCAGCACGCCGATGGTGAGAATGCCCGCCGTCAGCTCGTCGTAGGCCAGGCGATCGCGCGTGTCCAGGATGAAATAGCCCAGGCCGGCAGACACGCCCAGCATCTCGGCCGGCACCAGCACGATCCAGCCGATGCCCACGGCGAGGCGAAAGCCCGTGAGCACGTGCGTGACGATGCCCGGCAGCACCACGCGCGTGACCACCTCCCAGCGCGTGGCCGACAGGCTGGCCGCCAGCCGCAGCCAGGCCGGATCCAGCGCGGCGACACCGGCGGCGGTGTTCAGCATCACCGGCCAGACGGCGGCGAAGGCGAGCAGGAAGACCACCGGTGCCTCGCCCACGCCCAGCGCCATCACGGCCAGCGGCATCCACGACAGCGGGGACACCATGCGCAGAAACTGGAACACCGTGCCGCTGATGCGCGCGAACAGCGGCGACATGCCGAGCAGCACGCCCAGCGGCACGCCCACCGCCAGGGCCACGCCCAGCGCAATGAAGATGCGCTGCAGGCTGATGGCGATGTGGTGCCACAGGCTGCCGTCCGCCAGCAGCCGCCACCACGCCGCCAGCCCCGCCTGCGGCGAGAACGCGTCGCGGATGGCCGCCACGTCCGACAGCTGGCGCGCGCCCAGCGCCCACAGCCCGAGCGCGATGCCGAAGCCCAGCAGCGGCCAGCCGATGCGGCCGGCCCATCGTCGTGCCGCGCCGGCCATCAGACGGCGATGGTCTCGGTGCGGGTGAACGCGGCCGGCGCGCCGAACGCGGCCAGCCCGCCCACCTGCGCCAGCGCGGCCTTCACGAAGCGGTCGTCCACCAGGTCGCGCGCGGCGAAGGCCGGATCGAGCTGCTGCAGGAAGGCGGCGTCGCCTTCGACCTGGGTGGCGCGCAGCGCACGCACCAGTTCCTCGGTGTACGAAGGGTACGGGTAGGGCTGGAAGTCGATGCGCCGCTGGTACCAGCCCTTGTGCTTGACCACGCCGGCCTGCTCGTAGCCCGCGTAGTCCGACGCGGCCAGCACCTTGGACAGCACGGGCAGGCCGTGCGGCGTGTACTTGCCCTCGCCCGTGCTGGCCAGCAGCTTGGCGGTGTCGAGCTGGTTGTTGCGCGTCCACAGCTGGGCCTTGACGAGGGCATTGGTCACGCGCTGGGCCCACTCGGGGCGCTCGGCCACATCGCGTTCGGCCAGCGTCACCAGGCAGCAGGCGTGGTTCTTCCACACGTCGCCGATGAAGCGCAGCACCTTGCCGATCTTGAGGTTCTCGGCCGCGGCGTTGAAGGGCTCGGCCACGATGTAGCCGGCCACCGACTTGGCCGCCAGCGCCGACACCATCTCGGCCGGTGCCAGCACCACCAGGTTCACCTCCTTGGCGCCCAGCGCTGCGCTGCGCGGCTTGGACACGGGCGTGAGCCCTTCGGCGCGCAGGATCTGCTGCAGCACGATGTTGTGGATGGAGTACCAGAACGGGATCGCCACGGTCTTGCCACCCAGGTCGCCCACGGCGTTGATCTCGTTGGCCACCGTGAGGGCCGAGCCGTTGACGTGGTTCCACGCCACCACCTTGGCCGGAAACTTCGAGCCGTAGCGCACCCACAGGGTGGTGGGCGACAGCAGGTGCACCACGTTCACCTGGCCGGCGATGAAGGCCTCGACGATCTGCGCCCACGAGCGGAACAGGCGCGGCTTCTCGGTGCGCAGGCCCTCGGCCTCGAACAGCTGACGGCCGTGCGCCACCAGCAACGGCGTGGCGTCGGTGATGGGCAGGTAGCCGATGCGCACGGGCACATCGTCGCCCTTGAAGGACTGGGCCCGCGCGTCGCCCGCACGCAGCAGCGGCGTGGCGGCGGCGCCGCTCAGCGCGGCGATGCGCAGCCAGTCGCGCCGCGTGATGCCGCAGTCGCACTGGCTGGAGGCGCAGAGGTGCTGGTAGTTCAGCGATTCAGGGGAGCGGTGGTGGGACATGGGAAAGACCTTTCACGATGCCGATGGGAAGGGGCGATGGGAAATACAGAAGCACGGACGCTTACAGCGCCTGCGCCACAACGTGCGTGTCGTGCAGCGCGGCGAGGATGTCCAGCCGCAGCGCCGTGGTGGCCGCCGGGTGCGCATGGCGCGGGCGCGGAATGTCCACGCGCCATTCGCGCACCAGCGTGCCCGGCTGCCCCGCGACGCCGCCGCGCGGGCCCATCAGCACGATGCGGTCGGCCACCAGGATGGCCTCGTCGATGTCGTGCGTGACCAGCAGCGCGGCCGTATGCCAGCGGTGCACCAGCTCCACCAGCAGGTCCTGCATGCCGGTGCGGGTGATGGCATCGAGCGCCGAGAACGGCTCGTCGGCCAGCAGCAGGCGCGGCTCGCGCGCCAGAGCCCGGGCCAGGGCCACGCGCTGCGCCATGCCGCCCGACAGCGCCGCCGGGTACAGGCGCTCGCTGCCCTGCAGTCCCACGGCGGCCAGGCAGGTCTGCACGCGCCCGCGCAGCGTGGCCGCGTCGATGGCCGGCTGGTGCTTGAAGTCGAGCCCGAACGCGGTGTTGGCAGCCACGTTCAGCCAGGGCAGCAGGCTGGCCTGCTGGAACACCACCGCCGCGCGCGGGTGCGGGGCCGCCAGCGGGGCGCCTAGAAACTCCACCGCGCCCTGCGTCGGCGGCTGCAGGCCCGCCAGCGTGCGCAGCAGCGTGGACTTGCCGCAGCCGCTGCCGCCCAGCAGCGCGACGATCTCGCGGGCGTCGATGGCGATGGACACGTCCTCGAACACCGGCGCGCCGCCGCCCGCGTACCGGAAAGACAGGCCCGTGCCGCGCAGCGCGATGCCGGCACCCGCCTCGGCAGGCGGCTCGGACGACCCGATCGGAGGGGGCTGCGTGGCCAGCGCCATCAGGCCGCCACCCCGGCAGCGGCGGCCGCGGCGACCCCGGTGGCCGCGGGGGCCTGAACACCGGCCTGCGCCAGCGCCGCCTGCAATTGCGTGAGGCTGGGCGTGATCACGGGGATGAAGGCCGACTCGCGCCAGCGCCGGCCGAAGTCGGGCGCGCGGTCCAGCAGATAGGCCTTGCCGCCCGTGGCCTGCAGTTCGAGTTGCAGCGCCTCCTGCACCAGCGCGGCCAGCTGCAGCCGCACCTGGAACAGTGGCACGGGCTGGGCCTCGAACTGCCCGCTGAGCAATCCGTGGTCGATGGCCGCCACCGCGGCCTGCAGCGCCGCCTGCGCCGCACCGATGCGGGGCGCCAGCACCGCGCGGGCATCGCCCATGTGCTGCTGGGCCGATGCCAGCGCGGCCTGCGCCAGGCCGATGGACATGCCGCACTGCATGGCCAGGAAGCCGGGGCGCGCCGCCCGCAGGAAGCGCGGCCCGTCCACGGCCAGCACGGCGCTGGCGGGCACGGCCGCGCCCTGCAGGTCGATGGCGGCCGTGTGCGTGCCGCGCAGCGCGAGCAGGTCCAGATCGGCGCTGCGGCGCACGCCGGCGCTGCGGCTGTCGATGGACACGATGACCGGTGCATCGGTGCCCGGCACCCGCACCGCCGCCGCGACGAGGAAGCCGTCGGCATGCAGGTTGGTCACCCAGTGCATGCGGCCGCTCACCGACCAGCCGCCATGGCCGCCGCCCGTGCCGCCTTCTGCGGGCGTGGCCTGCAGTTGCAGCGGTTCGATGCAGGACAGGTACTTCATCGCGTTGGACAGGCCCGTGGCCCCGGCCTGCGTGCCGGCCAGCAGCGCGGGCAGGTGCGCTTGCTGCAGCGCGGGGCTGCCGCCCTGCAGCACGAAGTCGATGTAGCAGCGCTGCCCCCAGAGCACGAACGCGGCGGCCAGCGACAGGCGCGCCACCTCGGCGATGGCGGCCACGGCGTCGCGCGTGTCGCCGCCCGCACCGCCTTGCGCGGCCGGCACGCCCACGCGCAGCAGGCCGGCATCGCCCAGCCGGCGCAGCACCTCGGGCGCGGCGGCGGCGCTGGTGTCCAGCGCGGCGGCCTGCGCGGCCAGCCAGTCGCGGGTGGCCTGCGGCACGAAGCGCAGGGTCTGATCGATGGCGGCGCTCATGCGGCGAAGCGGCCGTGCGCGAACGGCTGCAGTTCGGGGTTGATGTCGCTCTGCGCCAGGTTGTTGGCGAAGTTGCACAGCGTGGCCAGGCTCACGCCCAGCACCACTTCGAGCGCCTGGTCGTCGCCATAGCCGGCCGCGCGCCAGGCGGCCAGTGCCGGATCGGGCACCGCGCCGCGCGTGGCGATGACGGCCGTGGTGAAGGCGGCCACGGCATCCAGCCGCGCGTCGCCGGTGGGCTGGCCGTTCTGCAGCGCCAGCACCTGCACGCCGGGCAGTTGCGCCTTCTTGGTGGCGACGGCCGTGTGCCCCGCCACGCAGAAGCCGCAGCCGTGGATGCGCGCGGCCGTGATCTGCACCACCTCGCGTTCGGCCAGCGGCAGGCTGGCACGGCCGTTGATGCCGGAGACCGTAAGATAGGTCTCCAGCGCCACGGGCGCATCGGCCAGCACGCCAATCAGGTTGGGCAGGTAGCCGTTGTTGGCGATGGCCCGCTCCATCAGCGGGCGGCTGGCTTCGGGGGCGGTCGCGAGGGTGTGCTGCGGGGTGCGGCTCATACAGTCTCCGGTCGGGAAGGGGGAGCGGTCCATTGTGCGATCGCGGGGACGAAAAGCCCTGCCCCACCGTCCCGCTTTTATGCCCCAGCGTCACATCCGCGTGCCGGTAGCCCGGCTGTCACGCGTCAATGCGGCGGCCGGGCGCCCGGCTGCATGCGCAGGCGCTGCCAGGCGCCGGGCTGCAGGCCGTTGGCCTTCTTGAACGCCCGGGAGAACGCCGCATACGACTGGTAGCCGACGTGTTCGGCGGCGCGGGCGATGCTTTCGCCGCGCTCCATGCGCTGCGCCGCCACCTGCATGCGCAGCGTGGCGAGGAACTGCGCCGGCGCCACGCCGCACGCGCTCTGGAATGCGCGGAAGAAGCGCGCGCGGGACATGTGCACGGCCTGCGCCATCTGCTCCACTGTCCACGCCTGGCCCGGCGCATCCAGCAGGCGCGCCAGCAACGGCGCCAGGGCCGGGTCGCGCAGCAGCCGCCACAGGCCGGCGGGCACGGAGCCCTCGCGCGCGGCGTGGCGCACCACGTAGAAGAAGAGCAGGTCCGTCAGCCGCGCCACGACGGGCGACAGCGCGGCGTCCGCGCCGTGCGCCGCGTGCGCCGACCGCGCCTCGCGCAGCATGCAGTCCACCAGCAGGGCGGCCGGCGCCGCATCGCCCGCGGCCCGCAGCACCAGCACCTGCGGCAGCGCGCGCAGCAGCAGGGCGCTGAGCGATCCGGTGAACTGGAAGAAGCCGCAGGCCAGCCCCGTGCCCTCGGCCGCACCCGCGGCGCCGGACGCCAGGGGCCGCATGGCCGGGCCCGCGCAGGCCGGCAGCGGCGCATCGGGCTGCGGCGACAGCGCATGCGGCGTGTCGGCCAGCAGAAAGACGCCATCGCCAGACGCCAGCGCCAGCGGCGGCTGGCCCGGCCGGTGCAGGTAGCACTGCCCGTGCAGCACGATGTGGAAGCCCGCCATGGCATGGCCAGCGGTGGAGGCACGCCAGCTTTCGCCGCAGTAGCGGCCCACATGGAACACGGTGGTCTCCCATTGCAGGCCGGCCAGCAGGCGGTCGATGGTGTGGTCGATGTCGGCAGGCAGGGGAGAGGCGGGACCGGTAGAGCAGGCGGTGGGCATGGCAGCGGATGGGGTGGCAGGGCGGACCTGCCATGCTCGCGCTGCGGGGCGGTCGCGTGAAATGCCATGCTCGCATATGCTTGCTCGCTGGGCGCATGAGCCCAGCCGCCCCGCCTATCCGCCGTTGCGCGAGTCGGCCGCAGCATGCGAGCATTCCCATCCGCCTGCCGCGCGCGCCGCCTGCGCACCGGCCGCCGCCCTTGCCACCACCGAGCCCATGCCACCGCCCACCGACCGCTTCACCTCCTCCGGCCGCCGCATCCCGCCCATCCAGTGCCTGCTCACCTTCGAGGCGCTGGCGCGTCTGCGCAGCGTGACCCAGACGGCCGAGGAGCTGTGCGTGACGCCCAGCGCCGTGAGCCACCGCGTCAAGCAGCTCGAACAGCTGCTGGGCACGCGCCTGTTCGGCCGGGCGGACTTTTCCCTCACCACCGAGGGCAGCGCCTACCTGTCGCAGGTGCGCGAGGGCCTGACCGCGCTGCAGCGCTTTCCCGGCACGGCCAGCGCGCCCGGCAAGCGCCGGCTGAAGCTGGCGGTGACGCCCACGTTCGCGCGGGCCATCCTCATCCCGCGGCTGCGCCAGTTCACCGACACCTATCCCGAGATCGACCTGGCGCTGCAGGTCTCCATCCCGCTGCTCGACGTGGTGGCCGAGGACGCGGACCTGGTGGTGCGCTTCGGTCCCGGCCACTACGCCGACATGGAGCATGTGGAGATCGCGCGCGACGTGGTCACGCCACTGGCCTCGCCCGCCTTCGTGCGCGAGCACGGCCCCTTCGAGCGGCCCGAGGACCTGGAGCACGTGCCCCTGCTGCGCAGCCCGCTGGAGCCGTGGCGCAGCTGGTTCGCCGCCTGCAAGCTCGACTGGCCCGCGCCCACCGAGGGCTCGCAGTTCAACGACATCGGCCTGATGTGCGACGCCGCCGCCGCCGGCATGGGCGTGGCCCTGGTGCGCCTGAAGCTGGGCGCGCCCTGGCTGGACCAGGGCACGCTGGTGCGGCTGTTCGACATCCAGGCCGACAGCCCGCACGCGCATTACCTGTGCTGGCGCACCGGCACCATGGACCGCTGGGAATGCGCCGCCTTCGCCGAATGGCTGCGCCGGGCCATGGCCTGACTGCCCAGGCATTCATGCCAAAAAGGCCTCTGACGCTTATTTGACAATCGCATGTAGCTATAATTTATATAGCAAACTGTTTTTTGCCGGCGCGACCGCCTTCCTGCCGTGCCCCCACGCCCTGCTCCGATCCCACCCCATGGCCCTGCCGCAAGACGTCTCCTTCAAGAAGCGCTACCCCACCCTGGAGCAGAACGCGGTGCTCAACGCCACCGCCCGCGCGGTACTGGTGAGCGCGCTGGCCGGCACCGGCAAGACCACCACGCTGGCGATCCAGGCGGCCGATCTGCTGCGCGCCCACCCGCGCAGCCGCATCCTGATGCTGGCGTACTCCGAGGCGGGGCTGGGCGCCATCGTGCGCCGGCTGGAGCAGTTTCTGCCCGCCGTGCCGCGCGAACTGCAGGTCATGACCGTGGAGCAGCTGTGCGCCGGCGTGCTGCAATCGCAGGGCGACGCCGTGGAGCGCGTGACCGAGCCGCTGCAGCGCCAGCAGCTGATCCGCCAGGCCCATGCCGCACTGCTGCAGGAGCGCGGAGCGCACGGCGCGGACGCCGCCGACAGCCTGGCGGGCGAGCTGGACGTGGAAGCCTTCACCGCGTTCGAGGCCCTGGCCAAGCAGCGCCTGCTGCTGCGCGACATCGCGGACTCGGGCCTGGGCCCGCAGGCCTACTGCGAAGAACATGCGCTGGACTACGGCCTGTACCTGCTGCAGCTCAAGTACGAGCGCCTGCGCCGCGGCCTGCAGGACGAGCCGGTGTTCTACGCGCCGGGCGACTGCACCTACGAGGTCGCCCTGCAGCTCGGCGCGCTCGACTTCGGCGCCGTGTTCGCGCCCTTGCAGGGCCGGTTCGACGCCGTGCTGTTCGACGAGCTGCAGGATCTGGACGAGGCCGCCCTGCAGGTGCTGCGCGCGCTGGTGGCGGGCTGCAACGGCCGCTTCGTCGGCGCGGGCGACTTCAACCAGCACATCCTGCCCGGCGCGTTCTCGGTCTTCGGCGACGGCCTTGCGCGCATCCGCCAGGCGCTGCCGGCCGACGCGCAGGTGCTCACGCTGCGCACCACCTACCGCTTCGGCAACGCCATCTGCCAGGCGCTGAACCCGCTGTTCGACGTGGCGTTTGCCGCGCACTACCCGAACAAGCCGGCCGTGTTCGAGCCGCGCCGCTACGTGGACGACGCCGACTGCGCGCGGCAGCTGCTGGAGATCCACGCGGCCGTGCTGCGCCAGCCGGCGCGGCCCGCCGGTCCTGCAGGCACGCCCGCCCCGGCGCCCTGCCTGAACGTGGTGCTGCGCTCGCCCGAGGATTCGGTGCTGCTGGAGTGGGTCTTCGCGCACGAAGGCGTGCACTACGCCTGCCTGGGGCTCAAGCGCTTCTACCAGCGCCGCGAGATCGCCCTGGTGCTGGCCCTCATGGCCGCCCTGCCCGGCTGCGGCGCCACGGTGCGGCTGACCCAGGGCATCCTCAGCAGCGCCATCGAGGGCCTGCTGCGCTACGTGCGCCGCACCAGCCAGCCCGACCCGGACGTGCTGGCCAACGGCCGCTTCGACCTGCAGGCGCTGGACAAGGAATCGCCCATGGAGCGCGACACGCGCGCCGTGGCGGCCGAGCTGATCGGCAAGCCGGCGCTGCTGCGGCAGTTTCTGCTGCGCGCAAGCTTCGACCCCAACGCGCCCGTGGCCTCGGCCGCCATAGAGCAGTGGCTGGAGCTGCCGCCCGCGGCCTGCGCCGACGCGGGCCTCCTGTGCACGCACCCGCTGCTGCTGCGCTTCTTCGCCCAGGCCCCCCTGAACCCCGACGAGCGGCGCCACATCCTGGACAGCCTGCAGGCGCTGGCCCGCATCTGCGCCGGCCTGGCCGTCGACGAATTCCTGGGCCGGCTGGCGCTCATGGTGAACGCCAGCATTGCGCAGCACCGCCAGCAGGAGCAGCCCAGCCTGCAACTGCTGACGGTGGAGCGCAGCAAGGGCCACGAATACGATCACGTGGCCGTGCCCCTGGTGGAGCGCGGGCGCTTCCCCCGCAGCGCCGCCGCGCAGGAGGCGTACCGCGAACGCAACCGCCTCTACGTGGCCATGACACGGGCCCGCCACCGGCTGTGGCTGCTGGAGGGCGAGAAGCGGCCGGTGAGCCCGGGGCCGGTCTGACGGCCGGGGCCGGAGCGGCCCTCCAGCCCAATCGGCCTCCAGCGCTTAT
>JAAIGE0101147051.1_pt1 | contig 13885 bp, 10 predicted proteins | sample 6487951 | NCBI WGS metagenome assembly JAAIGE01 (sample SAMN13974128, study PRJNA590717) | phyllosphere metagenome | biome: tomato field; feature: multiple bacterial spot infested tomato fields; material: tomato leaves; isolation source: leaves from tomato fields | host: Solanum lycopersicum ... | reverse complement strand
GATCCCGCCCGGGACCGCGGTGTCGAACGCCACGCCCTTCTCGCGCAGCGCGATCTTCACCTTCTGCGCATAAGGCGACAGCGGATGGTCCCATACCGTCACGGCCATGCCGCACCCTCCCCATAACTTTTGTTGTGGTGAGGCTATGCCGAGGCGAGTGCGGAATCCAGTCCTATTTCGCTACTTTCACCTGTGTCGGCGACGACGCCGGAAACTCGCGCGCGAGATCCACAGACCGATGCCGAGCAGCACCAGCGGCGTCAGCCACAGCGGCAGCGTCACCGCGCTCACCGGCGGATCATAAGTGACGTAGTCGCCATAGCGCGCGATCAGCCAATCACGCACCTCCTCCGCGCTTTCCCCATCCGCCATCCGGCGCCGCACCAGCGCACGCATGTCGCCCGCCATGTCGGCATCGCTGTCTGCGATCGACTGCCCTTGGCAAACGAGACAGCGAAGCGTCGCCATCAACGCCTTCGCCTCCGCTTCCTTGGCCGGATCGCGTAGCTGGACATTGGCATAATCGGCGGGTGGACGGCCCTGCGCGGCGAGCGGGGAGGCGAACGCTGCCACGAAGAGCCACACGAGCCATCCCCAGCCCATTCGTTCTGAGCTTGTCGAAGCACGTGCCCCAAGAGTGAGCGCGTGCGATGTGTCCCTCGGCCGCGCTCGGGACGAGCGAAGAGGAAGAGGCCCGACGGGCGATCTGCCGCCCTCGTGACGCAGGTCTGCGCGGCTGGCGTGACGAAACTCCGGCCCGAGGATCGGGCGCGTGTCGCGGTCATAGCGTTGATTGCCATGGATCATATGCGCCCGGTATACGCGCCAGCCGCGCCACGCCACGATCGTGATGGCCGCTGCCGTCATGGGGAGTGCCATCGTTCAGCCGAGCAAACCGGCGTCGAAGCCCAAAGCCGGGCTGATGGGATTGCTGGGGTTGCAAGGTTGTGATCGATCCAGCGGCGCAGACGCCACCGGCGGCGGGGTGGGGATCTCATCGCCCAAGCTCGTGATGGTGCTTGCATTCCGGCGTCTTACGGAGCCGATGAAGGTGCTCTGGTAGCTGAGCGGGGTGCGCGCCGGATCGGCCTGGAGCCATCGGCGAAGTTTCTTGTTGAGCGTCTCATAGTCCCAGCCGGGGTATTCGGCGCGCAGGGTCGCGGTCATGGCGACGATCTCATTTGGGGTTGGAAAGAGCGATCAGCTGAGCGAGGCCGTTCGCGCCGGTCTTGGCGAGCACGGCGGCGCGGTGGTCCTCGACCGTTTTGGGTGAGAGGCCGAGCCGGTCGGCGACGACCTTGTTGGGATGGCCCTGCACCAGCAGGTCGAACACCTGCCGTTCGCGGGCGGTGAGGGTGGCGGTCCGGGACCAGGCAGTGCGGCGCGCCTCGCTCCAGGCGATGCCCTCCGCCACCGCGGCGAGCAGGCGATCCTCGTCCAGCGGCTTTTCGAGATAATCCAGCCCACCGTAGCGGCGCACGGAGTCCACTGCATTGGCGGTGGTCGGCCATGCCGTCATGAAAACGATCGCGGCGGCGGGATCGAGGGCGCGCAGCCGGTCGGCGAAGGCGAAGCCGTCCATGTCGCTCATCATCACGTCAGTGACGATGCAATGTGCGGGCGCGGCCGGATAGACGGCGAGCAAGGCGGCGGGATCCAGGAACGGCTCGGCGGCATGGCCGTGGCGGCGCAGCAGCCGCGCGACGCTGGCGGCCAGATCGGGATCATCGTCGACGACATAGATGGTGGCGGTCATGCCGGTTCTCCGACGTCGAGGAGGGGAAGGGAGAGCGCCGCACGCACGGTGCCGCCCGCGTCGGTGGTGCGCGCCAGCGTGCCGCCATGCGCCTCCACGATCGCGCGGGCGATCAGCGTGCCGACGCCCATGCCGGGATGGGGCGGCGCATCAGGGGCGATGCGGTTGGTGACGGTGATCGTCGCGCGGTGCCCGTCGCGTGTCGCCGCCAGCATCACCTCTCCACCCGGGCCGCACGCCTGCGCCGCGTTGCGGATCAGGTTCACCAGCGCCTGCGCGAGCTCTACCTCCTGCCCAACCACGACCAGGTCGGCATCGACCGAAGCGACCGCGAGGCCAACCCCGGCAGCGGCGGTTTCCGGGCGAGCAAGCGCGAGGACGCTTTCGATCAGCACGCCGAGCGGCAGCGGCGTCGGCTCGTCCACCGCGCGCCCGCCATAGCGGCGCAGGCGGCGGACCAGATCGGCGAGCTGCGTGGCCTTGGCATGGATCAGCGCGGCAGTAGCGGCGACCTCCGGCGAGGCGTCACGTGCGGATTCGTGCAGGTGGCGCGCCTCGATCGATAGGGTGGACAGCGGCTGCGAAATCTCGTGGATCACCGCCACCGACATGGCGCGCAGCGTTTTCAAACGTTCGGCCTGGAACAAGAGCCGGTCGCGCCGGGCAAGATCCTCGCGCGCCCGCACCTGGGCGTCGGCGAAGCTGCCGGCGAGATAGCCCGCGACCGCAATGGTGGCGAGGCCAAGGTGCAGCTGAAGCCGCGCGCCCGTCGCCATCTCACCGGCGGTGAGCGGCAGCACGATCGCGGCAACGATGAGCAGCGCGGCCCATGCCCCCACGCGCCCAAGCCGCAGCCCGACCCACGCGATCGCCACCAGCGCGGGTGCTGGTTGCAGGCCGAGCCCGATTGCGGCGAGCCCAGCGCCGGCACCCAGGCCGAGGGCGAGGATCGCCACTGCCTCGACGAGCACCAGCAGGCGTGGCGCCTTTAGCGGGGCGCGTGCGTGTCCGAACAGCCGGTCCGCCGCCCATAGCAACGGTGGGGCCACCAGCAGCACGCCCAGCAGATCGCCGACCGCAAAGGCGCTAAGCGACAGCAGCACCTCCTGGACGCTTTCCACGCCGGTAAGGTCCGGGCGCAGCCACGCTTGCGGCATCGCAAGCAGCGCAGCGAGAAGCGGCGCACCCACGCTGGCCAGGGCAAAGGGCATGGGGGCAGTGAACAACGCACCCTCGCCATGCGGCCGCCGCGCGATACGGCGGATCGCCCACACGGCCACACCATAGCCGATCACCGGTCGCACCACCCCCAACACCACCATTGGCCAATCGCGGGTCACGAGCGTGACCGCGCCGGTGAGCAGATCGATCACCAGTTCCACGGTTGCGGCCGGCAGCGTGAAGCGCTCGCCGGCGCGCCACAACAGTGCCAGCCGGAGTCCGGCGGCGGGAAACCAAAGGGAGTAGAAACCATCGCCGCTCCAGCGCGCGGCCAGCGCGTGCGTCAGCGCAAAGCCGAGTCCATAGAGCGTGAGCAACGCCACATCGCGACACGCCGGCGGCAAAGCGGACGGAATGACGGGCGAGCGACTGGTCAAAAGCGTTCCTGTGTTGCGCGGGCGCCCCGCCACCGTGCGGGTCCATGCGACAACAGCCCGCCCCGACCAAGCCGGGAAAATCCCGGTTCTCGGCAGCATCGACCCGGCGCTTCCGGGTTTTTTCCGGATGGCGCACGTTCGCGCCAACGGCTGGGTGCTTGCGGCGGGGTGACGGGCTGAGGGAGTCGGGTCGTCACTTGCCGGCGCGGTGTCGATCAACGGGGGGCGACACCGCGCCGTTCGTAATGAATCGGTGACCTATGTGGTGGGCAAGGTGCCCGCGCATGACCGTCCGCCCGTGCCCTTGCGGCTCGACCGGATGGTGCACCTGCGCGTCTCTTCGCTCAGTCGCGCGAGGAGAACCATGACGTGGTGCTGCGCGTGCTGGCGCCGCGCGTCGCACGAGCGGGGGCGTAGCGGTTCACGCGGCGCAAGTGGTGGAGGACGACAGCGATACGCTGCTGGTCCGCTTTCGCGCTGGCGGGCTTGGGTTCCTCGCCATAATGCGGTGCTGCGCGAGCAGCTTAGGACAGCCGGATGACCAAGAAGAGCAAGCTCGAACTCACCCGGCCCGGCAAGGAGGATCACCCCAAGCTGGAGCCGCGCATCCTGATGGAGGATCCGGCCAAGTCGCACCATGCGGCGGTACGGGTGACCTGTTCGACAACATGCTGATCAAGGGCAACGATCTGCTCGCGCTCGCGCTCGGACAAGATGAACGCGGCGTACAAAAACCGGGCTTCGCCGCCGAGGGCGACGGCAAGCCGAGGCGCTGCCTCCTCATCGGCGAGCATCGCGTGACCGAAAGTTTGAAGCTTTCCGCTTTGGTGAACGGATAGAGATGGCCGATACCGATCCTGCCCCCGACATGACCCGTACCCGGTCGATCCAGCGGCTGTTCGACGACACGCGCAAGCGCCTGGTGGAGACGGGCACGCGCAACCGGCTGGTCCACGTCAACCGCGCCAACAGCCGCGGCAATGTGGTCAACATCATCAACGAGCGGTCGAATGATGTGTACGGCCTGCTGTTGGGCGGGCGGACGATGCGCTTTCGCGCATTGGGGCATGATCGGCACGAAGCGGGCGACATCGTGCTTGCCGAGGAAGTGGGCGAGCCGGTGGGGGCGGAACGCTATACCGACAATCACCTGGAAACGCGGCTCGGGCCGGATGCGCTGGCCAAGAAGCTGCTGAAGATCGCGCGCGAGGCGCAGACCGCGGAGGAGGAGCAGGGGGTCAACATCCTCTACCTCGCGCTCGGTTTCGCGACCTGGCTGGAGGACAAGAGCTCGGCCGTGCCGCGTGAGGCGCCGCTGGTGCTGCTGCCAGTGGAGCTGGTGCGTGATCAGCGCCGATCGACCTTTGACCTGAGGCTGCGGGCCGAGGACATGATGACCAACCTGCCGCTGCAGCAGCGCTGGCAGGATGATTTCGGCATCGTGCTGCCCGAAATCGACACGGATGCGGAAGGCTGGCGCCCAAGCGACTATTTTGCGGAGGTAGAGGCGATCATCGCGGAGCGGAAAGGGTGGAAGGTCGACTGCGACGCCATTCAGCTCGGCTTTTTCTCCTTCTCCAAGCTGTTGATGTACCGCGACCTGGCGCTGGACGCTTGGCCCGAAAATGCGCTGGAAACGCACGAGCTGACGCGCGGGCTGCTGTACGAAGGCTTTGCGCATGAGCCGCCCATGTTCGGGCCCGACGATCGGCTGGACGCGGTGTTGCCGCCCGAGAAGCTGTTCCATGTCGTGGATGCCGACGCTAGCCAGGCCAAGGTGATCGAGGAGGTGCGCGCGGGCCGCAATCTGGTGGTGCAGGGGCCGCCCGGCACCGGCAAGAGCCAGACCATCACCAACATCATCGCCGCTGCCGCCAAGGAGGGGAAAACCGTCCTGTTCGTGGCGGAAAAGATGGCGGCGCTGTCGGTGGTGCATGATCGGCTGGTGAAGGTGGGTTTGCGCGACCTGATCCTGGAACTGCACAGCAAGACGGCGAACAAGAAAGCGGTGCTCGCAGAACTGGCGCGGACGCTGGCAGCGGGACAGGCGGTGCCCGCGGTGCCGCCCGCGCCCGAGGCGCTGCGCCGGGCGCGTGACCGGCTGAACGCGCTGGCCGATGCCATGCACGCACCGATCGGCACGAGTGGCGAAACGCCGTTCACCGTGCTCGGCCGGCAGGCGCGCTACCTGGGCATGGGGGCGCCAATGCCGACGCTGGAGGCGGGACCCGTGGCGGCGATGACGCGCGCCGACGAAACCGCCGCCTGCGACCTGATCGCCCGTTATGCGACACTGATCGCAGAGGCCGGGCCACAGGACCAGCATCCGTTTAGCGGCGTGGGCGCGATCGACTTGCAGCCGGTGGCGGTGACGCGGGTCGGACAGGAGCTCGGCAAGGCGGCTGAGGCAGCGATCGGGCTGCGCGAGGTTCTGGATGACGTTATGGCGTGGGCCGGCTTGGACGCAACGCGCACGATCGCAATCGTTGCTCCTGTGTGTGACCTGCTGGAGCGCACGGGCGGGCTCGACCCGGCCGACGCCGGCCTCGCCACGCGCCTGTTCGCCGTCGGCGACCGACGGCGCCTGACGGAAGGGCTGGCCGCCGCGGCGGCATGGCGCGACGCTTATGATGCGGCGACCGCCGACTTCATCGATGCGGCATTCGATGGCGATGCGGCGGCACTGCGCGCGCCGATCGTGGCGGGTACGACCTCGTTCTTCGCGCGCTGGGGCGGAGCCTATCGCGGCGCGTCGCGGACGCTGGCCGGCCTGCTGCGCGGTGCCTTGCCGAAGCGAGCCGACGAGCGGCTGGCGCTGCTCGACGTGCTGCTCCACGTCCAGGCGCTGCGACGTGACTGGGGCGGCGACGAAGCGTGGCTGGCGGTCGCGCTGGGCGAGGACTGGCGCGGCGAGCGGAGCGACTTCGCCCGCTTCGCGCGGGTGGCGGACTGGTGCGCGCAGGCGAGCGGCGGGTCGCTTGGCGTCACGCCCGATCGGTTGGTGGCGATCGGCATCGATGCTGCCGCCCGTGCGAGTCGCGCCGCCACGCTCGACGCCCGCGCACCGGAAACGCAGCGGCGCGCCGAGGCGGTCACCGCGGCGTTGCGGCTTGACCCGGCGCGCTTTGGTGACGGTTTGACCGGTAGTGATCTGGCCTTGGTGGCGGACGTATTCGCCGGCATGACGCACAATCTCGACCTTTATGGTCAGTGGGCGGCGTTGTGCCAGGCGCGCGGGGCGCTGGACGCGGCGGGGCTGGGTGCGCTGGTGGCCCGCATCGCGACGGGCGAGCTGGACGCGAGCGCGGCGACGATCGAGCTGAAGTTCGCCCGTGCGGAACAGCTGTGGAGCGCTGCGCTGGCGACTAACCCGGCGCTGAAGGACGTGGCGACGCGGGACCGCCACGCGCTGGTCGAGGACTTCACCCGGCTGGAGCGCACGCGGCTAAAGGAGAATGTCACCGCCATCCTCGCCGACCATCTGGCGCAGCTGCCGCAGGGCGCGCAGGGTGAAATGAAGGTGATCCGCGGCGAAATCGGCAAGCAGCGGGCACACATGGCGCTGCGCAAGCTGTTTCTCAGCGCGCCTGAGGCGATCCGGCGAATCAAGCCGGTGCTTTTGATGAGCCCGATCTCCGTGGGGCAATATCTCACCCCCGGGTTGATGACGTTCGACCTGCTGGTGATCGATGAGGCCAGCCAGGTGCGCCCAGAGGACGCGCTGGGCGCGATCGCCCGGTCGCGGCAGATCGTGGTGGTCGGCGACAAGAAACAGCTGCCGCCATCGTCCTTCTTCGACCGGCTGCTCGCGGATGGCGACGGGGACGGAAGCGGGGAGACACTGGACGACGAACAAACTGCAGAGCCGGCCGAGAACCTGCTCGGCAATGCCGCGTCGCTGGCCGCGTCGGAAAGCATCCTGACGTTGTGCGAGGCGCGCGGGCTGCCGGGACGGATGCTGCAATGGCATTACCGATCGCGCGACCCGTCGCTGATGCGCGTGTCCAATGCGGAGTTCTATGAGGGCGAGCTGGTTCTGCCCCCCTCGCCGCTGGAGAAGGATCCGGCCTATGGGCTGATCTTCACCCAGGTCGACGGCGCCTATGATCGCGGCGGCAAGCGCGACAATCGGCGCGAGGGCGAGGCCGTGGTGGCGCGCGTGGCAGAACATGCGCGACGCACACCGGACCTGTCGCTGGGCATCGTCACCTTCAGCCACGCGCAGAAGAACACGATCAACGAGCTGCTCGAACTGGCGCGACGGGACGATCCGGCGCTGGACGCTCTTCTGCGCGAAGGACGGCAGGAGGATCTGTTCGTCAAGAATATCGAGAATGTGCAGGGTGACGAACGCGACGTGATCCTCATCACCGTCGGCTATGGTCCGACGCAGCCGGGCGGGCCGATGATCGGCGCCAGCTTCGGTCCGGTGAACGGCGAGGGCGGCGAGCGGCGCCTCAACGTGCTGTTCACCCGCGCGCGGCTGCGCTGCGAGGTGTTTGCGTCGTTCGATCCAGGTCAGCTCGACGTCAGCCGGGCGAGCCAGCCGGGGCCGCGCATCCTGAAGCGCTTCCTCGATTATGCAAAATCGGGCGCGATCGAGCAGCCGAGGCTGACCGGCAAAGCACCGGACACGCCGTTCGAGGAGGATGTCGCTGAGGTGATCCGCAGTCTTGGCTATCTGGCCGATCCGCAGGTCGGCTCCGCGGGGTTCCGCATCGATATCGGCGTGCGCCATCCCGATCGCCCGGGCAGCTATCTGCTGGCAGTGGAATGTGACGGCGCAACCTATCACTCCGCTTTGTGGGCGCGCGAGCGAGACCGGCTGCGGCAGGATGTGCTGGAGCATCTCGGCTGGCGCTTCCACCGCATCTGGAGCACCGACTGGTTCTACGACCGGCGACAGCAGGTCGAGCGGCTTCGCACGGCGCTGGAGGAGGCTCGGACCCGCGACGCAGGCGATGTCGAGGTGGCCGGCGCCAACGTACCGCGACCGACAATGGACCTGCCCGAGCCACCGGTCGTGATACCAATCCCGGAGCCGGTCGCGCGGATAATGCCGGCCTATGTGCGCGCGCAGCCCTGGGCGGCAAGCACGCTGGAACCGCATGAGGCACCGACGGCGATGCTGGTCCCGCTGGTGCGCGAAATCGTTGCGGTGGAAGGACCGGTTCACATCGACGAGGTGGCGCGACGCATCGCCGGCGCTTTCGGCAAGAAGAGCGCGGGCAACAGGATCGTCACCGCGACGCGCCACGCGCTTGTAGCGGCGAAGCGCGCCGACCCGGCGCTTCAGGTCGACGACGAGGACTTCTGGTCGACCGCAGCCCAGGCGCTCGATCCGCCGGTACGCGACCGATCGGCCGAAGGCGGCGCAACCAACAAGGCCGACGCGCTGTCGCTCATGGAGATCAGGGCCGCGCTGCGCCTCGCGCGGGAGGACAATCCGGGCGGCGACAATGCCGATCTGGTCCGGGCGGCGGCACGGCTGATGGGCTTTCGCCGCGTCGGCCCCGATCTTCAGGCGCGCATCGCGGAAGGACTGGCTTGAGTTACAATTGCCCCACCACCTTGGCGGCGGCATTCGCTTCAACGCTGAGCGCCTGAGCGAAGCGGCCGGTTGCGCGGGGAATTCGCGGCGCAGCGCCTGCATGATGCCGGGGAAGTCCTGACGGCTCGCGGACAGGTCCTGCTTCGGGCAACGCGCGTGAAATGGGTGGAATGCCTGGCGCGTCCGGCGCCGAACTCGGCCGCCTCGAGTATAGCGCTATATGCGACCGTCGCCGATTGCGCGGAGAGTGCAGCTCCGATGATGCCAACCTCTACGCTCGCAAGCGGGCCGTCAGTAGTAAATCTCTCAGCTTGCAGGTCGATCGCTAGGAAAGGCAAACCCGGTCGGCAAGGAAAGGTTCGAGCGGTTTCGTCGCCGGCCGCAGGTCGCCGATGATGAGCGCCTGGGCGGGAGAGAGCGGCCGGACATCGAGATTCAGTCCGCCTGGCGCCTCGCGCACCTCATCCAGCGCCAGAGCCCGCTTCGGCGACGATGCCGTTGCGCAGCTATATGGCTCACCGCGCCTCCCGCCACGCCTGCGCCAATTCCGCGACGTCGTCCTCGCGGATGTCGCCGACATGCTGCTTCACCACCACGCCGCGCCCATTGATCACGAACGTCTCCGGCACGCCCGACGAGCCGAGCGACAATTGCACCCGGCTGTCGCGATCATCGCCGATACGCGCGTACGGATCGCCATAGCGCGCCAGAAAATTCTCGATCGCTGGCCCGGTATCGCGGATCGCCACCGCGTCGATCGGCACGCCCATCGCCTTCAGCTTCATCAACTGAGGCGCCTCTGCGATGCACGGCACGCACCAACTGGCGAAGACGTTTAGGAGCCGCGGCTGCCCGGCGCGTAGATCGGCCGCGGAAAGCCCCGGCTTGCCCGAGACGATCGGCTCGAGGCGGAAGTCGGGCACCGCCTCGCCGACCATCGCCGAATAGACCGTGCGATCGCTTGGCTTTCGCAGCTCCCGCACGGCGAACACCACCAGCAGCGCGAACACCGCCAGCGGCAGCCATAGCAGCCAGCGTCTCAGGCCCACGCTGCCTCCTCCAGGCGCTTCTTCTGTCGCTTGTCCCGCACCCAATGGCCCAGGATCGACACTGCACCGCCCAACGCCACCAATGCGCCGCCCAGCCAGATCGGCGTCACCCACGGCTTCCACCACAATCTCAGCTGCCACCGTCCACGCCCGTCGGGCTGGCCGAGCACGGTGTAGAGCTGTCCATCGAGCGCGGTCAGGATCGCGCTCTCGCTGGTCGTCGTCGACGGGTTGGAGAAGAAGCGCGATTGCGGGGCGAGCAGCGTCGCGGGGGCCTCGCCGCGCTGGACCTGCAGCCGCGCCTCCAGCGCCGTCCAATTGTCGCCGATCACCGGCCGGATACCGCGCAGCGTGACGCGGTACGGCCCTACCCGCGCTGGCTCGTCCACGCCCTTGGCTACCAGCACTTCCTTGGTGAAGGCGGATGAGGCAGCCATGCCGGCGAGGCTCACCGCGATGCCCAGATGCGCCACCACCATGCCGTACACGAACAGCGGCGTGCGACGCAGGTTGCGGCCGAACAGCGGGGCAACGCTCGCCACCGCCAACCCCGCCGCCAGTGCCAGCGCCACCAGCGGCAGCAGCCCGATCCAGCCAGCGAGCGCAACCAATCCCGCTGCCGCGAACGCTGCCGCTGCGATCGGCCACGTCATGCGCTGCACCAGCGCCTGCGCGTCATCGCGGCGCCAGCGCAGCAGCGGGCCCGCCGCCATGATCGCCACCAGCACCAGCGCGATTGGCCCGGCCGCCTTCTCGAAGAACGGTGGTCCGACCGACAATTGCGTCCCCATCGCCGCCGCGACGATCGGGTAAAAAGTCCCGATCAGCACCACGCCTAGAATCACCGACAAGAGGAGATTGTTGGCGACGAGACTGCCCTCGCGGCTCACCAATTCGAACGTGTTGCCGGCGCGCACCAGGCCGATGCGCGTCGCGAACAGCGTCAGCGCGCCGCCGATGTAGAGGGCCAGCAGGACGAGGATGAAGGTGCCGCGCTCGGGATCGACGGCAAAGGCATGGACGCTGGTCAGGATGCCCGAGCGGACCAGGAAGGTGCCTAGCATCGACATGGAGAAGGCGACCACCGCCAGCATCACCGTCCAAGCCCGCAGGCCATCGCGCGTGGCGAGGACGCTGACCGAATGGAGCAGGGCGGTCGCGGCGAGCCACGGCATGAGCGAGGCGTTCTCGACCGGATCCCAGAACCACCAGCCGCCCCAGCCGAGCTCATAATAGGCCCAATAGCTGCCGGCGGTGATGCCCAGCGTCAGGAACACCCAGGCGCCCAGCACCCACGGCCGCATCGCCCGCGCGAACGCCGGACCGACATCGCGTGTGACGAGCGCACCGACCGCGAAGGAGAAGGCGACTGAGAGGCCGACGTAGCCAGCGTAGAGCGTCGGCGGGTGAAAGGCGAGACCAGGGTCCTGCAGCAGCGGGTTCAGTCCCTGCCCATCCGCGGGCGGGCTCGCCAGCCGCGCGAACGGGTTGGAGGCGAAAAGCAGGAAGGCGCAGAAGCCGAGCGCGATCAGCGCCTGTGCGCCAAGCGTGGCGGTTAGCGTGCGTTCGGCGATCCGTTTCTCCAGCAGCGCCACGGCGGCACCGGCGAGACCAAGGATCGTCACCCAGAGCAGCATCGAGCCTTCGTGGTTTCCCCAGGCGCCGGCGAACTTGTACATCCACGGCTTGGCGGAGTGGCTGTTCGCCACCACCAGAGCGACACTCATGTCCGACTGGAGGAATACGCGTATCAGTGCGACCATGGCGAGCAGCGCCAGCGCGCCTTGCACGATCGCGACCGGCCGCACCGCGGCCGCCAGCACGTCGTCGGCGCGCCGCACGGCAAGCGCGGCGAGCGCGAGCTGCATCCCCGCCAAGGCGGCCGCGAGCCACAGGGCGATTAGGCCAGCTTCAGCAGTCATCGACGTCCTGCCATGGCGTGTATGACGCGTGCTTCGACACGCTCAGCACGAACGGCAAAGGATGTGCGGATGCGCTCACCCAGCGCGGCGGTCACCGCGGAGCCGATGCGGAACCCAGGCTTCCGCGGAGGCTGACGCCGCAGTTGGCGCGGCACGTCGGATGCCCGCACCAGACTTGGATGACGTTGTGAGAGGAAGGTCGCGACGTCCGCTTCGTCATGCCGGCTCAGTCCTGGCAACCATGGTGCCTCGAACCCGACACCAGTGGATGCGCGGCCAAGTGGATGCCGGGACAAGCCCGGCATGACGATGCCGTTACGAATCACCGACGCTCAGCGCTCGTACGCCTTGGGCAGGGCGCCTTCGGTCGGCACCAGATAGCGATCGCGCAGCGCACGCTGGCGCGAGCGCATCGGCTGGGCGCGGCCGTCGATCCATACCGCGGTTGGTGCCGACGACAGTTCCAGCGGATCGCCGTCCCAGAGTACCACGTCCGCCCGCCGTCCGGCACGCAGCGAGCCGAGTTCGCCCTCCATCTCCAATGCCGCCGCCGGGCCGGAGGTGATGGAGGCCAGCGCTTCGCCCCAGCTGAGCCCGGTATGCCCCGGTACGCGCGTGATCGCGACGAGGTTGCCCGCATATTGCCGCAGGTTGTGCTCGCCGCCGTTGTTGCCGGTCGAGGCGAGTGCCACCTGCACGCCAGCCGCCCGCATCCGCCCGATGTTCGATTCGGTCGCGCCCAGCTGTTCGAATTGCGCCGGCAGGTCGGCGAGCGCGGCGGCGATCACCGGCACGCGCGCTGCGGCGATCTCGCGCGCCACCATCCAGCCTTCGGACACGCCGGTCAGCACCAGCTTCAGCTTGGGATAGTCGCGTGGGAGCGCGAGCACCGTCAGGATATCGCTCGCGCGCTCGACATGCACCACCAGCGGAACGGCGCCGTCGAGCACGCCAAGCAGCGCCTCGGCGTCGCCGCGCTTGACCAGCGAGTCCTTCTCGCGGCCGCCGAACGCCGCGGGGTTGCGGCGGAAATCCTGCGCCTGTGCCAGTGCGTCGCGCAGCATGGCATAGGCGGCTGGGCGCGACCCGCCGGCGAGCCGCCCACCGCCTTCGCCAAGTTCCACGAACTGAAAGGCACGGGGCCGGGTGACGGCCTGCGGATCATCGCCGAGGTCGATCACCGCGCCTTGCCCGGCGAAGATCGACCCCGCCGCTTCCGGTGTGACCAGCGCGCGAGTGACGCCGCCGAGTCGCTCGTTGGCGATCTTCACCTCGGCCGGGTTGATCGCCACCGCCACGTCGATCGCGGCGTTGAACGGCGCGGTGCGTGCGCCGGCGTCGTTGCTCTCCTGGACGCCCGCCGCATCGGTGATGCCAAGATCGCTGAAGCCGGCGACGAAGCCTGGACTTACCCATTTGCCGCGGCCGTCGATCACCTCGGCACCCGCCGGTACCGCGACACCGGCGCCGGCCGCGACGATGCGGCCGTTCTGGAACACGACCGTGCCCCCTTCGACCGGTGCCGAGCCGTCACCGATCGCAACGGTGGCGTTGGTGATGGCGACCGTTTGCGCCGCCACCGGGGTCGCCAGCATGGTGGCGAGGAGCAGGAGCGCGCGCTTCACTTGACGTCTCCCGAACCGGGCTGGCCGAGTTCGAAGTCGCTTACCGGGCGACGTTTCTGATCGTTCATGTCGTAGAGCAGGGCGCCGTCGATCCACACCTTTTCGGGGCGGGTGTAGACGCTGAACGGATCGCCGTTCCACAGCACCACGTCAGCCATCTTGCCGGGCTTCAGGCTGCCGGTCCTGTCGGCGATCCCCATCGCGGTCGCCGGGCCGAGCGACAGCCATTTCCACGCCGCTTCGGGTGCGATGTCGATCCCGGCGTGGTGGCCGGAGGCGAGCACCTTGGCGACTTCCTGGTTGAGCCGCTGGATGCCGTTCTCGTCGTCGGAGTGGATCATCGCGCACGCGCCGGCGCGTTCGAGGATCGCGAGGTTCTCGCCG
>JAAIGE0100195330.1_pt1 | contig 13896 bp, 9 predicted proteins | sample 6487951 | NCBI WGS metagenome assembly JAAIGE01 (sample SAMN13974128, study PRJNA590717) | phyllosphere metagenome | biome: tomato field; feature: multiple bacterial spot infested tomato fields; material: tomato leaves; isolation source: leaves from tomato fields | host: Solanum lycopersicum ... | reverse complement strand
CGTTCTCGCGGGGTTTGCCGGGCTCGACGAGCAAGGCTGCATCGCTGCTTTTCTTGAAGTCCAGTTCCTCGGCGCGGGTGCGCTGCAGCGCAGTGCTCATGCCGTAGTGGGTGAGCGAACCGATGATGCTCATGGCGTGCCTCCTTGACCGTGAGCCTGTAGCTCAGCAAGGCCTGTGCCATACCGTTGAATGGTGTTAACTGGCTGATATAGAAAGCTATTTTCTATGACGTCGATGTCTGAAAGGCAGGCTTTTGCCACGGGCGGCAAGCGGCTGCCGGCTGGTTTTCAGGCGGGCGGGTCGAAAAGGCCGCGTTGGCCGATGACGGGCAACTGCTGGGCTGACGCCGGCTGCGGGCGCGTTGTTGGTTGCCGGATCATCGCCGGCATGGGCGTTTGCGGTACCCGGCTGCGTTGCACCTGCCACCAGCCCGGCAGCAGGGCACGCACCTCGGGCTGGGTGAAACGGTCGTCCATCAGGTGCACCACGCCGCTGTCCTGGGGCGTGCGGATTACCCGCCCGGCAGCCTGCACGACCTTCTGCAAGCCGGGGTACAGATAGGTGTAGTCGTAGCCGCTGCCGAACATCTCGGCCATGCGCAGCTTGATCTGCTCGTTGATCGGGTTGATCTGCGGCAGCCCCAGGGTGGCGATGAAGGCGCCGATCAGCCGGTCGCCCGGCAAGTCGATGCCTTCACCGAACACGCCGCCGAGCACCGCGAACCCGATACCCTGACCGCCGGGCTCGAAGCGCTGGAGAAACTGCTGGCGTTCGCCTTCATCCATCTGCCGCGCCTGCACCCAGCGCGTGAGTTGCGGGTGCTGGTGGTCGAACAGTTCCAGCACCTGCTGCAGGTAGGCGTAGCTGCTGAAGAACGCCAGGTAGTTGCCCGGGCGCTCGCTGAACTGCCGCGCCATCAGCGCCACGATGGGCGCCAGGGAGCGTTCGCGGTGCTGGTAGCGGGTCGACAGGTTGCTCACCGCCTGTACCTCGAGTTGCGCCGCCTGGAACGGTGATTCGACATCCACCCACGGCGTCGCCTCGGGCAGGCCGAGCAGGTCGGCGTAGTAGCGGGCCGGGCTCAGGGTGGCGGAGAACAGCGTGGTGCTGTGGCTGTCCTCGAAGCGCGGGGCCAGGAAGGGCGCCGGCACCACGTTGCGCAGGCACAGCACCGAGTGGCTGCGCTTGCGCAGATCCTGCTTGCGGGTGATATCGAACAGCGAATGGGGCCCGAAGGCTTCGGCCAGCCGGCAGAAAGCCATGGCGTCGAGATAGAACTGCAGCAGCTCGCCATCGTTGCCGGTGGGCTGGTCGGTCAGGTGGTCGGTGAGCGCGCTGACCGCTTTCTGCAGGGACAGGAGCAGCAGGTCCGGCGGCTGCGGATAGGTCTGGTAATCCTCGCGCTGCTCCTTGTGCAGCTGCTTCCAGTGCCGGCTGATGCGCGTCAGTACCGCGCTCAGGCCCTTGGGTGCGTTGCTGCGCATGGCCTCGAAGCGCGCCTGGTCGAGTTCGGCGCTGTACATGCGCCGGGCGCGCTCGATCAGGTTGTGGGCTTCGTCCACCAGCAGCGTCACCCGCCATTCGTTGATCAGCGTGAGGCTGTAGAGCAGGGCGCTGAGGTCGAAGTAATAGTTGTAGTCGCACACCACCACGTCGGCCCAGCGGGTCAGCTCCTGGCTCAGGTAGTAGGGGCAGACGTCATGCTGCAGGGCGATCTCGCGTACCGCAGCCTGGTCCAGCCAGACGCGTTCCACTGCCGCCTGGCGAGCTGCTGGCAAGCGGTCGTAGAAACCGCGAGCCAGCGGGCAGGATTCGCCATGACAGGCCTTGTCCGGATGCTCGCAAGCCTTGTCCCGCGCCACGTGTTCCAGCACCCGCAGGGGCAGGGCGTCGCCGCGCAGAATCTGCAGGGCGTGCAGCGCCAACTGGCGGCCCGGGGTCTTGGCGGTCAGGAAGAACAAACGGTCGAGCTGCTTTTCCGGGAACGCCTTGAGCTGCGGAAACAGCGTGCCCAGGGTCTTGCCGATGCCAGTGGTGGCCTGGGCCATCAGGCAATGGCCGTCTCGGGCGGCGCGGTACACCGCCTCGGCCAGTTGCCGCTGGCCGAGGCGGAACTCGGTATGGGGAAAGCGCAGCTCGCTCAGCGCGCCGTCACGGCTCAGGCGGTGTGCCCGCTCCTGCTCGGCCCAGGTGATGAAGCGCTGGCACAGTGTCTCGAAAAACGCCTGCAGCTCGGCGGCCGTGCGGGTTTCGCGAAACACGCTTTCCTTCTGGGTCAGCACGTTGAAATACACCACGGCGAGGTCGATCTGTGGCAGGCCGCGGCTCTGGCAGAGCAGCCAGCCGTACACCCTTGCCTGGGCCCAGTGCAGCTGGCGGTGGTTGTCGGGAATCCGGGCGATGTCACCGCGGTGGGTCTTGATCTCCTCGAGCAGGTTGCTCAAAGGGTCGAAGCCGTCGGCCCGGCCGCGCACCTGCAAGGAGGCGAATTCCCCGGCCAATGGCACTTCCGCCTCGTAGTGTTCGCCGCGCCGGGCAACCACCGTGGCGTGACCGGCCATGCCCTCCTGGGCGGTGGGCGAGGGCGTGAAGCGCAGGTCGAGGTCGCCGCATTTGGCGGTGAACTCGCACAGGGCGCGCACCGCCACGCGATAGCTCACGCGTCGGCCCACTGTACGTAGCAGACGTCCACTGGCATGTCGTGCTCGGCGCAGAACGCCAGCCAGCGCCGCTGGTTGTCCTGCAGGCGATCGCCGGGGCCTTTCACCTCGATCATCCGGTAGCGCTTCTCTTCGGGCCAGAACTGGATCAGATCCGGCATGCCCGAGCGGTTCGCCTGGATATCGCCGAGCAGGCGCCGGAACCAGGCCTGCAGATGCGCCGCCGGCAGGCAGTCCAGGGCCTGTTCGAGCAGTGTTTCGCTGAGCACGCCCCAGTGCACGAACGGCGACTGGATGCCGAACTTGTCGCGGTAGGCCTGGCGAATGCTGTCGCGATAGCGTTGATCATCGAGCTGCGCCAGGCACTCGGCGAACAGCGCGCGGCGGCGTGGGTAGAAGTCGGCGGTGAGCAGATCCGCCGGGCCATGCTGGAATGGATGAAAGAACGCACCGGGAATGGCGGCGAAGATCGCCGGCCAGCAGAGCAGCCCGAACAGGCTGCAGATCAGCGTGTTTTCGACGTAATGCACCGGTGCCTCCGTGCGCTGCAGGTGCAGCTGCACCCGCTGCTCGACCGACAGCATGGGCGTTCTGGGCAATTGCAGATCCAGGCGCGCTGGGGCCTGCGCCTTGCTGCGCTTTTGCGTCGGCAAACCCAAATGACGGGCCAGGCGCAGCAGGGCCCGTTCGGCCAGTTGCAGCTCGCCGTCGCCGACCGGATCGGCCACCGCCTGGCTGGCCAGCTCGAAGGCCTCGCGGTGCTGCAGGGTGCGCTCCAGCACGCGGATACGCCGTTGCCGCGCAGCGCCATAACCGCTGCTGGCGTAAACCTGCAGGGCCAGATCGAACTCCGCGCAGCGTTCCAGATGCTGGCCGATGCGAAACAGCAGCTTGGCGCGGCGCTCGGCGATGTAGGGGTTGTCGTAGCGACGCGCATCGATGCAGGCGAGCAGTTCATCGCTGACTTCACCGGCTTCGAAAACTTCGCGGCAGCGCTGCAGGTGCAGGTAGTCGTCGACGTCCTCGCGGCAGCGCAGGGCCCGCGAGTCCGCCGGGAAGTCGACCCGCTCGTAGCGAAAGATGCCCAGGTCGGCGAGCACGAACTCCGACCACTCCTGGCGCAGGTTGCCAAAGAACATCAGGCGCAGGCGCTCGCTCAGGTCATCGATGGTCAGGCTGTAGAGGGCGTCGTCGAGTGCCGGGCACCAGGCGGCGAAGGGCTGGCTGGCCTGGAACTGCTCGGCGAGTTGCAGGGCCAGATCGTCCTTGCGGGCGCGCCGGTCGCTGAGCTGGGCGGCGAAGCTGGCGACGATCTCGTCCTTGCGCAGCAGGGCCAGCAGCTCGTCGAGTGGCAATGGCGCATCGTCGAGCACCCAGCCGGTGGCGATCAGCGCCGCGGCGGCCCGGCGGCAGCAACCGATCTCCTCGTAATTGAGCTTGCTGGCGCGAAAGTGCACGCCCTTGCGCATGATCATCCGTACCAGCAGGGCCTGGGCCGACCAGTCGAGGGCATCGAAGGCCTGCAGGAAAGCCTGTTCGCGGGCGTCGAGCAGGTCGGCATGGCGATCGCCGATCCAGGCCAGGGCCTTGCGAAAGTTGTGCAGGTAATAGAAACGCGGGTCGATGCTTGAAGACATGAGGCAGGCAGGGTACTGTTTTTTTATACAGATATCAGGCCGCCCGTCATCTGGCAATCGCCACGGGATGGACGGATGGTACAACTCACTGTCACTCGGCATCGGTCGCGGACTACACTGCACCTCCATCGCCGCCTGGAACGGGCCATCATGAACAGCCAGTTTGCGCCTCTCTCACCAGGCACCCTGACCGAGCGCCACTATGAAATGCTGGTTCAGGCGGTGGTCGACTACGCCATCTTCATGCTCGATCCCGCCGGCTTCGTGGTGTCCTGGAACGCCGGTGCGGCGCGTATCAAGGGCTATGACGCAGCCGAGGCGATCGGCCAGCACCTGTCCGTTTTCTACACCGACGAAGACCGCTGTGCAGGCAAGCCCGCCTCCCTGCTCGAGCGGGCGCTGCGTGAAGGCCGGGCCCAGGACGAAGGCTGGCGGGTGCGCAAGGACGGCACGCGTTTCTGGGCGCTGGTGGTGATCGATGCGATCCGCAACGAGCAGGGCGAGGTCATCGGCCTGGCCAAGATCACCCGCGACATCACCGACCGCCGCGAAGCCGAAGGCCGCTATGACGCCCTGCGCGCCCAGCTGTTCCAGGCCCAGAAGCTGGAAGCCCTCGGTCAGTTGAGCGGCGGCATGGCTCACGATTTCAACAACCTGCTGACCATCATCCTCGGTGCCGCCAAGCTGGCCAGCCGTACCGACGATCCCGAGCGCCTGGCCAGCCTGCTGGACAACATCCAGACGGCCGGCGAGCGGGGCGCGCAGATGACCCGCAATCTGCTGACCTTCGCCCGCAGCGAGCCCAAGCACAGCCGCCAGGTCGACCTCAACGAACTGCTGGATTCGGCTGCCAGCTTCTTCAGCCAGGCGCTGCCCAGAACCATGACCCTGCAGATGCAGGTGGACGACGCCTTGCACACCGTGGAGCTGGACCCCAGCGAGCTGGAAATGGCCCTGCTCAATCTGGTTCTCAATGCCCGCGATGCCATGGGCGGCGTCGGCACGGTGCAGTTGCAGGCGCATAACCGACAGCTGACGGGAGAGGTGGACGGCCTGCATGGCGCGTTCGTGGTGATCGCCGTGGCGGACCAGGGGTGCGGCATCGACCCGGCGATTCGTCCACGTCTGTTCGAGCCGTTCTTCACCACCAAGGACGTCGGCAAGGGCACTGGGCTCGGGCTATGCCAGGTGTATGGTTTTGCTCGCCAGGCGGGTGGCGGGGTGCAGGTCGAGAGCGTGAGCGGCCAGGGAACGATCATGGAACTGTACCTGCCGGCATCCTCCGCTCAGGCGGCAGATGCGCCGGCATGAACATGGTAGTATCGCCAATCACTTTTTCAGCCAGCGCTGCGGGGCTTGGGAACGCGTGTTTACCCAGGCCATATTTGCGTAAATTCGACTGAGGCAAGCCAGATCTTGGAACAGCTACAACGCCTGCAAAGTGGGATCGAGGGACTTGACGCTCTGTTGAAGGGCGGTCTGGTGGCCGGCGCATCCTATATCGTTCAGGGGCGCCCCGGCTCAGGCAAGACGATTCTCGCCAACCAGGTCGCGTTCAACCACGTGCGCGACGGGGGCCGTGTTCTGGTGGCCACCCTGCTGGCAGAGTCCCATGAGAGGCTCTTTCAATTCCTTTCCACGATGACCTTCTTCGACCCGACCAAGGTCGGCGCCGAGATCCAGTTCGTCAGCGCCTTCGACACGCTGGAGAACGAGGGGCTCGACGAGGTCGTCAAGTTGCTGCGACGCGAGATCAGCCGCCAGAAGGCCACCTTGCTGATCGTCGACGGCCTGCTCAATGCCCGCTCCAAGGCCGAGAACCAGATCGACACCAAGAAGTTCATCTCCGAACTGCAGGGCCATGCGGCCTTCGCCGGCTGCACGGTGCTGTTCCTGACCAGCTCGCGGCTGGACGACGGCAGCCCCGAACACACCATGGTCGATGGCGTGATCGAACTGGGCGAAGAGCTGTTCGGTGCTCGCTCGGTGCGCCGTATTCACCTGCGCAAGACCCGCGGCAGCGGCGCCCTGTCCGGCCTGCACGAGTGCGAGATCACCGATGACGGGCTGGTCATTCATCCGCGTCTGGAGAGCCTGTACAGCCATCCGAGCCAACCGGACAGCGATACGCTGCTGCGCGTCTCCAGCGGCATTCCCAGCTTGGACGACCTGGTCGGTGGTGGGCTGTCGGCGTCGTCGGTCACCCTGATCATGGGGCCGGCGGGTGTCGGCAAGACCACCCTGGGGCTGAATTTCCTGGCGCAGTCCACCGTCGAGGAGCCGGGCCTGCATTTCGGCTTCTATGAAACGCCGCAGCGCCTGCGCCTCAAGGCCCAGGCCCTGGGCATCGACCTGGATGCACTGGAAGCCAGCGGCGCGCTGCACATCATGTGGCAGCCGACTACCGAAGGGCTGATCGATGGTCTGGGCGCACGGGTCATCAAGGCGGTGCGCGAAAAGGGCATCAAGCGCCTGCATATCGACAGCCTCGGTGGCATGGCCCGTGTGGCCACCGGTAGCGCGCGCCTGATCGAGTTCTTCAGCGCATTGATGAGCCAACTGCGCGCCATGGGGGTCACGGTGTTCGCCACCTGGGAAATGCGCGACCTTTTCGCCGCCGAGATCAACGCGCCGGCGCCGGAGTTGTCCAGCATCGTCGACAACCTGATCCTCATGCGCTTCGTGGAAAAAGACGCTGAACTAAAGCGGCTCCTGTCCATACTTAAGATGAGGGACAGCCGTTACGATCCCTCGCTCCTGGAAGTGGTCATCAGTGATCATGGTATTGAACTCAGCAAGGCCTTCAGACATGCGGCTGGTGCGCTGTCGGGCAATGCCGTCCCTGCGCAGGACGCCTGAGCCATGTGTGCCTGACCGAGCCGAAGAACTATGACAACCATCCTGATAGTCGACGACGAATACCTGATAGCGGATATTCTCGGCTATGCCATGGAAGACGAAGGCTACATGGTGGTGAAGGCCAGCAATGGCCGTCGCGGCCTCGAGGTGCTCGACCGTGAGCGCCCCGAGTTGGTGATCACGGATTTCATGATGCCGGTCATGGATGGTCTCGAATTCGCCCGGGCCGTTCGCGCCAGGCCCGGCTCTGCGGAGCTGCCGATCATCCTCATGAGCGGCGCCCAGGGCAGCGTCGGGCGCGCCAGCCCCGAGTTGTTCGCCGCGGTGTTCGACAAGCCTTTCGATATCAATCTGGTCATCGCCAAGGTCAAGGAACTGATCGGCCCGAGCTGATCGCAGCTTACCTGCCCGGCAACTCCCTCGTTCTCCTCTTCACAAGCTGAACGCCTCCTGGCCGTAGCGGTCGAACGCTGCGCAGGCCGAGGCGCGTATTCGTGCGCCGCGAAGAGAGTCGTGTGTCGAGAGTGCGAAATCCATGGATGAAGGTGCGGGGCGGGCGTCGGTCGATGCCGGATTGCCCATCGCGAAGTCGATATCGCGAAAGGGTGGCCGTGATCGTCTGGTCACCGCTGGGCGTGCTGCCAAGAAGTTCGCCCAGACGCTGCATGAGCGCACTGGGGTCGATGCGGGGAGTCCGGCGATGAGCATCCTGATCTGCAGCCACGCGTCCCGCCAACTGTTGTCGCTGCTCGAACCGCTGGGCGCGACCTGCCGTGTAGTCCACGATCTTGGTGCAATCTTCGATGCCCTGGATGGGCGGGTCGATACCCTGCTGCTGGCCGAGCAGATGCTCGCTGGAGCGGACGATGCGCAGCTTGCCCGACTCACCGAATCGGCCGTTCCGGTAGTGATTCTCGGCGTTGCCGGCCATGCTCAGCTGCCTCCGCTGGCCGGCCGCGCCTCCACCTTGCTGGTGGAGCCACCTTTCACCGCTCGCGCCCTGTGCAGCGCGGTGGTGGCGCTGAAGGGCCGTTCACGAGCGGATTCTGAACGACGCTCGTCCAACGAGGAGCTGGCTCTGCAGCAAAGCCAGCGGATGGACGCCGTCGAATCGGTAGTCGATGGAGTGGCCCATGACTTCAACAACATGCTGACCGGCGTCATCGGCGCGCTCGACATCATGAAGCGGCACGTGGCCGCTGGTCGCTTCGATGATCTGCCGCGCTTCATAGAGGCGGCCAGTATTTCCGCCGATCGCGCCAGTGCGCTGACCCAGCGCTTGCTGACGCTCTCCCATCGTCAGCCGCTGGAAGCGCGTCCCATCGAAGCGGGGCCGTTGCTGGTATCGCTCGAGGCGCTGATCAGGCGTTCCATCGGCGAAGGCATCTCTCTGCAGGGCGACTACCGGCACGGCGCCGTGCGTGTGCTTGCCGATGCACGGCAGCTGGAAAGTGCGATGCTCAGCCTGGCCCTCAATGCCCGTGACGCCATGCCGGACGGCGGGCAGATCGGCCTGCAGACGTCGCTCGTCGATCTGCAGCAGGAAAACCGCGCGGCCTTGCCGGACCTGAAAGCCGGCCGCTATCTGCTGATCGCCCTGTCGGATACCGGCAGTGGCATGAGCAGCGAAACCCTGGAGCGGGTCTTCGATCCCTTCTTCACCACCAAGTCGGTCGGTCAGGGCAGTGGTCTGGGGCTGCCCATGGTGCATGGCTTCGCACGTCAGAGCGGCGGCCAGGTGACCATTCACAGCGAGCCCGCGGTAGGTACCACGGTGCGTCTTTACCTGCCGGTGGTCGAGGCGCCGCTCCGCGAGGCCGACAGGCCAGCCAGCGAGATACCACAGGCGCGGTCGCGCATCCTGCTGGTCGAGAGCGATTCTTCGGTGTGCCTTCTGGTTGGCGAGGTAGCGGCCGAACGCGGCCATGATCTGGTCAATGCCGCCGACCCGCAGGCAGCGCTCGATCTGCTCGATCGCGAGGTGTTCGATCTGTTGATTACCGATGTCAGCCTGCCCGGGATCAGCGGTGTTCAGCTAGCCAAGGCCGCGCAGGGCGTGCGCCCCGGATTGTCGGTTCTGCTGGTCGTCGCTGCAGCGGATATCGGTCAGCTGGCTGCGGCGCCTGCGCTGAAAAGCATCGCCAAACCCTTCTCCATGCGCGAGCTGGGCGAGACCCTTGGCGAGCTGTTGCCAGCTCGATCCTGAGCGCTCGCGGCGCGCTGCCACGGCCTTTCGGCAACTTTTTTCACGCAAAGCATGCGGATGCGGAATCAAAGCGTTGCTCCGTAGTCCTAAACCCTGACAACGAATAGCGGCACCCCAGAACGCCGCCTCCAACACCCTCGAAGCATCGGGTTGGATGTCGAACCGTTGCAGCACCAGAGGCCGTTTTTTTATGCCTGTGCCCGAACCGCGGAGCAGTGCGAGCGGCGGGTTGCCAAGGGAAGGGATGCTGCTCTCTGCACGACCTCGATGAGCATTCACGGGTGTGCAGATGCGTGCGGTTCGGTTGCTAACTGCCAGCGTCCATCAATCGAGTGTCGCCGTACCGTTACGGCGATTGTGGGGGAGATATTAACCATTGAACGGTAATCACAGCCTATGAAAATGTTGAAGGAATCCCTCAAGAAGGTCTTGCCGCGGGACAGTATCGATAACCTCAAGGCCTTGCAGAAAAAATTTGCCATGGGCTGGATCCGCGCGCTGTCGCGCTCGGCCATGTTGCGCCGTTTCCATTACTCGTTCTTCTCCTCGGCCTTCGACCGCGAAGCCTATGCGGTAGTGGTCGGCCACCTGCAGCATGAGCAGAACCTTTCCGGCGCCGAGCCGGTGAACTACTTCCTGCGTCGCGCCGTGCACCGCATCGAGAAAGGCCTGATCATGCAGCCGCGGCGCCAGGTGTTCGCCCTCGACTACATCAACGACACCGTGGACAGCTACATCGCCTCGCTCAACGGCAACGTGGATCGTGACGAGGTCAGCTGGGCCCATGACGTGCTCGCCGAGTACTTCGCCGTCACCGGTGATCACCCGGTGCTCAACCGTGCCCGCGAGAAGTTCGCCCGCTTCGAGCGCCCCAGTGGTTCGCCGGAAACCCTGCGTCATCCGGACGCCGAACGCGTGCCGTTCGCCGCCGACGTGAGCACGCCGAGCGTGGATTTCACCGCCATGCGTCAACTGGCGATGAAGCGTCGCTCGGTGCGCTGGTATCAGCAGGACCGCCCGGTGCCGCGCGAGGTGATCGACAAGGCCGTGGAAGTCGCCGTGCAGTCGCCGAGTGCCTGTAACCGCCAGCCTTATCGCTTCGTGGTGTTCGACGACCCTGCTTCGGTGGCCCAGGCGTCGCGCCTGCCCATGGGGGTGGCCGGTTTCGACCACAACTTCCCGGCCATCGTCGCCGTGGTCGGCCGCCTGCGCGCCTATCCGCACGTACGCGATCGCCACGTGATCTACATCGACGGCGCCCTGGCGGCGATGTCCTTCATGTTCGCGCTGGAGACTCAGGGCGTGTCGTCGTGCTCGATCAACTGGCCGGACATTCCCGAGCGTGAAGAGGCGGCGGCCAAGCTGCTCAAGCTCGACCCGGACGAGCGCATCGTGATGTTCATTTCCCTGGGCTACGCCGCCGATACCGGCCTGGTGCCGTATTCGCAGAAGCTCTCGCTGGAGGAAGCCCGCAGCTACATGCGCCTGGAGTCGCCCGCTCGATGAGTGCTTCGCGTGTCCAGGAGGGCATGAAGTACCTCCTCAATTCCGGCTGGATGCTGGCCGAGAAATTCCTCATGCTGGCCATCGGCCTGGCCACCACGGTGGTGCTGGCGCGCTACCTGGGGCCCGAGGATTTCGGTTACCTGAACTACGCGCTGGCGCTGCTGGGATTGCTCAGCATCGTCGTGCACCTGGGGCTCACCGGCCTGGTGGTCAAGGAGCTGCGCAGCAACCCGGACAACGAAGACCAGATTCTCTCCACGGTATTCGTGATCAAGGTCGGCTGCTCGGTGATCGCCTTCGCGATCATGATGAGCACCTACCTGTTCGGCAACGACCAGAACTTCCTGGTGCTGCTGTTCACCGCCCTGGCGCTGTTCTTCACCCCGTTCGAAATGCTCATCGACTGGTTCCAGGCGCGGGTGCAGGCCAAGTATGCGGCGGTCGCCGGCTTCGTCGGCCAGCTGGGCGGCAACGGCCTGAAGATGATCCTGGCCATCGCCGGCGCGGGCCTGGTGTACATCGCCCTGGCTCACGTGGTGGTGGTCATGGTCACCTCGGCGATCCTGGTCAGCTACGCGGTGATGCTCAAGCGCGATTTCCGCTTCGACTTTTCCTGGCCATTGGGCAAGACCCTGCTCAAGAAGAGTTTCCTCATCTTCCTGGGCTCGCTGTCGGCGGTGATCTACCTCAAGGTCGACCAGATCATGCTGCAGTACATGCTCGGCGAATACGCCGTGGGCGTGTACTCGGCGGCGTCGCGGCTGTCCGAAGCCTGGTACCTGATTCCGACCATTCTCATGGCGTCGGTCTTCCCGAAGATGATCGACCTGCACAAGACCGATACCGCCGGCTACAACCGCTTCATGCAGGTGGCGCTGGACGTGCTGTTCTTCATGGCCTTCGCTCTGGCCGTGGTGGTGTTCTTCCTTTCCGACTGGATCGTGCACCTGCTGTATGGCGCCCAGTACGCCGATGCCGGCCCGGTGCTGGCGATCCACATCTTCGCCGCGACCTTCGTGTTCATGCGTGCGCTGTTCAGCAAGTGGATCATCATCGAGGAAGCCTTCATCTTTTCTCTGGTCACCCAGGGCCTCGGCGCGCTGAGCAACATCGTCCTCAATTACTACCTCATCCAGAGTCACGGCGTGGTCGGTTCGGCCTGGGCGACGCTGATTTCCTATTCCATCGCCGGTTACGTGAGCTTGCTGCTGTCACGCAAGACACGGCCGCTGTTCATCATGATGACCAAGAGTATTTGCCTGCACGTGTTCCTAAGCGTGCCCCAGTTGATTCGTGAATTCAGGAGAACGTGATATGTACGTCGAGATTCGCAAAGCCGGTTTCGTCAACAAGGGGGCTGCGCTGATGCTGCATGCCGCCCTGCAGCAAGTGCGCAAGAACATGCCGGCTGCCAAGGTGGTGATGGAGCCCGGCCGGGCCAATAGCCCCTATCCCTATTTCAATCGCGCTTCCCTGGGGCTGTACCAGAAGGCCTGGTTGTGGCGTAAGGGCATTCCCTTCGGTGACCTGGCGGCACTGGTGCCGGCTGGCATTCGCGAGCAGTACGGCATCGTGCTCGACAAGGACATCAACGTGGTGCTGGATGCCGCCGGCTTCGCCTACAGCGACCAGTGGGGCCCGGACCTGTCCGAGGAGCTGGCGCGCTCCAGCCAGCGCTGGAAGAAGCAGGGCTCCAAGGTCATTCTGCTGCCCCAGGCGTTCGGCCCATTCCGTGACCCGCGCAGCCGTGAGGCGGTGAAGGCGTTCGTCGATAACTGCGACCTGATCTTTGCCCGTGAACAGATCTCCTACGACTACCTGACCGAGATCGTCGGCGAGCGCGACAACATCAAGATCGCCCCGGACTTCACCAACCTGATCTCGGGCCCGGTGCCGGACTATTTCGACCCGCAGATCCACCAGATCTGCCTGGTGCCCAACTGCCGCATGCTCGACAAGACCGACGACAGCGTCGCCAAGGGCTATGCGCCGTTCCTTGAGCGCGCTGCCAAGGCGCTGGTCGAGCGGGGTGCCAAGCCGTTCCTGCTGATCCACGAAGGCGAGGGCGATGCGCGCCTGGCCGAGCAGGTGTCCAGGGCGGTCGGTGGTTTGCCGATCCTGCGCGAGACCGATCCGCTGGCCATCAAGGGCATCCTCGGCGCTTGCCGTGGCACCCTGGGCAGCCGCTTCCACGGTCTGGTCAGTGCGCTGTCCCAGGGCGTGCCGTCGCTGGCCACCGGCTGGAGCCACAAGTACCAGATGCTGTTCGCCGACTACGGGTTCTCCGAGGGCGTGCTGGACATCAACCTGAGCGACGAGGAGCTCAACCGCGCCCTCGACAACCTTACCGATCCGGTGCAGATGCAGGCGCTTTCCGCGCGCTTGAATGCTCACTCGGCTGAGCTGAAGACCCGTACCCAGGCGATGTGGAACGAGGTGTTCGCGCTGATCCAGCAGGGCCGAAGCGTCGGTAGCGAGAAGCCGGTCGCGGTTGCCGCAGGGCGTTAAAAGTACAAGAGCGATGCGGCATCCGCTGCGTCGCCTTTTCCAGCGAGCCAGACCAAGGTTCTTCGCTCTGTAGGGGAACGCCTGGTTGATACCGGATTGGCACGTTTGTGTGCGTTTAGGGATGTTTTCGGCTCTAAAGCAATCTACCGGCTTATCGACGTCCTACTGACGTCTCCGGTTTCGCCCTGTCGGGCGAGTCACTTTTGCGGGCAAAAGTAACCAAAACCCTCCGCCCGATCATCCGGCCCCGGCTGCGCCGGGGTTCGCTCACTCCATCGCCGTTCCAGAGGCCCGCCGCGAAGGGCCATCCATGGCCCATCGCGGCTCTCGCGGCATCCATGCCGCTCAACCTCTTCCACGACGATTCCATTCGCCCTCCTGGACGGGCTCTGCGCGCCCCATTGAACCGGAGGCAATTCACGGAGCCTTGTGTGCTTGATGGTGGGGTCAGCCATAGGCTGACCTGGGTGCTATCCCGTGCATCCCAGAAAACATGCCCGGTCGTGCAGGCGCGCGAAT
>JAAIGE0101225506.1_pt1 | contig 13927 bp, 12 predicted proteins | sample 6487951 | NCBI WGS metagenome assembly JAAIGE01 (sample SAMN13974128, study PRJNA590717) | phyllosphere metagenome | biome: tomato field; feature: multiple bacterial spot infested tomato fields; material: tomato leaves; isolation source: leaves from tomato fields | host: Solanum lycopersicum ... | reverse complement strand
TGACCTTGGGGTTTTAGGTCCGGAATTATTTGCCATGTTGGTGATTATGGCTTTGTTTACCACGTTCATGACAGGCCCGTGCCTGGATCTTATCAACTATCTTTTTAAAGGCAAAACATCAATGACGGAAGAGGATGATGAGGAAGATGACCATGCCAAATACAGGGTCCTGTTATCTTTCGAGACGGCAAAGTCCGGCAGCACCCTTCTTAAGCTTGCAGATAATTTTACCCGGAAAATGAATGGGAACAAGAGTGTGACTGTAATGAATATTGCTCCTGTAGATGAACTGCACGCCTTTGAGATCGATGATTTTGAAAAAGAACAGTTTAAAAATGTTGTAGAAACATCCAACGAACTCCAGCTTGAAATTACCACCCTGTTCAAAGCGTCTACGGATGTTGAAAGCGATCTGACGAATATTACCAATAAAGGAAATTACGACCTCCTCCTGATCATGCTGGGGAAATCCATGTATGAAGGAAGCCTTTTGGGAAGGCTGCTAGGCTTTACCACAAAAATTATTAATCCTGAAAAACTCCTGAATACCGTTAAGGGAAGAGGAAATATTTTCAACAACTCCCCATTTGACGACTTTACGCTGCAGATTCTGGACAAAACCCATATCCCGGTAGGTGTGCTGGTGGAAAAAGAATTTAAATCTGCGGACAAAGTCTTTGTCCCCATGTTTAACCTCAGTGATTTTTACCTCCTTGAGTATGCAAAAAGACTGATCAACAATAACAATTCGCAGATCATCATTCTGGACGTTGCCGGACAGATCAGAAGCAATATCGAAGTAAAGGAACTCATCAGAAGTATTGAGCAGGTTGCCCCCAACCATATCACTTTATATAATGAAAAAAGGATTGAAAAAGAATTCCTGAACGCGCAGGACCTGATGCTGATCAGCAGCAAAAGCTGGAAAAACCTGATCGACACCAAGAGCCTGTGGCTGTCGGATATTCCGTCGACCCTGATTATCAGCAACCCTCAGTAGTAAGCGTTGGATCGCGCTGTGCATACGGAATATCAGATTTAGATTGATTAATCTTTAAAGCCATCTGTACGGCGGGCCTCCGTTTATATGTAAATTCAGTTTGAAAAAAATTTCATACCTTCGTTTGATGATGATCAGTAAGGAAACATATTATTACGGAATTTTTGCCTCTCAGTAGGGATAAGGATTTCTGATGTACAGATTATAGTATAGAACCTCGTCCGCGGACGGGGTTTTTCAATTTTAAAAAGCTCAGTAAAAGATGAAAATAAGCATTATAGGAACAGGACTCATCGGCGGCTCCATAGCCCTGAAATTAAAACAGAAAGGTATTGCAGAATTTATTTACGGGATCGATAACAACCGTGAACACCTGGACAAAGCACTGGATCTAAAAATAATCGATGCCGGAGCCGATCTTGAATACGGTATTAAAAACTCAGACCTGGTTATTCTGGCCATTCCGGTTGATGCTGTCAGGATATGGCTGCCGGAAGTACTGGATTTAATTTCAGACCGCCAGACCGTTATGGATGCCGGCTCTACAAAAGCAGGAATCGTACATGCTGTGCAGAACCACCCGAACCGCTCAAGGTTTGTCGCGTTCCACCCGATGTGGGGAACCGAGAACAGCGGGCCGGCATCTGCAGTTGCAGACAGCTTTTCCGGAAAAGCCGGTGTGATCTGCAATAAAGAAGAATCTGCAGAAGATGCTTTAAAGACCGTTGAAAAAATTGCCGAAAACCTGGATATGCACTTGATCTACATGAGTGCGGAGGACCATGACGTCCATACGGCTTATATTTCGCATATTTCACACATAACCTCTTACGCACTGGCGAACACCGTCCTGGAAAAAGAACGGGAAGAGGAAACGATTTTCCAGCTGGCAAGTTCCGGGTTTTCCAGTACGGTGCGCCTCGCAAAATCCCATCCCGAAATGTGGGTTCCGATTTTTAAGCAGAACAAAGAAAATGTCCTGGATGTCCTCAATGAACATATTTCCCAGTTAAGGAAGTTCAAGTCGGCTTTGGAAAAGGAAAACTTTGAATATTTAGGGGAACTGATTACCCATGCGAACAAAATACGGGGCATTCTTGATAAATAGTAATCTTAAATTGATTTAAAGGCATAAAAAAACCTTAGAGTATATAATTCTAAGGTTTTCTATTTTGAATTCAATTTTTACAGTTAGCATTCAGGAACGTTCACGGCAATGGCCAGCCCGCCTTCGGAAGTTTCCTTGAAACGGTCGCTCATCGCAAGTGCGGTTTCCCACATCGTCTGGATTACTTCATCCAGTGTGACCTTTGCTTTTGCAGGATCACTTTCCAGCGCGATATTGGCAGCCGTAATGGCTTTGATGGCACCCATGGTATTCCTTTCAATACAGGGAATCTGCACCAGGCCCCTGATTGGGTCACAGGTTAAGCCAAGATGATGCTCCATTGCAATTTCTGCGGCCATCAGTACCTGGCCGACGCTTCCGCCGAGAATCTCCGTAAGGCCGGCCGCCGCCATTGCCGAAGACACCCCGACTTCTGCCTGGCAGCCGCCCATGGCTGCGGAAATGGTCGCGTTTTTCTTAAATAAAGTCCCGATTTCGCCGGCTACCAGCAGAAAGCGTACAATGTCATCTTCACGGGTAGCCTCAGTAAAGGCCTGGGCGTACATCAGCACTGCAGGGATTACTCCGCTTGCACCATTGGTAGGCGCGGTAATAATTCTTCCGAAGCTTGCATTTTCCTCATTTACCGCCAAAGCAAAACAGGAGATCCATTTATTGATGTTGGTGAAATTTTTTTCTGCGTCAACGATTTGACGGAACCATTCGTCTTTGTTTTTATAAATTTTCTCGCCCAGCAGCTTCCTGTTGATTCCGGCAGCTCTTCGGGTCACATTCAGGCCTCCCGGAAGGACGCCTTCTTTATTCACGCCTTTATAAACACATTCTTTGATCTGTTGCCAGATATAAAGTGCCTCCTGCCGGGTTTCTTCCTTCGTTCTCCAGCTTTCTTCATTAATAAAAATCAGATCTGAAATTTTATCAAATCCCAGCTTCTGGCAGAACTTTACAATATCTGAAGACCTGTGGCACGGATACAGGGTGCGCACGCAGTGTTTCTCTATGGAGTTTTTTTCCTGGCTTGCAATAAAGCCTCCGCCCACAGAGTAAAAATCCTGTACCAGTTCGGTCCCGTCTTCAAAAACAGCTTTGAAGATCATTCCGTTCGGATGAAAATCAAGTGATTTCTGCATGTTTAACACCAGATGATGCCCGTAAATAAACGGGATTTCCTTTTCGCCGCCCAGATTCAGGATTTGGGTATTCTTTATATGTTCTACTTTCTCATCAATTTTTGAGGTGTTGATGGTCTTAAAATCCTCGCCGTTCAGGCCCAGCATGCCGGCAATGTCCGTTCCGTGCCCGATCCCGGTTTTCGCCAGGGAACCGAAAAACTCAAGAAAGACTTCCTTCACCTCGGCTACCGACCTTTCCCTCTTTATAATCCTGATAAAGGCTGAAGCAGCATTCCATGGGCCCATGGTGTGTGAGCTTGACGGGCCGATCCCAACCTTAATAATCTCAAAAACAGATATTGATTCCATAAAGAAAATCCTACATTTTTCCTAAACGCAAAGATACACGATAAATCGAAATGCAAAAGCCGGAGATGAAAAATCACCCCCGGCCCGAATTAAACTATATGAACAACTGTAGATAAACTTATTTTATATGGATTTTCGATTTATTTTTCTTCTAAATTTTTCTTCGTCTATGAAGCAACATTCATATTTATTAAGAAAGCCGCTCTTCATGCTGGGAAATGTCGAGACCGAGATCTTCAGACTCTTCAGAAACCCTGAGGGTGATGATCTTATCGGTAATCTTATATAAAGCCAGCGATCCGAAAAAAGCAAATAACGACACGAGAAACAAAGCCATCATGTGATGTGCAAAAACATCAATACCGCCGTGGAGAAGGCTTGCATTTTCACCATGCGCGAAAATGGCCGTTAAGATCATTCCCATAATTCCGCCGACGCCATGACAGGCAAAAACATCCAGGGTATCGTCAATTTTCTTAAGCTTTTCCCAGTTTACCATCAGGTTCGAGACAATTGCAGCGGCAAAACCGATGAAAATACTTTCCGGGATTGATACGAAACCACAGCCCGGCGTAATGGCTACGAGGCCTACAACAGCCCCGATGCATGCGCCCAAAGCAGAAATCTTCCTGCCGTTGATCCGGTCAAAAAAGATCCAGGTCATCATTGCCGAACCCGAAGCGATCGTTGTGGTCCCGAAGGCCATGGCTGCCGTTGCGTTGGCACTCAGGGCAGAGCCTGCATTAAACCCGAACCAGCCGAACCAGAGCATTCCCGTTCCCAGTAAGACATAAGAAATATTTGACGGCTCATGGTGCGGCTTTTTACGGTTTCCCACTACCAGGGCGCCAGCCAAAGCGGCAAAACCGGCACTCATGTGAACCACTGTTCCGCCTGCAAAATCCTTAACCCCGAAATATTTGTTTAACAGGCCGTCCGGATGCCAGACCATATGGCAAAGCGGCGTATAGATAAAAATGCTGAACAGCACCATAAACAAAAGATAAGAGACAAAGCGTACCCTTTCGGCAAAAGATCCCGTAATCAAAGCCGGAGTAATCACCGCGAATTTCATCTGAAACAGCGCAAAAAGGACAAACGGAATGGTTGGAGCCATTGATTTATGAGGCAATACCCCTACCCTGCTGAAAAACGGATAGCTAAACGGGTTCCCAATAATTCCGTAATGTTCGCCGTCTGCTGTAAAGCCGATTGAATCGCCAAAAGAAAGCGAAAAACCGATCACCACCCATAAAATGGAAATTACCCCCAATGCAATAAAGCTCTGAAGCATGGTAGAAATGACATTTTTCTTTCCTACCATTCCTCCGTAAAAAAACGATAAACCCGGAGTCATTAGTAAGACAAGGCCTGCCGCTGCCAAAATCCATGCGACATCCGCACCTACAATGTTCTCTTGCGGAAGAAATTCTCCCGTATCCGGAAAATCAGCAGCAGGACTCCAGAATAATCCACCGATGGCTACCAGTGTTATTATTGAGAATGAAACGATCCATTTTAGCCCTACTTTCATGAAAAATCAAATTTACCTCTTCAAAAGTAAATATAATTTTTGACAAAAACATATTATTTGTATAAATACCCCTATAAATTTATACCAAATTCAAATTAATTATAATTTATTCAAATACATCCCCTAAAATTTCAGATACTTCCTTCCATTTTGTTGCCGGAAAAAGATGGGTGCCCCCTTTGATAATATAATTGGGTCTAGAATTTTTCAGCGGAAAGACAATATCCCGGTCTCCGAGTACCTGGATAACATCCGGATCTTCCTCAGATACCCAGTCTGATATTTTTTCAACGGACCATTTAAGGTAATAGGGGTCCCGTACTTTAAAATACTGCATCAGCCTGGGATTTTTAGGATCAAAAAGCTTTCTGACTACTCCGTAAATGTTAGCGGCCTTGTCATTGAACAGGCTTAAAGGCAGTATTTTCGGGATTCTGGTGATCTGCCCGGTCCTTATCAGCCTGGACTTTTCCCTGTCGGATTTTATGCTTCCGAGAATCACCACTTTCCGGGCAGGCTTTATTTTATGGATTTCCTGGACGATAATTCCGCCGAATGAATATCCCAGCAGATAGAACGGCTCCGAATCATCAATCTTTCCGGCCATCCTTTTTACATAATCCGTGAACCCTTCTTTCTGCAGGGGAATCAGCCAGTCAATAAAAACAACTTCGTGATGTTGCGGGAACTGAATCTTTTCCAGCACGGTAAAATCTGCGCCAAGGCCGCTTACGACATAAATTTTCATCTTACGAATTTAAAGAAAATCAGGCAAAAAAATAAGCGGTCCCCGAAAGAACCGCTTGTTGTATGTTAAAGATCCGGATGTTTATCCTTTCTTTTTCGGAGTCCTGTTTTCGTTATCCAGCTTTTCCGTTGAAAGCTTGAACTGGATATCCATTTCGTTTTTGATAAAATAATCTTTCAGTGAAGACTGGTAGAATACCTTGAAATCTCTTCTGTTTAATGAGAACTTGGCAGATTCAATTACCACTGTAAACTGAGTGATATATACGTTTGCAGGGAATGTAATGGTTTTCCTTACCCCTTTGATCGTAATATCCCCGTATACTGTAGAGTTGTATTCGCTGTTTGCCAGAGGAATAATTTTTGTTAAGTGGAATTTCGCAAGAGGGAATTTTTTAACCTCGAAGAAGTTGGTGCTCTTAAGGTCGTTCGTCAGTTTTACCTGATCTTCATCTGAAACATCCCCTGCCATGATTGATTTCATATCAATGACAAATTCACCGTCTACCAGAACGGTCTTATCAAAAGTGAATTTCCCGCTTTTCAGTTTTACCGTTCCTGAATGTGATGTAGGAACCGTTTTTACCACCTTATATCCCCACCATCTGATTTCCGATGATGTTACCTTTACCACCTTATCTCCTTTCTTCTGCGCGAAAACAAATGACATGCTGATGCACATCATAGCAAACAATAGTAATCTTTTCATTCTTTTTTATTTACAATTCAACAAAAATAAAAAAAAGTGCAGAACTTCTGCACTTTTAACAACCTTTTTTTGATTAAATTATTTTGCTGTTACTTTTACAATCATATCGATATCATCTTTCACAAGGACATCCTGCATGGAAGACTTATAGGTAACATCAAACTTCTGTCTGTCAATGGCAAATTTCTTTGAAGCCAGGATTACAGTCCCGTTGGCATAGGTAATTTTAGCAGGGAAAGAAACCGCATTTGTTTTTCCTTTAACCGTAAGGTTACCGGATACTAATGAAGTGTACACTTTATCATTGTTTTTCTTTACTCCCGTAATTTTGAAGGCTGCTGTAGGGAACTTTTCAACTTCGAAGAAATCGCCGTTTTTAAGGTGCCCGTTCAGCTTCTGCTGATATTCACCGGTAAGGTCGGTAGCGTTGATGGAAGTCATGTCCAGTACAAAAGTGCCTCCGACCAACTGATTTCCCTTCATCACCATTTCCCCGGATTTTACTTTCACTGTCCCGTTGTGGGAACTGGCTTCAGATTTTGCAATCTTGTATCCCCACCACTGAACGTCTGAACCTGTCACTTTTTTCACCTGTCCGAAAGCCATCCCGCCGGCCAATACCGCTAATAAGAATATTTTTTTCATTTGAAATAAAAGTTATGTATGTATTTATTGTTTTACTGCTGCAAATGTAATCAACTGTTCTGAAACACTAACTTGATGTACATCAATAAATATAAATATTTTAACGGATGATATCACTGCCCTGAATAAATGCCATAAAAAAACTCCGGGCGAACCGGAGCTTGATGTATGTTAATCCTGATAATAAGCGGTATACAATGCCGCACCGTTGAGTGCAGTCTGATCCTGCCTGATCAGATAGATCGGGATGTTTTTAAGCATCTCTTCCATCTTGTCGCTGATCTTATATTTTTCGTAGAACTTATCTTTGTTGATGTAAGCTCTTATTTCCTGAGGAATGTCTCCTGAAATCAGCAGGCCGCCTGTTGCCTTAAGTTTTAGGGTGAGGTTGTTGGCTTCCCTTGCCAGGAATTCAAGGAAGGTATCCAGGGCAATCTTACAGATCAGCACATCGTCTTCAACTGCTGCTTTGTATATCTCCTGTACGAAATTCCCGTTGTTGATTTTCTCTGCCAGCCACTCCGGTTCCGGGTGTCTTTTCACATCCCTTAAGAACCTGTAGATGTTGAACAGGCCGGATTTGGACAATACATTTTCCCAGCTTACAATCCCGTAAAGGTTATTCAGGAACTGGTAAAATTCTACCTCGACATTGGTTCTCGGAGAAAATTCGGAGTGTCCTCCTTCCGAAGCGAAAGGCCTCAGGTATTTTCCGTCAAAGAAATATCCGGCTTCACCTAAACCGTTACCCGGTGCCAGGATGGCTACATTTCCTTTTTCCAGGTGCCCGCTGGTATAAATGGGATCAAGATCGTTATCTTCAAGAAGGGCCATACCGTAAGCCGAAGCTTCCTGGTCATTCAGAATATCAACTTTTTCAAATCCGAAATCCCTGGCGTATTCTTCCATATCAAGGTTCCATCCCAGTCTTTCCGGGCGGCTTTTCCCGTTAAGCACAGGGCCGGGAACCGCCATGCCGAGTCTTTTTATATTTTCCAGACTGTTGTCCTGAATAAACTTCTTCAGAATATCTGAAAAAGAAGCATATTCTTTGGTAGGATAATTCTGTTGGATTTTAATCTCAAGACCTCCGTTACCGGAAACAAAATAGCCTAAAGTTGTCACGTCTTCACGAAGGTTTGCGCTAATGATAGAAACATTATCATTGCTACCGTTTTTTACTCCCGGTAAATAAAGTGGAAATTTTGGATTCAAAATCATAACCTCAAATTTTATCAAATATAATAATACTTTTTTAAATGCCTGCTGTAAGTAAAAAACCTTTTCAAAAAATCGAAAAGGCTTGGTTAATAATTACTTATATAAATCTAACTATTTTCCTAATGGGATGTTGTAAGAAAACCCTACTCCGATGTTACCAACATTGTAGTCCTGGTTAGGCATATCACCGTTATCCCCTACAAATACTTTCTGATACTGCAGGAAGAAATTCCAGTCCCTGTTGTGGTACCCGATTTCAGGTTTGATATAAAACCCTCCGTTCGGCCTGTCCATAATAGAATTTGTTGCTACTTTGTCATCGCCTACCAAAAATCCGTATCCTATATCTGTACCGAAATAGAATCCCATCTGTTTAGGATAAATTCTGATCAAAGCTGCTACAGGAACTACCCCTACGTCATTATTGTCGTATCCGTTGTTTTCTTTCCCGAAATAATGACTGTATCCCGTGGCAATACCCAGACCGAAGCCCGGTGTAATAAGGTTCTGGTAAGCTACGTCTACCCCTACTGCAGCAGAAAGGTTATCTGAAGGAACCGCCAAACCAACATTAGCACCCACTTTAATCATATTGTTCATCTGTGCACTCTGAGCGCTCACCACACCAGCTGTTAAAAGTCCGGCTGCTACTATTGCCTGCTTAAACATTTTCATACTTCTGAATTTTAAAATTTACTAACCTCACAGGTATAAAAATCGTGCCAACGAAAGCTATTTAGTTGACTTTAACAGCAGTTTAATTCATAAAATAATGATAATCAAACTATTAAAATTTAAATACCTGTTTAATATTTTTTCGAATTTAAAGACCTTCCAATAATGGTGAAATTGTGGCAGAAACCAAACCGTCAGCCCTTGTTAACCGTTATTAATTTTAACCTTCGATCTGCGAAGGCATCAAAATAGAAATCATCCGTATGAAACCATCATTATTCATCAATAATAAACATCTTCTTTGGCGGGCAGGTTTCGGAGCAGGCATCAGCCAGTTTGAAGGTCTTGCTTCCAAAGACACGGAAACCCTGCTGAATGATCTGCTGAAGGAAGACGGATTTACGGATATCACTTATGAAACACCCGATGCAGGGATTTCTGATTATATGAATGACCAGTCTCCGGCCGAAAAGAAAAAACAGATCCAGAAAACCAACCGGCAGCAAAACGAGGAACTGAATCTTAATTTCCTTGGCAGAATGGTGAACAGCAGGGAACAACTGAGGGAAAAAATGGCATTTTTCTGGCACGGCCATTTTGCGTCGAGGGTACAGAACCCTAAATTCAATAAGCAGATTTTAAATATCATCCGGAAGCATGCACTGGGAAATTTCAAAGACCTGCTTTTTGAAGTAAGCCAGGCGCCCGCAATGCTTAATTTCCTGAATAACCAGCAGAACAGAAAAGACCACCCCAATGAAAATTTTGCGCGTGAAGTGATGGAACTTTTCACACTGGGACGGGGAAACTATACCGAAACCGACATCAGGGAAGGCGCAAGGGCTTTTACCGGATGGGGTTACGACAGGGAAGGGAACTTTACGGAAAGAAAGAAGCTCCATGACGAAGGTATAAAAACATTTCTCGGGAAAACCGGCAACTTTACAGGAACGGAAGCCTTAAGCATCATTCTTGAACAGAAAGCAGCTTCCCGGTTTATTACGGCAAAAATCTACAGGTTTTTTGTCAATGAAATACCGGATGAAGACATCATTGAAAAGCTGAGCGAAAACTTTTACCGGTCCGGTTACGATATCAGAAAGCTGATGACTGAGATTTTTTCAAGCTCCTGGTTTTATGAAAGTAAAAATATCGGCAACCGGATAAAATCCCCGATCGAACTCATGGCCGGGATGATGAGGACTCTTCCGATGGATATCCGGAATCCTGAAAACCTGATCGTTTACCAGAAATTATTGGGACAGATGCTGCTGTATCCACCCAATGTTGCCGGATGGCCCAGCGGAAAATCGTGGATTGACAGTTCTACGCTGATGCTGAGGCTTCAGATCCCCCAGATCTGGTCAGGCCTGCGGCCGCTGGAATATTCCCCGAGACCGGACGACGATATCGATATGGGGCTGAAATCCCGTGAAACCGCTTTAAACAAAACGTTCAAAAACCCCAATATTACCATCGACTGGGCGCGGGTTGAAAAAGTTTTTGAAGGCAGGCGGATTGAAGAATACCTCATTCAGAACTTAAAATCACTGGATATGGGTTCGGTAAAAAACTTTTCGGACAACAGCGTGAAAATGAACGTCATCAACATCATGTCAACCCCGGAATATCAGCTGATGTAATTCAGGCGGCAGGCAGCAGATTTAACCTGCATTTGTAAACGGCATCCTGGTATCTTTAACCTAAAACCTCACTGTTATGTTAATCAAAAGAAGAGAATTCCTTAAGATAAGTTCACTGGCCACGGCTTCGCTGCTGATGCCGAATTTCCTGAAAGCCATGACTTTCGACGAAGCCCTGGAACCGAACCGGAAAATCCTGGTGGTGCTCCAGTTTACCGGTGGAAATGACGGGTTGAACACCATCATCCCGGTACGGAATGATGTTTATTTTAGAGAAAGGAAGAACATTGCGATTAAAGATCCATTATCATTGGATGATGAGACGGGAATCAACCCTGCACTCTCCTATTTCAAAGAACTGCATGACAACGGTGAACTTTCGGTGATGAACAATGTCGGGTATCCGGATCCTGACAAATCGCATTTCCGAAGCATGGACATCTGGCATTCTGCCAGCAAAAGCGACGAATATCTTGAAACAGGCTGGCTCGGAAGATTTCTGGATGAAGAATGCTACCGCTGCGACCACCCGACCCAGGCACTGGAAGTGGATGATATGCTGGGCCTGGCCCTGAAAGGTGAAAACAATAAAGCCTTTGCCTTCAAAGATCCGAAAAGGCTGTACCAGACCAGTCAGGAAAAATATTTTAAATCTTTGTATGACCATCACCATGAAGATGAAACAGTTTCCTATTTATACCAGACGCTAGGATCCACCATCAACAACGCGGGTTATATTTTTGAAAAAAGCAAAGCCAGGAAAACAGAACAGGCCTATCCTGACTCCCAGCTAGGCAAGGATTTTAAAACGGTGGCTTCCCTGATAAAATCGGACATCAATACCAGGGTATATTACCTTTCTGTAGGAAGCTTTGATACGCATGTGAATCAGAACGAAAGGCAGCAGAAACTTTTCGGCGACATCAATGAAGCGGTACGGTCTTTTGTGGCTGATATGAAAAGCATCGGGCTGTTTGATGATATCCTGCTGATGACCTTTTCGGAATTCGGGAGGCGGGTCGCCCAGAATGCCAGCAATGGGACTGATCACGGGACCGCCAATCAGATGTTTTTCATCAGCGGCGGCTTAAAGAAAAAAGGACTGTTGAACCCGCTCCCTGACCTTACGGATTTAAATGAAGGCGACCTCATCTATTCCGAAGACTTCCGGAAAGTGTATGCCACCATTCTTAAAAACTGGCTGAAAGCAGATGCGTCCAAAGTACTGGGATGGAAAAACGGGGTCTATGATTTCATCTAAGGCTGTTCAATTAGCCAATGACTGCAAAATGAAAAGAGGCTGTTGAAAACAACAGCCTCTTGTATATCATCTTAAATTGAACTACTCCCAGTTATGTACGGGAATCTGTTTTTTATCTGCCGCCGGCTTTTCGTCAAACTTCTCAGCGATTTTTTTAATAATAAATTCGATCACCAACGGCGCTACAACGGCTATTACCGCTTTCAGTATTCTTGATTTCATAATTGTTATATTTATGATTCTGTTACTACAATTTCTGAGCCATTGTATCATCCCGGTTTTTCAGGATCGTCCCTGTGATAGTTCAGGCAGGCTTCTTTCAGGCTTTTTTCAATCCGGTTCCTGAGCTTTTCAGGCTTAAGCACCGTTATGAATTCGCCGAGCCCCAGGATCATCCGTTCCAGTTCGAAATTCAGCTGCACACAGATCTTGAACGTGGTTCCGCTTTCATCTTCCGCCATGATTTCCTGGGAATGGTGGAAAGGTTTTGTCTTCACATACGGCGCATGCTTCGCATTGATTTTAAAAAAGACATTCTGCGGGCGCTGGGTCTCGGAAACCGTAACACCGATGACTTCCCCGAAATACCGGTCAGAATTGAAATCCTTGTCAATATAGTCTATCTTTTCTTCAACGGAAATCGTTTCCATCCTGTCTAAGGCAAGGGTATACATCTTATTCTTGCACCAGCAGATCAGGAACCAGCGGTTGTTGTATTCTTTCAGCAGCTGGGGATGGACGATGTAACAGTCGGATTCTTTTGCCTTGAAGCTTTTATAAACAATATTCAGGACTCTCTTGTTCAGGACGGCTTCATAGAGGATATCAATATGCTCCAGGCCTTTCAGCTTTTCATTTTTGTCGAGGTGGATTATTGATTTCGGGCTCCGGACATGGATGGAATCTTCCAGCTTCTGAATTACCCCGTTCATTTCCTTGAACATTGAAAAATCTTTGAACTGCTTTAAAATCTGCACCGCATTATTCATCGCTTTCAGGTCGCTTTCATTCACGGAAATATTGTGGATGCTGTATTCGGGATCACTGTAGCGGTAGTATCTTTTCTCATATACTTCAATCGGGGCTTCATAGCCGAACTTTTCGCTGCGCATATTCTGCAGGTCCAGCTGTATGGTCCGTTTGCTTACGAAAGATTCCTTTCCTTCAAATTCAAATAAGGCTTCGGAACATTCATCGATCAGATCTTCCAGCGTATATTTCCGGTATTTGTTTTTCAGGCATTTGTCCAGCGTTTTATAGCGGATCAGGGCATTTTTATTGGATGACATGGTTTTTATTTTTTTATCAGGGCGTGTCCCTTCGTTTCCGGGCTAAATCTCTGCAGCTCCGGGCCGGGCTGCTTCAGGCTCCACTTTGTTCCGGTTTATGCGCGGCGCTTCGCGCCGCGCATAAACTCCTCCTTCCCGTCGGACCTTACGCATCCCTCACGCAAGAGGAAGCGGTAATCCAGGATTTCCCGGTTTTCAGTAGATGGCTGATGGTCATGGCAAAGGTCTGCAGCACATTAATCTTGAAATAATGATGAGACCGCTTCCTTACCAAGGAAGCAGTCAAGATTCATTATTCAACCGGTTCTCAAATCATGATGAAGGGACTGCTCCGGCAGTTATATAAAGCCTATTTCTTATGCAGAGCTTCCCCGTCAAAAGAAATCCCGGCCCAGCCGGCCTTCATAAAGTTCCTGATATTCTGATGGTCCGTTCCTTCAGGGTTTTTCAGGACGTCTTCCCGGTAAAAATCACCGAAAAGGCCTAATACTTCTTTTTCATTCAGGCTGTTTAATTTTCCAAAGCTGAACACTTTACAGGAACCGTTGTTCTGACCGGCTTCATTAATGGTGTTTCCGTTGGTAAACCGGGTC
>JAAIGE0100039334.1_pt1 | contig 13927 bp, 10 predicted proteins | sample 6487951 | NCBI WGS metagenome assembly JAAIGE01 (sample SAMN13974128, study PRJNA590717) | phyllosphere metagenome | biome: tomato field; feature: multiple bacterial spot infested tomato fields; material: tomato leaves; isolation source: leaves from tomato fields | host: Solanum lycopersicum ... | reverse complement strand
CGACCAGGTCGGCCAGGGTGTCGAAAGTCGCGACATCGGGGTGGTCGTTGGCCACTTCCTGCCGCCGCTCGGGTGAACGGGTCACGACCCCCACAAAGGTTGCATCGGGCAAACTTGAAAGCAGCGTCGCATGAAAGTAGCGCCCGCCCTTTCCGTAGCCCACCAATCCTATTCGCATGAAGTCCTCCTGCTGTTGCTATCGCCAGCAACTCTTTTTCAGCCGTAGAACCCGGGACGACTGGCCAGACTCACCGGCACGATCGCACCACTGCGTTGCGCCTCGACGCAAGCGTCGGCGGTTACCGCAGCTGCGTAGCCATCCCAGGCTGAAGGACCACCGACTTTACCGGCATTCACACCATCGATGAAAGCCTGCAATTCGACATCATAGGCCGCGATAAAACGGTCCTTCCAGTCCATCAGGATGGCATTCGACAGCTTGGCCTCGCTGCGCAACTGCACTTGCGAAGGTTCGGGCAGTCTGGCGATACCGGTCTCGCCAACCACTTCGCACTGGATGTCATAACCGTACTGGCAATTGACGAAGACCTCGACGTCGATGCGGGTTCCCCTGGCGGTTTCCAGCAGTACGATCTGCGGGTCCCGGAGGTGCGCCAGCGCTTTGGAGGATTTGCGCGGGAAGACCACCTGCACCGAAATGTAGTCATCGTCAAGCAACCAGCGCAGCACATCGATCTCGTGGATCAGGGTGTCGGTGATTGCCATGTCGGTCTTGTAGTTCTCGCCCACGGTCGGGTTGCGGTGAGCGCAGTGCAGCATCAAGGGTTCACCGATCCTGCCGCTGTCGATCACCGACTTCAGGGCACGATAGCCTTCGTCATAAGGCCGCATGAATCCCACTTGCACCAGACGCTTGCCGTGGGCGACTTCGGCATCGACGATGCGACGGCAGCCCTCGGCCGTAACCGCCAGAGGCTTCTCGCAGAACACCGGCTTGCCGGCGGCAATCGCTGCCAGCACGAACTCTTCATGGGTCGGCCCCCAGGAAGTCACCAGAACGGCTTCCACATCCGGTGCGGCAATCAGGGCGTGACCGTCGGCATAGACTTCAGCCGTGATATCCAGCTCACGAACCACATTGGCCGCCTGTTCGAGATTGATGTCGGTGACGGCCACCACCTGGCTGCCGAGCAGGGTCTTGCTGCAGCGCCGGATATGATCGCGGCCGATTGCGCCAGTACCGATTACGCCTAATTTCAAAGCCATTGCAGTGCTCCTGTTGAATTCATTCCGAATGAATAACCGCAATCAATATTGACGGGCCTTGGCCAGTTCCTTGTTGAGCTTTTCGTACACCTGGGCCGTGGTGCCGGTGGTGGAGACCTCGGCGACACCCACCCGCCACCAGGACAGGTAGTTGTGGATCATGGTCTTGGGCAGGACCTTGATATCGATGAGCGTCGAAACCGTCTGCCGTTGCGCATCTGCCAGAGCCTCGCGCAGTTGCTCCAGGGTGTTGACCCTGTAGGTCTTGCAGCCATAGGCCGCTGCACTCATGGCGAAGTCCACCGGCACGAAGTCGCCGTCAAGCAGGCCGGTTTCCGGGTTGCGGAAACGGAACTCGGTGCCGAAGCTGTTCATGCCGTTGCCCATCTGCAGGTTGTTGATGCAACCGAAGGTCATGTTATCCAGCAGCACGACATTGATCTTGCGTCGCTCCTGAACCGAGGTTGCCAGTTCCGAATGCAACATCATGTAGGAGCCATCCCCCACCAGCGCGAAGACTTCCCGCTGCGGCGCAGCCAGCTTGACGCCCAGTGCGGCATTGACCTCGTAGCCCATGCAGGAATAGCCATACTCAACGTGATAGGTATCGACGCCGGTACTGCGCCAGGCACGCTGCAGGTCGCCCGGCAGACTGCCAGCGGCGGCGACGATGACTGCGTCCTGTGGCAGGCTCTGGTTGAGCACACCCAGCACAGCGCTCTGGGTCAGGCAGGAACCGGTCAGCTCGATGAATTCGCGCAATACGGCCGGGTCCATGTGGTCATTGATTTCCGGAGTGAAATCGATGGCCTGGTATTCGGCGGCATAAATGCGATCGACTTCGGCATCCAGCTCCTGCTTCGCACGCCCGGGGGCGTCTCCCCAGGCTGCGCGATAGTCGCTGGCCTGCAAATCCCGAAGCAGTTCCTGCAAGGCTTCCCGGGCATCGGCCAGCACCTGCACACCGTCGAGTTTCTGCACGTCGAAGGCACCGACGTTGAGGTTGAGAAACTGCACGTCCGGATTCTGGAACAACCATTTCGAGGCGGTGGTGAAGTCACTGTAGCGGGTGCCGACGCCAATGATCAGGTCAGCCTCTTTGGCCAACTGGTTGGCCGCCAGCGTGCCGGTCTCACCAATGCCGCCCATGTTCAGGGGGTGAGCAGAAACAATGGCGCTCTTGCCGGCCTGGGTTTCCGCAAAAGGAATCTCGAAGCGTTCCGCAAAGTCCTGCAAGGCCTGGGCGGCACCGGAATAACGCACCCCGCCACCACAGATCAGCAACGGCTTGCGCTTGTCCTTGAGCAACGCCAGCGCGTCATCGAGCATCGCGCGGCTTGGCGGGCGACGGTCGATACGATGCACACGCTTCTGCAGAAAACTGTCGGGGTAATCGTAGGCTTCGGCCTGCACATCCTGAGGCAGGGCCAGGGTCACGGCACCGGTTTCGGCCGGATCGGTCAGCACCCGCATGGCGCTGAGCGCAGCACTCATCAGTTGTTCGGGACGATTGATACGGTCCCAGTATTTGCTGACGGCCTTGAAGGCATCGTTGGTGCTGATGCTCAGGTCGTGGAATTGCTCGATCTGTTGCAGTACCGGGTCGGGCTGGCGACTGGCGTAGACATCGCCGGGCAGCAACAGCAAGGGAATCCGGTTGGCCGAAGCGGTGGCGGCAGCGGTCAGCATGTTGGCGGCACCGGGCCCGACCGACGAGGTGCAGGCGTAGATCCTGCGCCGCAGATGCTGCTTGGCAAAACCGATGGCGGCGTGACACATGCCCTGCTCGTTACGCCCCTGATGAACCACCAGATCGCCACTGTCCTGCTCCAGCGCCTGACCGATTCCCAGCACGTTGCCATGGCCGAAGATGGTGAACACTCCGGCGACGAACTTGCTCTGTACGCCATCGACTTCGACGTACTGGTTATCCAGAAACTTCACCAAGGCCTGGGCCATGGTCAATCGGGTTGTACTCATGCTTGCACCTTGTTCTTGTGATTTATCCGCGAAGGCAGCATTGGGACAAATGACTCATGCTCTGCTCGATTGCCTCGGGAATGTTGTCCAGAGCATGCACGCTTTCGGCAAACGGCTCGAAGGACAGATGCCCGTTGTAGCCACTGGCCAATAACCGTTCGATCTGACTGGCATTCCCCAGAATGTCCGCCTTGCCCACCAGCACCCGATGTCCGTCGCGAATGCTGTTGAGGGGAGCCTGGGTATCTTCGACGCCGGAGATATGCACCAGCCCGGTGAGTTCGGGGAACAGCTCAACCTCACCCGCCAGATGGTGGTGGAAGGTGTCATGCACCAGTCGATACACATCCAGCCCGCCAACCCCTCTGATCGCATCCACCGCCTGACGCTTGAAGCGCAACGCACATTCCTCGAAACCCAGCGGCTCGACGAAACCGAGAATCCCGTGCTCACGCAGAATCGGCGCCAGTTCGGTCAAGGCCGTGCGCAGCCCCGTGGCACGCTGCCCGGCACTGCGCGTATCGGAACGATCGTTGAGCGGGCACATCACCAGCGCTTCGGCACCACAATCGCGGGCATATTGCGCCAGCTTCGTGGCCTGGGCCCGACGCTCGTCATTCCACACATCGAACGGATACAAGGCATTGATCGACAACACCCGAACGCCTCTGGAAGTGCATAGTTCACGGACGGTCTGCGGCGGCGTACCGTCTTCGATCTCGATTCCCTTGAGGTCGTTGCGAATTTCGATGGCATCGGCTCCCAGCTTCACTGCCAGATCAACGAAGTCCGGCAGGGACAGGCATGGGGCGACCATACGATTGAGGGCAAAGCGCAGCGGCTGGCTCATTGTTATTGTTCTCCACAATCCATTGTCTGAAGGTGACTGTTACTTGGCGGTTGGCATGCTGAACTCGGGACCTTTGGCGATGCTGTCCGGCCAGCGTTGCATGACACTCTTGTAGCGGCTGTAGAAACGCAGGCCCTCTTCGCCATAGGCATGGTGATCGCCGAACAGCGAACGTTTCCAGCCACCGAAGGAATGCCAGGCCATGGGCACCGGAATCGGCACGTTGATACCGACCATGCCGACCTTGATCGACCGGGCAAAGGCACGGGCCACGCCACCGTCGCTGGTGAAGCAGGACACACCGTTGCCGAACTCATGGGCATTGATCAGCGCCACGGCGCTGGCGAAATCCGGCACATGAACGATGCCCAGCACCGGTCCGAAGATTTCTTCCTTGTAGATCTGCATCTCGGGGGTGACGTTATCGAACAGCGTCGCTCCGACAAAGAAGCCCTGCTCGGCACCCGGCACCGTGAAGTTGCGACCGTCGACCACCAGCTTCGCACCTTCCTTGACGCCCTGATCGATATAGCCCTGCACCTTGGCCTTGTGCACGGCAGTGACCAGCGGCCCCATGTCCGAGTCGGCCTGCATGCCATCGCCAACCTTGAGCTGGTCGATGCGTGGCAGCAGCTTTTCGATCAGTTGCTGGCCGACATCGCCCACCACCACAGCAATGGAAATCGCCATGCAACGTTCGCCCGCCGAACCATAGGCTGCACCGATCAAGGCATCGGCAGCCTGATCCAGATCGGCATCGGGCATGACGATCATATGGTTCTTGGCACCGCCCAATGCCTGTACACGCTTGCCGTGGGCTGTGCCTTGCCGGTGGATGTATTCGGCAATCGGCGTCGAACCGACAAAGGAAATCGCTTCGATGCCCGGATGTTGCAGCAGGCCGTCCACAGCCACCTTGTCGCCCTGCACGACACTGAATACGCCGTCCGGCAGCCCGGCTTCCTTCAACAGACGCGCCATCAGCAGGCTCGCCGAAGGGTCACGCTCCGAAGGTTTGAGGATGAAGCAGTTGCCGGTGACCAGTGCCAGGGGAATCATCCACAGCGGCACCATCACCGGGAAGTTGAACGGCGTAACGCCGGCACACACGCCCAGTGGCTGACGCAGGTTCCAGTTGTCGATGCCGCCACCGATGTTGTCGCTGTAATCGCTTTTCAGCAGGCTCGGCGCACCGCAGGCGAACTCGACGATTTCAATGCCACGCACCACCTCGCCACGGGCATCGGATAGCACCTTGCCGTGTTCACGACAAATGATCTGCGCCAGTTCTTCGTGATGCCTGTCCAGCAGTTCCTTGAACTTGAACATGACACGCGCACGCCGCAGGGACGACTGATCCGCCCAGGCGGGAAACGCTGCCTGGGCCGAAGCGACCGCTTCGTCGATAGTCTTGAGGCTGGCCAGGGCAACCCGCGCCTGGACCTTGCCGGTGACCGGGTTGAACACATCGCTGTAACGCTCGCCATCACCGTTATTCAACTGGCCGTTGATGTAATGGCCGATAACCGGGGACTCGCTCATCTGACTGACTCCAAATCGAAAGAGGTTAAAGATCCAGCAACCAGCTGTGCTGCGGGTCGTTATTGAACTGCCAGGCGCGCTTGGGACCCGCCATCACGTTCAGGTAATAAGACTCGTAGCCGTAGGGCACGCTGACTGGGTGATAGCCTTTGGGTACGGTCACCAGATCGTTGTTTTCCACGGCCATGGCCTGATCGATGCTGCGATCGTCGGTGTACACCCGCTGAAAGACGAAACCCTGAGGCGGGTTGACCTGGTGGTAATAGGTTTCTTCGAGATAGCTCTCGTGGGGCAGGTTATCCATATCGTGCTTGTGGGGCGGGTAGCTGGAGGAATGCCCCGATGGCGTGCGCACTTCCACCACCAGCAACGAATGGGCCTGCTCGGTATCCGGCAGGATGTCGCAGATATAACGGGTATTGGCGTCTTTGCCGCGTACACTGCGCTTCATGCTGTCCGGCGTGATAAGACGTGCCGGGGCGTGTCTGGAACTGTCGCCGGGTGCCTTGCATACCGCCAGTTGCGCAGGCCCAAGAGCCGTGAAATGTGCCTGGCTGTGGGGCGGCAGGTACACGGCGAACGGCGACTTGTCTTCAAAGACCGAGTGCCGGTCACCGATATTTTCCCAACTGAACGCGCCCTGCCCCAATGCCTCACCGCTCACACTGGCATGGCCGGTGAGCAGTACCACGCACAATTCGTTGTCTTCGGCATTGAGGGACAGACGCTCACCGGTTTCCAGGCGATAGGCGGCGAAGCCTACATATTCCAGAACACCGTCTTGCAACTCGACGATGTCGCGCCCCTGAGCCTTGCTTTTAGTCAACAGATTCATTGTTCAGTCCTCCGTTATCGAGCATCCATCAAGAGTTGGCGCAGCGTGTCATAGCCTTTTTTGGCATAGACATAACTGGGCGCGACGGCAGGGTCCTGTTCGGCTTCGACGACCAGCCAGCCCTGATAACCGGCCTGCAGCAGCACCTTGAGCAGCGCCGAAAAATCGATATCGCCATCGCCGGGCACGGTAAAGGTGCCGTTGACGATGCAATCAGGGAAACTCCAGAGATTGTTGCGCGCCAGTTGCACGACCGGCTTGCGCACATCCTTGAAATGCACATGGCAGACGCGGTCGATGTGCTTGCCCAGCACCTGCAAGGGTTCGCCACCGCCCATGTAACAGTGGCCCGAATCGAACAGCAGGCCGACTTCGGGACCAGTCAGCTCCATCAGACGATCAATGTCCTGGGGCGACTCGACGTAGGCGCCCATGTGATGGTGATAGGCAAGACGCACACCCTGAGAGAGCGTGAAGCGCGCCAGCTCGGTGAGTTTGTCGGCATATTCGCGCCAGGCGGCATCGGTGTGAAAACGGGGTCGCTCGACCAGAGGAATACGCTGCCCCTGAATGGAGTCGGCCACCTCGCCATACACCAGCACCGAAGCACCGTTCTGCGCCAGCAGTTGTACATGAGAAGCGATGGCTTCGATTTCCTCGGCCACCGAACGGCGTGCCAGCCGGCTGGAGTACCAGCCCGAAACCAGCGCCAGCCCATAAGGACGCAGTACATCGCCGACACCTTTGGCGTCCTTGGGAAACTTGCCGTTGAGCTCAAAACCTTCGTAGCCGATTTCCTTGCCTTCACTCAGAGCAGTACTCAGCGGCGTTTCACCGCCCAGCGCCGGCAGGTCGTCGTTGCTCCAGGAAATCGGATTGATGCCGATGCGGATGTTGGATGCGGAAACAGGCATGGCTGCACCTTTTCTTGTTGTTATCACTGCGTCAATGACGATGGGGTCAGGCGCGGGCTTCGCGCCAGGACTCGATCAACCAGATAAACGTACTTTGCACCTGACTTGTCAGAGTAGCGTCGTCGATCTCTCCGGCCATCCAGGCGCGACTCGGCTCCCTGAAAATCGTCCGGCCAACGGCAAACCCCTTGCAGGTGGTGCTGTGACGCGCCTGGGCAAAGCCGACGGCCAGTTCCTCTACCGGGGCATTGAGGCCCAGCAGCACCACGCCACGGCAATACGGGTCGCGCTCCTGAATCAAGGCATCCAGTTGTTGCCAGACCTCGGCGCTCTGCGCTTCGATCTTCCACCACGCAGGATAGATCCCCAGGTTGTACATACGCTTGAGGGCACGGTACATGACATCGGGATGAGTCGACGGGTGGTCCTTGGGCGGGATGATTTCCAGCAGCAGCTCATGGCCACTGACCTGGGCAGCCTCGTACAGCCCCTTGATCTGCGCTTCCTGCTCAAGACGCAGAAGCGGCTCGTCGTCGGGGTGATATTGCACCAGGCACTTGATGATCTGTTCCTGAGGCCAGCTCAACAGATTGCTGCCAATCGAACGGCCATGCTCGAACGCCAGCGGTCTTGAGCCCTGCACTTCCACGGGTCGGGCAACCCACCAGTCGCGACCGGTGGCCGCATTGAGTGAGTCCTGACCGAATCGCTGGTCGGCAAGCAGACCGACATCGGCCTCAATGCCGCGCTTGCGCAGATCGGCCTCGACACGCTCGACAGCCGTTATAAACAGCTGTTTGAGATGGCTGATGCTGCCTAGGTCGCGCCCGGCCTGCTGGGCCAGCTCCACCAGTTGTCCGCGATGGTCGAAGGCAAAGATGAACAATTGCTTCCACTGTTTGCGCGGCACGCTGACCTGATGCAGGCGTTGCAGGGTGACATCGCGATCCGGCCGAGTGATCGGCACCGGGCTGTTGAACAGGTAATCCAGTTCCGCCGGGGTCGGCATGGCCGGTGCACAGGCATGACGCGATACCACCAGACCACCGCAGGCATTGGCCAACTGGCAGCAGCGCTCGTCGCTGGCATCCCTGAGCCAACCGCTGAGATAGCCGGACATGAACGCATCCCCCGCTCCCAGCACATTCAGCACTTCGACCCGTACGCCCGGATAGATGGCACCATCCTCCAGTCGGGCCGGAATCGCGCCATGAATCACCGTGCAGCCCTGAGGCCCGAGCTTGACCACCAGGGTCGCAGCCGTAAGCCCGCGTACCACCCGCAACGCACCGAGCAAATCCTCGGTTCCGCCCGCGATCAGAAACTCTTCTTCCGTGCCGACAATCAGGTCAAAACGCGGCAGGATACGCTGCACATGCTGGCTGACATGCTGATCGGCGACAAAACGGGTTTCGCCATCGGCCTTGCCGGCCAATCCCCACAGGACAGGCCGGTAGTCGATATCCAGAATCCGTTTGACGTTGTGCTTTTCGGCGTAGTCCAGTGCCTGACTGCTCGCCTTGAACACTTGCTCGGTGGAGAAATGCGTGCCGGTAATCAGCAGTGCCTTGCTTGAGGCGATCTGGGCTTCGTCAATGTCCTCGGCGCGCAGAGCCATGTCGGCGCAGTTTTCGCGGTAGAACACCAGCGGAAATGTTTCACGATCTTTCAACCCCAGCAGCACCATGGCCGTCAGACGCTCGGGATCACGCTTGATTGCACTGACATCACAGCCTTCGCGCGCCAGTGCTTCAACCAGAAAACGTCCCATATGATCGTCGCCGACACGACTGAGCATGGCAGACTTGAGCCCCAGTCGAGCTGTGCCGAAGGCGATATTCGCCGACGAACCGCCCAGGTATTTGGCAAAGCTTGAGACATCTTCCAGCCGCGCTCCAACCTGCTGCGCGTAGAGATCGACGCCAAGGCGCCCGAGGCAGATCAGATCCAACTGACGCCCACTGACAAAGCGAGTCTGGCCCATGGTGGCTCCTGTTATTTTTATCAGCCTGCATGTCACGTCGCTGGTGCGTGAAATGCTTTTGGTAGGACAGAGCCTAAAACGTCCCGCCACATCAATCAATAATTATTCTATAATTTTTTCAAGTGGAATATTTTTTCCAATAGTGGCGCGCGGAGTGCTGGCACACTTGGCAAGCAGGTGAGATATAGTTTGAGGCTCTGTACGAAAGCGGCCAGATCAATGCGTGATCAACGACGCTCGACCCTTTTCCTACAGCGCCTGGCGCCCTAAAGAACAAGCAAAAAGGATTGAAATATGAACAGCACCGAGCAGCCGTCCCTGCCGGACACAGGCCTCGATACGCCACCGACCAGTGCCGAGGGCCTGCTGCGGCTGATCACCAATGAATATGACGGCTTGCCACGTCAGCTCAAACGTATCGCCAGCTACATGAGCCAGCAGAGCGACCGGATCATGGTCGATCGCATCAGCGATATCGCCCGGGAATGCGAAGTTCATCCTTCAGCCATCGTGCGCTTTTCGCAGCGCTTCGGCTTCAGTGGTTTCAGTGAAATGCAGGCGCTGTTCCGCGAGGCTTACACCCACAAGACCACCCCGGTTCAGAATTACCAGCAACGCATTCGCAACATGATCGCCAACAAGTCACAGAAAGCCCGCGGCGGCGATCTGGCTCGTGAATGCGTGAATGCCACCTTGTCGGGCCTGGAGCGACTGGGCGCGGATCTGGACGACGACGAATTCGAGAAAGCCGTGGACCTGGTGGTCAATGCCGACAATATCTACGTGGTTGGTGTACGCCGCTCGTTCGCCGTGGCCGATTATCTGGTCTATAACCTGCAACACACCAACAAGCGCATCCATCTGATTTCCGGCCTGGGCGGCAGTTACCGGGAACAGATGCGCAGTGTGCGGGCCAATGATCTGGTCATTGCCATCAGCTTCACGCCCTACGGCAAGGAAACCCAGCATTGCCTGCGCATCGCCCAGCACAATCAGGCCAAGACGCTGATCATCACCGACAGTAACCTCTCGCCCCTGGCCAAGCGGGCCAATTCGGTGCTGCTGGTCAATGAGGGCAGCTCATTCGCCTTCAGGTCGTTGAGTGCCACGCTCTGCCTGTGCCAGGCACTGTTCATCGCCGTGGCCTATCGCCTGGAATTGAAGGTGGACGAGATTCATGAGCAGGCGGGGTTCGAGGACTGAAGCCATCTTTCACGGCGCAGCCTTTATAAAAGAGGCTGCCAGTTTTTTATTGGCGTCAAGGAAATCCGGGACATATTCATTTGAACAAAACTTTTCAGTGATCCAACACAAAAGAATGCTCGTATTATCTACAAAGTTGATCATCGTTATCATCTGAATGTTTTTTTCACAATCCGTTGTACAAACGCCCGAAGTGCCACCTATAGTGCCATCATCGCAGAAGGATACGCACGAGTGCCCTACGCACCGCAGGCCGAAGGACGGGAACTCCCATTGCAACTTCCTCCTGAGCCACGCCGCCATGCTATTTAATTCAAACAAGAAAGAATTAACTGCCCTCCAGCAAACCATTGATCAACAGGCCTGGCTATTGAAAGCCCTCGATCGTTCGATGGCCATCATCGAATTCGATCTCAATGGCGTTGTACTTACTGTCAATGACAACTTCCTGAACACCATGCATTACCGGCGCGAAGACGTGCTGGGCAAGGAACACCGCAAATTCTGCCCGCCCGAATACGCCCGCAGTGCCGAATACAGCCAGTTGTGGAATCGCCTCAGGGCGGGAGAGTTTGTCTCCGCGACTTTCCGTCGTGTGGCTGGCAACGGTCAGACGGTATGGCTTGAAGCCAGTTACAACCCGATCAAGGATGAGTCGGGCAAGACCGTGAAGATCGTCAAGTACGCACTGGACATCACCGCCAAGGTCAAGGCCGACAGCGAAGCGAAAAACAAGCTTCAGGCCCTCGACCGAGCCATGGCTGTGATCGAGTTCGATCTGGAAGGCCGGATCCTGTGCGCCAACAGCAACCTGACGAATCTGATGGGTTACAGCGAAAAAGAGTTGGTCGGCAAGAGTCACAAACTGTTGTGCCCACCGGAAATCACCGGCAGCAGCGAATATGCCGACTTCTGGAAACGCCTGAACAAGGGTGAGTTCTTCAGCGGCCAGTTCAAGCGAGTCAACCGCCACGGGCGGATTATCTGGCTGGAAGCCAGCTACAACCCCGTATACGACACCGACGGGAAGCTCTGGAAAATCATCAAGTTCGCCTCGGATATCACAGACCGGGTCGAACAGCATGAGCGCGATACCAGCAGCGCTGCGCAGGCCTATCACATCTCGGTCCAGACCCAGAAAGTCACCGAACAAGGCTCTCAGGTGATCCACCAGGCCGCGACCGAGATGCGCCAGATCTCGGTGAATATCGAGGACTCGTCACGCATCATCACCCAGTTGGGCGAGCGCTCGGAGCAGATCACCACCATCGTCAACACCATCCGCAGCATTGCCGAACAGACCAACCTGCTGGCGCTGAACGCAGCAATCGAAGCTGCTCGTGCCGGTGATCAGGGACGCGGTTTTGCGGTAGTGGCCGATGAGGTCCGCCAGCTGGCCGGACGCACCAGCCGTTCTACTGCCGAAATATCGGAGATGATCGGTGTGATCCAGAACGAAACCCGCCAGGCCATCGACAGCATGGAGAACACCCGCAGCAACGCGGTCAAGGGTGTCGACCTGGCAGATCAGGCCGGCTCTGTGATCGTGCAGATCAGCGAAGGCACCAGCCATGCGGTCGATGCGGTGAAAATGTTTGCGCGTCAGGATGTGGGGCACTGACAGATAGCCGCCACTTCAAGAGGCCTTGGTCGCGACAGCACATTCAGTACTGAAGATGTGCTGTCGCGGCCAAGGCCCCTCCCACTTCACATCCGCTGCTGGTTCTTTGCGCTGAGCTGCTTCGCCTTTTTCTCCAGCACCACATACACCAGCAGAGCAATCAGCAGAGGCAACAGGAAGTAAATCGCCCGGTAGCCGATCAGCCCGGCCAGCAGGCTGCCTTTGGAAAACTCATTGGCCAGCAAGGTGATGAACACGGTTTCCAGCACGCCGAGCCCCGCCGGTATGTGGGTAATGACGCCTGCGATACTGCTGATCAACAGCACCCCCAATATTGCCGGATAGAACGCGTTATCCGGCAACAGGGTATAAATCACCATCGCCATCAACGACCAGTTCAAGGCCCCGAGGCCAGCCTGCATCAAGGCCTGCCCGAGGGATGGCAGAACGATTTCCTGGCCTCGCAGATTCCAGGAGCGGCGTTTGGAAAAGCGGCATGCCAGCAGGTAGCAAAAGCACAGCACCAGCAGACCCACGCCGATCAGTTGCAGAGACGTCGTACCGACCTCCCAGGCCTTGGGCAGCTTGGGGAAGCCCATCGCAAACAGGGCCCCTGCCAGCAACATGTAACCCAGCCAGTTGGTGATCAGACTGAAGCTCAGAATCCGGGTGATGGTCGGTACATCCAGCCCCAGCCGGGAATACAGGCGATAACGCAAGGCAATCCCGCCCACCCAGGAACTCAGGTTGAGGTTGAAGGCGTAGCAGACAAAGGTCACCGGAACGATCTGCTGGATCGACAGCTTATGACCCGTGTAGAAGCGCGCCAGGATGTCGAACCCGCAATACGTCAGATAACTGGCCAGCGCCACCAGTACCGCAAGGCCCAGGGTACTGGCCTTGTAGGACTGCAAGGCGTGGCTGACTTCCTGCCAGTCAAGGTTCTTGACCAGCATGAACAGCAACACCGGCACGGCGATGAAGAAAAACAGGTTCAAGACACGCTTGGCCCACTTCCAGCGGGTTCCGTGAGCATTATTGGCTGATGCCTGGGCGACCTGAGTCATGAAGATTGCTCCCTGTCCGGCAAATCCTGATGAGCCTGCTGATCGATAACCCGCGCCTCGGGCATTACATCTCCAGCCCTGATCGGCTTGAGGCGCATGCCGTGGACCGGAAACAACCCGGCGATGGCCGGAAAATGCCGCAGGAAGTGGAAACACAGAAAAATCATCGGCGCACGCCACCACTGACCGCGAGCCGCGCCCTTGAGGTTGATCTGGGTGCTGTGAGCAGCAGCGAGTTCGCACAAGTGCTCATGCAAGTGCTGGTTGAGGCCCTGGTCACGAATGAACAGATTGGCCTCCAGATTCAGCGCCAGACTCAGCGGGTCCAGATTGCTGGAGCCGATGGTTGACCATTCGCGGTCGATCAGCGCGACCTTGCCGTGCAACGCCCGTTGCTTGTACTCGTGAATCACCACGCCATCGCGCAGCAGATAGGTATAAGTCAGACGCGAACAGACCCGCACGAACGGCATGTCCGGCTGCCCCTGCAAGATCAGCGTGACCTTTACCCCACGCCGTGACGCATTGCGCAACTCGCGCAGGAAGCGATAGCTGGGGAAGAAGTAGGCGTTGGCAATGGTGATTCGCTGGGTCGCACCCCGAATGGCCTTGAGGTATTGCTCCTCGATATCGGTGGTGTGATTGCTGTTGTCGCGCTCGGCCAGCAGCATCCGGGCACTGCCGGCATACTTCAGCTTCAGGGG
>JAAIGE0101245717.1_pt1 | contig 13960 bp, 12 predicted proteins | sample 6487951 | NCBI WGS metagenome assembly JAAIGE01 (sample SAMN13974128, study PRJNA590717) | phyllosphere metagenome | biome: tomato field; feature: multiple bacterial spot infested tomato fields; material: tomato leaves; isolation source: leaves from tomato fields | host: Solanum lycopersicum ... | reverse complement strand
CGTGAGCGACATTCCGGTGATCGATCTTTCGAAGGCACCCGGCGAGCGTGCGGCCTGGGATCGCCCGGGCTGGCAGGTTTATCTGTGGGCAGTTTTTGAGTTGATATTCATCACAAACCCTTGGCAAATCAGTTCGGGTCTTCGGATTCGTGTGCTGCGCTCATTCGGGGCCGACATCGGGCACGGTGTCGTCTTTCGACCGAGGACGCGCGTCAAATTTCCGTGGAAGTTGCACATCGGTGACCGGTCCTGGATCGGCGAGGGTGTCTGGTTCCACAACCAGGACCACGTCCACGTCGGGCACGACGTCGTCATTTCGCAGGAGACCTTCATCACGACGGGAAGTCACCGCCATCGGGTCGATATGGCCCTGGTCACCAGGCCTGTCGTGATCCGCGAGGGAGCATGGATTACAAGCAGGTGCATGGTCCTGGGGGGCACGACAGTGGGACGATCCGCTCTCATTCAGCCGATGTCCGTCATCAGTGGCGACATCGGTGCCGCTGAAGTGTGGGGTGGAGTGCCTGCTCGCCACGTCGGAACGCGATTCGAAGGGCTTCGTCAATGAGCTCGAAGATACCTATCACGGCACTGGTACAAACGAAGAACGAAGAGGTGGGCATCGCCGCGTGTCTCGCGGGCCTCTCGGAATTCGACGAAGTCATCGTCGTTGATTCGAACAGCACCGACAGAACGGTCCCCCTCGCCCAAGAACACGGTGCCCACGTCGTCAACTTCACATGGGACGGTAAGTACCCGAAGAAGAAGCAGTGGCAGCTCGAGCACGTTACGACGCGCCATCCTTGGGTCTTCTTCGTCGATGCGGACGAGGTCCCCAGTGAGCGCCTCAAGGCAGAGCTCGGAGACCTGGTTTCGCGTAAGGACGCGGCCGCAATCGACGTCGATCTGGACTACGTGTTCGCGGGGCGCATCCTCCGCCACGGTCACCGAGTGACGAAGCGATGTGTAGTCCACCGTGACCGAGTGCGATTCCCTGAGATGGACGACCTGGGCGCTCCGGGAATGGGGGAGCTCGAAGGGCACTACCAACCGCGAGCGAACGGAGTGGTGTTGAAGGCGCGGGGGCGGATTCTCCACAACGACTTAGACCCCGTGTCGAGTTGGTTCTCCCGGCACAATCGTTACTCCGACTGGGAAGCGCATCTCCGGTCGAATAGCGCGCTGCGCGCCGACATTGCGAAGAAGCGCACGAGAAAGGGACGGATCTTCGACGCCGTACCGTTCAAGCCTGCACTGTTCTTCCTTTACGCTTACGTGGCGCGGCTCGGTTTCCTCGATGGACGCGCAGGGTTCGACTATGCCGCTGCGCTTGCGATGTACTACTGGCAGATCGGCGTTAAGTACCGCGAGCTTCAGCGCAACGCGTCAGCGGCCGCAGAATGAGAGTGCTCCATGTCACCCCGAGCGTCGCTCGCTCGGACGGCGGGCCGGCAGAGGTCATCCGCGGCCTCCTGCCAGCCCTGCACGGTCGGGGCGTGGCGGCTGACGTTCTCACGACGGACAAGGGGCTTGCTGCGAGCGACGACGACCTCACGACGGCTAGTTGGGTCCGTCACGTCGCGAGCACGGGCCCCACGAGTGTCACGTTCGCTCCCCAGCTCGCGTCCGCGATGTCGGACGGTCTGTCTCAGTACGACGTCGTCCATGTCCACGGGTTCCAGAGCTACCCGGGGACCATGGCAATGCGCATCGCCCGACGCGCCGGAATCCCCTACCTGATCGAGCCGCATGGCGCCCTGGATCTGTACCACTGGAGGGAGAACGCCCTCCGCAAACGTGCATGGCTGAGGATCGCTGATGCAAAGAACGTCGCCGGTCTGAGCGGGGCCATCTACTCGAGCGAGCTCGAGAAGCAACAGGCGCTCGCCGTGCTCCCCGACATCAGAGCGTTCCACATGAACCTGGCCGTCGACGAGCAGCTGTTCGCAATCGATAAGACGACGAAGAACGACGGACCGGCGAAGATCCTTTATCTGGGGCGGCTGACAAAGAAGAAGCGCGTGGACCTCGTCGTCCGCGCGCTTGCAGAGGCCCCGCTCCGACGGCGGGGGGTACGGTTGTTCATCGCCGGCGGCTCGGACGGCACGATCGAGGATCCCGACGCCCTCGCTCGCGAAATCGGTGTCGGCGACCGGGTCACCTCGCTCGGACCGGTGGACTCCGCCCGTCGACGGGATCTGCTCGCGGAGTGCGACGTGTTCGTCCTACCGAGCGAAGATGAAAGCTTCGGGGTGGCGGTCGCGGAGGCCATGGCCGCTGGAGCCCGCGTTGTCACCAGTGAGCACGTAGGCATCGCCGCGCGCGCACGGGAGAATCGCGCGCTTAGGGTGGCTCGTAACGACCCCGCGAGCATCGCTCAGGCAGTCGTCGACGCTCTTGAGGACACCGAGCTCCCCGGGCGTGCTCGCGAGCACGCCCGGCGCGAATTCCGTTGGAGCATCGCCGCTGCGCAGGCACAGCACGCATATGAGACCGCCCGCGCGGGAGACATTCGGTGAGCGCCCGTCCGTTGGTGGTCGTCACACAGCCATACGTGCCTGCCTACCGTGTTCCCCTCTTCGAGAGCGTCCGGGAAAAGCTCTCGGGCCATGGCATCCGGTTCCTCGTCGCCGCCGGGCACCCTGTCGGTGCCCAAGCTGCCCGCGGCGATCGTGAGAACCCACCATGGCGCGTAGACATCAGATCGAAAGGAATTCACCTCGGCGCGCGGACCGTCGAGTGGCGCGCACTTCCGTCTGACCTGCAGCCCGACGTCCTGGTCTCCGAACTCGAGGCTCTCAACAACCTTGCGTGGATGAGATCGTTCGGCAGAAAGAAGCTGATCCTCTGGGGGCACGGCCGTCCGTACGTCAACGACGCTGGAGCTCTGTCCGATCGAATTGAATGGACACTTGCTCGACGCGCCGATGCAGTCATGACCTACGCCGACGGCGGCCGCGAGTACCTGGTGAAGAACGGCAAGCTCAATCCCGAAAGCGTCGTCACCATCGGCAACAGCACCGATTCTGCGTCCCTGCGAGCGGCGTACAACGCGGTGGGCGCGGCCGAGATGGAGCACCTTCTCATCCGATGGCCACCCGCCCCCCGCGCCTTGTTCGTGGGTGGACTCGATGCCGCCAAACGTATCCACTTTCTCGTCGACGCAGCGATCGCGGCGCGTCAGAAGGAGCCGCGGTTCACGCTCCTCGTTGTCGGAATGGGCGAGATGCAGAACGCACTATCCCGCGCAGGTGATGCGATCGAACACATTCCTGCCGCGCGCGGCGCAGAGCTCGCGCGGTTGGGACATGTCGTCCAAGCGATGTGGATACCTGGACGTATCGGCCTCGTGGCGGTCGATGCATTGGCCCTGGGGCTCCCGATCTTCACAACCTCTTACCGCTACCACGCACCAGAGGCCGAGTTCTTACGGGCGGGAGAGCGAGTAACTCTTCCGGACGAGCCGCAGGCATTTGCGGAGAGAGCCCTCAGTCGGATGGCGGAGCTGCCGATCGGCGATCGAATTCTGCGTTCAGACATCCCTACGATCGAGTCGGTGTCTCAGAACTTCGCCGACGTCGTCATGAAGGTGCTCGATCGCTAGCTGCGAGAGCATTGCCCGTACGTCATAACAAGGTCGTGGACCTGGTCTGTCGATCACCGCTCTCGCAGCGGGAGGGTCGTTTGCGATTCTCCTGTTGAGGCGATTCGACCGTCCTCGTAACGATGTCCGACGCACAAAGCCGTGGCGATCAAAATCGGCCAATACGTCGCCCGCTCCATGAAGACGGGGTTGAAGAAACCGAAGCTGATCAGCGCCGCGACCGTGATGAGCGCGTAGGGCGCGATCGGCGATCGCCTATGCCTCCACAACGCAGGGACTGGCGAGAACACGAATGCGTAGTAGCCGATGGCGAAGAGGATCCCGCCCGCCGTCAGCACGGTCAGGGGAACGGACACACCTGCTTGGCTCTCGAAACCCGCTCCCGTCAGCGGGTTCCGGAGAAAGAGGTTCAAGGCGCTTTCATTGAGGGTCGACCGGCCCGCATCGCTGAGGGCCCCCGCGCCGTCCGCGAGACGCGAGTCGGCGAGGACGAGGGGCACGGCGAACCACGCCCCCACCGCGGCGAGGATCAGTACGGGCCAGGCGATGGAGCGCAAGCGCGAGCGAGCGATGGAGACGATCGTTCCCAACCCGAAAGCCGGAAGACCCACGAGCAAGGCTGCTCGCGACTCGCTGAGCAATCCTCCCCACAGGATCAGAACGAGGCAGAGCACCCACAGGATCCTGCCGCGCTCCCTGGCGATGAGGAAAAGGCACGGCGCGATCGCCAGGCTGACCGAGAATGCGAGAGAGTTCGGGTGCGACGCTAAACCGCTGAGCCGTTCGCCTGTTGCCTGCGTCAAGATGCCAGCAAAGGAAACGACGCCGAACGAGACGGCGAGTGCGGTGAGCCCGTTGAACGCGATGCCGGCGACCCACACCTTCAGAAGTCGTCGGAGGTAGCCGCTACCGAACCACGACTGAAAACTGAGCACGATCATCGCCACCGCGAACATGGTCAGGAAGATGCGCAGGAGCATCACCGCATCGAAAGGGGCATCTTTGACGATCGTGTTCCAGGCCGATACGACCGCCGCCGCGACCAGCGGCACGAGCATCCAGCCACGGACCTCGAGCGACCTTCGATGAAAGAAGGCCGTTGCGACAAGAAGAACGACGGTTACCCCGAGCGCATAATCGACGACGTTGAAGCCCCCGAATGTCGCGCCTGTCCAGGACGACGAAAACGCCGCGGCGTACGTCACCCATCGCAAAGCAGTCGTGCCACGGACGTCGGTCTCCAGGTGACGGATGTCATCGTCAGACGGCGGGCGTGTCATCGCGCCCGCGGTCAGCGTCCGATCCCGTTCGCGAGAGTTCATCATCCACCACCTTTCCCCGAGAAGGACCGCTCAGATTCGCTACAGCGCTCAACGCGCTTTCATGCAGCGGTGGCGCACCTCGTCATCCCAATCGCTCGCCGCTTCATCAGCTGAAGCCTCCCATACGCGCGCATGCGGGCGGTACGCGTCTCCCCCTGTCTGGACCACCATAGGGACGTCCCCGAGGAATGCGCCCCATGCACTGAATGTCGAGCGGCTGCCGACTATTCCGGCCGCATGAGACATGAAGACCATGTCATCGAGTGCGTTTCGCCCTGTGGACCGGAAGACACCGGGTTCGCGCAGGAGCGGCGCGAGCTCGATGTCGTCTCCGTCGGAACAGACGAACATGCGAATTCCGGGATGCGCGTCGCGGGCCGCCCTCGCGCGAGCGACGAACCACTCGATCGGGGAACTCGTGTTGTTCTTCGACACCCCGGATTCGGAAGCCCCGACCCGGGAGAAGTCGCCCAGGCGCACGTGGAACGCGATGTATGGCTCCTGGAGCGGAGGAGAAACGACACCGCGGCGGGCATGGGCGAGCAGAAGGTCGCGAAACTCGGGACCACTGATGCTCACACCGTCAAAGTACTTTTCCATACCCCGGACAGTTACGTAAGGGTGGCTCGAGCTCGATCCGTCGTACGGAACTCCGTGAGCCTTCGCCCAGGTGAGGCGCAGCACCGAGGACAGGCCGGGTGTACGGAAAAGGATCCAGTACATCCGCTTGTCTCGTTCCCGACGAAGAATCGGGCCGATCTTGAGCTGGAACCATGTGGGCCAGAGGACAACTCGCGATTCTCTGGCGGCGATGTCAGCGGCACGGAGGAGGGGGAAGAGTTCGTTGCCCAGCCCCGCTCGTCCGATCAGGGGTGCGACGAACATCCTCACGGCGCAGATTCCTCTTGGTCGAGCCTCTTGATCAGACGAGCCGGCACACCCGCATAGAGGCAATTCGCCTCGGTCGAGCGCGTGACGACAGCGCCCGCCGCGATGATGTTACCTTCTGCGACAGAGACCCCCGGAAGGATCGTCGCACCACTGCAGATCCACGTTCCGCGCCCGACGGTGATCGCGGCGCTGCGGCCGGGTCCAGCCCTGCGGTGGGACGGTCCGACCTCGTGGTCGGACGTGACGAACCGGACGTGATTTCCGACTCGAACCCCGCTCTCAATGCGAATAGGAGCCTGCATGTCGAAGTGGCAGGACTGATTGATGAAGACGTCGTCCTCAATCGTGAGGCGCATTTGCGAGTGATAGGTGGAGCCGCCGTACATCAGCACGTTGTCGCCGACGGAGGCGCCTGCGCGCCGCAGGAGCGCGGGTCGGAAGCGGTGAGGCAGGAGAGAGAGTGCCGCCATCTCTGAGAGCACATCTTGGAACCATTTTCGACCGGGCATCATGAGTTCCCTTCAGTGCGGCTCGGCTTGCCGATGCCCCGCAGCGCACCGATCGCGGGCCAGATAGTGATGGTGAAAGCGATGACTTCCGCCAGCAGGTAGGCCGATGCGACACCGCCGACGCCGAAGGCGATACCCCCAGCGACCATTCCGGAAAGTCCCACAATCGAGGCGACCGTCGCCGCCACCGCGAGGGTCGCCGTCTTCTTGAGAGGAACCAAGCAGGCCCGTCCGACCAAGGACGACATGAGCGCCATTCCCATAGCGCCGCCCAAGGAGAAGGAGATCTCGTATGGAACCTCGATCGCCCCGTGCGACAGGAGTGCTCCCAGGAGCGGAGCCAGGAAACCGAAGCCGACCAACGTCGCCGCTCCTAGTCCAGCTCCAACACCGATCGTCCGGCGAATACGTGAGAGAAGCTCCTCGTGCGATCTCGCAGCAGGCACATATCCCTGGGCCACCTGCGTCACCGGAGCAAGCGCAAGGGCTGCAATCCGGAAGAGTCGGTCCGCCATGGCATACGTCACGACACCGGAACCCGCGAAGTTGGTGACGACGACAAGGGGCGAGTTCTGGTAAAGCGACGTGAGGATGGCGTTCCAGAAGCCAGCGCCTCCCGCTGCGACGGTGCCGGTGATGTCGCGAACGGCCACGCGCTCGCCGCGGGGGTAGCGCCGGCGGATCGACATCCAGGAAAAAGCGAGAGCACCGAGCTGCCCGAGAAGCTGGCCGATGACGAACAGCAAGATGTTCGAGGTCGCGAGGATCAGCACGATGCCGATCACGGTTCCCCCCGCTCGCGGAAGGACATCGAGCGAGTTGAGCTTCGATGGGCGCGACTCCCCGACGAAGAACCATGACGCCGTGAGTCCGCCGATCACCGGCGTCAGCCCAGCGACCAAAGCGGCGGCGGTGGTCGAGGACCATCCAACGGAGACGAGGATCACGGCGATAGCGACCGCGGCCGCCGGCACAAGGATCAGCGCCCTCGAGATGAGGGAGATGAGGAAGATCCGTCCGCGTTCAGAATCCGGAGCGGCCGCAACGGCGGCTGGACCGATCACCGGCCAGCCGAAGGCGACGACCGTCGCCGCTATGGAACCCGCAGCCTGTGCGACGGCGAGAGCAGACCACGCTGCCGCCCCTGCCACCTGAATCACGACAGGGACACTGACGACACCTACGAGCGCGCTGATGGCGACGGAGAGAAAGTATCCGGAGCCCGACCTAACGAGATGAGGAGTCTTCACCATTGCCCGCCCTGGGAGGACATCTCCCGCACGACGTGCCGAAGTCTCTCAGGGTCGTCACCCTTCGCCTTTCGAGCAAAGAACTCGAGGGGTCCACCGATATGTCGCAACTCATCTGGCGACAGATATCGAGTGAGCGAGCGATCGATGTGATGGAGATTCGCGAAATCTGCGGTGCGTTTGTCACCCTTGGGCTGTGGCGGCGCCGAGGTGGTTCTCGACGCCCAGTCGCCGCTGTGGATGAGCGTGTGGAAGTAGATCTCATCCGGGGCGAGCGCGTGGCGGAGAAGGCCGGCGAGGCGCGACCGCGTGCCGACGTCGGACATCATCGACTCCACCGCCGCCGCGGTGAGTGCGGTCCATTGGCTGCCGGCGACCATCGTGAAGTCAGAGAATTCGCTCTTCTTCTTCGGCGGAGTCACCAGCTGTTTGACTTTGCGCGCGGCGGCCGCCCCGCGACGCCGAAGTCCCTGAGCACGCGCATCGAACTTGTCGAAATGCCATTCACGGAGTATCCGACGTTCGTTCATCTCGTAACCGTCTAGCAGAAGCCCAGCTCGGCAGTAGAGCACGCCCGGCCTTTCGGCGAAGAGTGCCTCCAGCTCGGTGAGCGGCCGAATCGGAACGCATTGGCCGGACAGTAACACGATGTAGTCGTCCGGTGATGTGCATTTTTCCAACGCAACCGCGTAGAGCTTCTCTGTCGCTTCGACGACTGAGAAGCCTCCCCACCTGACGTTTGTTCGGTCTCTGACGTAGGTGATGTTCTCGGCTAGCGGATACTCGCCCTGATTTGAGGTCGCATCAACGTGAACCACGATTTGATGGGGGCTGAGAGCCTCCGCAGCGACACGGAAAACCCGCGAATCGCCATGCGTGAGAACAGCGAAGACCGTCACGGACGAGGGCTCGATCCGACCATCGAACGGGCTACACCAAAACTGAGTCTCCGCACCGGCAGAGTGTTGATCGGATCGACCGAGAACAACGGGGTGCACTGGACGGTGCGGTGGACTGCCACAGTTCCCCTCGCCCCTTTCGCCCGCGCTGTGTTCCTGCGGGTATCGGCTGAACACTAACAGCCCGACATGATCCTCAAAATCATCGGCATGTGAACATCCAATTTCGAGCCCGTCGTCACGAGCTCCCCGGAAGCGCGGACTGCTACGCCAGGATCGTGCCGACAACCGCCAGCACCAGGTAGCTCACGTTGTAGACCACGTGCGTCAGGACTGCGCCCCAGATCCGTCCGCTCAACAGCACGACCAGACCGCACGCGGCGCCAACGCAGAAAAACTGGATACCGTCCGCCAGCGACAAGGAATTGAAGGCAGCGTGCAAGAGCACGAAGCTGCCAGCCGAGGCGAGGAGGGCTGTGGTCGCGGCGGCGACAGCACCGACACTGCGCCGGAGCAACTGATAGATACCGACCAGGATCACCGCTCGGAAGAGGAACTCCTCGATCACCGGGGCGACGAGGACAGAGGGGACACCGTAGCTCCATACCCAGCCCCACACCGACGAGTCAACGAAGCCCGGGAGGCTGGGGAACGTCGACGAACCCGCTCCGCTGAGCCACCCCTGCAGAAGGCGCAGACCGCATCCGATTCCCAAACCCCACAGGAGGTCAATCGAGCGCACTCGAAGCAACCCCGCGGGGCGGCTCCGCCGAAGTGCGACGATCACCGGAAGTCCGAGCCCCACCCACAGCGCCACGGAAGACGCGAGCGGCGCCCATGCACCACCCAACCGGCTCAGCGTCACGCTCACGACGAGCCCCCCACCGACACCGAAGAGTGCGGCTGTCAGCACGAGATAGTTCCATTTCCGAACCGCCGCGCCGCCTTGTCGCCAATCCAAACGCCGACGCCGGCGCCCGCGCGGGCGGTGCGAATCAGCAGAAGCGGCTGACCCGTCGGCGACAAGACTCCCGTCCGTCGGAGTGACATCGCGGGGATTCTCGGACACGGGGCAAACCTATCGCCCATGCGCCGCTGACAGAACTCCCCCGACGTGGTCTTTATCCCCTACCTCGGGACTCGATTTTGACGCACGAAGTCCGTCGCGCGCGTAGGCAGAAGGTGCATTCCGTCGACACGAACAGGAAGTGACGGTTGGGCATGGTCGTTGCAAATCCGGAAACAATAGGTGTGGCACACTGAGTGGGATTCTCCGACCTCTGCAACGCAGGTCGACAGCGCGTCTTCGAGAGGCACCATGGAGCTCAGTGATCACATCCGCACCCTGCGCAAGAACTGGCTTCTGATCGTCGCGCTGACGTTCTTGGGGTTGGCCGTAGTGGCGGGTTACACGCTGACGCGGACCCCCATCTACGAATCGTCGAGCACCGTGTTCGTCTCGACTCAAGCGGGAAGCACTGCCGCAGAACTTCAGCAGGGTTCATCCTTTGCCCAGGCGCGCATCAATACCTACGTCGGATTGGCGACGATGCCCGTCGTGCTGGATCCGGTCATCACGGAACTCGGCCTTCCGACTTCGTCGGATTCCCTCGCGAGCTCCGTCAAGGCATCCGCGAGTCTGAACTCGACGTTGATCACCGTTACCGTTTCAAACTCCGACGCAGTGCGCGCCGCCGAGATTGCGAACGCTGTCGCCGACAGTCTGGCGACGAAAGTTCCTGAGTTGGAGCCTGAGGCAGGCGACGGGACCAGCCCTGTTCGCCTCAGCCGGGTGAAGGACGCCCAGCCAGCAGTGCAGCCGTCGAGCCCGAACGTCGCCCTGAACCTGACGCTCGGCGCCCTCCTCGGACTCGCAGCCGGCCTAGGCACGGCAGCACTGCGGAGCCGTCTCGATAATCGCGTCCGCACGCCGCGCGACGCCGAGCAGATCACGGGCGCACCGGGGATCGGCGCGATCGCCTTCGACACGAAGGCGAAGGATCGCCCGCTCATCGTTCACGCGGATCCGCTGAGCCCGCGTGCCGAATCATTCCGCGCGCTGCGCACGAACCTGCAGTTCCTGGACATGGGAGGGCGATCAAGTTTCGTCGTAACGAGCTCGGTGCCCAGCGAGGGGAAGTCGACTACGACGATCAACCTCGCCATCGCGCTGGCCGACGCCGGTAAGCGCGTGGCACTGCTGGACACAGATCTGCGCAAACCAAAGGTGGCAGAGTACCTGAGCATCGAGGGTGGCGCAGGGCTGACCGATGTTCTCATCGGGCGAGCGAAGATCAACGACGTCATGCTCGCCTGGGGCGGTCGTAGCCTCTACGTACTGCCCGCAGGGAAGATTCCGCCCAATCCGAGCGAGCTCCTGGGCTCGCAGCAGATGGGGACACTGCTCCAGATGCTCGAGCGCGATTTCGACGTCGTTCTTTGCGATGCTCCTCCTTTGCTTCCCGTGACTGATGCGGCCATCCTCGCGCGCGCCACCAGTGGCGCATTGATGATCGTTTCCGCGGGCCGCACAACCCGCCACCAGCTCACCCTGGCGACGGAAGCGCTGAACACCGTGGGAGCCAAGCTGGCAGGCTTCGTGATGTCCATGGTGCCGACTCGCGGACCCGACTCGTACTACTCGGCCTACGGCTACGGGTACGGCTACGGCTACCGCTACGTCGAGACGGCTCCGGCGAAGAAGAAGACCGCACGTTCGACCGCAGGACAGCGGCGGCGCTCGGGGCGTGCCAGCGACTCGTCCGAGTCCCCGGCACTGGGAGAACTCGGGTTCTCCTCCCGCCGCACGACCCGCGGGTCCAGCAGAGACACTGATGCGTAAAGCGACGACGTGAGCAACGCGGTTCTTCCCCGTCCCGCTCAGATCGCGGGTCGCGTCTTCGCGTGGGTCCTTGTCGGCCTCATCCTGACCATACTTCTCGCTGCTGTTTGGGTTGGCGCCCGTGGGGCCTTGGCCTACCAGCATCTTCTTCGTGTCCAAGCGGAGGTAGGCGCGGGCGCTTCCGCCCTGGCATCCGATCCTGCAAGCGCCGTGCCCGCAATCGCGCGACTCGCGATGGAAGCTTCAGACGCGCGGCAGCTCACGTCCGACCCGATTTGGAATGCAGCTGAGTCGATCCCCTGGGTCGGGCCTCAGCTCGCCGCGTTCGGCACGGTTTCCGCCTCCGCCGACGAACTCCTCAGCGGAGCAATCCTTCCGCTCGCGACAGCAGCCAAGGACGTCTCATTTGACGCTCTCCGTCCCGTCGGCGGCCGTATTGACGCAAGTTCTCTCGCAAACCTCGCCGAGCCCGCGTCCGACGCCGAGACGCGGGCGAGGGAGGCCGCTCATAACGTCGAGGGCATAGACCGCACGCCATTGGTAGGGATCGCCGCCTCCGCTGTCGACAAGACCGGGGAGCTCCTCGACCAGTCGGCGACCGCCATTGACACCCTCGCCGGAGCTTCGCGCCTCCTCCCCGAAATGCTGGGACAAGACGGGGAACGCAACTATCTTCTCCTTGTCCAGAACAACGCCGAATGGCGGTCGTTGGGGGGAATCGCGGGAACGGCCATCCTTCTTCACACCGACCAAGGAGCCGTCTCCCTCCTCGACACACAATCAGCGGGCGCGATCGTCCGAGATCTGCGCGAGCCGGTCACCACGTTGCCGGACGAGGTCGTGGATATTTACGGCACTCGCCCGGGGCGCTACTTCCACAATCTGACCCAGATTCCCGATTTCTCAATCGACGGCCCGCTTGCGCGCGAGATGTATCGAACGAAGACCGGACTCAATGTAGACGGCGTCATCGCCATCGACCCTGTCCTGCTGTCGTATGTGCTCGAAGCGACGGGACCCGTCACTCTTCCTTCCGGTGAGCAGCTCAACGCGGGAAATGCTGCCCGCATCCTGATGAATGAGGTGTACTTCCGTTATTCCGACCCATCGGCGCAGGATGCGTTCTTCGCTGCCGCCTCGGGTTCCGTCTTCCAAGCATTGCTCGACGGCCGGGGATCCGCCCCCTCGCTCATATCGGCGCTCTATCGCGCGGGCGAGCAGCACCGCCTGCTCATGTGGAGCGCCGACCCCGCCGATCAGGCCATCATCGCCGATTCAACAGTCGCCGGCCCGCTCCCTGTCACCGACGATCGAACGGCCCGCTTCGGTGTCTACCTGAACGACGGAACCGGGTCGAAGATGAGCTACTACGTCAAGCCTGAGATGGCCATCGAATGGGGCTCGTGCCAGCCACCCGCGACGACCGGTCAACGCTCACTCACGCTCAGCCTCACGTTGACGAACGACGCACCGTCAGATGCCGCTACGTCGCTTCCGACATACATCACCGGAGAGGGTGCCTACGGCACAGCTCCCGGCACAGCGAAGGTCGTCGGCAATCTCTATCTGCCAGAGGGTTTCGAGTTGGTTTCCTCAGCGGTGTCCAACGGAGCCAATTTCGACGACGCAACTTTTCAAGGACGACGGGTTCTCACATTTGGCGTAGATCTGACGCCCCAGGCTTCGTCGCGCATCACCGTGGAGGTTCGCGCAATGACCAAAGCGACGGAAGCCGAGGCGTACATCACTCCGACCGCAGATTCTGCCTTGGACCCCATCGTCCGCACGTCCTGTGATCCGCCCCGTTCGGGAAGCGCGACGCTGGGCTGATCGGGGCCGACCGCAGCGATGGGGTCTCACGCCGTTGGGCCTTATCACGTTGCGAAACATTTACCTGAAAGAAATGACGGCGGTTTGCAATTAGGCGTTCCCTTACGGGATACTCAGGTAAGTCTCAACACGTCACTCTGCTCTTCGTACCTCACGATTCGCGCGCATCGCGCGGGAGGCGAGCGGATCCATCAACTCACCGGTCGCCCGGACTTGAAAGCAGGCTCTCATGAAGCGTCGTCTCACTACGGCGGTGGCCTCGGCCTCCGTTGCCGCCGCGCTGCTCCTCGCCGCGCCCGTCGCCGCTCAGGCGTACGTTCCCACCGGGCCCAACACCGTGACGATCACCGTCACGAACAACGGGCCGGTCCCCGTCCCCGGCTTCCAGCCCGGCACGCCCGTCACCTTCACCCTCGTCGGCCGCGGCGTCACCGGCGCCAACATCGCCACGGCGAACCTCCCCGTCACCTCGGCCTCGGTCAACAAGACGGCGGACTCGTCGGGTACGGCCACCGCTGTCGTCACCCTCCCCGCCAACCCGAGCGGCACCTACACGCTCGCGGCGTCCGGTGCCCGCGCCGACGGCAACGGGGGCGGCTCGAACAACGGTGGCGGCAACAACAACGGCGGCACCAACGCTCTCCCCGAGACCGGTGTCAACGGCGAGTCGCTGATGGGCATCTACATCGGTGGCGGCGCGCTCGTGCTCGCCGGCGCGACCGTCGCGGTCGCCACGCAGGTTCGTCGTAACCGCCAGGGCAGCAAGGCCTGACGACAACGTCCTCGAGAATCCCCGTCGACCTCGGTCGGCGG
>JAAIGE0101038108.1_pt1 | contig 13967 bp, 4 predicted proteins | sample 6487951 | NCBI WGS metagenome assembly JAAIGE01 (sample SAMN13974128, study PRJNA590717) | phyllosphere metagenome | biome: tomato field; feature: multiple bacterial spot infested tomato fields; material: tomato leaves; isolation source: leaves from tomato fields | host: Solanum lycopersicum ... | reverse complement strand
TGCACCTTGGGCAACAGCCGGTCATAGGGCAAGAATGGCACCACCCGCGCGTTGGCGGGAAGCATTGCTGCGCTGAGGCCCGGAGGCACCGGTCCACCCGTGGTCGCAATCACCTGGATGTCATCGAACCTGGCCAGCGCCTGCACGGTGGGACCGATCAGTTGCGCAGGGTTCTGATTGGCCAGCGTGCCTTGCGTGACCAGCACCACGGAGCGCCCATCGTCCAGTTCGGGCCACCAGTCGGGTGGGGTGAAATCGGCACTTGCCGGTGCCAGCAGCGGCCCCACAAATCGGACAGAGGCGGGAAGATCGCTGCGCGGGTACTCGAAAGAGGCCGAAGTCAGTTGAAGGTACCGATCGGGCAGCGTCACCATGGCGTCGATGAAAAAGCCTGGCAGCGCGGGCGATCCCAGGCGCGACAGTTCGCCATTGAAATGGCGCTGCACGTCGCCGAACATGGCCTGCTGGAGGTTGCGGTTCATGGCTTGATTGCGCTCGCGCCCCGCGGACGTGGAAGAAGGCGGCAACGCCGTGCCGAAAAAGGCGGTGTCCCGGCTGGACAGCGCCAGCGCCGAAATGCCGATGGCCACGATGTCAGGCCGCTCCTCTCTGGGTCCCAGCAGCAGCGGAAAGGTACCGCAAAACATGGTGTCGACCAAGATGGCATCGGCATCGAAATCCGCCAGGATGCGGCGCAAACCCGCCAGTTGCGGCGCCATCGCATCGGCAAAGAAGTGCTTCAGCCCAAAGCACAGCTGCGCATGGGCAGAAGGCTGTTGCAGGCGTTGCGGAAACCGCCGGTCCAGCTCATGGTGCTCGAAGTCGATGGAGCGGTCGAACGCTGTGAAGGACGCCCCCGCGGCCAGGGCTTGCGCCCGAAAGTGGCTGGCGGTGTGCACCCGCACCTCGTGGCCCTGATGCACCAGATGCTGGGCAATGGCCAGCATGGGCAGCACATGACCCGGCAAGGCCGTCGCTGCAATGAGATAACGTGCCATGGTTTCCTCCTTCGTTCAAGAAATGCTGGTTTCCAGGGCACGGTGTGCCTTGGCATCGATGCCCAGATCGACGAAATAGCGATGCAGCAGATCGCGATTCACCGGGCGGATGGCCACCCCGATGGCTTCGAGCTGCGCATGGGTTGCTGCACCGCAAACCTTCGGCGGCGTGGCCGATGCGTCGTAGCGATCCAGGATGGCCAGCACAGCGGCCAGATCGCGATCCTGGCCCTCGGCCAGTCGCGCATGGGCGCGCTGCAGCCAGGGCTCCAGCGCCACCGGTTCCAAACGCAGCCCGAGACGCTCGAACACCGGGGGAATGTCTCTCACCCGAAGCGGAGCCGGACTCATCAGGTGGTACACCTGCCCCCAGGAGGATGCCTGGGCGGCCAGACCCAGAATGGCCCGCGCCACGTCATCCACCGGGGTCATGTTCAGCGGCAGGTCCATGTCCGGGATGGACTGCAGGTCCGCATACAGGTGCGCCACGCGCCAGATCAGGTCAGCGGCATTGCAAATGGCGTGATCGTGGTCACCGGTCACGGCGCCGAGCCGGTAGATGGCCACCGGCATTCCGCGGGCCTGGGCCTCCCGGGCCAGCGCATCGGCCACCCACTTGCTCTGGCTGTATCCGTCCACCAGACCATTCCAGGAAGGCAGCGCCGAGCGCTCCGTGACCGTGCCACCGTCCTCATTGGGACCGATCACCGCCAGTGTCGAAACGTAATGCAGGGTCTTGGGACAACCTTGAGATGTCCATTCGAGCAACGTGACCACGCTATCCACATTGGGGCCCTTCAGGCTGGCATACGGATGCAGAAAGTCCACCTGCGCGGCGCAGTGGTAGATGGCGTCGCAGCCATCGCGAACCCGTTGTACGGCGGCATCATCGAGTCCCAACCGCGGCGCACCCAGATCGCCCGTGACCACCTGGATGCGTGCATCGTCCCAGATCGCTCCGAGCTGCCGCTCGGCCAATGTGCGCTGCAGGCGCCGACGTCCCTGCGCCTCGTCGGCAGCCCGCACATGGCAAACCACGCTTGCGGAGGTGTCGCGCAACAGCGCAGCGAGCAAATGGCTTCCGACGAATCCACTGGCCCCGGTGAGAAAGGCGCGTGTGGGCGTCGGGCTGGGGGGGACAGTCTGGCGCTGGATGTGCGCGGGCAAATGAATCTCGCGCGACAGGTCCAGGGATTCGGCTTGGCCTCCCACCTGGTCGATCCATTCGGCCAGTTGCGCGATCGATGGACGGTTGTAGACCTCTGCGTGGGGGAAATCGGGATGGATCTGCTCCCGGATCCGCATGCCCAACTGGATCGCCATCAGCGAATGGCCGCCGATTTCGAAGAAGTTGTCATGAATACCGACCTGAGGCAGATGCAGGATGTCAGCCCACAACGCGGCCAAAGCGATCTCAGTGCCGGTGCGCGGCGCGGCATAAGGCTGGTCGCCCGGGGCCTGAGGTACTGGCAGAGCCTTTCGGTCGAGCTTGCCGCTCGAGTTGAGCGGCAATGCCGGCAACTGAACGAAAGCCGATGGCACCATGTATTCGGGCAGCGACAGCGCCAGGTGGCTGCGCAGTTCTCCGGGCACCAGTTCGTCCTCACCGGCGGCCACTACGTAGGCCACCAGCCGCTTTTCGCTGACCACGTCCTCTCGGGCAATCACCGCCACTTGCGCCACCGATGGATGCCGCAACAAGGCCGACTCGATCTCTCCCGGCTCGATGCGAAGACCGCGGATCTTCACCTGCTGGTCGGCCCGGCCCAGGAAATCCAGGCAGCCGTCGTTGCGCCAGCGTGCCAGATCCCCGGTGCGGTACATGCGGCTGCCCGGCCCGCCATGCGGGTTGGCCACGAAGCGCTCTGCACTCAGCACCGGGCGCCCCAGATAGCCGCGAGCCAGCCCGGCGCCCGCGACGTACAGTTCGCCCGCCACGCCCGCCGGCACCGGCTGGAGGTTTCCATCCAGCACATACATATGCGTGTTGCAGATCGGTTGTCCGATCGATGGCACGGCATCGGCCTGCATGGGCTCGCTCAGGCTCGCACAGATCGTGATCTCCGTCGGGCCATAGGCGTTGATCATGCGGCGCCCCGGCGCCCAGTGTGTTGCGAGCGCGGGCGGACACACATCGCCACCGACCACCAATGTTCGCAGCGCAGGGAATTCGCCGGGCGGCACCGAGGCCAGCGCGGCAGGCGGAATCAGCGCATGGCTGATCGACTGGCGGACCAGCCCCTGCGCCAGATCCTGCCCCAGCCATGGCGCAGCCCCGGGCACCACCAGCGCGGCACCGACGTGAAAGGCCATCAGCAGGTCCATCACCGACGCATCGAAACCACTGGAGGAAAACTGCAGCACGCGGGAGTCCGGCCCGATTTCCATCCGTTCAGCCATGGAAGCGGCCAGGCTGTGAAGGCCCGCGTGCGGCACGACGACCCCTTTCGGCGTCCCGGTGGAACCCGATGTGTAGATGAGGTAGGCCGCCTCCTGAGCGTGGGAGCCATCGGGGTGCCTCCCTGCGCCCGGACGGCTGTCCAACTGGATCGCCAGGGCCGCTACCGTGAGGTCGCTGTCAAGCGATATGCAGCGCGCCACATCGCTCAGCTTTGGCAACAGCGCTTCGTGCGTGAGGACGGCAGAAGGCGCCGCCTCCTGAAACACCAGCGCACTGCGACCCGCGAGATGGTTCGGATCGAGAGGCAAATACGCCGCCCCGGCCTTGACGATGGCCAGATGCGCCACGATCAGATCGAGCGAGCGTGGCAGCACCGTTGCGACGATGGACCCGGCAACAACACCGCGTGCTCGCAGCAGGTGTGCCAAACGGTTGGCCCGCGTGTCGAGCTCGCCATAGGTGACCGTGGTGTCATCCAGAACCACTGCCGGTGCCTGCGGACGCCGGCTGGCATGGTCCTCCACCATCGAGGCAATGGTCTTGGTAGGCAAGGGCCGTTCGAAACCGCTCCACTCCTGCAGCAAGCGACTGCGTTCCTGGGAATGGAGGATGTCGATGCGGCCCAGCGCTTCATCCGGGGTGTCGCACGCTTGTTCCAGCCAGCGCACCAGCCGGGCCGCCAGGGATTCCACGGTGGCCCTGTCAAACAGGTCAGTGCTGTACTGAATGCCGCCGGAGATCCCGCCAGGCAAGCCATCGTGATGGCGTTGCTCGGTCAGGATAAAAGACAAGTCGAATTTGGCGGTATCGACCGCCACGGGCTGCGGCGTGATCGATAGCCCGGGAAGGTTGAATGACAGGCGGCTGCTGTTCTGAAAACCCAGCATGACTTGAAACAGCGGCAAATGGGACCGGGAACGCCCCGGCCGCAGCAACTCCACCAGGCGGTCGTAAGGAAAATCCTGGTTCGCGTAGGCGGCCAGGTTGGTGGCGCGCACGCGCGCGATCAGTTCGCGCAGCCCTGGCTGACCCGACGTATCGGTACGCAAAACGAGCGTGTTCACGAAGCAGCCGATCAGCCCATCCAGGGCATGATCACTGCGCCCTGCCACCGGGCTGCCGATCACGATGTCGTCGCCCGCACCCAGGCGGCTCAGCAACGCGGCCAGCGCAGCCTGCAGCACCATGAACACGCTCGCCTGCCCGTCTCGGGCCAGCTGCAGCATGCGCTCATGGACCACCGCCGGTATGTGCAGCGGGACCACCTCGCCACGGTGGCTGGGGACCAGGGGGCGGGGTCGATCCACGGGCAATGCCATTTGCTCAGGCAGATCGCGCAGGGCGTCATGCCAGAACCCGCGCTGCCGGCCAGACAGGCTGTCGGGATCGTCTTCGCTCCCCAGCAGCGCCTGCTGCCACAGTGCGTAGTCGGCGTATTGGAGCGGCAGCGGCTCCCAATCCGGGGGCTGGCCGCTGCACCGCGCAGCGTATGCCACGCTCAGGTCCCGGGCCAATGGCAGCAACGAAGCCCCATCGCCCGCAATGTGGTGAGTGAGCAGCAGCAACACGTGCTCGTCCTCCGCCAGCCGGAGCAGCGACACCCTCAAGGGCATCGAATGGCACAGGTCGAAGGCATGGCTGGCCGCGGCATGCAGCTGCGCAGCGAGGTCGTCTTCGCTGGCGTCGGTTTCGATCACCGGCGGATGCGCAACGGCTCCATCGAGGATCTGCTGGTACGGCAGTCCCGCCTTATGCGGGTAGATCGTGCGCAAACTTTCGTGGCGCTGCACCAGATCGCCCAGTGCAGCGTGCAGCGCCCCACGGTCGAGCAGGCCGGACAAGCGCAGTGCCAAAGGCATGTTGTACGCCGGGTTGGCCCCATCCAGCTGATTCATGAGCCATAGGCGACGCTGCGCGGATGACAGCGGAATCCGGGCCGGGCGTGGCATGGGCGCCAATCGCGGCCTTGCCACCGCCTCCTGATCCAGCCGCTCTGCCAGACCCGCGATGGTGGACACCTGGAACAGGGTGTCCAGCGGCAGGTCGATCATGAACTGCTGCCGGATCCTCGAAATCAACTGCACGATCATCAGCGAATGCCCGCCCAACTCGAAAAAGTTGTCGTGGATGCCGACACGGGGCAGATGCAGTGTCTCGGCCCACAAATCCGCGAGCGCTTTTTCCGTCGGCGTGCGAGGTGCCGCGTAGGCAACGGCGCTCTGGGCCTCTGGCGCTGGCAGTGCCTTTCGGTCCAGCTTTCCGCTCGGGCCGAGCGGCAATGCCGGCAACTGAACGAAGGCCGACGGCACCATGTATTCGGGCAGCGACAACCCCAGATGGCTGCGCAGCTCACCGTGTGCCAGTTCACCGTCGCCGGCAGCCACCACATACGCCACCAGCCGCTTTTCCCCCACCACTTCCTCGCGGGCAATCACGGCAGCTTGCGCCACTGAAGGGTGCTGCAGCAATGCCGATTCGATCTCCCCCGGTTCGATGCGCAGGCCGCGGATCTTCACTTGGTGGTCAGCCCGCCCCAGAAAATCCAGGCTGCCATCGGCGCGCCAGCGCGCCAGATCCCCGGTGCGGTACATGCGGCTGCCGGGCTCGCCGTGCGGATTGGCCACGAAGCGCTCTGCGCTCAGGACCGGACGCCCCAGATAGCCCCGCGCCAGGCCCATGCCCGCGATGTAGAGTTCGCCCGTGACCCCCACGGGCACCGGCTGCAAGCCAGTATCCAGCACCGCCATTTGCGTGTTCCAGATCGGGCGGCCTATGGGCACCCCATCCGGGCCCGACGCGTTCTGCGGCGTGCGCGGGCAGGCCCAGGCGGTCACATCGACGGCGGCCTCCGTGGGACCATAGAGGTTGTGCAACTCGCATCCCAATTGCTGGTGAAACTTTTCCGCCAGCGCAGATGACAAGGCCTCTCCGCTGCAGATGACGCGCCGCAAGCTGACACAGGCGGACGCCGCGGGCTCGAGCAGGAAGACCTCCAGCATCGAGGGCACGAAATGCAAGGTCGTGATGCCTTCGCGAACGATGAGGTCGGCCAGATAGGATGCGTCCTTGTGCCCCCCTGGTTTGGCAAGCACCAGCGTGGCGCCATCGATCAGGGGCCAGAAGAACTCCCACACCGAAACATCGAAGCTGGAAGGGGTCTTCTGCAGCACACGATCGTCGCTTCGCAGGCCATACTGGTTCTGCATCCACCGCAGGCGGTTGACGATGGCGCGGTGCGAGACGGCGGCCCCCTTCGGATTCCCGGTCGATCCAGACGTGTAGATCACGTACGCAGGCTGCGCGGTATCGAGGACGGCGATCGGCTCGGGCCGGGCATTGGAATGGCTGCGCAGTTCGTCGATGGTTTCAGGACTGTCGATCAGCACGAACGACACCGGCGCGGGCAACTTCCGCGCCAGCGCCTGGGTCGTGATGAGGCACACCGGCCGGGCATCGCCCAGCATGTAGGCAATGCGGTCCGCCGGAAAGTCCGGATCGACCGGCAGGTAGGCGGCTCCGGTTTTCAGAATGGCCAGCAAGGCCACCATGAGGTCCAGCGAACGCGGCACGGCGATCGCGACCACACGTTCTGGTCCCGCGCCGCGTGCCTGCAGCAGGTGTGCCAACCGGTTTGCCCGTTGATCGAGTTCACTGCGGCTCAGCGTCTGGCCCTCGAACTGCAAGGCAGTGGCCTGCGGAGCGGCCAGCAGGCCGGTCTCGATGCAGGTCGAGAGGTGAATGTCGGGCACCGCGCGCTCGGTATCGTTCCAACCCACCAGCACCTGCAGGCGCTCTTGGGCGTCCAGCAGTTCGATGCGGCCGATGGCCTGATCCGGCTGCCGGATCAAGGCCTCCATGAGCATCAGCAGCCGCCGCTGGTGGTCCGCCAGGGTCTGTGCGGTGTACAGCGCGGGATTCGCATCGAAATCGATCTGCAGGTCTTGGCCATTGCCACGCTCGTACAGGAAGATGCCCAGGTCCTCCGCCGTACCGTTGGACAGGTTGCGCGGCTTGGCCGCATGCCCCGCAAAACGGAAGTCGTAGTCGAAAGGCTCCACGTTGACGACCGTGGTGAAGAGTTGCCGGTGGTTCAGCAGCAGATTCAGATCGCCGCGCAGCGTCTCGTATCGGTAGCACTGGTGGCGCAGGATCTGGCGCATCTGGCGCCCCACTTCGCGAACGAGTTCAGGAAAGGGGAGGTTGGCGCGCATCGACAGGCGCAGCGGCAAGGCATTTGCCACCATGGCGGGAACCTGCCGCATGCGCTCGTTGTTGCGCGCTGTGACCGGGATGCCGATCACCATGTCTTCAACCCCAGTCGAACGGTAGAGATAAGCGGCTGTCGCGGCGATGAGTATCTGGGGCAGTGTGCTTCCCCAGCCCTGGCCGATGGCCTGTAATGCTTGCACGCTGGCAGCTGGCAGATGCACGGTCTGGCGCAGCAGGCCGCCGATGTTCACCGACTGGCGCGACGCCAGGGTCAGGGGCTCCGGCACGTCAGCGAAGCGCTCCATCCAGTATTGGCGGTCTCTCGGAAAACGGCCGGATTCGCGGTAGGCGCGCTCCTCCTCGGCCAATTGCGCCATTGGCGCAAGCCGCGAGGTCACAGGCGCGGCGTTTCCCTGGGCCAGTGCCGTGTACAGGTCCGCAAGGCGCCGCGCCACCAGTCCACCACCAAAGCCATCCAGCAAGATATGGTGGCTGCGCTGATAGCAGACATGCCGCCCCGGCGCGAGCCGGATGAGCGCGCAACGCCACAGCTGTCCCGTCGCCAGCTCGGGCTGATGACTGAAATCGGCCTCCATCCAGGCCTGCGCTGCAGCCATCGGGTCGGCCTCGCCGCTGAAATCGAGGAAGGGCAGATCGCCAGTGAATGTCGGCGCGAGCACCTGACGCGGGCCTTGGCCTGCATCGATGAAGTTGAGCCGCGTGGCCTCGGCTTCGATGGTGACCTGGCGGACGGCCTCAGCGAACAGCGCAGGATCGATGTCTCCCTCGATGTCGATGGCTTCGGCCAGGTTGAAGTTGGTGTCTGTCGAGGCGAACTGAGCCCCCAGCCACATGGCCATCTGTCCTGCCATGAGTTGCGTGGCCCTACTGGATTGATCGACCGTATTCATGCAAATTCTCCCTGTCGTATGGACGAAAGTCAGCATCCGTACCTGCGCGGGTACGGACGTATGTCGCTCTTGAAGTCGGGGCTGGCAGGCTTGGAATGAGCCCAGTACCGCTTTGGCCGACCGTGAAAGGCCACGTGTGAAAGTGCGGATGTCGCGCGGCCGGGCGGCCGCGCCTGCGCACTCAGTCGACGGTCGAAATGGGGGAGCGGTCTACCGGAGCCCCGGACGCCGAACACGGGCACCCACCAGCAGGCCGAAGGCCTGCTCCGCCATGGAATGACCAAGCCCCGTGTTGGCTCTTTGTCAGGAGGGTCTTGCGACACTTTTCGACACACGCATGCAGGTCCGATGCGTGGAACAAGCCTGATGCGCCAGCACCTTGTGCGCGCGTGACACCATGTGTCTTCCAATGGGCCACCGCATGCTGTGCACGCTCTTTTCTTTGATTCATTGGCATGAATCCCTCCCCTACTCATCAGTTACGGCTGTTTATTTTGAGCCGACCCATTTATTTTCAGAAAAGTCTAGTGGGGAACCCTGGTACAAATATAAGGGTTTACCCTTGATATTCAAGCAATGAATCAATCATCCCGCAAAAAATCCACAAAATATGATTACCAATAGAAAAAACTGATGGTTCATCACCATTCGTTAAGCCATTCCATACCTTGAGGGCGGCAGCACTCCTCTGGAGGAAGAGAGGATGATGTTGGACAACGCGCTCGATGCTTCAATTATCAAAGTATTTCTTAGGTGAACTATCGATAAATTTTTGCCATTCTTTATTCCCATACAGGCAAAGCCTTGCTTATATAAAAGGAGAGCAAAACTTTTTATGAATATTTATTCGATGAAAATGATCAAAACACTGCTTGCTTGATATCACGAGCAATTTGATGAAAGTGAAGTTGCAGTCGAAAAATCTCCCTGATGGTGCGGGCATATCAAAGCGTGGAGTCTTTTCAGTCCGCGTCGGGCAATCAGAAAGAATTTTGTCGCCGCAGCACCTGACCGGCATGGGCATGGACGGTTTGGCCATGTGCGCAAGCTAATTGGCCATTGATGAACACGGCATCGATCCCTGCGCTGGGGTTGGTTGGCTGTTCGAACGTGGCAAGGTCCGCGATGCCCGTCGCGTCGAAAACCACGATGTCCGCGGCATGGCCCTGCGCGATCAGCCCCCGATCACGCAATCCGAATCGGCGCGCGCTCAGCCCGGTCATCTTGTGCACCGCCGTTTCGAGAGAAAAGAGGCGCTGGTCGCGCGAGTAATGTCCCAGCACCCGGGGAAATGTTCCCCACAGGCGAGGATGCGGCACGGCATCGTGCGCCAGACCGTCCGAGCCGACCATCGTCAACGGGTGTGCAAGGATGCGGCGCACGTCATCCTCATGCATGGCAAAGTACACCGCGCCTGCGGGAGACAACGGCTCCACCAGGGATTCGGGCGAGCAGCCCCGCTCGCGCGCCAGCGCAAACAGCGATCGTCCAGCCGCTGAGGGGTCGCCGACAGACCAGGTCACCAAAACCTCTCGGGACTGTCCTACGCGGCTGGCAAGCAGCATCGTGGATGAAGCGTTGTAGGGATAGCAGTCCATGCACACGGACTGTGACAGCGCGGCCGTGTCCACCATGGCCAGGGTTTCCACGGAGCGCCCGTGGTTGTGCCGGCCAATCAGCTTGTGATGCGACAGTACGGTGCCAACGCCGAGCGCTTGGCCAATGTGCAGGGCTTCGCGCAGTGCATCGTCAATGGCATCTGCCTCGTCGCGGATGTGCATCGTGATCAGTCCCTGCGCCGCCGAAAGCGGCGCGCCCACTGCAATCACCTCCTGCGCCGTGGCCGCCCGGGCGGGCGGGTAATAGAGCCCTGTGGACAGGCCAAAAGCGCCCGCTTCCAGCGCATCGGCCAGATCCCTGGCCATGCGCTCAGCTTCTTGCGGGATGGCTGGACGACCCAGGTCTTGCACATGGCGCACCCGCAAAGTGGAATGGCCCACCAGGCATACCGCGTTCAGCGCCGGCCCTTCGGCCTCCAGAGCGGCGAGATAGTCCGCGAAACGGTCGTAGCGCCAACCGTCCGTGCCCAGCAGGTCCAGCGGTGCTGGGGGAGAGCCATCGCTCAGGAGCGGCGCCAGGCTGATCCCGCAGTTTCCCGTGACCACTGTCGTTACGCCTTGCGTGAGCTTGGGGTGGGGGCCCACCGGCGACGTGAGCAACAGCCGATCGTCATGGGTATGGACGTCGATGAAGCCGGGGCAGACGATGCGCCCTGAAGCATCGTGGCGCTTATGAGCGCAGTGCTCCGATAAGTCGCCCAGAGAAAGAATGCGACCGCCTGCGATGCCTACGTCGGCGTGCCGGCGCGGCGCGCCGCTACCGTCAACGACGGTGCCCCCAGAGATGATGAGATCGAACATGGCCGCATCACCCCACCTGGGCACCGGAGCGCTTGACGAGGTCGGTCCACATCGGTGACTCTTTTCTGGCGCGAGCCATCAGGCGCTCGGCGGGCCCGGGCATCAGTTCGAAACCGATGGCGGCATATTTCTCCTGGATGGCCGGCAAGCGAAGGGCGTCGTTGAGGGCCTTGTTGAGTTGGGCGGCAATCGCACTGGGCGTGCCGGGCGGGGCGACGATGCCGCCCCAGCCCACGGTCTCGTAACCCTGCACACCGGCCTCTGCCACCGTGGGCACTTGCGGCAACTGCGGACTGCGCGCCGCACCTGTGACGGCCAGCACGCGCACCCGGCCCGACTGGATGTGCGGAAGAATCGAACTGAGGTTGTCGAAAATCAGGTCCACCACGCCGCCCATCAGGTCGGTGATTGCCTGCGGGCTGCCTTTGTAGGGAATGTGCGTCATCGACGTATGGGTCAATGTCTTGAACAGTTCTCCGCTCAGGTGTCCCGTGGTGCCGCTGCCGCCTGAGGCCACCGTCAACTCACCAGGCCTGGAGCGGGCGAGCGCGATGAGATCCTTCACGCTCTGCACCGGCAGGTCTCTCCTTACGACCAGCGCGTTCTGCACAAAGCCGATCAGCCCGATGGGAACCAGCGCATCGGGGTCGTACGGAAGCTTGGAATACAAGGCCTTGTTGATGGACAAGGTACCCACATTGGCGTAGCCAAGCGTGTAGCCGTCTGCAGGGGCACGGAACACGTCGGCCATGCCGATGTTGCCGCTGGCTCCGGGCTTGTTGTCCACCACGAAGGGCTGGCCCAATGCCCTGGGCAACTCGTTGGTCAGGATGCGGCAGACCGCATCCGGAGATCCGCCTGCGGCCGAAGGCACAACCAGCCGAATCGGACGGTCCGGATAGCCCGTTGCTGCCGAAGCCCAATCAGGCAACAGAGCCATGGCCGACGTGGCAGGGACAGTTTGCAGCCAGCGTCGGCGCGACATGGACGCGGAGTGGAGCGGGGCATTCATGGTTGCATTCCTTCAGTTCGTGGAGGGGTTCACCACGTGAATGCTAGAAACCGGCCTGGCTTTGCACAAACCATGTTTGCTGGGGCTACCATGCATTTACCTCATGCACTATTGAAGTGCCTTTCGCAACCACCCTGGTGCATCAGGCTCTCGGCATGTGCATTGCTCATGGATTTTCTTCATGTACCGTGCCCCTTCCACCATGTCCTTGCTGTGCCTGGAGGCCAGCGCACGCCTCGGATCGTTCACCGCAGCGGCTCACGAACTGCACCTCACGCAAGGAGCGGTGAGCCGGCAAATCCAGGCCTTGGAATCACGCCTTGAAGTCCGCCTGTTCATTCGGCGGAGGGAATCGCTGGTAGTCACCGATGCAGGGCGCTACTACCTCGATGAGGTCACCCCCTTGCTTCAGCGCCTGGAGCGGGCGACGATCAATGTGATGGCGTTCAAGGGACGCGGCGGCGGGCTGGCACTGTCGGTGGGCGCCTCGATAGGCGCCTATTGGCTGATTCCCCGGTTGCCTGCCTTCACCCGTGCACATGGGGAGATCGCGCTGAGCCTGAACACACGTGTCGGCCCCGCCGATTTCAAGACAGGCGCCATCGATGCCTCGCTGGAGTTCGGTGATGGACAGCGCACCGGACTGTGCAGCGACTTCGTGACGGCTCTGGATCTCGCGCCCTACGCCGCCCCCTCCTGGGTGGAGCGCCACGGCATGCAAATCAGCGCCGCCACGCCCAGTTCAGGGTTACTGCACCACCACACCCTGCCGGACGCCTGGGAACAGTGGTTTCTGGCAGAGCACATCGACGCCGATCCCGGACGCGCGGGTCCGCGTTTCGAGATCATGTCCATGGCCCTCAACGCAGCCGTGGCAGGTCTGGGCGTGGTCTTGCTGCCGGACTACATGGCAGACGACATGGTGCATGCCACCCGGCTGGTGCGCCTGTCTTCACGGACATGGCGCAGCCCCAAGGGCTACTACCTGGTTTATCCGCAAGAGTCGGCGCAGTCACCCGCCCTGCAGACCTTTCGGAACTGGCTGTTGGATGCCGCGCAGCGCAGGTGACGAGCGTCCTTTCCCATTCCGGGCCAATGACACGGGCAAGGTGCATCCGAAGAGAGACAGCGCTTCGCAGAAGACGACATCGCCTTGTCGAAGCTTCCTACAAAGTGTGGCAGGCAACCCATGGAAGCTCTGGGCTTCATTTATCGGAGTACTCCAATGCGAAAACTGATTCTCATGGCTGTCGCTGGTTATTTCTGGAAGAAGTACCAGGCCCGAAAGACGCCCGGTGCCAAGTCAACTTCATGGCGCAGTTGATTGGCCGTTAACGCACCGGCCCTTCCCACTTGCGTTTGGCCTGCGGTCTTCCACGCCAGGCACCTCCGATGGGAATCACCAAATCTCCATCGTGTCAGGTGCCGCTTTCCCACTGCCGCAGCGAATGGGTTAGCGGCTTCGTTGGTCTTTTTCCCAGTCACTTCCGTCGGCTACCCCGGTCTCTTTCCACCAACACAGCCTTCAGATATGCCGCAGTGCGAGACTCAGCGCAGCGTGCCACCTCCGACGGGGTGCCACTGGCCACGATGCGTCCGCCTTGCCCACCTGCGCCCGGGCCAATGTCGATCACCCAATCGCTGGAGGCAGCGAAATGCATGTCGTGTTCTACCACCACCACCGTGTTGCCTGATTGCACGAGTGCATCCAGTTGGCGAAGGAGGCGATCCACATCGGCCGGATGCAAACCGGTCGTTGGCTCGTCCAGCACATACAGCGTGTGGCCCCGTTGCGTGCGCTGCAGTTCGGTAGCGAGCTTGATGCGCTGCGCCTCGCCACCCGACAGTTCCGTGGCAGGCTGCCCGAGGCGCAGGTATCCGAGGCCAATGTCGCGCAGGACTTGCAGGGGCCGGAAAATGCTGGGTTCACCCGCGAAGGCATCGCAGGCGGCATCCACCGTGAGTTCAAGCACGCCGGCAATCGTCAGCCCGTTCCAGGTGATGGCCAGTGTCTGT
>JAAIGE0100214537.1_pt1 | contig 13981 bp, 9 predicted proteins | sample 6487951 | NCBI WGS metagenome assembly JAAIGE01 (sample SAMN13974128, study PRJNA590717) | phyllosphere metagenome | biome: tomato field; feature: multiple bacterial spot infested tomato fields; material: tomato leaves; isolation source: leaves from tomato fields | host: Solanum lycopersicum ... | reverse complement strand
TTTATCCACAACCAGGGAAGTCAGGTCCGCCAGTTCTTCGAGAAAGGCCGAGCTGCGAATCAGAATCCCGTGACGGGCTGCCACGGCAATCCCGGCAATCGCCGTCGCCGGAGCCGAAAGCACCAGCGCACACGGACAGGCCGCGACCAGCACGGCCAGCATCGCCTGTGCATCCTGAGTGATGAACCAGGTCAGCGCGGCAATCAGCAGGACCAGCACCATGTAACTGCCGGCATAGCGCTCCAGCAGACGAGTGATAGGCGGCTTGGAGCGCTCGGCGTTCTGCATCAGCGCGATGACCTTGCCCAGCGTGGACTGGTCGCCGGTGCGCGTCACCTCAATACGCAGCAGGCCATCGAGGTTGATCGCGCCGCCGTAGACTTCCATGCCCGCCTGAGCTTCCAGCGGTACTGACTCACCGGTGATGGAGGAAGTGTCGAGGCTGGCCTGACCGGAAAGTACACGACCATCGGCTGGCACCCGATCACCGGCCCGGACCTCGACCTGATCACCGGCCTGCAACGTCGAGTTATCCACTTCCTGCACGCTGCCATCGGCCTTGATCAGCCGGGCGTGGCTGCGGGTCAACTGGCCCAGTGCCTCAATGGCTTCCTGGGAACCGATGACGCTGCGCTCTTCCAGCACATGACCGAAGATCATGATGATCGGCAGCAAGGCCGCCGTCATGAGATCGCCTGTCGCCCATGCGCCCAGCATCGCCAGAGCGATCAACTGATCGGTAATCCCGTGCAGACTCGGGTGACGCAAACTGTGCCAGCCAGCGCCGATCACCGGAATCGCCACCAGCAGCGAGGCCGCGCCCAGCAGCAACTGGCTGACTCCGGTCTGCTCGGGCGCAATCAGTCGCCAGATCAGACCCAGCCCCAACAAGCCCAGGGCCAGCATGGCCAGGGTCAACTGACGTGCTGCGCTGCGTTGCTCCGCACGACTCAACAGGCTGGCGGCTTCGGGTCTGGCATGGGTGTGGACGGCTTCACCACTCATTGTTCGGCTCCCTGAATGATCAGGCGGGAATCGTCTTTGGGATTGACCGTGGTGACCGATCCGGCCTGACCGAGAATTTTCGGTACGCGCTCGCGGTAGAGGCGTTGCAACAGGCCGGGATCGTTACGGTTCTGAACCGACTGCGAGAGGCTGGCCACGGTCGCGGTATCGGTCTGGGCCTTGGCCAGTCGCTCCGACGCCTGGGCGTGCGCGACCTGCAGGGTCCGGTCGGCCTGCTGGTTGGCGGCCTGGGTGAGTTTTTCCGCCTCATTGCGAGCATTGGCCACGGCCTGATCCGCCTGCTGGCTGGCGGTCAGCACGGCATTGAACGCATTGACGGCGGCCTTGGGCAAGCTGGACTGCACATCCACCCGCGCCACTTCTATGCCCACGCCAGAACCTGTCGCGGCCAGTTCGGCCAAGCGCTGGTTGATGCCGCGTACCAGATCGCCACGCAACCGTTCACGTCGCTCCGCCGCGTTGCTGTCGACTCCGATCTGTTCGGGACGGGCAACCAGAATGGTGTCCAGGTCACGCCCTGCTGTCAGTGTCACGGCGCTGCGATTGACCAGCCGATCCAGAGCAGGCAGCACATGTTCACCCTGCAGGACGAAGGCATACGGGTCGGTCACCTTGTAGAACACCGTCACATCCAGTTGCACGACACCGGCATCGCCGGTCAGCAGAAAGCCCGAGCCTGCCAGGGCATCGCTCATGGGCACGGCAAAGGTGGCAACCTCATCGGCCTTCTGGGCCTGAGGCGAACGCAGCAGGGTTTCCACCCGGCGCTCGATCACCCGATCCGCCGAAGGCAGCAGCACCACCCGCTCCAGCGGCTGCGGCCAGGCGATCAGCAGACCGGCGTTCTGTATCCGCTCCAGCTCACCGAAGCGCATGACCACGGCGCGGTTCTGGGGATCGATCTGCCGCACGTTGGAGGTCGCCCAGCCCAAGGCCGCCAGCAGCGTCACCCCATACAGCCCCAGAAACGCCAGGCGGCTGGCCTGTAACCATGGGCTTGAAGGCTCACTCATGGTTGCGATCCACTCTTGCCGTCCAGCGTGGGCGGTCCGTCCACCAGGACCCGGAACGGCGCAGCATCGGTGCGCAGAATCAGTCTGGTGCCCGGCGTCACCACCGTGCCCAGGGTGTCGAGAGAGCGCAGCAGGTTGTAGAGCTGCGGCGAACCCGCATAGGCGCGGCCATAGATCTCTGCGGCTTCGACCCGGGACTGCGCCTCGATATCCGCGGCCTTGACCGTGGCATCCGCTTCGACAATCCGCGCATCACGCTCGGCAGCCGAACGAATCTGTGCGGCTTCGCGCTTGCCGGCAGCCGTGCGTTCGGTGGCGATGGTTTCACGCTCGGCGCGCATTCGGTCGACGGTGGCGTTGAGCGTCACCGACGGCAAGGTCAGGCGCTCGACACCTACTTGCAGGACTTTCACGCCATAGGTGGCGAGCAACTGCTGCTCGATCTGCTGGCGTAACTGGTTTTCGAACGCGGTGATGTTCACCTTGCTCGCATCGGTGTTGACCAGACTCGACAGGTCAAAGCTGCTGGCCGTGGTTTCCAGCGCCGAACCGACGAAAGTGCGGATCTGTCGAGCGGCCTCGTCAGGCTGGTTCTGTACGGCGCGCATGAAACGCTGCACGTTGTCCGCGTCGCCTTGTACCTGCCACGCCACATAAGCCTGAACGATGATCCGCAGACCATCGCGAGTCCCCACGTCCTGCAAGCCGCTGGAGGTGGTGCGCAGGCGCAGGTCCACGGGAATCGTCGCTTCGAACGGCGCAGGCCAGCGCCAGCTCAGGCCCGGCTCCAGCAATACGCGGGACGGATTTCCGAAACGGGTAATCACAGTCGCCTCCCCGGAGCGAACCTGCACCAGGCTCGCCGCCGCCAGGGCAAAGACGATCAATAACCCCGCCAGCCCCATGCGCAGCCAGGTGCGTTTGCCCGGCACGGCGGCTTCATCGTGATGATGGTGATGATGCCCGCCATGGGCATGGTCGCTGTGGTCGTGATGATCATGGTGATGATGGAACAGACTCAAGGGACGACTCCTTACTGAGCGGCTTTACGCGGCGCCGTTGGGTCTGCCGGTGGGGTGAAGGTGCGAAGGTCGATGGTCGGCGCACTGTTGCCGCCCAGACGGTGATCGATAACCAGCAATCTGGCGTTGCTCAGACCGTGGCTGAGCTGGGTCAGGTATTGCTCCAGCAGGAAGGCTTGCCCGGCCTTGGCGTAAGCGTGGCGCTCGGCACTGAAGCGCAGGTCTGCGCCTTGTGCCGTGGCCAGCACTTCCCGGGCATTGGCGCTGGCCTGGTCATGGGCAACGCTGGCATTGAGTTGCGCCTGACTGGCTTGCGCACTGGCCGCGCCTCGTTCACGGGCGATCAAGGCCTGAGCACCGATCTGCGCAGCCTGCACGGCATGGTAGGCATTGGCGGCACCGGCAGGTGGATGAATGGCTTCCACCACTGTGGCAAGAATCTCCACACCGCTGTCCAGACGCTGCAGATCCGCCTGCACCGCCTTGCCAATCTCATCGGCCAGCCCTGTGCGCTGTTCTCCGAGCAATTCATCCAGCGTGCGGGAAGCAAAATCATGGACCAGCACACGGCTGGCGGTGCTGCGAATCAGGGTCGGTACATCGGCGCTGTTGTAGGTTGCGGCCAGCGCAGCGGCATCGCTCAGCCCGATACGGTAGACAAAGCGCACATCCATGTTCACCACCTGGAAGCTCTGCTTGTCCCCCGCACTGCTGGCGATGACCTGGGATTTTTCATTGATGTGGCTGGCGTCCCACAGGCGATTGGCGCTGGCCGGCGGCGGACCTTCGGCAGGGTCCAGAAGCTGCTCCACGGCACTGGCCTCCGAAACGCTGGTGGCCATCTCGTGAACCACGCCGTTTTCCACCGCCAGCACCTTGCCGAACGGCCAGGGCAACCCGACCTGCAGACCCGGCCCGAACACCTCGGCAGGCTTGCCGAAACGCTCATAGATCCCGCGCCCCTGCATCGGGATTTCATGCACCCCGGTCAATGCCCAGCCCAGAGCGGCAATCACCGCCAGTACCGGCAGAAAGGCACGTCGTATGTAACTCAGCGCCCAGATCTGGCGCAGGTCGATACCGAAGCGGTTATGCAGTTCGTGCTGCAACACCAGCAGCGGGCGCGGCGGCCAGCGCAGCAGGTCAGCCATGAAACTGCTGGCCATCAAACGAGGCTCAAGACGCTCATTGCGTGGCGTGAAGAACGACAGTACAGCGCGCAGCAGGAATTCGATGGCCACCAGCATCGGCAGGATGCCGATCAGCACGGCCAGCCGAGGCGGCCAGATACGATCGGCACTGGCGAAGAACAGACACAGCGACCCCAGCAGCAAGACCCCGATCACCATGCGGGTCAGTTGCGCCAGTTGCCCGGCTTCAGGCCATTGGGCGGTCTGTTCGTGACTGAACTGCCGCTCCAGTACCAGCAACCCGAAAGCCATCAGCAGCATGAGACTGCCCGCCATGTTGGCGACAGATGACAGCTCGGTGCCGGACAAACTCAAGTCCCAGACCAGACGGATGCAAATCAGCGCCAGCAGCGACCAGCCTGCCAGCCACAATGCCGAAGCGCCCAGATGGGCAAGCAAGGATTCGCCCGCATCGCTGAAGCGGGTCAGCAGGCGCTCATACCAGCCGCTTTCGTCGATCTGCGGCAATGTCTGGCTCTGTTCCGACGGCGCGAGCGTACCCATGGCCCCGGCGCGCCAGCGTGCCACGGACAGAGCCGATTGCAGACCCGCCGCCAGCAGCAAAAAGGCCGCCGCGCCGTTGACCAGCACCGCCATCCACAAGGAACTGGGGGAAAACAGATCGATGAACAGCGCCAGCACCAGCGCCGTGATGCCTGTGGCGACAGCCAGGTACCTGAGTCGACTCAGGCGTCGGGCCTGTTGTGCCGCCAGTTGAAAGCGCGGCAGCCCTTCGAGGTCAGCGTGCCCTACATCCAGATCAACCCGCATCGCTACCCCGGAACCTGACTAATGCCGTAAATGATAGCGTTACGATATAACGCTTATCGTGAAACTTTCGTCAGGTAGGTTTCGCGAATGAATTGGCTACTGCCGGAGGGCTGAGGGAGCGAATTCATTCGCGAAGAATGACCTACCTGATACTAGCAAAATGATTGCTGAATATTGCACGGCAACGAGCTTACCCACGCCTTGTAAATCCATCCCGCAGGCGCTCCAGCCGTCCCCGAATCCTCTGGAAGCCTTGTGCCAAGCGGTGGCGGGCCATGACGGGCCTGTCGACCCAGCTCTCGAATCCCTCGCCAGAAGCCTCTTTCGAGCCGTATTCATTGACGATGAGCGGCATTTTTTTGCACCTATTTTGGAACAGCATCTCGTCTTTGTTATCTGTTGTGGGTAGTTTGCGTTCGGCAAGGAGTCGTTGGCGCGCCATTTTCTTGTGCAGGACGCACAGAATTACTCAGAGGCTTCACTTTTATGAATCGCAGGAATCTCCTTAAAGCTTCCATGGCGTTGGCCGCCTACAGCAGCTTGCCGGCCTCGGGGCTTTTTGCTGCGCGAGCGCTCGCCGCCGCTGCGGACGGCGAGATAGAACATTTCGATTTCCCGACACTGCAGGCTCACGCCAAACAACTGGCTGGCAAGGCCTATGTCAGCACCAAGCAGGTGCTGCCGCCGGTACTGGCGGACATGACGCCGCTGCAATTCAACGCCATCCGCTACGACGCCGCGCACTCCTTGTGGAACGACGTCAAAGGCCAGCTGGACGTGCAGTTCTTCCACGTCGGCATGGGCTTCAAGACCCCGGTGCGCATGTACAGCCTCGACGCCAAGACCAAACAGGCGCGGGAAGTGCATTTCCGTCATGAGCTGTTCAACTACGAGAACAGCGGCATCGACAAGAATCTGGTCAAGGGCGACCTGGGCTTTGCCGGGTTCAAGCTGTTCAAGGCCCCGCAAATCGCCGTCAACGACATCGTGTCGTTCCTGGGCGCCAGCTATTTCCGCGCCGTGGACGGCAACAATCAGTACGGCCTCTCGGCACGCGGTCTGGCCATCGACACCTACGCCAAGCGTCAGGAAGAGTTTCCCGACTTCACCAAGTTCTGGTTCGAAACGCCGGACAAGAATGCCACCCGCTTCGTGGTCTACGCCCTGCTGGACTCGCCGAGCGCCACCGGTGCCTACCGCTTCGACATCGACTGCCAGTCCGGTCAGGTGGTGATGGAAGTCGACGCGCACATCAACGCCCGCGCCGACATCGAGCAACTGGGCATCACGCCGATGACCAGCATGTTCAGTTGCGGCACCCACGAGCGCCGCATGTGCGACTCGATTCACCCGCAACTGCACGACTCCGACCGGCTGTCCATGTGGCGCGGTAACGGCGAGTGGATCTGTCGCCCGCTGAACAATCCGGCCAAACTGCAGTTCAACGCCTTCTCGGACAAGGACCCGAAGGGTTTCGGTCTGGTCCAGTACGATCACAACTTTGCCAGCTATCAGGACACCGTGGTCTGGTACCACCGTCGCCCGAGCCTGTGGGTCGAACCGACCACGCCATGGGGTGAAGGCGAGATCAGCCTGCTGGAGATCCCGACCACGGGCGAAACGATGGATAACATCGTGGTGTTCTGGACTCCCAAGGCCAAGGTCAAGGCTGGCGAATCACTCAACTACGGCTACAAGCTGTTCTGGAGCCCGCTGCCACCGGTCAGCACTCCGCTGGCTCAGGTCAACGCAACCCGCTCGGGCATGGGCGGATTCACCGAAGGCTGGGCACCCGGCGAGCACTACCCGAAATACTGGGCACGTCGCTTTGCGGTGGACTTCCACGGTGGCGGCCTGGACCGTCTGCCGGAAGGCACAGGTATCGAGCCGGTGCTCAAGGTTTCCCATGGCAAGGTTCAGGACTTCAACATCCTGGTGCTGCCAGACATCAAGGGCTACCGCATCACCTTCGACTGGCTGCCTGACAGCGATTCGGTAGAGCCGGTGGAAATGCGCATGTTCATCCGCACCGGGGACCGCACCCTGAGCGAGACCTGGCTGTACCAGTACTTCCCGCCTGCTCCGGACAGACGCAAGTACCCGTAATGTTCTGAAACCGCCGTCGCGGTCCAGCGCGCTCCTGTGGGAGGGCCTTGGCCGCGACAGCAGGTTCAAGGTACTGAAAACGGGTTGCCTTCCAACTGGTCGTCGCGGCCAAGGCCCCTCCAATCCGGTTTTGATCGCCTCCAGAGTTGACAGCTCCGTGAACTGCGTCTGATATATCCCTTGTCACGCCGTTGCGAGCATTCGCTCCAGACCTGTTCTCCCCTCCTTCGGTTATTCCCTTATCGACCCGCCTGTCGCGGTCGAGGGCGGTAGCTTTGCCCATCCGAAATTCCTGACGCTCTTCAGAAGGCCGACATCATGGAGTTGAACCCTGCGGACAAGACGGCCGAGAAACCGTCGATCCTGTCATTCGATAAATCGACCGTTATTGTGTGGGTGGTCATCGGCCTGATGCTGGTCGAAACCTTTTCCGGCGTGCTGCGCTTCTACTTCGACAAGGCAGGCATCAGCCCGCTGCTCTACCTGCCCAAGATGGCCTGTGTCCTGTTGTTTGCCCTGGAGTTGCGCACTTTCAGGGCCGGACGGCTGTTCTGGACGTGCATGGTGCTGTGGCTGGTTTTCGCAACGCTGGGGATGCTGCACGGTGCCAGCCCGTTCAACCTGGCCTTCAGTCTGTTCGCCTTGAGCCCGCTGTTTTTCGGGCTGGTGTGCAGCGAATACCTGTTCCGGCGCAGAAAGCTGCTCGCCTGGGCCGTCGGCTTTTGCCTGCTGGCATCACTGGCGGGACTGGCGCTGGACAAGTACACCTTGGTGCCCTGGAAAGGCTACAGCTACAGCGTGGGCGAAACGCAGCTCAGCGCCAACATGTCATGGAGTTCGGACGATGAAGACCGGATTGCCGGTTTCGCCCGGATGTCGAGTCTGCTGTCGATCATCATTGCCATCTACAGCCTGTACCTGCTGATGTTCATCCGCTCGCGGCCGCTCGTCATGCTGCTGAGCGCAGTGGCGCTCTACGGGATTGTGCTGACCACCAGCAAGGCACCCGCAGTCGCCTTTATGCTGACCCTCGGCCTGCTGCTGATCCAGCGGATGCCCTGGCCCAGCCGACTGGCCTGCATCCTGGCGGTCATGGCCGGTCTGCTGCTGCCCACGCTTGGCCTTCTGCATGACTTCGATGCCAGAACGGTCAGCAGCGGCGGCAGCTCGCTGGCGTCGCTGTACGACCGGCTGAACAATACCTGGCCGAATATAGTCGAGGCCATGACCCTGGCTGGCTGGGGCATGACCGGAGCGGGGTTCGGCATGGTCGGCAGTACGCTGACGATGTTTCCGGTTCCGGGTGCCGATCTGTTCATGACCCTCGACAGCAGCGTCATCTACCTGTGGGTGATGCTGGGGATTAGCGGGCTGTTGCTGTATGCGCTACAGATTCCCCTGTTCTTCGCTCTGATCAACGAGCAAAGCCCACTGAGCCGCATGTTGCTGGCGATCAGTTTCTGTTGCTGCCTGATCAGCTGGACCACGGATATCTTCGAGGTGGCGGTGGCCAACCTGTTCATCGGCCTGGCCGCAGGCCATGTGCTGTTCGCCCGGCGTGAAGAGGAGGCGCAGGCAAGCGGCCCCGCGCACATGAAGATCACCACCCTGCCCGTCCCGCACTGAGGCCACGCCATGAGAACCCTTGCATGCCTGCTGCTTGGCTGCCTGGCCGGTCACGCATCGGCCCAGACCGAGCCGGTCTTTCTGACGGGAATCGGCACTCATCTGATGAATTTCGATCAACCTCTGAGGCAACCGCTGAATCTTGCCGGGCAGGCAGGCTTCAATGCGGTCAGGGACGATATCTTCTGGTCCACCGCCGAGCCCGGCCCCAACCAGTGGCGCATCATCCCGCAATGGCGCAACTACCTGAACATGGCCAGTGATCTGAACCTCAACAGAACCGCCATCCTGGGTTACAGCACCTCTTTTCATGGCAACGCCAAGCCCCGCACGCCCGAGGTGACAGCGGCGTTCTTGAAGTATGTCGATTACGTCAGTCGACAACTGGGCAACAAGGTGAGTTTCTACGAGGTCTGGAACGAGTGGGATCTGGAAGGACCGAAAGATCGCAAGCTCAGTCTGGATTATGCCGATCTGGTCACCAGCACCGTGCCGGTGATTCGCAAGAACACCCGCAACGTCAACGGCACTCCGGCGAAGATTCTGGCAGGTGCGATTACCCGCGATGGCATGAACGGCGGTTTCGCGGACGGCCTGATCGAAAGCGGCGTGCTGGATCTGGTGGACGGTCTTTCCCTGCATCCTTACGCCCATTGCTCCGCCACCAACGGCAATACACCGGAAGCCTGGGTGCGCTGGATGACCCGCTACGAGCAGGACATCCGTACCCGTGTGGGTCGTGCTGTGCCGCTCTACCTCACGGAAATGGGCTGGCCCAGCCATCAAGGCCCGTGCGGCAAGAGCGAAATCACGCAGGCCGTCTACATGGCACGGATCTTTTTCCTGGCGCGCACGATCCCCAATGTCAAAGGCCTGTGGTGGTACGACCTGTTCAATGACGGGCCGAACCGCTACGACCAGGAACATAACTTCGGGGTACTCAATGAAGACCTGTCACCCAAGCCCGCCTACAACATGATGCAGGCCATTGCCCCGATCATCAGCAGTTACAGCTACGATGCCCGGGCCAGCACCCTGAGCGACAGCACTTACCTGCTGTACTTCGACAAGGGTGATGAGCGGGTCCTGGTGGCCTGGGCCATCGGCCAGCCAACAGATAAACAGATCGTCAGCGAACGGCCCATGAGCGGACCGGTGAGGCTGACCGATACGATCAACCCCGAACAGGGCCGCATCGACAGCAAGCAGTCATGGCAGTGTCAGGCCAGCCGCTGCTCGACCACGATCAGGCTGACCAACTTCCCCAAGATCATCAGCCTGAGCAGCAGTCACTGATCCAGCGGCGCGCCCGAGGACTGGATGCGCTCGGCAAACTTGACCAGATCCGCCAGAGAGTCGGCCTGCATCTTGCGCATGACCGAGCCGCGCCGAACCTTGACCGTTATTTCGCTCACATTGAGCCGGTCCGCAATCTGCTTGTTCAACAGGCCGCTGACCACCAGCTCCATCACCTGCTGCTCCCCCGCATTCAGACTTGCATGACGCCGCTGCAACTCGGTTTCCACCGCACGGGTCTGGCGCCTTGCCCGGTCCCGCACCAGCCCCTGCTGGATGGCGTCCAGCAAATCCTGCTCACGAAAAGGCTTGGTCAGAAACTCCAGAGCCCCTGCCTTCATCGCCCGCACCGACATCGGAATATCGCCATGCCCGGTGATGAAAATCACGGGCAGCCCGATCCCCCACTTCGCCATCTCGCCCTGAAAATCCAGGCCGCTCATGCCCGGCATACGCACGTCCAGAATCAGGCAACCCGGCGCATCGGGGCGCGGGGTGTCGAGAAACTCCCGGGTCGAGCCGAACAGCATGGAACGCAGCCCGACCGAGGCCAGTAAATCCTCCAGAGACGAACGCACCGACTGATCGTCGTCGACCACGTAAATGATCGGTTCTTCGTCCTGCGGGGCCGGAACGATTGTTTTCATCAGCTCTCCATCTTTGCGGTAGGCAGGGTGAAGTGAAACGTCGCGCCGCCCTGTTCGCCGAGGGTCACCCAGATGCGGCCGCCATGGGCCTCGATAATGGAGCGGCTGATTGCCAGGCCAATCCCCATCCCCTGCTCCTTTGTCGTGTAGAAGGCATCGAAAATCCGTTCGAGATGTTCCGTCGGAACACCAATACCGTTGTCGGATACCGAAAACCGCACATCCGCGCCTTCACGCCAGTCCACCATCACCTGCAACCGACCCTGACCCGGCTCAAGGCCGCTCATGGCATCCATCGCATTGAGCATCATGTTCAGCAACACCTGCTGGATCTGCACCCGGTCGGCCAGCAGCGGCGGCAGACCGTCGGGAATGTCTACCGTCAGGGTAACGCCCTGCTGGTTCATTTCACTATGGGCGAGGGAAACGATTTCAGCGACGGCATCGGCCACGCTCACCCATTCCTTGTGGGTCGAGGCCGGTTTTGCCAGCGCCCGCACATGCACGATCACATCGCTGGCCCGATTGGCATCGCCGATCATGCGCTCGATAGCCTGCCGGGCCTTGGGCAGATTCGCCGGCTCGTTGGCCAGCCAGCGCAAACCGGCGTTGCCACTGGTGACAATCGCCGCCAGCGGCTGGTTGACCTCATGGGCGATGGACGCAGTCAGTTCGCCCAGCATGTTGACCCGCGCAATCTGCGCCAACTGGGTACGTGCCTCGTGAGCCGTGCGGATCGCCGCTGCCAGGCGCAACGCCAGATAGGTGGTCATGGCGATGGCCAGAAGGCTGATCCCGCAGTTGATCAACCCCGACTCACTGGAGCGGGAAGTGGTCAATTCGTAGCTGATGACTGTCAATCCCATACACCCCAACGCGACAGCGATCACGCCACCTGCTGGCATGAAACGCGCCGCCAAGAGCACCACGGCGATCTGGAAAACCCCTACCGCAATTTCCAGGTCCGTCAGCGTATCGGCAATCGCAATGGCCACCGCCAGCGCGAGCAATGCGGCCAGTCGAAGGGCCATTGCCGCCTTGCCAAAGGTTTTCGACTCACGCATTGCCCGTGTCTCGCTGGTGGGTGAAGGCTGAATATGCCAGTTTCGTGCAAAGCTTATGAAGGATTATCGAGGCTGAACTGATCCAGCGATTCATCATAGGCAAAAAGCTCGGCATAGCGGCCCCATTGGGTGACGCAACGTAGCGTTTGCATCGCATCGCTTTCGGACATGAAGTCTTCCAGTTGGTCGCGGAAGCGTCGCGCCGGTGCCGTGTGGGTGGCGCGATCATCCAGCACGCGACGGATATGTGCCACCAGCGGAACGAAACTCAGCAGATGGTGGGCGAACAGTTGCTTGCGCTCATCGATATCGGCCAGCGCATAACGACGCGCCGAAGGCAGCAGGCGGATATCGCCGCCCTTGAGTTCGGCAAAGCGCAGCAATTGCAGGACTTCGGCAATCGGGAATAACTCATCGGCGTTGTAGTGCAACGCACTGGCCAGCTCCGGCAGGTCAGCCGTGGCGCCATAAGGCGGCGCATGAATCGCCTCGATCAACCCGGTCAGCGCATTGATCGAAACCTGTGGCAGCACCATGCCCAGCCCGGTGCCCGGAAAGACGCCCTGACGCAGCTCACCAGCGCTACTGTCCTGAGTCATGAGCACGTAGATCTCCTCTACCAGCGCCCTGAAAGACGGGTCCTGACGATTGCGCGGCTGCGGCAGATCGACCTTGATCTCGCTGACCACCCGGCCGGGGTTGGAGGAGAACAGCAGGATGCGATCGCACATAAGCACCGCTTCGGCGATGTTGTGGGTCACCATCAGAATCGACTTGATGGGCATCCGCCCTTCCGACCACATGTCCAGCAGGTCGGTACGCAGGGTTTCGGCAGTCAGCACGTCGAGGGCGGAAAACGGCTCGTCCATCAGCAGCACATCGGGGTCGATCACCAGAGCACGGGCCATGCCCACACGCTGGCGCATGCCGCCCGACAGCTCCTTGGGATAAGCACTCTCGAAACCGTCCAGACCAATCAGGTCGATGGCCGCCAGTGCGCGCTTGCGGCGCAAATGCGCAGGCACTCGCTGAGCTTCCAGCCCGACTTCCACGTTCTCCAGTACCGTCAGCCACGGGAACAGCGCAAAGCTCTGGAAAACCATGCTCACAGTCGGTGCCCGCCCTTGCGGCCCGGCGGGAAAGCTCACCTCGCCAGCGGTAGGCACCACCAGACCGGCAATGGAGCGCAGCAGCGTGGACTTGCCCGAACCCGAACGCCCCAGCAGACCGATGATCTCGTTTTCATTGAGCTGGAGCGTCACGTTATCCAGCACCAGACGTTCCTTGCTGGCCTTGCCGTAGACATGCCGGACTTCGCGGACATCCACCAGGCAGCGTTTTTCGATAGTCATCATGCTTTCCACTCCTCAGACCAGGCTCAAACGGCGCTCGGCAAACCCGTACAGCGGACGCCAGAGCAGACGGTTGAAGGCAATTACGAACACCGACATCACGACGATACCCAAGGCGACCCGGGCGAAATCCCCGGCCTGAGTAGCGTTGGCGATATACGAACCCAACCCGGTGGCCTGCAGGGACTTGTCACCCCAGGACACCGCCTCGGCCACGATGCTGGCGTTCCACGAACCACCCGAAGCGGTGAGTGCGCCGGTGATGTAGTAAGGGAAGATCCCCGGCAAGGCCACGCGCCGCCACCACTGCCAGCCGCGCATGTTGAAGATCCCGGCCACTTCCCGCAGATCGGTCGGCAATGCACTGGCTCCGGCGATCACGTTGAACAGGATGTACCACTGAGTCCCCAGCACCATCAGCGGCGAGAGCCAGATATCCGGGTTCAGGTTCAGCCCGACAATGGCAATGACCGCAAACGGGAACAGCACGTTGGCGGGAAACGCCGCGAGAAACTGCGCGACCGGTTGCAACCGCTCGGCCCAGACAGGACGCAGGCCGATCCACACGCCGATCGGCACCCAGATCAGGCTGGCGATGACAATCAGCAAGACCACACGCAACATGGTCGCCAGCCCGAGGCCGAAAGCATTCAGCACATCGTCCATCCCCAGTGTCTGGCTGATGAAATGCATCAGCCAGACACTCGCGGCCACGCAACCGGCCAGCACCAGTACCAGCCAGAGGCTGTCAGCCAAGCGATTTACCCCGGGCTTGGGCGCAGTCTTGCGGGAGCGCCGCAAAGCCGCCCAGTCCACGGCCATCAATACACGCCAGGGCGCTGTAAACGCTGCACAGACAGCCGGAACC
>JAAIGE0100123388.1_pt1 | contig 13988 bp, 11 predicted proteins | sample 6487951 | NCBI WGS metagenome assembly JAAIGE01 (sample SAMN13974128, study PRJNA590717) | phyllosphere metagenome | biome: tomato field; feature: multiple bacterial spot infested tomato fields; material: tomato leaves; isolation source: leaves from tomato fields | host: Solanum lycopersicum ... | reverse complement strand
GTAGGTTTCCGGGTCCTTGATGATCGACAGCCACGGCGCCAGGCCGGTACCGGTGCCCAGCAGATACAGGTTGCGCCCGGGGTGCAGGTCGCTGATCAGCAGCGTGCCGGTGGGCTTCTTGCCGACCAGCACCTTGTCGCCGGGCTGGATGTGCTGCAGCCGCGAGGTCAGCGGGCCGTCCGGCACCTTGATGCTGAAGAACTCCAGATGTTCTTCCCAATTGGCGCTGGCGATCGAATACGCACGCAGCAACGGACGCGTTTCGGTTTCCAGCCCGATCATCACGAACTGCCCGTTTTCGAAACGGAAGCCGGCATCACGGGTCGTGGTGAAGCTGAAGTAGGCATCGGTCCAATGACGGACCTCAAGCACCGTTTCGGCGCCAAAAGCGGAAGACATACCGGTCGTGTCGTGGGAGGAGTACGCGCCAATTCTACCTCAAGCTGGCCAAATGAGATGAACTCTCATTTGGGTGCGGGGATTCGGGAGTCGGGATTGGGGATTCGCAATTCGCAAGAGCAGATCCTGGATCCTGAGCGCGCCGGGCTCGCGGATGAGCCGGCAGCTTTTACCAATCCCCAATCCCGAATCCCTGCCTCACCGATACCCCGCCGCCTGCAATTCGAACAATTCCGCATACCGGCCGCCCTGCGCCATCAGCTCTTCGTGGGTGCCGTTGGCCTCGATGCGGCCAGCAGCCAGCACCAGAATGCGGTCGGCCATGCGCACGCTGGAGAAGCGGTGCGAGATCAGCACGGCGGTGCGGTTGTCCGACAGCTCCTTGAAGCGCTGGAACACCTCGAATTCGCTGCGCGCATCCAGCGCGGCAGTGGGTTCGTCCAGGATCATCAGCTGCGCATCGCGCATGTAGGCGCGGGCGATGGCGATCTTCTGCCATTGCCCGCCGGACAGATCCACGCTGTTCTTGAAACGCCGCCCGATCAACTGGTTGTAACCGTCGGGCAGGCTGTCGATCAGCTCGCCGGCCATCGCGCGTTGCGCGGCGGCGCGGATGCGTGGCGTGTCGTCCATCGCGTCCACCTGGCCCACGCCGATGTTTTCGCCAACGCTCAGGTGATAGCGCACGAAGTCCTGGAAGATCACGCCGAGGTTGGCGCGCAGGTCGTCCAGGTCGTAGTCGCGCAGGTCGTGGCCATCGAGCAGGATGCGGCCTTCGTCGGGGTCGTAGAGCCGGGCCAGCAGCTTGACCAGGGTGGTCTTGCCGGCGCCGTTTTCGCCGACCAGCGCCAGCACTTCACCGGCGCGCAGTTCGAAATCCAGGTGCCGCACCGTCCACTGTTCCGCGTCCGGGTAGCGGAAGCCGACGTCTTCGAACACGAAGCCCTGGCGGATCGGGCGTGGCACCGGCAGTGCGTTCGGGCGCGAGCGGATTTCCGGCACGATGTTGAAAAACGAATACAGATCGTCCAGATACAGCGCCTGGCCTGCGACCTGCGAAAAGCCGATCAGCAAGCCTTCCAGCAATTGCCGCAGGCGCAGGAAACTGCCGGCCAGGAAGGTCAGGTCGCCGATGCTGAAGTCGCCGCGCACCGTGCGCCAGGCGATGTAGCCGTAGGCCATGTAGTAGCCCAATGTGCCGAGCGCGGCCAGCAGCGCTCCCCACATTGCGCGCTTGCGTGCCAGCGCACGGTTGGCCTGGAAGAATTTGTCGGCCAGCCGGCGGTAGCGCGCGATCAGGAAGCGGTGCAGGTTGAGGATCTTGACTTCCTTGGCCGTCTCCACGCTGGCGCCGACCTGGCGCAGGTAATCGAGCTGGCGCCGTTCCGGCGTCCACTGGAAGTTGAGCGAATAGCCGAGCGCATTGAAATGCGCCTCGCCGATGAAGGCCGGAATCAACGCGACCGCCAGCAGCACGATCAACCAGGGTGCATAGACCACCAGGCCCACCGCCAGGCTGATCACGGTAATGGCGTCCTGCACCTGGCCGAACAGCTGGCTCATCAGGTTCATGCGGTTCATGGTCTGGCGTCGCGCGCGATCCAGCTTGTCCTGCCGGTCCGGGTCTTCGAAATCCTCCAGATCCAGCTGCGCGGCATGTTCCATCAGACGCACGCTGGCAGCGTTGTTGAACAACTCCGACAGCAGCGCATCGGCATAGCCGACCAGCCGGCCGAGCAGGTCCGAGCCGATCGCCAACGCCAGTTCCAGCGCCAGCAGTTCCAGTAGCCGGTTCAGGCGGCCGCTGCCCAGGGCCTGCGCAAACGAGTCGAATGCCGACGGCTGGCCGACCAGGTGGATCGCCTCGTCGATGATCAATTTGCCGATGTACAGCGTCGCCACCGGCATCAGCGCGCGCAGCACGCGCAAGCCGATGCTGCTGGCACTCAGCCAGCGGCTGGTCTGCCAGATCTGCTGCAGGAACGGCGGTAGATTGCGCAGCGCATCCAGGCGCTCGCGCAGGGTAGGGCCGGTACGGGGAGCGGCAGGCGCAGTGGCGCCGGAACGGGAAGCTGACATCGCGCTAGTGTGCCGCGCCCGGCGTGGGCGCGGGGTGTTGGCTGGCGGCAGGAAAGGCCAGGGCCCGCGCGCAGGCGCGGGCTCGCCTTGGCGCACAGGGCTCACCGCCAGCCGGTGCGCCGGCAACGGTCCGTGGACTCGTCGCTTGCCATCACCGCAGCACGGCCGCAGCGCTGCGCCGACGACGACCGGCCAAAGACCGCATCAGTCAATCGTAGCGATAGACGCCGCCGCCGGACGCGCCTGCGGTTTGCTCTAAAATGCCCGGATTGCACCCCCGCCAGCCGTAGAGCCAGCCGTGACCTCGATCAAGCAGGAAGACCTCATCCAGTCCGTCGCCGATGCGCTGCAGTACATCAGCTACTACCATCCGGTCGACTACATCAAGAATCTGTCCGCCGCCTACGAGCGCGAAGAGTCGCCGGCGGCCAAGGACGCCATCGCGCAGATCCTGATCAACTCGCGCATGTGCGCCGAAGGCCATCGCCCGATCTGCCAGGACACCGGCATCGTCACCGTGTTCCTGGAGATCGGCATGCAGGTGCGCTGGGACGACGCCACGATGGGCGTGGAAGACATGGTCAACGAAGGCGTGCGCCGCGCCTACAACCATCCCGACAACAAGCTGCGCGCCAGCGTGCTGGCCGATCCGGCCGGCAAACGCACCAACACCCGCGACAACACGCCGGCAGTGGTCAACACCAAGATCGTGCCCGGCCACCATGTGGAAGTGATCGTCGCGGCCAAGGGCGGCGGTTCGGAGGCCAAGAGCAAGTTCGCCATGCTCAATCCGTCCGATTCCATCGTCGATTGGGTGCTCAAGACCGTGCCGACCATGGGCGCCGGCTGGTGCCCGCCGGGCATGCTCGGTATCGGTATCGGTGGCACCGCCGAAAAGGCGATGCTGCTGGCCAAGGAAGCGTTGATGGAACCGATCGACATCGTCGACCTGCAGGCGCGCGGCGCCTCCAACCGTGCCGAAGAGCTGCGGCTTGAGCTGTACGAAAAGGTCAACGCGCTGGGCATCGGCGCGCAGGGCCTGGGCGGCCTGACCACCGTGCTGGACATCAAGGTCAAGGATTATCCGACCCACGCCGCCAACTTGCCGGTGGCGTTGATCCCCAACTGCGCGGCCACCCGCCACGCGCATTTTACCCTGGATGGCAGCGGCCCGGTGATGCTGGATCCGCCGTCGCTGGAAGACTGGCCCAAGCTCACCTACAACCCGACCAATGCGCGCCGGGTCAACCTGGACACCATCACCCGTGAGGAAGTGGCCAGCTTCAAGCCGGGCGAGGTGGTCAGCGCCGAAGACCTCGGCGGCGGCGATGTGCACACCCGCCTGTCCGGCGTGGTGGATCACCTGGCGCAGAACGACCTGCATGCGCTGCAGCTGGCCCGCAATGCAGTGCGCAATTTGAATAAAAACAAGGCTCCAGCGACTGCGGATCAAGCGCCGGTAGCTCCTAAATATGGAGCAGAGGATCTGTACGGCGTGATCCCCTCCGACACGCGCAAGCCCTTCGACGTGCGCGAGATCATCGCGCGCATCGTCGACGGCAGCGAGTTCGACGAGTTCAAGGCGCGCTACGGCACCACGCTGGTCACGGGCTTCGCGCGCATCGAAGGCATGGCCGTGGGCATCATCGCCAACAACGGCATCCTGTTCAGCGAATCGGCCCTGAAGGGGGCGCACTTCATCGAGCTGTGCTGCCAGCGCAAGATCCCGCTGGTCTTCCTGCAGAACATCACCGGCTTCATGGTGGGCCGCAAGTACGAGAACGAAGGCATCGCGCGCAACGGCGCCAAGATGGTCACGGCAGTGGCCACCGCGAGTGTTCCGAAGTTCACCATCATCATCGGCGGCAGCTTCGGCGCGGGCAACTACGGCATGTGCGGCCGGGCCTATTCGCCCCGCTTCCTCTGGATGTGGCCCAACGCGCGGATCAGCGTCATGGGCGGCGAGCAGGCCGCCAGCGTGCTGGCCACCGTCAAGCGCGATGGCATCGAGGCCAAGGGCGGCCAGTGGAGCGCGGAGGAAGAGGATGCCTTCAAGGCCCCCATCCGCCGCCAGTACGAGGACCAGGGCCACCCGTACTACGCCACCGCGCGCCTGTGGGACGACGGTGTCATCGACCCCGCCGACACGCGCCGCGTGCTGGCGCTGGGGCTGTCGGCCACGCGCAATGCGCCCATCGGCGACACCAAGTTCGGCGTCTTCCGGATGTGACGATGAGCCACCCCCTGAGTCGCTTCGCGCCTTCCCCCTCTCTCGCCTCGCTGCGCGAAGCGGGAGGGGGACGCCCCCAGCGCGGCGCGGCGGCCCTTGCGCGGGGGCTGCTGGCCTGGGCCACGCCAGTGTCGAGGGCTGTGCGCTGTGCCATGAATCAACTGTGAGAGAAAAGCCATGAGTTCACCCCATCTCACCATCACCCAGAGCGGCGCGGTCGCGCGCATCACGCTCACGCAGCCCGAGATCCGCAACGCGTTCAGCGACGAGGTCATCGCCGAGATCACGGCCGCCTTCCTCGACGTGGGCGCGCGCGCCGATGTGCGCGCCGTGGTGCTGGCGGCCGAGGGCACCGCCTTCTGCGCCGGCGCCAACCTGAACTGGATGCGCCGCATGGCCGACTACACCCGGGACGAGAACGTGCAGGACGCCGGCAAGCTGGCCGCAATGCTGCGCGTGATCTACGAATGCCCCAAGCCGACGATCGCCCGCGTGCAGGGCGACGTGTACGCCGGAGGCATGGGCCTGGTGGCGGCCTGCGACATGGCCGTGGCGGTGGAGTCGGCGGGCTTCTGCCTTTCGGAGGTGAAGCTGGGGCTGATTCCGGCCACCATCGGGCCGTATGTCGCCCGTGCCATGGGCGCACGCGCCGCGCACCGCTACTTCCTCACGGGCGAGCGTTTCAGTGCGGCCGAGGCGCTGCGCATCGGCTTCGTGCACGAGGTGGTCGATTTCGAACTGCTGGACGAGACCGTCGACGCCTGGACGCGCACCCTGTCGGCCAACGGCCCTGCGGCCGTGGCGGCCTGCAAGCGCCTGGTGCAGCAGGTGGCCGGGCGCGACATCGACGCGCCGCTGATCGCCGCGACCGTGGAGGCGATCGCCGACATCCGCGCGAGCGACGAAGGCCGGGAGGGCGTGCAGTCCTTCCTGAACAAGCGCAAGCCTTCGTGGCTGCTGCCATGACCCTGCCGCCGCGCCGCTGCCGCGCTCTGCGCCACCATGGATAGCCCGCATGGAAGCCCTCTGGTCCGACGTCGTCCAATGGCTGCACGCGCTGGGGCTGCATCTGGACGCCGGCACGGCCGCGGCCGTGTCGGACGGCGCGGCGCATGCGACGGCATCGCTGGACCTGCCCGCGCTGATGGCGCTGGCCGCCGCGCTTGGCTGGGCCAGCGGCTTTCGTCTGTACGCCGTGGTGTTCCTCGTGGGGCTGATGGGCGCGGCCGGCTGGCTGCCGTTGCCACCGGGCCTGGCGCTGCTGCAGCACCCTCTGGTGCTGGGTGCGGCCGGATTGATGCTGGTGGTGGAGTTCTTCGCCGACAAGGTGCCCTGGCTGGACAGCGCCTGGGATGCCGCGCACGCCTTCATCCGTGTGCCGGCGGGCGCGTTGCTGGCGGCGGGCGTCTTCGGGGCCGATGCGGGGGCGATGGCCGTCGTTGCGGGGCTTCTGGGCGGATCGCTCTCGGCCACGGCGCTGGCCACCAAGATGACCACGCGGGCGGCGGCCAACACCTCGCCCGAGCCGTTCTCCAACTGGGGCTTGTCCTTCTTCGAAGACGGCCTGGTGGTCGCCGTGGTGTGGCTGGCCACGCAGCACCCGGTGCTGTTCGGCGTGGCCCTGGCGGTGATGCTGGTGCTGTCGGTGCTGGTGCTGGTCGTGCTTTTCAAGTTCCTGCGCGCCGTGCTGCGGCGCGTGTCTTCTCTCTTCTCTGGTTCAGCCAAGGTGGCGTGACATGTTCAAGAAAATACTGATTGCGAATCGTGGCGAGATCGCCTGCCGGGTGGCCGCCACCGCGCGCCGCATGGGCGTGCAGACCGTGGCCGTGTATTCCGATGCCGACGCCGGCGCCAAGCACATCGCGGCCTGCGACGAGGCCGTGCATATCGGCGGCAGCGCGCCCAAGGACAGCTACCTGCGGTGGGAGCGCATCCTGGAGGCGGCCCGTGCCACCGGCGCCCAGGCCATCCACCCCGGCTACGGTTTCCTGTCGGAGAACGAAGACTTCGCCCAGGCGTGTGCCGATGCCGGCGTGGTCTTCATCGGCCCGCCTCCGTCCGCCATCAAGGACATGGGGCTCAAGGCAGAGTCCAAGCAGCTCATGGAGAAGGCCGGCGTGCCCCTGGTGCCCGGCTACCACGGCGCCGACCAGAACCCGGCGCTGCTGCAGCGCGAGGCCGACCGCATCGGCTACCCGGTGCTCATCAAGGCCAGTGCGGGCGGCGGCGGCAAGGGCATGCGCTCGGTGGACAAGGCGGAGGACTTCGCCGCCGCCCTGGCGTCCTGCCAGCGCGAGGCCATCAACAGCTTCGGCGACGATGCCGTGCTGGTCGAGAAGTACGTGCAGCGCCCGCGCCACATCGAGATCCAGGTGTTCGGCGACACGCACGGCAACTGCGTCTACCTGTTCGAACGCGACTGCTCCGTGCAGCGCCGCCACCAGAAGGTGCTGGAGGAAGCCCCCGCGCCCGGCATGACGCCCGAGTTGCGCGCCCGCATGGGCGAGGCGGCCGTGGCGGCGGCCCGCGCGGTGAACTACGTGGGTGCGGGCACGGTGGAGTTCATCGTCGAGCAGCCGGGCGGCTACGAGCGGCCCGAAGACATGAGGTTCTTCTTCATGGAGATGAACACCCGCCTGCAGGTGGAGCACCCGGTGACGGAAGCCATCACCGGCCAGGACCTGGTGGAGTGGCAGCTGCGCGTGGCCAGCGGCGAGCCGCTGCCCTGCCTGCAGGACCAACTCCGCATCACCGGCCATGCCATCGAGGCGCGCATCTGCGCCGAGAACCCGGACAACAACTTCCTGCCCGCCACCGGTACGCTGCAGGTCTACCGCAAGCCGGCGTGCACCAGCTTCGAGCGCGGCACGCCACGCATCGACGACGGCGTGCGCGAGGGCGACGCCATCAGCCCGTTCTACGACTCGATGATCGCCAAGCTCATCGTGCACGGCGACACCCGCGAGCAGGCCCTGGCACGGCTGGACGAGGCCCTGGCGCAGACGCACATCGTGGGCCTGGCCACCAACGTGCAGTTCCTGCGGCGCGTGGCCCGCAGCGGCGCCTTTGCGCAGGCGCAGCTGGACACGGCGCTGATCCAGCGCGAGCAGGACGTGCTGTTTCACCAGGAGCCCGTGGGCCTGCCGCTGGCCGCGGCGGCTGCCGTGGCCCACACGCTGGCGCAGGAGCGCGCCACCGAGACGGCCGACCCCTTCAGCCGGCGCGACGGCTGGCTGTCGCTCGGCGTGCAGCGCCGGCCGTTCGAATTCGACTTTGCCGGCGCGCAGTCGAAGGCCTGGCTGAGCTACCAGCCGCAGGGCGCTTTGGCGCTGGCGGTGGGCGAGGGCGACGCGCAGGTGAGCGGGCCGCTGTCCTTCGCGCCGGCGGGCGGAGGCGGCGCCATCGACCTGCAGTTCGCCGGGCAGCGCACCCGCGCCACGGTGTATCCGCAGGGCGAGGCGCTGGAAATCTTCACGCCCCGCGGCGCCACGCGCATCGCGGCCATCGATCTGCTGGCCCATGCGGGCGACACGCAGGCCGAGGGCGGGCGCCTCACGGCCCCCATGCCCGGCAAGGTGGTCTCGTTCGCGGTCAAGGCGGGCGACACCGTCACCAAAGGCCAGCCGCTGGCCGTGATGGAGGCGATGAAGATGGAGCACACCATCGCCGCGCCGGCCGACGGTGTGGTGCAGGAGCTGCTCTACGCCCCCGGCGACCAGGTGACGGAGGGCGCCGAGTTGCTCAAGCTCTCGGCCGCCTGAGGGCGCGGGTTTCCCGGGCGCGGTAGGCTTCACGCATGAACATCACCCTCTGCTGTACCGATACCAAGACTGAACCCTGGCTGGAGGGGCTGCGCGCGGCGCTGCCCGGCGCCTCCGTCACCGTGTGGCAGCCCGGCGCGGCCCAGGCCGATGTGGCCGTCGTGTGGGCGCCGCCGCAGCAGTTTCTGGACGAGCAGCCGGCCCTGCAGGCGATGTTCAACATCGGCGCGGGCGTGGACGCGCTGCTGCGCCTGCGCATCCCGGACGGCTGCCGCGTGGTGCGCATCGACGACGGCGGCATGGCCGTGCAGATGGCCGAGTACGTCTGCCATGCCGTGGTGCGGCACTTCCGCGAACTCGACGCCTACGAGGCCGACATGCGCGACGGCCGCTGGGGCTTTCGCAAGCCGCGCACGCGTTCGGATTTCACCGTCGGCGTGATGGGCCTTGGCGTGCTGGGCGAGCGCGTGGCGCGGGCGCTGGCGCACTTCGAGTTTCCGGTGAACGGCTGGAGCCGCACGCCGAAGGCGCTGGAAGGCGTGCGCGGCTTCCACGGGCCGGACGCTTTCAACGACTTTCTGGCCGCCAGCCGGGTGCTGGTGAACCTGCTGCCGCTCACGCCCGAGACCGAAGGCATCATGAACCGCGGCACGCTCTCGCGCCTGCCCCAGGGCGGCTATGTGATCAACGTGGCGCGCGGCGCGCATCTGGTCGAGGAGGACCTGCTCGCGCTGGTGGACAGCGGCCACCTGGCCGGCGCCACGCTCGACGTCTTCCGCACCGAGCCGCTGCCGCCGGGCCACCCGTTCTGGAGCCATCCGAAGATCGTCGCCACGCCGCATACCTCGGCCCGCACGCTGCGCGAGGAGAGCATCGCCCAGATCGTGCGCAAGATCGGCCAGCTGGACCGCGGCGAGCCCGTGGCTGGCACGGTCGACCGGGCGCGCGGCTACTGATGAGACGCCGGCTCCAAAGGCGCAGCCGCAGGAGCCGGGCACCGACCCACCCCTGACATTCCCAAGAGAGACAACGCCATGGCCACCTACCCCCGCAAAGTCAAGATCATCGACGTCGGCCCGCGCGACGGGCTGCAGAACGAGAAATCGCCCGTGCCCGCCGAGATCAAGATCGGCCTGGTGCACCGGCTGCAGCAGGCGGGCCTGACGGAGATCGAGGTCACCAGCTACGTGAGTCCGAAATGGGTGCCGCAGATGGCCGACAATCACGCGGTGATGGTCGGCATCGAGCGCCAGCCGGGCGTGCGCTATTCGGTGCTGACGCCCAACCTGAAGGGCTTCGAAGCGGCGGTGGCCGACCGGCCCGACGAGATCGTGGTCTTCGGCTCGGCCAGCGAGGCCTTCAGCCAGAAGAACATCAACTGCAGCATCGCCGAGAGCATCGAGCGCTTCGCTCCGGTGGTGGAGGCTGCGCGCGCCGCGGGCATCCACGTGCGCGGCGCCATGAGCTGCACCGTGGGCTGCCCGTACGAGGGCGAGATCGCCCCCGACCGCGTGGCCTACCTGGCGGGCCTGATGAAGGGCATCGGCGTGCAGCACATCGGCGTGGCCGACACCATCGGCGTGGGCACGCCCGTTAAGGTGCAGCGCGCCATCGAGGCCACGCTGCAGCATTACGGCATCGACGACATCTCGGGCCATTTCCACGACACCTACGGGCAGGCGCTGGCCAACACGCTGGCGTCGCTGGAGATGGGGGTCTGGCAGTTCGACACCTCGGTGGCGGGTCTGGGCGGCTGCCCGTATGCCAAGGGAGCGACCGGCAACGTGGCGACCGAGGACGTGGTCTACATGCTGCAGGGCATGGGCATCGACACGGGCATCGACCTCGACAAGCTCATCGACGCCGGCGCCTACATCAGCGATTTCCTGGGGCGCAAGCCCAACTCGCGCGCCGCGACGGCCCTGCTGAACAAGCGCACGGGCTGAGAGGCGGGGCCGGGCCGTGCGCCTTGGCACCGCCGTGTTCCGTGTGGACGGACCCCCAGCGTCAGCCGCTGTCTGGTCGGCGGCAGGGCAGGCAGCCAGGCCCTAAGATGTGCGCCTTCGCTCTCCCCAGACCCATTCCAGAGGACCGACAACCCATGTGTGGTGCCGAACTCCAAGCCCTTCCCGAGGGCGTGCAGCGCGTGGCTGCCGCCCTGCAGGCCAAGGGCCATCCCCATGCCCCGCGCATGCTCGACAACTCCGCCCGCACGGCCCAGGAAGCGGCCGACGCGCTGGGCATCGCCGTGGGGCAGATCGCCAAGAGCATCATCTTCCGCCGCAAGAGCGATGACGCCGCCGTGCTGGTCATCGCTTCCGGCGACCGGCGCGTGGACGAGAAGAAGGTGGACGCGCTGGTGGGCAAGACCGGCCGGGCCGATGCCGAGTTCGTCAAGGCCAAGACCGGCTTCACCATCGGCGGGGTTTCGCCCGTCGCGCATGCCACGCCGCCCGTGACGCTGATCGACCGGGAGCTGTACCGCTTCGACGTGATCTGGGCCGCGGCCGGACATCCGCACGGCGTGTTCGAGCTGCGTCCCCAGGATCTGGAAGCCCTTACGCACGCCCCCGTGGCCGACGTGGTGCTGCCGCCGGCCGTGTAGCCCCTGATGAGTACTATCGATTTAATAGCTGCTCGCGCAGATCAGGTAAGCGCGGAAGGCCATTTTGACTCTCAAAGTCTGGCGCCCGTGCCGTCCCCCTGCATTTCCGTCTGCCGCATGTCGCCTGACCGCAGCCACTGCATCGGCTGCTTCCGCACGCTCGACGAGATCCGCATGTGGTCGCGTGCTGACAGCGGACTGCGCCGCGTGATCTGGGCCGCCGCGCTCGGGCGGGCGGGCGTGGCGCTGCCCGGCGGTCACTGAGACCGGTGGGGCACGCGCCCCCATGGCGTACGGTCCATGGGCCCCGGCGCGGCTCTGTTCCGTGACGGCGATGGCTGGCAGGGTGCCCGGCCGCGGCCGTTATGCCCGGCGCGCGGCGCGGTCGTCCGGCCGGCCCGGGAACGAGCGAGCACGCGCGCCATACTCGGACGGTCGTTTCGCTGGGGACCCCGCATGAAGCAGATCACGTTCTACCTGGATTTCGTTTCCCCCTATGCCTGGCTGGCGTTCGAGCAGCTGCCCCAGGCGCTGGAGGGACTGAGCTACCACGTGCGCTACCGCCCGGTGCTGCTGGGCGCGCTGCTGCAGCACCACGGCAACCCCGGCCCGGCCAGTATTCCCCCGAAGCGCGAGTGGACCTACCGCCACGCCAGCTGGCTGGGACATGCGCTGGGCTGCGGGCTCGACATGCCCGCCCAACACCCCTTCAATCCCTTGCCCCTGCTGCGCCTGGCGCTCGCCTGCAGCGACGACGGCAGCATCAACCGCTTCGTGGCGCACGCCGTGCTGCGGCACGTGTGGATCGGCGGGCAGGATGCGCTGGAAGCCTCGCGCCTTGAGGCGCTGCGCGCCCTCCTGGCGAACCAGCTGCGCCCCGACGCCGATGGTGCCGGTGCGGCCGCCAAGGCACTGCTGCGTGCCAACACCGACGAGGCGGCGGCCCGCGGCGTGTTCGGCGTGCCCGCCTGGGAATTGGACGGCCGCCTGTTCTGGGGCGTGGACGGCCTGCCCATGCTGCGCGCGTATCTGGCCGGCGACCCGTGGTTCGAGGGCCCCGCCTGGGACACCGCGCCCCGGGTGCCCGCCAGGCCAGCGAAGGCGTAGACCCGCCCGTGCGCGGGCTGCCCGCCGGGGTGGCTCAGCCTTGGTTTGATCTGCGCACAGCGCCAGCCGGACGGCCGCGCCACAGCGCCCTGGCCGCCGCACCGTGCGCCTGGAGCCACATCAAGCCATTCCTCAGGGTTTGTCCCGATCAGTGTTAACCCGGTGCGTGGGCGTCGGTGTTTACCCGGCGTCCCACACGGGCGTGGACGCGCCCGCGTGCCTAAGGGACTCTCTTATTCCGTATCAAGAAAACGCGGCTAGGGGTTGCTCCCGGGTTTGTCAGTTCGCCGTAAGAAGCACCGCCACAGGCCGTGCCGGCCCTGTCAGTTTTCGGTCAGACGGCGGCCGGATATTGCGCCGCAGGCACCACAGAGTGCTCCCGCATCCTGGCCTCCGAGGCAACTCGGCCAACCAACTCATGGAGACGAAAACCATGGCTACCAACGTCGCTCACCGGCCCATGTCGCCGGAAGAAAAGAAGGTGATCTTCGCGTCATCGCTCGGCACCGTGTTCGAGTGGTACGACTTCTATCTGTACGGCTCGCTCGCCGCCATCATCGCCAAGCAGTTCTTCAGCGGGCTGGACGCCGGCTCGGCGTTCATCTTCGCGCTGCTCGCCTTCGCCGCCGGCTTCATCGTGCGCCCCTTCGGCGCGCTGGTGTTCGGCCGCCTGGGGGACATGATCGGCCGCAAGTACACCTTCCTGGTCACCATCCTGATCATGGGCCTGTCCACGTTCATCGTGGGTATCCTGCCCACCTACGCCAGCATCGGCGTGGCCGCTCCGGTCATCCTGATCGTCCTGCGCATGCTGCAGGGCCTGGCGCTGGGCGGTGAGTATGGCGGTGCTGCCACCTACGTGGCCGAGCACGCGCCGCACGGCCGCCGCGGTGCCTACACCTCGTGGATCCAGACCACCGCCACGCTGGGCCTGTTCCTGTCGCTGCTGGTGATCCTGGGCACCCGGACCGTCATGGGCGAAGAGGCCTTCGGCGACTGGGGCTGGCGCATTCCGTTCCTGGTCTCCATCCTGCTGCTGGGGATTTCGGTGTGGATCCGCCTGTCGCTGTCGGAATCGCCCGCCTTCCAGAAGATGAAGGCCGAGGGCAAGACCTCCAAGGCGCCGCTGGCCGAATCGTTCGGCCAATGGAAGAACCTGAAGATCGTGATCCTGGCGCTGATCGGCCTGACCGCCGGCCAGGCCGTGGTCTGGTACACGGGCCAGTTCTACGCGCTGTTCTTCCTGACGCAGCAACTGAAGGTGGACGCCGTCACGGCCAACCTGCTGATCGCTGCCGCGCTGCTGATCGGCACGCCGTTCTTCATCGTGTTCGGCTCCCTGTCGGACAAGATCGGCCGCAAGCCGATCATCATGCTGGGCTGCATCCTGGCGGTGCTGACGTACTTCCCCGTCTTCAAGGCGCTGACCGAAGCCGCCAACCCGGACCTGGCTGCGGCCCAGGCCAAGAACAAGGTGGTGATCGTGGCGGACCCCGCCGAGTGCTCGTTCCAGTTCAACCCCACGGGTACGGCCAAGTTCACCAGCTCGTGCGACGTCGCCAAGCAAGTGCTGGCAGCCAACTCGGTGAGCTATGAGAACGAAGCCGCTCCCGCCGGCACCCCGGCCGTGATCAAGATCGGCCAGACCGTCATCCCCAGCTACACAAGCAAGGGCCTGCCTGCCGACGAGGCCAAGGCCAAGGACGCAGCGTTCAAGAAGTCGGTGGCCGACACGCTGAAGGCCGACGGCTACCCTGCCAAGGCCGATCCGGCCAAGATGAACAAGGTGATGATGGTCGTCATCCTG
>JAAIGE0101553591.1_pt1 | contig 13990 bp, 10 predicted proteins | sample 6487951 | NCBI WGS metagenome assembly JAAIGE01 (sample SAMN13974128, study PRJNA590717) | phyllosphere metagenome | biome: tomato field; feature: multiple bacterial spot infested tomato fields; material: tomato leaves; isolation source: leaves from tomato fields | host: Solanum lycopersicum ... | reverse complement strand
TGCTCCTCGTTTGGGGTAGGGTACCCCGACTTTCTTAACAAAACGGCGGAAGTGGCCCAGAACGCCAAGACCCTGGGAGCCAAATACGTACGTGTCGCCTGGATTCCGCACGAAGGACCGTTTACGCTGGCCATGGCGGAAGAAACCGTAGCCAATTTTAACCGAGTGGGCAAAATCCTGAAAGAAGAACACGGCCTGACCTTCTGTTACCACAACCACGGGTTTGAGTTTGAGCCGTACGAAAAGGGTACCTTGTTTGATTACATCGTTCAGAAAACGGATCCTAATTACGTAAGCTTCGAAATGGATATTCTCTGGACGTATTTTCCCGGACAGGATCCGGTACAATTGTTAGAGAAGTATCCCAAGCGTTTCAAGCTTATGCACCTGAAAGATTTACGCAAAGGGGTGCAGGGTAATTTATCCGGCGGTACACCCGTCGAAAACGATGTGGCTCTCGGGACGGGGCAATTACCCTTACCGGCCATTATGAAAGCAGCGAAAAAAACCAGCATTCAACATTATTATATAGAAGACGAAAGTCCGAACATTAAAACCCAGGTACCCCAGACAATCGCGTATCTGAAAACGCTGAAATAGAAAAAGAGCAACTGTTACGACAGTTGCTCTTTTCATTTAGGATTTTTTCTTGGCCTGCTGATTCAACATAAACTCAAAGTAGTTTTCGAGTTCTTCGGCCGGAATCTTCCGGGCAATAATTTTTTTGTCTTTGTCCAGTACGTAAATGGTTGGCGTTGCCTGGGCATCAAAGGTTTTCAGGTAATCCGTATAGTGGACGGTCTGAGCTGTCTTCGAATCTTTGTGGATGTCGATGACGTTCGTGAATTCCTGAATCTTGTATTCCTGTATGAATTTTCGCCATTCCTTCGGGTCACGTCGTAAATCCGTTGCGTAAATCTTCACGCCCCGGTTTTTATACTTCTGATAGAAAGCTTTGAGTTTCGGCATGGAATCCCGGCAGTGTCCGCAGTCATCCGAATAAATGAATACAATCGTGTAGTTCGCCTTGAGGTCGTGTAGATTCAGTGAGCGGCCTAGAGTATCCGTCTGGTACATGTTCGGAATGGTTTTTCCAACCAACAGAGGCTTCAGGATGGCAATGCGGTTTTTGAAGTTGGTCACCGTACTGGAATCCCAGAGGGCAGGTTCGCCCACGTAGTACTTTTCGCCCATGTGAACGAAAAAGCCATCTACCCCTAATACTTTTGATTGCTCGTACCGACTGGTCATCCAGTAAGCCAAATACCGACGCATTTCCGTTCCTTTGGCCCGGCTCATGATTTTATCGGCTTCCTTACTCAGCGAGTCAGGGGACTGATACACCAGATTTTCGAAGAAACTTTCCAGTTTTTGCTGAAGAAAAGGCGTTCGCAGGAGCCGTTCGTCACTCAGGTCAATTCCGTCGAAGTAATGATTTTTATAATAGCGGTACGCGAAGGTGGAATTCGGACGGCCGTTGGGCAGGAGTGGGGCTGGGGGTATTTCCGGTTCGGCAGCGGCTTTGAATAACTGGGCCGTAAACGAGCCCGCGTGCTCCCGAATGAATTTCTTGCGATACTCCGTCAATTCTTTTTGAATCGCCTTTACTTTAGCCGCTGCGGTTGGATCCGATTGAGCCGTTTGCCGCAATTGCTGTAAGGGTTCGATCCGGCTTTGCATTTGATGGTTGAAAGCGTAGAAAAGTTCATTTTCCATGGACCCTACCGCTTTCATATGCTTGGGCGGATTGCCTGCCGCAACACTTTCCTTATCCGTAATCAGCTCAAAGTCCTGATCGGCATCGACAATTAAATCAAACAGTTTCCACTGCGAGATGGAAATGACGTACAGCCCTTCCGGTAGTTTCTGGGAACCTGTGAAAATGACATTGCCCTGAGCATCGGCCTTTGCCGTATCCTGTACGAAAAACTGACCACTGCCGAGGCCCGTATAGTAGGCCAGATAGCAGGTGCTATCACGTAAACCCTGAATACGGGCCGTAATTTTATAGCCGCTCTGAGCCGACAGGGTATACGCTAAAAAACTAAGTAAAAAGGTAAAGCAATAACGAAGCATAGGAGAATACAGATTGTCATTCAAAGGTAAGGTTTCACGCCTAAAGTTGCCGACCTTTGGCCGCCATCTTACAAACGTTTAAGTACAGCTATCTATGTTTTTTTTACTTTCTAAAATTTTATTTTATCTGTTGATGCCCATCACCTTTCTGGTGTATGGATTAGTGATAGCTGCTTTTTCAAAGTCACCCCGCCGGAAACAATGGGCTATCTGGACAACGCTGGCCTGGCTGTTTGTAAGTAGTACTGATGTTACAACGAACGAATTGGCCCTAGCCTGGGAATATGCTCCTGTAACCTTGAAAGCGGATGAAAGCTATGATATCGCCGTTATATTGACCGGCGGAATAACGGGTAGTAAAGATGGAAAAGTATTTTTCGGCAACTCTGCTGACCGGATTCTGCAGCCTTTACTTTTATACAAAGAAGGAAAAGTAAAGAAAATTCTCATCTCGGGAGGATCAGGTATATTGTCCGCTCAGGCTGATTCTACTTCAGAAGGCAAAGCAGCGGCTCAGTTACTACATATTTCAGGAGTGCCCCAGTCGAATATTATGTTGGAAGGAACGTCCCGCAATACACGAGAGAATGCTACGCATACGGCTCGAATGCTTGGTAATAATAAACCGAAAATATTGCTGGTGACTTCAGCGTTTCATATGCGTCGGGCCGTCGGCTGTTTTCAGAAAGAAAATATACAGGTAACCCCTTATCCAACGGATTTCTTTGCCTCCGAGCGGCAAACCGCCTGGGATTATTTTCTGGTACCTAAAGAATACAACCTGTTGTGTACCTACCGCATGATGCACGAGATGGTAGGTTACGTCGTATACTGGGTAATGGGGTACCTTTCCTAGGGTAAAAATGATAGAGTAAAGAGTCGAAAACAAAGATTTTCCGCTCCATACTCTATCATCCTTACCCTAAGAAAGAATATGCACCATGCGTAACAGATCGTCGGAAATAGGCTTGTCCTTGGTAATACATTCAATAAAGGGTGTATACACCAGACGATTGTTTACGATACCCGTCATGACGTTTTTCTGACCACGGAGCAAACCTTCAATGGCACCCAGGCCCAGACGGCTGGCTAAAATGCGGTCGTACGCAGAAGGAACACCGCCCCGCTGAATGTGCCCAAGGGTTGTGACCCGAATGTCCACTTCAACGTCAATACTTTTCTTGATCTTCTCGGCAATTTCGGTAGCCCGGCCTTCTTTTTCTCCTTCTGCAACGACTACGATGGAAGAAGACTTCTTCTTCACAAAGCCCTGCTTCAAAGTTTTAATGACGGATGAAACGGGTTCAGAAAGATCTTCCGGTACCACCACAAACTCAGCTCCACCGCCAATACCCGACTGAATGGCGATATAACCCGAATCGCGGCCCATCACTTCGATGAAAAATACGCGGTCGTGCGAATCAGCCGTATCCCGGATTTTGTCAATCGCGTCGAGTGAAGTATTTACGGCCGTATCGTACCCAATGGTATAATCCGTTCCGTACAGATCGTTATCAATCGTACCTGGAGCACCTACCGTTGGAATTTTAAACTCATTGAAGAAAATCTCGGCTCCGGTGAAAGTACCATTTCCACCGATGGCTACCAGCCCTTCGATGCCTAAGGCTTTCAGGTTCTCGTAAGCCTGCTGGCGGCCTTCAGCCGTAGTAAAGCGACGCGAACGGGCGGACTTCAGAATAGTGCCTCCCCGTTGAATTATATTAGAGACATCGCGGGATGTCATCGGATAAATATCACCTTCGATCATGCCGCTGTACCCCCGCCGAATACCAAATACTTCAACTTTGTGGTACATGGCACCCCGTACGACCGCCCGAATGCAGGCGTTCATGCCTGGAGCATCTCCCCCGGAGGTAAACACTGCAATACGCTTCATATTTGTGGTCAAACCCTGTTAGATTATTTTGGTTACAAATGGGATTACGGAACTTTTGAGCAGGCCCTCGTAAACTCGATGCAAATTTACAGCTTCTTTGGATCGATTGGCTTTATGAACTTCAAAAATCAAAGAGTTCATGGTAATTTAATAAGATTCAATCTTATTTTCCATGTTTTTACGTACATAGGGGCACACTTTATCAGTTATTTTTCGAAAATTTGGCGTATCCTTCCATCTTAAATAAATCCAATAAACATTTATCATTATCGTACTAAAGGAGAAGGGTGAAGACCCTTGGGGAAACCCGTATGAAGAGAGTAATCACATTTGTTTCCATACTTTTAGGCGGAACTGCGTCTGACGTTTCAGCTCAGTTTTTATTAGGGCAGACGGGCAGCAACTACGCAGGCATTCACGGGGTATACGCCAACCCGGCCTCGGCCGTGGATACCCGTTACAAAGTACATATTCACTTAGCCGGTTACGAAAACTATCTCTATAACAACTACCTGGTCTGGGAAGCTCCGTATTCGCCGATTGCCATGCTGACGAATACGGTTTCTTCCAAATACCGGGGGCCCAGCAAAGGAATCATCTTCCGCGATCAGGAGTACCTAAGAGAAAAGCTCAACGGTCGCGATAAGCACCTGCGGGCTGGGGGTGAAGTGCGAGGACCGGGTGTACTAATTACGTTAAACGAGAAAAACGCTCTTTCGTTTAATACGCGTATTCGGGCCGGAGCGGCTCTAACGCATACATCCCAATCGGTTGCTCAGTTAATCAAAAACGGAACAACGATAGGAAGATCCATTGAACCTGAGGACTTTGGTACGCATCTGTACGCGAATACCAACGGTATGGTCGAACTTTCGGGAAGCTACGCCCGCGTGATGTACGACGAAGACGAAGATTTTGTGAAAGTGGGTGTCACCGTGAAACGCGTCATTGGTCTCCATCAAGGGCATATTCTGGGTCGGAATATTGACTATGAATATGTTCAGGACCCAACGTATGCTACTGAGGCCGCCGTTCGTCTTAAGTCCGTAGATGCTCAGTATGGAATCACGAATGAAGGGGCTTTCCAAAGTGTCAGCTTTTCGCCCGTCTGGTTGTTGGGGAATGCTCCGGCAGGTAGCGGTTGGGGAGCAGATCTCGGGGTAGTTTATGAGTACCGTCCAGATGTTCGGAAGTACTCGTACCGGGATCGCTATGGGGTGCACCGCGACGCGAGCAAGAATAAGTACCTCTACCGGATCAGCGTGTCCCTACTGGATCTGGGACGAATCCTGTATAAAAATCCAAACTACGTCGAAGCGTATAAACTACAACGGCGGGATGCCATTCTGGCGGAAGATAACTTCACGGGGATGCAGGGAATCGATGGCTTTATGTTGGGTTTAAACCAAACCCTCAATCCTTCCGAGAACGAACGGATCGCCGCTTACCGTACCGCTCTGCCCACGCGTTTGCAGGCAAGCATTGATTACAACGTCAAGGAAAAAATATACGTCAATGCGATGCTCATGCAGGGCTTTGTTTCCAACAAACGGGCTGCTTTCACCATGCCTTCGGTTCTGGCTGTAACGCCCCGGTACGAAGGAAAATGGGTAGAAGTGGCTATGCCGGTCGCCTTGACCGATAATTACAGCCGACTGGCTCTGGGCCTGGGGGCCCGCCTGGGTATCGTTTACTTTGGTTCAGACAATCTGCTTTCCACCCTCAATATCGGTAATCCTAAAGGGGTGGAATTTTATTTCGGTGCCCAGATTCCCATTTACCAGAAAGCTCCGGAATCGAATCTGAAATGTTATCCGCAACGGGAAAAGCGAGGCTTGTTTGGATTCTTAAAGAAGAAATAAGTGCTGAAACGAAAAACCCCGGACTAAGCAGTCCGGGGTTTTTCGTTTAACTCTTGATCATTCCGATACCAATCAGCAGCAAGCCTGCTCCCAGCAACAGAAAAAAACCAGGAGCCAGCCAGGTAGCCAGCGGAGCATCAACGCGTGACTGGCCGGGTTTGTCGAGGGCGTAGCGGATGGGCAGCGAACGTCCCTGCAAGTTGGTACGGGTGATGCGTAAAGCATAACTCTGACCCGCTACTTCATAAACGATCCGGCCGTCTTCCACCTGACCAAATGTACGGCCCGTGGTTTTCATCCAGCTGCGACGTTTCTGTAAGACGGTCCAGCCAATGAGAAAGGCAATGGCTCCAATAACCGTAACGATAACTCCAAAAACTACCATTCAATCAATGGATTAAAGAATATATTGACTTAGGTCGCGATTCTGTACCAGTCCTGACAGACGCTGTTCGACGAGTTCTTTCGTGACTACCACCTGAGCATTCGGTCCGATCTGATCGGGAATGTCGAAGAGTACATCGTTCAGCAATTGACTGACTACTGTTTGCAAACGACGGGCTCCAATATTTTCAACTTCCGTATTCAACTGAAAAGCCACTTCGGCCAACGCATCGAGGGCTTCTTCGTTAAAAGACAAACCTACCGACTCGGCCTGTAACATGGCTTCGTACTGGCGGGTCAGGGCGTTACGGGGTTCTTTCAGAATCCGCACAAAATCGCTCTTGGTCAGGGGCTGTAACTCTACCCGAATCGGGAAACGGCCCTGTAACTCCGGAATCAGATCGCTGGGTTTAGAGACGTGGAAAGCCCCCGCGGCAATGAACAAAATGTGATCGGTATGAATGACGCCGTACTTGGTATTCACTGTCGAACCCTCCACAATGGGCAGTAAGTCCCGCTGAACGCCTTCCCGGGATACGTCCGGACCCGAACCACCACTTTTAGCGGCGACTTTATCAATTTCATCGATGAAGATAATGCCCAGATTTTCGGCTTTACGAATGGCTTCTTCCTTCACCTCGTCCATATCAATGAGCTTGGCTGCCTCTTCGTCGAGCAAAATTCGCTTCGCTTCGCCAATGGTTACCTTCCGCTTTTTGCGTTGTTTGGGCATCATCCCCGAAAGCATTTCCTGAATGTTCATCATGGAGCTCTCGTCGATGGGGCCACCCATGACGCCAATGTTGGGCGAGGCACTTTGCTGAACGTCGATTTCAATTTTGCGGCTGTCCAGCTCACCCGTACGGATTTTTTCGCGGAAACGCTCCCGCGTCCGTTCGTTGAGTTCCGCATCGGAGGCATTTTCGGGCGAAACGCTAACGGAGGAAGAATGAAAACCGGCGGGTTGTTTGACCGGTGGAATCAGGGCATCAAGGATCACCTCTTCCACAGATTGAGCTGCCCGTTCTTTCACCGATTCTTTTTTGGCCGCCCGTACCATGTGAATGGCCTGTTCCACCAGGTCGCGTACCATGCTTTCCACATCGCGGCCTACGTAGCCTACTTCCGTAAATTTGGAAGCTTCGACTTTGGTAAAGGGAGCATCGGCAAGCTGGGCAAGCCGGCGGGCAATTTCGGTTTTTCCGCAGCCCGTAGGCCCAATCATTAAAATATTGTTGGGCATGATTTCCCGCTGCATTTCTGCGGCAGCGTTCATGCGTCGCCAGCGATTCCGCAGGGCAATGGCCACATTTTTCTTCGCTTCGTGCTGACCAATGATGTATTTATCTAATTCCGCCACGATCTGACGGGGGGTAAGAGCTTCGAGACTTTTGGCTTCTCCGGGAGTCATAGATGAATTTCTGTAAAACGGTACATTCCTGGCCATTCAAATGGGATACACAGGAAAAATCAACAAAAGTGTCAGTAAACCAACGAAACAGGTATAGCTGACAAGATGACAACGTCACATAACGAATCGGCAACCAGTAATCTATACAAAGATGGTACCAGAAGCCTGATTCTAATAAACTGTGCGGGCTGACAGGCCGAAGAAGGTGTAATTTTGGCGGTATCTTGTCAGTCTCCGGACTTGACATTGCCTGACCCTACACAACTGCTCCAGACGTTACTAATCAAACAGCATATCGGCAACATTGGGGTACAGAGTCTTCGCGAAAAAAAGAAAATGATAGCGGTTATAACAAGGCTGTAAGCTCGAATCCAGATGGGAATACGGATCATGCAGAAGCCCTTTCCCGGCACGCGGAAAGCCAAAATCAGAACATGGCCATTGCCGGCGGAATGATGACTGGCAGGTCGGACAAAATAACTTCCTTGACAGTGGCGTTAGGGCTAAAGCAAGTCCTCGCGTCCCCCTGTATTAATTTTTACTTAGGATTGAACTTTCTTTTTGGCGAATCCTTTAAAAACTACAAATTTTGTAGGGAGAATCGTTTGATTTAGAGGGCTTGTCGGGGAAATATGCAAGAAGTCAAAAAAGGAATTATACAAGGAGTAGTGATACTGGTGGCCCTGATCTATTTGGCCAAATTATTTTATCTACAGGTGATTGACGAAGGCTACTCGGAGGCAGCCGTTAGCAATGCGATTGAACAGGTCGTGCAGATTCCCTATCGCGGTCAGATTTATGACCGAAAGGGAAATCTGATTGTCTACAATACGCCGACGTACGATTTGTTTATCACCCCCAAAAAAGCCCGCATTCCGGATACACTCCGTCTGTGCAATTTGCTGGGTGTTACTAAAGTTCAGTTTGACAGTATGTACAATGTGGCCAGGACGTATTCCAAGTTTAAGCCTTCCCTGTTCATGCGTCAGCTCTCCGTCGAGGATTTTGCCCGCATTCAGGACGCCATGGTGGATTATCCTGGTTTTACGTTTGAAACCAGTGCGTTCCGTACGTACAATACATCGGCTCTGGCGAATACACTCGGGTACGTGGCGGAGGTAAGCCCCAAACAACTGGAAGATCAGGAAGAACGCGGTGAAAATTACTACCGTCAGGGGGATTACATCGGGCAGAGCGGTCTGGAAAAGCAGTACGAGGAAACACTGCGGGGTCGTCGCGGGATGAAGTACATCATGAAAGACGTACATGGCGTGGTAAAAGGTCCCTGGAAAGGGGGAGCGGCGGACATCGTTCCCGTTGCTGGAAAGAACCTGTATACTTCGCTGGACGTAGAATTGCAGCAGTACGCGGATAGTTTGTTTCAAAACAAATCGGGCAGTCTGGTAGCGATTGATCCCAGTACCGGCGAAATTCTGGCCATGGTATCGGCTCCCACGTACGATCCGAAAATGCTGTCAGGGCGTAACTACTCCAAAAACTATGCTCGCCTTGCTCTGAATCCATTCAACCCCCTGCTCAACCGAGCCTTGCAGGGTACCTACCGACCGGGTTCTACGTTTAAAACCATCGAAACGCTGGTGGGTTTGCAGGACGGAGCCATTACACCCGGTACGGTTCTGGGGCACTCGGGTATTCGGATGAACTGTCACTGTGGAAGTAGTTCAAGTACGCTGCACCGGGCCATTCAGATGTCCTGTAACCCGTATTTCTACCACGTATTCCGGCGAATCATTTACAACAACGACGAAACCAACGTTTTCAAAAAGTCAAAAGTGGGTTTGACTCGCTGGCACGATCGGGTTGCCAAATTCGGAATTGGCCAAAAACTGGGCGTGGATTTACCCTACGAACGTAAGGGGCTCTTGCCGGATGTCGAGTACTACAACAAACGCAACAAAGGCGAAAACAACTGGAAATTCTCCAATATCTACTCCGTAGGTATCGGGGAAGGGGAGTTGCTCGTTACGCCGCTGAAACTGGCGAACGTCGCCGCCATTATCGCCAACCGGGGCTGGTACATTACGCCGCACCTGGTTCGGGCCATTGGTAACCCCAAGGGCGATCCACTGCCCGAATTCAAGGAAAAACATTCGGTAGATGTGGATTACCGGCACTTTGAAACCCTGATTGCGGGCATGTCGGATGCCGTTCGGGCGGGTACGGTCATGCGAGCTGCGTACATTCCGGATCTTGAAATCTGTGGAAAGACGGGAACCTCGCAAAACCCGAAAGGCCCCGCGGATAACTCCGTATTCATCTGCTTTGCCCCGCGTAACAATCCAAAAATTGCGATTGCCGCGGTGGTCGATTACGGAAAGTGGGGGGGCACGACTTCGGCTCCCATTGCCATGATGGTGGCCGAGAAGTACATTAAAGGAACCGTTAGTCACAAAGGACTGGAGCGGGAGCTGATGAACAAAAATCTTCTGTACCTGCCGCCGGCTTCTCCCAAGAAAAAGCCAACGCCTCTGTTGCCCAAAGACCGGATTCTGATTGTAGAAAATGGAAAAGTGAAATCGGTACCGGCGACCAAATCAGCATACCCTCATTTTTCGGTATATGATTTCATTACGATGCAGTAGGTAAGGTTTGAATCATCTTTTAAAGAATAAGAAATTGGCTTCCCGCGAGAATAGTGTTTTAAACCGACTGGACTGGATTACCGTAGCCCTGTATATAGCCTGCGTGGTGGTAGGCTGGCTGAATATCTACGCCGCTGTTTACAATCCCGAACAACCTATTAGTATTTTTAATTTCGATACGAATTCCGGGAAACAGCTGGTATTCGCGGGTTTTGCCGTTTTCATTATCATTGCGATTCTGGTGATTGATTACCGATTCTGGGAAACGTTCGCTTTTTTTATTTACGGATTCGTCCTGCTGTTGCTGATTGCCGTTCTTTTTTTAGGAGCCAATATCAAAGGGTCACACTCCTGGTTCCGGATCGGACCGATCGGTTTTCAGCCCGCTGAGGTCGCGAAGATGGCTACGGCCTTAGCAATAGCGAAGTACCTCAGCACGCCCGGAACCAATCTTACCCGGTTCAAGGATCAGCTGAACGTGGGAATCTTTATGCTAATCCCGATGATTTTGATTCGAATTTCCGATGAAACGGGTCAGGCTCTGGTGATTGTAGGCCTGCTATTGATGCTGTATCGGGAAGGGCTGCCGGGTATTTATCCACTCATCATCATCGTGGCAGCAACGTTACTGGTTCTTTCGCTAACCGTCGAAACCCTGAACATTGCCATTGGACTGGCCGTTGTCGGGGCTTTAGTCATTTTCTTTCTACCCCGTTACCAGCGAAACCGAAAGACCTATACGGCCATGGGACTCATTTACGTGGGTTGTATCAGCATGGTACTGGCGACGGATTTTATCATTAACGACGTACTGGCTCCCCACCAGCGGTCCCGGATTGAAGTACTGATCGATCCCAACAGCCATAAACGCGGGGCGGGCTGGAACGTGATTCAGTCCAAAATTGCGATCGGTTCGGGGGGGATTTTCGGAAAAGGCTTCCTGCAGGGTACCCAAACCAAGTTTGACTTCGTACCCGAGCAAAGTACCGACTTTATCTTCTGTACCGTAGGGGAGGAGCACGGCTTTATGGGCAGCATACTGGTGATTGGCTTACTAATCGGGCTAATCCTGCGATTAATCATACTGGCCGAACGACAGCGTATCAAATTTGCCCGCGTGTATGGCTACGGCGTTATCTCTATATTTTTCTTTCACTTTCTGGTGAATATTGGCATGACCATTGGGCTAATGCCCGTAATCGGGATTCCCCTGCCTTTCTTCAGTTATGGGGGATCGAGTTTGTGGTCCTTCACCATTTTGCTATTCATTTTCCTGAAGCTTGACGCTCAGCGTTCTCAAATTATGTCGCGGGTGTAAGTGTCCCAACCGCCAGACCATGCCTTTTCGCCTTTCAGCCTAAAGTGGTGGGCGGGTTGACCGGGATCGGCGTATTTGGGCGGGATAACTTCCTACACCTATGCCGATCCTGCAAACCCACCAACTGGAATTTTATTTCCGCAAGGGTCAACCAATTGTTCGTCAGGTTGATCTAAGCGTACCCAAAGGCTCTATCTTCGGATTTCTGGGTCCGAATGGAGCCGGAAAAACGACCACCATCCGACTCATACTCGGCCTCTTACGGGCGAGCGGTGGACGCGTGGAAATCTTCGGTCAGGAGCTGGAGTCCAACCGTTCCGAACTGTTTCAGAAAATTGGTTCGCTCATCGAGCAACCTTCCCTGTATCTACATCTGACGGGCGAACAGAACCTGGAAATTGCCCGCCGGTATACCCAAGTCCCTGCGTCGCGTATCCCGGAAGTACTCGCCATGGTAGGCCTACAGGCGGCGGCCCGGAAGCGGGCCGGAGCGTATTCGCTCGGTATGAAGCAACGACTGGGACTGGCCATTGCCCTCTTACATCAACCCGAACTGGTGATTCTGGACGAACCCACGAATGGCCTGGACCCCGCCGGGATCATTGAGATGCGGGAACTGCTGAAAACCCTCAATCGCGACCACGGCATTACCTTCTTTGTATCCAGTCACCTATTAGCCGAAGTGGAGCGGATGTGTACCCACGTAGGCATCATTCATCAGGGGAAGTTACTGTTTCAGGGAAGTATCGAAGAACTGCAATCGGCTCAGGTACAGAAACGTAGCGTACAACTGGAAACCAGTAATGTTGAACAGGCGGAGGCTTTACTCCGTCAGCAGTACTCCGTTCAACGGCTTGCCAATGGTAAACTCAGTATTCCCTTCGAAAGTAAATCGCAGGTAGCGGCTCTGAATCAGTCGCTGGTACTGGCGGGCTTCGAAGTCTACGAACTCAGTTTACAGGGAGCCGATCTGGAAGAAATGTTCCTGGAAATCACGGGTCCGCTTCGCATGGAATCGCTGGTATAGAGCTGATTTTGAAGTTTGTGAGCAATCAAGTGATGAGTAAGAGGTCCGTTTTAATAAGTCTGTTTTTCGTCCTGCTAGGATGGCTGGTCATTTAGTCCGTATGCATTCCATGTCGGCACGCCCACCGCATTGCCGAGGAAGTAGGCGGCTTTTTGCGATAGGACGGGGTTCGGGTTTATACTGTCCACTATGACAATAACTAATAACAATCAATTAACAACTATTACTAAAAGATACAAACTTCTCCCCCACATGAGCCATTCCATAGGGGCCACCATGGAATGGCAACGAAACGACCTACGACAGCCGAAACGCGGTGGCCCTAGAGCATGCTGTCGTCAGGCGTGGAGAGGCTCAAATGAGTTTGTTTAATGAGACCTAATTGAACCCTTCTATAACCTCAACACAAAACCCATGCTCCTCACCTATATTCCTCAATCCTTTCGCATTGAAATGCTGAAAACCCGCAATACCGCCGCTTTCTGGCTGACGGTGGCGGGTGCGGCCTTCGCTCCGGTACTTCTGTGCATTGGCTACCTAGCCAAACCCCAAAACTTTTTCATACCAGCTAAAGCGGCCATGAGTGCGTGGGATTTATTTGCGGGGCGTTGCTGGCAAATCAACATTGTACTGTTTCTGCCCTTTTTCGTTGTACTGATCAACAGTATGGTCGTAAACATTGAGCATCGTTCCAATACCTGGAAATACGTTTTTACGCAACCCTTCCCTAAAGCCTCCGTTTGGTTAGGAAAGCTGCTGCTCATTCAGGCGTTAATACTGTTGAATTTCATTCTGCTCAACCTTCTCATTTGGGTAGCCGGATTCATCCTTTCGTTCATCAACGAAAAATATGGTTTTGGTAATCAGGGTCCTGACCTGACGATGTGGCTCAAAGCAACGGCAAAAGCTTACGTGGCCACGTTGGCTATCTCGGGCATCCATTACTGGCTGGCTACCCGAATCAAGAACCTCATCGTACCCATAGGCATGGCTCTGATGGGCTTGGTGCTTTCGCCCATTTTGTTGCAGCAGCAATGGAAATACATTGATTGGTTTCCGTACGCGTATACGATTCTGTCTTCTCGGTTACAGCCGGAAAGTCTGTTACAAAAGCACGAATGGATTAGTATCGGATATTTTGTTGTTTTGAATGTAATCGGGTATTTAGATATTTCCCGTCGAAATATGGGATAAATGCCAAATAAAATAGAAGATTAAGTAGAAATTAAAAAAGTTTAGAGCATTGGATGTTTTGCAGGACTACTGTATTTTGGCCGGATTTTTAACGTACCCCATTGCAATCCATGTCAACTTCAGTATCCCTGTCTACGTCTTCTACACGTTCGGCCTATACGCTCATTCTGGTAGCAGCACTGGGCTATTTTGTGGATGTCTACGACCTGATTTTATTC
>JAAIGE0101261717.1_pt1 | contig 13990 bp, 14 predicted proteins | sample 6487951 | NCBI WGS metagenome assembly JAAIGE01 (sample SAMN13974128, study PRJNA590717) | phyllosphere metagenome | biome: tomato field; feature: multiple bacterial spot infested tomato fields; material: tomato leaves; isolation source: leaves from tomato fields | host: Solanum lycopersicum ... | reverse complement strand
GGTCATCATCGAATGAGTATATAGGGATAAGGGGATTCAACACGATTCCGGCAGGCCAGGGTACCACCCCCTCATCCCTGGCAGCCTAGGGCCGTCCGTCAGCGAACGCAGCCCGTACTACAAAGAACTTGGTTTCGCCGTCAAAGTCAAACTGAAAGAGTTTTTCTTCGTAATAAAGCGTTACCCGGCGGCCAGAGCGTAACGCTTCATTGATGGTATTGATCGTTGAATCTTTGCCCGAATCTACGCTAAATTCCCATTTTTCAGCATTCATCTGGCCTGTACCTTCAGAAAAACCGCCCAGTAGCAACTCGCCTTCCCAGGTTTTGAATACGTAACCGCGTTTGCTGAATCGAGTGATCGTTCCGGCTCGTTCGCCTTCTGAGTAATTAATGAGCGTCAATACCCAGAATACAAGAATGGTTACGACAAGTAAGCCGAGTAAAACTTTACCAAAGGTTTTCATGATAGGTTGTTTAATTGCGTTTGGAGCACCAGGTGTGGGTCTTGCCAGCTTTTTCTCCGCAGGGTTGTCGTGCGATAGTTCAGGGCCTGGTGCGGGGCCAAAGAAAAGTACGTTTATTGAATTTTGCTTATGCTTCGTGTTTTTTTCCTAGCTATCGGCTTAAAAAACATTGCCAGCAAAATTACTTGGAACGAATCGCCAGTACCGGATCCATCCGGGCGGCAATCCAGGCGGGTACGATGCCCGAAAGGAGTCCGATTGTACTGGATACGCCCAACCCAATCAGGATGTTTCGCAGCGAAAGTTCGATGTTCAGCGTTTCCTGCGGATAAAAAGTCAGTAGCCAGACGAGCACGATACCTACCAGACCGCCAATCAGGCTTAAGAAGATGGCTTCAAACAGGAATTGAAATAGTATAAAGTAAGTTTTCGCTCCCAGCGATTTCTGAATGCCAATCAGGTTTGTGCGTTCTTTTACGGATACGAACATGATGTTGGCAATTCCGAATCCCCCAATAAGCAACGAAAACAAGGCAATAATGAGGCCTGCTCCGCGTAAAGCACTAAAGATCGTCTCGACAATGTTCTGAATGGCTTCGGGACGGTTGATGGAAAAATTATCTTCCTGGTAGGGTTTGAGGCCGCGTTTGGTTCGCATCAGGCCCATTAGCTCGCCTTCAAGTTCCTGAAGTTTCTCATCGCGATCGTATCCTTTGATGGAAATATTCGGTTCGGAATACTTGGTATGAAAAAGTTTTGAAAAGGACAAATACGGAATATAACAACGAATATCGGGCTTACCGCCAATCTCAAACATGCCCGTACCGATCCGTTCAATGACGCCGATTACCTGAAAACGTAAGCCTTTAATTTGGATGTAATTACCGACGGCTTCTTCGTAGGGAAACAAATTAGCCGCGATGTCGGCTCCAATCACCACCACATTACGGGCGGCCTCTTCTTCCATGGGGCTGAAGTAACGTCCTTTTTCGACGGGTAAATCCGAAATCTGATTGTACTGATAGGTGATTCCCCGCACCCCCGCCGTCATTGAATTATTCCCGTGTTTAAGCGTTTGTCCACCCCGCCCGTCCGAAATGGCGATGTACTGGGCATTCTCCAGATTACGTTCCAGAAAACGATATTCAGAAAAACTCGGAGCAGGGCGACGGAAGAATTTCCACCAGGCGTAATTCGGCTCGCTGTAATCCCAGGACCACTTGGATACAAACAGCGTATTACTGCCCGTAAAACTCAGGCTTTCCCGGATGCTGTTTTCCAAGGAATCGACCATCGTAAAAACGGCAATGATGGAAAAAATCCCAACCGTTACACCCAATAGCGAAAGGATGGTACGCAGGAGGTTTGACCGCAGGGCCTGCCAGGCGAAACGCAGGCTTTCGAACACTTGTCGAAGAAATTTCATACCGGGAATTCTTCTGATAAATAGGGAAAGTCTAAAGTAGAACGATCGCTATATGGGATGCAAGCAAAATGTGGAAGAAAGGGCCGTTTTAGGGGGTTAAACGGTACCCGATATTTAAAAGATTTTCACAAAAAATCCAAAAAAGCTTGACATTCGGTAGTAAGAAATTGCATATTTAGCCAAAACTATCTGGTATCTAGCTGAATTCCATGAAGTTATCCGAATTTAAATTTGATTTGCCGCAAAATCTTATCGCTCTTCACCCGGCCGAACGCGGCGATTCCCGGCTGATGGTAGTTAACCGGCAAACCAAGCAAATTGAACATCGAAAATTCGGTGACATTGTATCATACTTCGGCGACGGAGATACCATGGTAGTCAACGATACGAAAGTTTTTCCAGCCCGTCTCTACGGAAGCAAGGAAAAAACCGGTGCTCAAATTGAAGTTTTCCTGTTGCGGGAGCTGAACCGTGAGCATCGCCTCTGGGACGTACTCGTTGACCCGGCCCGTAAAATTCGGGTGGGCAATAAGTTATATTTTGGTGACAGTGATCTGGTAGCCGAGGTGATTGATAACACGACTTCCCGGGGCCGTACCATTCGGTTCCTGTACGACGGTGATCATAGTGCCCTGATGAAGGCTATCCACGAACTGGGCGAAACGCCGCTACCGGAGGAAATTAAAAACCGTCGTAAAACGACCGATGAAGATCGCGAACGTTACCAGACGATTTTTGCCGATGATAATAAAGTAGGAGCCGTAGCTGCCCCAACGGCAGGATTGCACTTTACCAAGAACATCGTCAAGCGAATGGAAATCAACGGAACGCAATTTACGCCCATCACCCTGCATGTGGGATTGGGTACGTTCCGTCAGGTTGACGTGGAAGATTTAACTAAACACAAAACGGATTCCGAGCCGTATTTCATTCCACCGGTTACGGCTGAGGTGGTTAATGCTTCGCTCGACGCCAATAAACGCGTTTGTTCCGTTGGAAATACCGTACTGAAAACGCTGGAATCATCCGTATCGGCGAATTCCCGCCTGAAACCGAGTGAAGGCTGGACGGATCGGTTCATTTTTCCTCCGTACGACTTCAAAATCAGTAATGCCCTGCTGACCAATCTCCACTTGCCTGAGTCTGTACTCCTGATGGGGGTTTGTGCCTTCGGTGGGTATGATCTCGTCATGCAGGCCTACGAGATTGCGATGAAGGAGAAATACAAGTTCTTTAGTTACGGTGATCTAATGTTGATTTTATAGCCGAAAGCGGACGTGTGCTAGCCATATGTCCGCTTTTTGCATTTTTCTCTGCATGAAGCAATACGCCATTCTGGTGGCGGGCGGAAGTGGCAGCCGTATGGGTGTTGCCCTGCCCAAGCAATTTCTATCCGTTGCGGGTAAGCCTATTCTGGTTCATACGCTCGAACGGTTTCTAGCCTATTCCGCCGATCTTCAAATTATTCTTTGCCTCCCAGCCGATCAGCTGGCCTACTGGCAGGAGCTCAAACAAGCGTACCCCCTTCCCTTTAGGCACCCTATCATCGAAACGCCCGGAGGAGCGAGTCGCTTCCAATCCGTACGGAATGGCCTGCAGCGTATTGAGGAAAGCGAAGGACTCGTGGCCGTGCACGATGGCGTACGACCCTTCGTTCCCGTAGAGGTCATCGCCGAAAGTTTCCGTACAGCTGCTCAGAAGGGTACAGCGGTAGTATCCGTACCCGCGAAAGATTCAATCCGACTGGTGCACAGCGAAACGGAAAACCAGGCCCTTGATCGTTCCCGATTACGACTGGTACAAACACCGCAAACGTTTCAGGTAGCTGTATTGAAGAAGGCGTTCGAACAATCCGAAAGTCCGTTATTCACAGACGATGCCAGCGTAGCCGAAGCAGCCGGATTTCCGATTTTCCTCGTGGAAGGTTCATACGAAAATATCAAAATTACGACACCCGAAGATTTATGGATGGCCGAAGCCATCCTTCAACGGTCCTAATTCAGGCCCACCCTTCCTTTAGTTCATTAACTTTTCTTACAAAAAAATATTCCGCATTAGAATTTACTAATCTGATGTGGATAACTCTTGTTTCTGCCGAAAACATGAGTCAAAATCCTTATATTTACTGATTGCCCATTTCAGGGTAGCTTTTATTTTTTATATATTCCTTCCTCATACTAGCTTTATGCATCACACGTCTCCGCCTCTCTTACAAGCAGCTATCGCCTCGACTAGCCGAGGACCTGTACAACGTTTTATACGTAGTCAGATCCGGGTCTTTCGTCAAACGTCCCCCCGACAAATCATTAAGGATAATCTGCTTATCGCGATGGGAATTTTCACCGCTGCCATTGGGCTTCGCGGCTTTCTTCTTCCCAGCGAATTTCTGGACGGCGGAGTAACGGGTATTTCGCTGCTGGTTCGGGCACTGACGGGATGGGATCTATCCATTCTTTTGATTGTCTTTAATATTCCGTTTATCGTTCTGGGTTATCGACAGATTTCCCTGGGTTTTGCGATACGTACGCTGGTAGCCATTATCTGCCTGGCCTTGTGTCTGGCTTTTCTGCAGTTGCCCGTCTTCACGCACGATAAGTTACTGATTGCCGTCTTCGGTGGATTCTTTCTCGGGGCGGGTATCGGTATGTCTATTCGAGGTGGCTGCGTACTTGACGGTACTGAAATTCTGGCTCTGTACCTGAGCCGTAAGACAGGGTTTACGGTAGGCGACATCATCATGGCGATTAACGTTTGCATTTTTAGCGTCTCGGCCATTCTGATTAACGTTGAAACGGCCCTCTACGCCATGCTCACCTACTTCTCGGCTTCCCGTACCATCGAATTCATTATTACGGGTCTGGAAGAATATACGGCCATCACCATCGTTTCGGAAAAGAGTGAGTACATCCGGCGAATGATTGTGAATGAAATGGGTCGCGGCGTAACCATGTTCAAAGGACAACGGGGATTCGGCAAACGCGGCGAACGCGACGGCGATATTGACATTGTGTATACCGTAATTACACGACTGGAAATTACACGGCTTAAAAATGCCGTCGCCAAAATCGATAATCAAGCCTTTATCGTGCAGCACAGCATTCAGGATACCAAAGGCGGAATGATTAAAAAACGAGCCTTTCACTGATCAGCTGCCAGCCCACAAGGCTGGCAGTTTTTCTATCCGTTCAAGGATAGCCGGACGGAACTTTGTAAGCAGTTCTTTACTTACTCTCCCCGAAGGATCTCACTCATTTTCAGCCCCACCCGATTTCCTAAAACTATTTATCGAAAAAAACGAAAAAAATAGTTGTTAAACTAAAATATTAGTTTAACCTTTGAAGCGAGGATACTTCTGCAAGACGGAAAGGTCTATAGTTTTGATCATTGAAGTATCCATTAAACGATGCACAATTATGGTTGAAAAAGAACTTACCCGGGCCGAGGAGCAGATCATGCACGTACTCTGGACACTGGAAAAAGGTTTTGTCAAAGACGTTCTAGATCAATTACCTGAGCCGAAACCGGCCTACAATACCGTTTCTACCATTATCCGGATTCTGGAACAGAAAGGCTTCGCAGGGCATACGGCCTATGGCAAATCGCACCAGTACCATCCCCTTATTACGAAGGAACAGTACCGGACGTTTGCCACCGAAAAATTAATGGAAGGGTATTTCGGCAATTCCATCGGCAGTTTGTTTTCGTTTTTCGTGAAAAAGAAGAAAGTAGAGCTTAACGAAGCTGACGATATTCTGAAAATGATTGAGCAGATGAAGAAGCAGTAAACGTTGCTTTGCGTCCGTTCCGCTTCTACCCTACACGGGTAAGGGCAGCCCACACCCTCTATCCACCTTTAAACGACCGAAAGGCCACTCCAACGGTATGAATTGGTTGCACTATCTCCTGCAAGTAAATCTGTATTTGGCTGGTTTTTATGGGTTTTACTGTTTCCTGCTCCGGCGGGAAACCTTTCACCAGCTTAATCGCAGCTTCCTGCTGGCAGGTACGGCTCTGGCTTTTTTTATTCCTGCCATTCAGTCCGACTGGGTACGGAGCTGGTTCGTAACGCAGCAGGTCAATGAATCGATTTACGCCTATTATAATCCAGGGGTGGTATTTATTCGGCCTGATTACCTGGATAACCACGAATCGGTTCATCCACTCGCCTGGGGACATGTACTGGCGGTCGTTTACATGTGTGGGATGCTTTTTCTGTTAGGCAAGTTCGCCTTCCAGCTCATGCGACTGAGCGATCTGATTCGGTACCGGTACCACCGTAAAGCGAATACGGCTTTTGCATTTTTCAATCACTTTTTCGTCGGTAAAAATCTACCCAACCGACAAACAATTGAAGCCCACGAACGCGTCCATGTCCGGCAGCTTCACTCCGCAGACGTGATCTTTTTTGAATTAGTAGCCATTATCAACTGGTTCAATCCACTGGTTTATTTAATGAAGCAGGACATTCGTCTCTTGCACGAATACCTGGCTGACGAAGTGGCCAGTAAGTGCGAACCCAGTCGGGCCGATTACGCCATGCTGCTATTTTCCCAGCAGTTTGGGGTCAATACAACGGATTTAGTTCATCCTTTTTTTAATAAATCGCTTCTTAAACCTCGAATCAGTATGTTACAGAAAACGCCTTCCAGCACTGCGGCTTTGGGTAAGTATGGATTGATTTTACCCGTCTTTGGGACCATGCTCTTTCTTTCAACCGCTTTTTCGGAGCAAGTAACGGCTCAAGCCAAACCCGCTACGCCCGCGGCTCCTTCGCAAAAGCCCGCAAAAACCAGCCAGCCCGTTCCTGACCCTGAGGTGTATACCGTTGTTGATAAAGCAGCTGGGTTCCCGGGTGGTCAGAGGGCTATGTATGACTTTCTGGCTAAAACCGTTCAATATCCGAAGCCTGCGGCACGAGCCAATGTCCAGGGAAAAGTGTTCGCCCGATTCGTGGTTGAAAAAGATGGCTCGCTTAGTAATATTGAGATTGCAAAAGGCCTGGGTTTTGGTTGTGACGAAGAAGCCATGCGGGTCTTAAACGCCATGCCGAAGTGGGAACCGGGTGTAGCTAAGGGAGAAGCCGTTCGTAGCTACTACAACTTGCCGATTACCTTTATGCTGGACAAAAAGAAAACAGCTAAAACTTCCAAGTAAAGGATCAGCGGCAACTTCTACGGAACGCTTCCTGGATTTCCGCTCTTAAGTACAAACTTGCTCCCCGCGACGTATACCATTTGGCGTAGCATACGATTTCATCCAATACTATTCTCTTTTCTGTAATTGGTACCCTTAGCGTAACACTTCAACTCACTTATCGCTATGATTTTCCGATTTTTACCTCTACTCCTGTTACTACTGGAGTGCCTGACAGGTATGGCCCAATCGCAGAATGATTCCTGGTTACAGGCCCAGGAGCAGATCCGTCGCGGGGAGTATGTCCAGTCGATTCCAGTCTTGCAGAAGATTCTGGAAACGGATAGTACGCAAGTAGAAGCCGCCCTCCAATTAGGCTTCGTACAACAGCGATTGGGCCAGTTACCAGCGGCCCGTAAAACGTATGAAACCGTACTGCGACGTGATACGAGCCAGATCGAGGCGTTGAATCAACTGGCAATATTGTCAGAAAAAAACGCTCAGTATCGCCGGGCCCTGCACTATTACCAACGTCTTATCCAACTCGACACGACGAATGCGTATCTGTTTAAACAGGCTGCTGTCCAGTATAGTCGTCTGGAGCAATTGGGTCAGGCCATTGCTTTTTACAACAAGGCGGTGGCTCTCAACCCACAGGATATTGAATCCTGGGGAGAGTTGACGCGGATCCATCTGGATATAAATGATGCCGCTCATCTGAAACTAGCGGGTGAATGCGTTGAGAAAGGCCTTGCTATTGATCCCAATTCCATACGGCTGTTGCTACAGAATAGCCGGGTTGATTTCCGGTTGGGGCGATTTGCCGAAGTAGTCACCAGTCTTCAGAAAACCATGGCTCAGGGTGATTCTTCGGCTTTTTACCAGCGAATGTTAGGGCGGGCCTATTACGAAATTGATAGTCTGGATCAATCCATTTTTACGTTCCGGCGATTACTGAATGCGGGGGAAGAAACGGAATACGTATACGGTGGGTTGGGTACGGCTTATCTGCTCAAGGCGAAAAAAGATTCGGCTCATTTTGATCTCAATGCCTTCCGTAATTTCAAACAAGCCATTCAACTGGCACAAACCCGGGTGCCTGACTACCAGATGGGCCTGGGAGATGTCTATGAACTGGAAGGCAAACCTGCATCCATCAAACGGGCTATTAAAATCTATCAGGAAACCTTTAACCTGTCCGAACGTCCGAAAGCTCTGTACCGACTGGCTCAGTTGCACGATACCTATCAGGTAGATATGGAACTGGCAAAGACGTATTATCAGGAACTCATCAGAACCTGTAAAGTCATTGTCAGTAATCCCCGGAATGCCAGACCCATGGAAATGCTAGACTGTGCGTATGCAACGCTGGCGGCAAATCGACTGGCCGAACTCAATAAGTTAACTCCCAACGCTACTGCTCCGCTGGCTCAGGACAGTGTTCAGGTAGTCGCCGATACTACCAAAAACGATTAATCACTTTCCACTAAACCCTTTATGGCCCGTTCATTCGGGCTTTTTTCTCCACCCTTATAACTAAAAACTTAGTTTAAACTTATATACCCATGGAAACGTATCAAACCCTCGAAGACTATGTTTTTGCGAACCGCAATCAGGCCTACGGAGCCTATGAGCTACGCCAGAGTATAAGCCAGTACCTCCGTTGGGCAACCGTAATCAGTATCAGCCTATTTCTGGCACTGGCTTTAGCTCCCGTACTTTTTGCTCGTTTATCTCCTTCCACAAGTTCGGTTTCTGCTCATCTTACACCAGTGAAAGTAGAACTTGAAACGCCTGAGATCCCCCAAACACCACCTACTCTGCCTCCACCACCCGCTCCTGACGTTCCTCAAACGAACACGTATGAACTTAAACCCCCGGTTGTAGTCGCTGATGAGCAGGTCCCTGACGATTCATTTCTGGCAACCCAAGAGCAGTTGCAGGTACATCAGGCTGGTTCGCGGACGTTTCTGGAGGGTAATGACCTGCCTGTCATCGTAGATGTCACGGAAAGTGCCGGGAAAAAGGAGAATCTGATCGTAGAAGTCAGTCCTAAGGAAAGCAATGAAGTGATGCTGACGGTCGAAATTCAGCCAGAATATCCGGGTGGAATGGAAGCGTTCCATCAGTATTTACGAAAAAATCTTCGTTATCCCACGCAGGCCCAGCAGGCCAGCGTGAGTGGCAATGTGTATCTCTCGTTTGTGGTCGAAAAAGACGGAAGCATTACGCAGCTCCAGATTCTGAAAGGATTAGGTTTCGGCTGTGATGAAGAGGCCCAGCGGGTATTACAGGCAATGCCCCGCTGGAAACCCGGCCGCCAACAGGGTCGAGCGGTTAAGTGTCGGTTTAATCTACCTATAGCGTTCCGGCTTGAATAAGTTTTGTGTACTAGCTTATTAGGAAAAATAGTACGGAACAAGGGAGGAAACGGAGAGGTTTTCGTAGCCTACCGCTTCGATCGGACAATTGAACTTTACCAATAAAAAATTTTAAATAGTATATTCCGGTGTTTAGTGTAATTTAAATTTCTGATAATCAGTTGCTTTGTATTGTCGTTAATTGCATATTTGCCTCTGTAAATCAAATGGAATAATCCAACCATGAGTCTGTCTAAGCAAACACTCAAGAGTAAGCCTGTTACAAAGGTCACATTCACTGTTCCTTCTGAGCATTGCAATGGAGCTAAAGCAGTTGCCGTTGTAGGTGAATTCAACGGATGGGATGCCGATGCTACTCCTTTGAAAAAACAAAAAGATGGTTCTTTTAAAGGCACTGTTGAATTAACAACTGGCAAAGAATACCAATTCCGTTATTTGGTCGATGGCGAAGTCTGGATCAATGAAACTGAAGCGGATAAATTTGTTGCTAGTGGCATTTCTATGGAAGAAAACTCAGTGGTTGTCCTGTAATATACGGTACATCATTTTTCTCAATCCCCGACTTTATAAAAAAGTCGGGGATTTTTTTGTTACAGCTTGCAACGTTTATGCCTGCTTTTGCATCCTTTACCAGAAACCAAATCAATCACCAGCACGGAAGTGCTTTACAAAGAAAAAGTAAAAATTTTAGGTACCATGTATTGCAAAGTACCTAACAACACCTATCTTTGTAACATCAAAATAAGAACAGCGATACCGTTTAGTTTCCGTTCATCCCGAAGTGGTAGCATAAACTAAGTTTTTATCGTTGTTTTGAATCACCTCCGAACGTAAACTCCTTTCAGCCATGAAGTTCTTTGGTCTTGCATTCCGAAAAATTTCCTTCCTGTTGGTACTGCTGGGATTATTCAATGTCCAGGGTTTCGGTATGGGTACCCCCCACCGCTTGTATACGGGTAAAGGACTGGTTACCCAACTGGCCCGTAAAACCAGTACGCTGGTTCATACCAAATCCAACGAAATTCCAGCGAAGGCTGCAACTATTACTTCTTATCCTAAAGTAGCCCGTTCGTTAATGACGGTAATACTGGATTGGGCCATACAACTCTTTACGTCCCAAGAAGACGTAACTACGATACCATCGCAGAAGAATCGGACCCCTCAGGGCCGTTCGGTCTGCCCGACCATTTATCAGGTCTAACACTTTTTTTAGTTTTGGTTAAGGGTTATTTGGACAAAGCCGCTCATTTGAGCGGCTTTGCCTTTAGAAGCCCTATGTTCTTCCGTTTGATTTTTATTATATTCCCTTCCTATGAACTATCTATTTGTCTACGGTACCTTACGACGAACGGCCAACCATGCCATGCATGAGGTGCTGCAGCGGCAGGCCCAGTGGGTGGATGAAGGTTCAGTACCCGGAAAGCTCTACCTGATTGACTGGTATCCTGCTCTGACCCGAAGTCAGGAGTCAGACGACCGGGTGAAAGGTGAGGTGTATTGGCTACCAGACCCAGAGCGTACCTTTGCCGAACTGGACTCCTATGAAGGGTACTATCCCGAAGACGAAGCCCATTCCGATTATTTACGACAACCCGAAACCGTGCAGCTTCGTGACGGCACCTCGGTTCAGGCCTGGGTATACGTTTACAATTTGCCTACGATCGGGCTAACGCAAATTAAAAGTGGGGATTTTCTCAATCGTTAATACAAGCCGTTCTTCACCGCGTATACAACCATAGCTGCTGTATTTTTTGCACCGATTTTCTCCATGATGCGGGTACGGTGTCCTTCTACGGTACGGTCACTGATGTACAGCCTTTTAGCGATTTCGGCGTTGGTTAGTCCACTGCATATGAGTTGCAGTACTTCCAGTTCGCGTTCACTCAGGGGTGTCTGAGAAGAAAAAGAAGGTTTTCTGGGCTTCGAGCGTTCGATCATCCGACGGTGCATCACCTTCGTCAGGAAAGCTCCGTAATAGTAGTTTTCTTCCATGACCGTCCGGACGGCTTTCACAACCTCGTCGGGATCGCTGTCTTTGATCAGGTAACCGTTGGCTCCCAGTTCCATCAGGTTGGTTACGAATCCATCATCATCGTGCATGGATATGATGATAATCTTTACCTCCGGAAAACGATTTCGCAGCTGTTCGGTGGTTTTAATACCATCCAGAACCGGCATTTGTAAATCCAGTAAAACGACATCGGGTACCTGAAAGGCCAGTTGGGTGAGCAAATCCTGCCCATCCTGAGCTTCCAGGATAACCTCAATTGAATCGTAGGTTTTCAAGATATTGGCCAGTCCCCTCCGAAAAAGGGCATGATCATCGGCAATAGCTACGCGAATGTGGGAAGTACCACTCATAAGTAATCAGGACGTATGCAGCGGAATGTCAACGACGGTATGTGTTCCCTGACCGGGAGAAGTTTCAAACACTACATCCCCTCCTACTACGTTCAAACGGCTTTCAATATTTTTCAAGCCCATAGGAGTCGTTTGCTGCTGAACTTTCGACCAGTCGAAGCCCATTCCATTATCACTTAATGTAAAAAAAACTCGTTTCGGTTGGTACAGCAATAATACCTCAATACGACTCGCCTCGGCGTGTTTAAGGCTATTCTGGAGCAACTCCTGGGCTACCCTGAATAAAGTAAATTCAATGGACCGATCAAGGCGGTGTTCTTCTCCGCGGCATTCCAGTTCAATGTATACGTCGGGATGCGACTGCTGTAACTTTTCAACTAATTCCTGTAACACAATCACCAGACCCAGTTTTTCCAGGGCAGGTGGCTGAATCTCTTTGGTGATTCGCCGAACGTTCTTCACCGCCTCTTCGAGCAGGCGTTTGGTCTGTTCAGCACTCTGCAGCGATTCCGGACAGTTATCCAGATAACGGGTTACCAGCGAAAAACTCATTCGCGTGGCCGATAGCAGACTTCCTATATCTTCGTGTAAATCAGCTGCAATTCGCTGGGCTTCTGCTTCCTGCGAGCGAATACTGGCTTCGAGACTGCCTTCCAGGTACCGAATGAATGCTTTCTGACGTAACTGCTTTCGCCTGGTCATTACAAAAAACAGCAGACTCCCCAGACCCATGAGTGCTGTAAATGTAATACCAGCCGCCAGCGTTAGCGGAAAGTCTTCTAAGGTGTGGTTCATGGATGCCTATTCTAAAACCAATGCCGGAATAATTCGCCTTACCAGGCTCGCTACTGATCGGATTGCCTTTGGGCTCTATACAGAAATAGCCAACGGCTCTCTTTTGATCCGTTTATTACTGAAAGCACCGGAGACTTCAGCAATCATCTCCTTGCCTACAACCGCTGGACTCATCGACGAGAGCGTCGTGTGACCCGCTCTTTTTTACTATACGTATGGGAAATTCCTGGGGTAGTTACAACTAATTTCGGCTAGACAAACTAACAATCAAGATTGGTTTGGGAAGCTTTTTCAGAGGATTGGTAACTAAAGATCGGTTTCCGGTTTATTCAGTTAGTAAATTTGCATGGATTCCGTATGGCCTCCAACTGGTTCCCTTAAAATCGGGGAAAAAGCCGGGTAAAATCAAGGGAAAATACCTAAGCACTACCACCTATTTTACTGAATTATTTTGAAAACAGTGGTTCAGTTTTTTGCGAAGGTCATCTCATAAACAGATTTGTTTTTCGCTACATAACCTGGGCGTTTGCTAGTAAAAGTAGTCAAATTTTCTGCACTTCGTATGCAACCACTCGCCGAACGCATGCGTCCCCGGACGCTGGATGAATACATTGGCCAACAGCATCTTTTAGGCCCCAAAGCCGTACTTCGGCAAGCCATCGATGCCCAGCGAATTCCCTCCATGATTCTCTGGGGTCCACCGGGTGTGGGTAAGACCACCCTCGCTACGCTCATTTCGCAGTCGCTGAAAGTCCCGTTTTTTAGTCTTTCCGCAATTAATTCAGGAGTAAAGGATATTCGGGATACGATTGAATCGGCTTCTAAACAGCGGTTTTTCAGTTCAGCCAGCCCTATTTTGTTCATTGACGAAATTCATCGCTTTTCCAAATCGCAGCAGGATTCACTGCTGGGGGCCGTTGAACGGGGCATTGTGACGCTTATCGGAGCCACTACCGAGAATCCATCCTTTGAGGTTATTCCCGCCTTGCTCTCCCGCTGTCAGGTGTACGTACTGAAATCGATTGAAAAAGCCGACCTGATTCAGATGATTGACCGGGCTTTGGCTCAGGATGAGTACCTGAAAGACCGAACGATTCAGGTCGAAGAATACGAGGCGATGCTGCAGCTTTCGGGGGGGGATGGTCGGAAATTGTATAACATTCTTGAACTGATTACTAACTTCCAGCGGGCGGGAGAACCGCTGGTGATTACCAATGAACTGGTTTTCGAGAAAGTACAGCAAAACATTGCTCTGTACGATAAAGGCGGTGAAGCCCATTACGACATCGCCTCGGCCTTCATCAAATCCATCCGTGGCTCAGACCCCAACGCAGCCATTTACTACCTGGCCCGTATGCTCGATGGCGGCGAAGACATTGAATTCATCGCCCGTCGAATTCTGATTTCAGCCGCTGAAGATGTGGGTCT
>JAAIGE0100676596.1_pt1 | contig 13999 bp, 13 predicted proteins | sample 6487951 | NCBI WGS metagenome assembly JAAIGE01 (sample SAMN13974128, study PRJNA590717) | phyllosphere metagenome | biome: tomato field; feature: multiple bacterial spot infested tomato fields; material: tomato leaves; isolation source: leaves from tomato fields | host: Solanum lycopersicum ... | reverse complement strand
GAGGTCCACCGGCAAGGTTTCGCCCTTGTTCAGCATCTCGACCATGCGCTTGTGCGCCGCGTCGCGACCGGTGAGCATCTTGCCGTTGAGCAGTACGGCGAACTCTTCGCCGCCGACGCGGCCGGCCAGGTCACTGGTGCGCAGTTGGCTGCGCAGGATGTCGCTGAAATGGCGTAGGGCGCGGTCGCCGATGCCGTGGCCCCAGCGGTCGTTGACCATGAGCTCGTCGCCCGAGCCGGTGACCTCGAGGTCAGCGCCCTGAACGGTCGCGTGCGTGCCGACGATCTCGTCGGGCGCGATCTGGCCGGGGACCACGTGGTAGGTGAGGATCGACGTCAGCGTCTCGGAGTCCGTCTTCAGACCCTCGATGGTCTCGGCGGGGATCTTGGCGAAGGCGTCATCGACCGGAGCGAAGACGGTGAACTCGTCACCATTCAGGGTGTCGACGAGGTTGACGTCCGGGTTCAGACCACCGCTGACGGCAGCGGTCAGCGTCTTGAGCAGCGGGTTGTTGGATGCCGCGGTGGCCACCGGGTCCTGCGCCATGCCGGAGACCGATCCAGCGCCGTCCGGAACGGCCTCGGCGTAGTCCGCGCAGCCAGGGCCGACGAGGTTGGCGGCGGGGTCCATCGTGTCCTCGGTCATCTCGGGCGAGGGCGACTCCATCGGAGCCTGCGACGACTCGGTGCCCTCGCTGCTGGTGCCACCCTCGGGGGCGCTGCTCGACGAACACCCGGCGAGAGCGAACGCACCGACCAGCGTCAGAGAGAGTGCTGCGGTCATCTTCTTCTTCGTGCTGAACATGTTGTCCTCCATGTGTTGGGACCGCCCTCTGCGGCGGCGATGTCTGGTCTTCGGAACCACTAGGCAAACGGATTGCACATTTCCCGAGATTCTTTTTCGCGGGTTCCCATGGGGCGGATGCCGACGGTCACGAAACGCTCTCGATTCCGCTGTTCGCCGGGGTTTCGCGCCCCTCCATCCGGGTTCCACGACGCGGGAATGGCATGCTGGGGAGTAATGGTTATCGACGGTGTTGACGTCCCCGAGGACGGGCAGTCGGCGGATCACGCCGGCGATCTGCTCGTCCGCATCGCCGACGGCGATCAGCTGGCCTTCGCTGAGCTCTACGACATGCTGTCGTCGCGCGTGTTCGGACTGATCCGACGCGTCCTCGTCGACCCCTCGCAGAGTGAGGAAGTGCTGCAAGAGGTCTTCCTCGAGGTGTGGCAATCCGCTTCCTCGTTCGCTCCGAACAAAGGGCAAGGAAGAAGCTGGATCCTGACGATGGCTCATCGTCGGGCCGTCGACCGGGTGCGCTCAGCTCAATCGAGCGTGGACCGGGATATGCGTGTCGGGGCCCGGGACGCGTACACACAAGAAGAAGGCATCGCCGAACAGGTCGAGCTGAAGATCGAAGGCCGCCGCGTCGTGCGCGCACTCCGATCCCTGCCCGACCCGCAACGCGAAGCCCTGACCCTCGCGTACTTCGGGGGATACAGCCAAAGTGAGATTGCGACGCTCCTCGGAGCACCGCTGGGAACGATCAAGACACGGATGCGCGACGGACTGAACCGCCTACGACAGGAGATGGGGGTGACACTGTGAACGAGAAGGAGTTCGCCGAACTCTCCGCAGGGCACGCGCTCGCCGCGCTGTCCCCGGAGGACGAACGCGCCTACCAGGACGCACTGGCCGCCCACCCCGAGTGGCAGGACCAGGTCGACGCCGACGCGCAGGCCGCCGGATTCCTCGCCGAAGGCGCGGGCGAAGAAGCCCCTCCCGCCGATTTGCGGGCCCGGTTGCTCGAGCAGATCAGTGGGATGCCGCAGGCCCCGGCGCGTGCTGCTGCCGCTGCGCCTGTGGTCGCCGCGGAGTCTGCGGCCGAGTCCGCTCCCGCGGACGAGCCGGTCGTCGCCGGACCGCCGACCGAGGCGCTCCAGGCCGTGCAGCGACGCAACTGGACCCGCGGACTCTTCGCGCTCGTCGCATCCGCCGCACTCCTCGTCGGCATCGGCTGGGGCGTCGGATCGATCGTCGAACAGGCCCGCACGCCCCTCGAGGTGCAGGCGCTCGAGCAGATCGAGGCCGCGCCCGATGCGCAGACCGTGACCGGCCAGTTCACCGACGGCGGCGAGGCCGTGCTGCACTGGTCGGACGAGCTCGACAAGGTCGTGCTGACGACGGATGACGCACCCGAGATCCCCTCGGACCGTTCCTTCGAGCTGTGGTTCATCCGCGGCGACCAGCCCATCTCGGCCGGCGTGTTCGACCCGTCCGACGAGGTCACCGCTCTGCTGTCGGGCGAGTTCCAGCCCGGCGACATCGTCGCGGTCACGGTCGAGCAGAAGGGCGGATCGCCCGACGGCTCGCCCACCACCGACCCGATCATCACGATCCCCACGGCCTGAGCCGGGCCGCGGCCCGTCCCCGCCCCGCGGGGTAGCCTGGAGCGATGTCTGACGCGTCCCGCGACTTCCACAAGCCGGTCCGCCGTTCCCCCGATTCGTTCGATCGCAACTTCGCCGCCGACGATCCCGCTGAAGCCAGCCGCGTGGCGCACGCCACGGCATCCGCTCTGCTCTCGCGGGTGCGCGAGGCGCCGCACGACGAGGTCATCGACCGGCTCGTGACCTTCACGGACGCGCACGGCATCGCGACCATCGCCGAGCTGTGGGCGCAGTCGCCCGCCCGGTCGCTGCCGGGCGCGCTGTGGCGGCTGTACCTGCTGCAGCTGATGATCCACGACGACCCGGCGACGTCCGCGCTGCTGTACGAGCGGGGACGCACGCGGCTCGCATCGGCCGATGTCGTCATCGCGGGGGCGCCGACACCGGCAAGCCCCGACGAGCTCGTCTCGCTCATCGACCTCATCATGCGCGGGGTGTTCGCAGGCGACTTCGCGCTCGCCCTCGAGCGGGCGGCGGCGTTCTCGCGCGTCGTCTCGGCCGGCGCGACCGACCTCGCCGACGACTACGACGCGAGCGAACCCGGCCGGGCGTCGCAGTTCACGACCCGCGCGCTGCGCCTCGACACCTACGCCGGCGACCTCACGGCGGCCGCGGCCCTGTGGCGCCGCGACGGCCTCACCTGAGTCGGGGGCCGCGTTCGCGGGCATGAAAGTGCCGGACCGCAGAACGCCTCTCGGCGCGTGGCCGCTCGCAGCGGCTGAAGATGGAGCCCGGGGTTACTGCGGCCCGGCTAGAAAAGTGTAACGGAGGGGCTCCGCGGGTATTCCAGCCCGCGGGGGATTTCGTTCGGGCCGGGCGTGTCGCCGGGCAGGCGTCGTGCGCGTTCGCGGATGCAACGGATGCCGGGTGACACGCGGCATCCCATCGCTCTTCAACGGCGTGTCGCGCACGATCCGTGGCATCCGTCGACACCGCCGCGGACGGATGCCGCCGCGTAGGCTCGTCGCATGGCTTGGCGCTTCGCTCTCATGATCGACCCCGCGGCATCCGACGATGCGCGCACCGACTTCGCCGACACGTTCACCGAGGTGGACCCGTCGGCCCCCGCGCTCACCGTGGGCGAGCTGAGCACGCAGCGCGGCGACGGGATCTTCGAGTCGATCGGCGTCGTCGACGGGCACGCGCAGGAGGTCGAGCCGCACCTCGAGCGTCTCGCCCATTCGGCCGAGATCTGCGAGCTGCCCGCGCCGCACCTGGGGCAGTGGCGCGAGGCGATCCGGCGCGCGCAGGCCGCGTCGGGGGAGGGCGAGGCGGTCATCAAACTGATCCTGAGCCGCGGTGTCGAGCACGGTCCGACGCCGACCGCGTGGGTCACGGTGGCGCCGGCCGCGGATTTCACGAAGGCGCGCACCGAGGGCATCGCGGTGGCGGTGCTCGACCGCGGGTACAGCATCGATCTGCCGGGGCGGGCGCCGTGGCTGCTGCTGGGCGCGAAGACGCTGTCGTACGCGGTGAACATGGCGGCGATCCGCGAGGCGAAGCGCCGCGGAGCCGACGACGCCGTGTTCGTGAGCTCCGACGGATTCGTGCTCGAGGCGCCGACCGCGTCGCTGATCATCCGCCGCGGCGACGCGTTCGTGACGCCGGCGCCGAACGGCGGCATCCTGCACGGCACGACTCAGCTGAGCCTGTTCGAGCACCTCGCCGCGCAGGGCTTCGAGACCGCCTACGAGACGCTGCCCGTCTCGGCCCTGCACGAAGCGGATGCCGCCTGGCTCGTCTCGAGCGTACGCCTCGCCGCCCCGATCACCGCCGTCGACGGTCGCCCGCTGGCCGTGGACGCCGAGCTCACCGCATCCTTCAACCGCTACCTCCTCAGCCCCCGCGACTGACCCCGCGGCGGGTTGCCGTTCACGGATGCAACAGATCTGCCCCGACACGCCGCCGACCCGCCCCAGGATGCCGCGTGTCGCCCCGCATCCATTGCATCCGTGAACGCGTCACGCCCGCGCGAGCGCCGCGAGGATGGCGCGCTCGACGAGGTCCCAGTCGTGGAGAACCATCACGTAGTCGAAGCGCAGCGTGACATACCCCCACATGGCGGCGTTCGCGTCCCGCACGAGGTCCTTGTGCCGCAGCGACGCGCCGTCGTGGTTCTCTCGCCCGTCGACCTCGACGATCACGCGGTCGCCGATCAGGGCGTCCAAGGAAACCGACGCCCGCGACGCGCACCTGCGTGCGCACGGTCAGCCCCAACCCGCGCAGCCGCCACCGCAACAGCGACTCGAGCCCGCTGTCGGCGTCGTCCCGGCTCAGCCCGAGGGCCTCGCTTCCGGCGGCGTTCAGGTTCTGCGCGAGCCACCGCATGTCATCGCCGTCGAGCATCCGCTGCCGCCGGGCCGACTCGAGCGCGACGAAGAACGCCTCGACGCCACGGCACAGGAGGACCTGCCGCAGCACCCGAGCGAGTGACGGCTCGCGCCGCGATTCACCGACGGCCGGCGCGTCCCAGTGCTCGACGCAGTCGCAGTCCGCGTCGTGCGACCGGCCGCCCGGCCGCATCCAGACGTGCGGCGAATCGTCCTCGTCGAGCACCCACAGTCCGCGATGCCGCGCCGCGGTCACACACGCCATCGACCCGCCGTGCCGGGCGATCGCGACGGCGTCGGCGCACGCGTCCGGCGGCACGAACACGCCGACGCGAACCCGCCGCAGCTCACCCGTCCGCAGCGCACGCTGCACCCGACGCATCGACCACCCCGCGTCGAGCAACTGACGAAGACGGAGGATCGGATGCCGCAGCTCGCACATCCCGCGATCCTCGCCGCCGCTGTCACCCCGCACGGACTCGCACCCCGAACCGGGGGAGCGTCGCCACATCCCACCGTCCGGGGAGGAACCCCGTTCACCGATGCAACAGATCCGCCCCGACACGCCGTTCCGGACTGATGGATGCCGCGTGTCGCCCGGCATCCATTGCATCCGCGAACGCCAACCCGACCCAGGCACGCGACGCATCCGCGTACAAAGAAGACGCGCCGGCACGGAACCCGAATCCGTGCCGGCGCGTGGCCTCAGGGAGTAGGACTCACCCGAAGCGACCCGAGACGTAGTCCTCGGTGGCCTGGACGGACGGCTTGGTGAAGATCGTGCCGGTCTCGTCGTACTCGATGAGCTTGCCGGGCTTGCCGGTGCCGGCGATGTTGAAGAACGCGGTCTTGTCCGAGACGCGCGAGGCCTGCTGCATGTTGTGCGTCACGATCACGATCGTGTACTCGCTCTTGAGCTCCTGGATGAGCTCCTCGATCGCGAACGTCGAGATCGGGTCGAGGGCCGAGCACGGCTCGTCCATGAGCAGCACGTCGGGCGAGACGGCGATCGCGCGGGCGATGCACAGGCGCTGCTGCTGACCACCCGACAGGCCCGATCCGGGCTTCTCGAGACGGTCCTTGACCTCGTTCCAGAGGTTCGCACCGCGCAGCGACTTCTCGACGAGGGCGTCGGCGTCGGACTTCGAGATGCGCGAGTTGTTGAGCTTCACACCGGCCAGCACGTTGTCGCGGATCGACATCGTGGGGAACGGGTTCGGCCGCTGGAAGACCATGCCGATCTGACGGCGCACCAGCACCGGGTCGACGCCGGGGCCGTAGAGGTCCTCGCCGTCGAGCAGGACCTCGCCCTCGACGCGCGCGCCGGGAATGACCTCGTGCATGCGGTTGAGTGTGCGCAGGAAGGTGGACTTGCCGCATCCGGACGGGCCGATGAAGGCCGTCACGCTGCGGGGCTCGATGTCGAGGGACACGCCCTCCACGGCGAGGAAGTCGCTGTAGTAGACGTTGAGGTCGTTGACTTCAATGCTCTTGGACACTTCGGGTGCTTTCTGTCGGATGCCGCGGGTCAGCGGCCGAACTTGGGGGCGAACTTCTTCGCGACGAAGCGTGCGATGAGGTTCAGCGCCATGACGATGATGATGAGGGTGAGCGCGCCGGCCCAGGCCCGCTCGAGGGCAGCGGGGACATTCGTGCCCGGGTTCTGGAACTGGTCGTAGACGAACACCGGGAGTGTCATCATCGGGTTGTCGAACGCGTCGGTGTTGAGCGACTGCGTGAAGCCGGCCGTCAGCAGCAGCGGCGCGGTCTCGCCGATGACGCGGGAGATCGACAGCATGATGCCGGTCGTGATGCCCGCGACGGATGTCGGGAGCACGACCTTGACGATCGTCAGCCACTTCGGCACACCCAGCGCGTAGCTCGCCTCGCGCAGCTCGTTCGGCACGAGCCGCAGCATCTCCTCGCTCGACCGTACGACGACAGGGATCATCAGCACCGAGAGCGCGAGCGATCCCATGAAGCCCGTGTTGAGACCGGGCCCGTAGATGAGCGCGCAGACGGCGACGATGAACAGACCCGCCACGATCGAGGGGATGCCGGTCATGACGTCGACGAAGAACGTGATGCCCTTCGCGAGGCGGCCGCGTCCGTACTCGACGAGGTAGATCGAGGTCATGAGGCCGATCGGCACCGAGATGAGGGCCGCCCATCCGGTGACGATCAGGGTGCCCCAGATCGCGTGGACGCCGCCGCCGCCTTCGCCCACGACGTTGCGCATCGAGCTCGAGAAGAACAGCGGGTCGAATCGCGCGATGCCGTTGACGATGACCGTGTACAGCAGCGAGATCAGCGGCAGGAGCGCGATCGTGAAGGCGATCGACACGAGCACGGTCGCCAGCCGGTCGACGGCGCGGCGTCGGGTCTCGACGACGCTCGAGAGGATGACGAGGACGATCGCGAACAGCACCACTCCGACGAAGACGGCCGCGGCGATGTTGAAGTCGGCGACGTCACCGCCGCCGTTGATGATGGCGAACACGATGCTCGAGAGGGCGAGGGCGCCGGCCAGCAGCACCCACGGCATCCACTTCGGCAGCTGACCCGCGGTGAGCGAGTTCCCGACGGGTGTCCGGGCCGCGGAGCGGGTGAGGGTCGTCGTCATCAGTTCGCTCCAGAGAACTCGGCGCGACGGCTCACGATCCACCGCGCGAGCGCGTTGACGGCGAACGTCACGAGGAAGAGGATGAGGCCGGTCGCGATGAGGACGTTGACGCCGTCCCCGTACGCCTCACCGAAGTTGAGGGCGATGTTCGCCGGGATCGGCGTCGGGTTGTTCGAGTTGAGCACCTGGAAGGTGACCGCACCCGTGGCCGAGAGCACCATCGTGACGGCCATCGTTTCGCCGAGCGCGCGACCCAGCCCGAGCATCGCACCCGACACCATGCCGCCCCGAGCGAAGGGGAAGACGGCCATGCGGATCATCTCCCAGCGGGTCGCGCCGAGGGCCAGCGCCGCCTCCTCGTGGAGGACGGGCGTCTGCAGGAACACCTCGCGCGTGATCGCGGTCATGATCGGCAGGATCATCACCGCGAGGACGAGGGATGCCGTGAGGATCGTGCGTCCGGTCTGCGAGACGGCACCGGCGAAGAAGGGGATCCAGCCGAGGTTCTCGTTCAGCCACACGTAGAAGGGCTGCAGGATCTGCGAGAAGACGAGGGCGCCCCACAGGCCGTAGACGACCGAGGGGATCGCGGCGAGCAGGTCGATGATGTAGCCGAGGGCGGAGGCGAGCCGGCGCGGGGCGTAGTGCGAGATGAAGAGCGCGATGCCGATGGCGAGCGGGGTCGCCACGACCAGAGCGATGATCGACGCCCAGAGTGTGCCGAAGACGAAGGGCCAGACGTACTGCCAAAAAGGCTCGCCGTTCAGGAACTGGGTCTCGTCGGGGTTCGCCGTGAAGGCGGGGACGCTCTCGACGATGAGGAACAGCGTCACCGCGGCGAGCACGATGAGGATGATGATGCCCGCGCCGAGCGCGGTGCTGGAGAAGACGAGGTCGCCGCGGCGACGCATCGGTCGTCTCGTGGGCGCCTGGTCGGTGGCCAGGTCGGAGGTGGGGGGCATCGCAGTCCTCGGGTCGGAAGCGGGCGGACGTGGGGCTGCGGGTGACCCTCCGTGGAGGGCCACCCGCAGCAGGGGTGTTACTGCTTGGCGCCGATCAGGTCGATGGCGGCCTGGGCCTCGCTGGCGACCTCGGTCGACAGCGGCGCGGAGCCGGCGGCCTCGTTGGCGACCTTCTGGCCCTCTTCGCTGACGATGTACGAGAAGTACGCCTTCACGATGGCGGCGGTGTCGGCATCCTCGTACTGCTGGCAGCCGATGAGGTAGCTCACGAGTGCGATCGGGTACGAGCCGGCGGGAGCCTTGGCGGGGTCGACGTCGTAGACGAGGTCACCGTCGGCACGGCCCTCCTCGAGCGGCGACGACGCGACGAGCTCCGCGGCGGCCTCGGAGGAGAACGGCACGAAGTCGTCGCCGACCTTGACGGCGGCCGAGCCCAGGTCACCGACGCGCGAGGCGTCGATGTAGCCGATGGTGCCGTTGCCGGCCTTGACGGCGGCCTCGACGCCGGAGGTCTGCTGGGCAGCCTCGGAGCGCGTGGTCTTGACGGGCCAGGCGTCGTCGTCCTCGTACGGCCATGCGTCGGGCGCGACGGAGGCGAGGTAGGCGGTGAAGGTGCCGGTCGTGCCGGACTCGTCGCCGCGGAAGACGGGCGTGATCGCCAGGTCGGGCAGCTCGACGCCCTCGTTGATCTCCGCGATCTTCGGGTCGTTCCACTTCTCGATCTTCTCGTTGAAGATTTCGCCGATGACCTCGGGCGTGAGGTTCAGCTCGGTGATGCCCTCGAGGTTGAAGACGACGGCGACGGGCGAGATGTAGGCGGGGACCTCAACGATGTCGGGCGTCGCGCAGGCGCCGAACTTCCCGGCGGCGATCTCGTCGGTCTTGTAGGCGCGGTCCGAGCCGATGAAGTTGCTGGAGCCGGCGATGAAGTTGTCGCGGCCGGTGCCCGAGCCGGTCGGCTGGTAGTTGACCGTGACGTCCGGGTTGGCGGTCTGGAAGGCCGCGGTCCACGCCTGCTGGGCGGCGCCCTGCGAGGAGGCGCCGGTCGCCTTGACGGTGCCCGACAGCGAGCTGCCGCCGTCGGAGGGCTGGCCGCTGCCAGCAGGGGTGCCCTCGTTGGCGGCGCAGGCCGACAGGGAGAGGACGGCGACGGCGGCGACAGCGCCCACGCGGGCGATGCGGTTGAGCTTCACGTGTGAATTCCTTCGGGTGATCGGGACACCCCGGTGCGGGGCTGGCTCGACGCTAAGAGTCGCCGGTGACCAGGTTCCGCTCGACAGGTGAACGACAGGTGAACGGGTCGGGTCCGAACGCCTCTCGCTCAGCCGATTCACACCTTCGGGGGATGCGTCTCGATCGCCACGATGCCCGAGCCGGGATTCGTCGCCGACAGGTGCGCGACGGAGAACCCGCCGACCTCGAGGTCGGCGGCGCTCTCGATGTACGAGCCCTTCAGGCTCCCGGTCGCCAGTGCCAGCTCGCTCATGATGGTGGGGATGACCGGTCGGTGCGAGCACAGCACAGCGGCCTTCCGCGACCTCACGCGTTTGCCGACGACGGCGCGCACATCCGCGTGCCCTTCCTCCCAGGCATCCTGCGAGATCAGCTCGGTCCGACGGATGTCGCGGCCCAGCGCCTTCGCGAGCGGTGCCACGGTGTCGACGCAGCGGACCGCGTCGCTCGAGACGACCCGACGGATGCCGAACGCCCGCAACGGCCCGACGGCCGCCTTCGCCTGGCGCTTGCCGCGGTCGGTGAGGGGGCGGGCGGCATCCTTCCCCTTCCAGTCCTCGCGGGGAGTCGCCTTGCCGTGGCGCAGCACGACGACGGGGAAGGTCGCGAGCACGCCGTCGTCAACGAGGTGCAGGAAGTTCTCGAGGATCTCGACGTCGACCGGATAGCTCAGCCGTTCGAGCGCCTTCTTCGGGGTGAGCCATTCGATCGCGGCGATCTCGCGGTTCGGCACGAAGGACGACCCGCGGATCGCCTCCTCGGTCGCCTCGGTGCTCCAGTAGTGGACGATCTTCGTCCGCTTGCTCGGCAGGCGGTACTTCGAGATCCCGACGGGCACCCCGAGGTGGACACGGATGCCGGTCTCCTCGAAGATCTCGCGCACGGCCGTCTCGGCGAGGGTCTCACCGGGATCGACCTTGCCTTTGGGCAGGGTGATGTCGCGGTACTTCGTGCGGTGGATCGCCAGCACGAGCAGCTTGCCGTCCACCATCCGCCAGACGACGCCGCCCGCGGCGTAGACCGCGGTCTCCGTCATCGCACCGCCCGCGCCCGCCGGCGGCGGAGCACCTGCGACATCGTCTTCTCCTGCAGATCGACGAGCGGGTTGCCCTCGGCATCCTGATGGTGCCGCGTCCACTCGCCCTCGGCGCCGAGGTGCCACGAGCTCGTGGTGTCGGACATCGCCAGCTCGAACAGCGAGATCAACTCGTTCACGTGCGCGGGCTCGGTCACCCGCACGAGCGCCTCGACGCGGCGGTCGAGGTTGCGGTGCATCATGTCGGCACTGCCGATGAAGACCTGCGGGTCGCCGTTGTTGTGGAACGTGAAGATGCGGGAGTGCTCGAGGTAGCGCCCCAGGATCGAGCGCACCGTGATGTTGTCGCTGACCCCCGGCAGGTCCGAGCGCAGCGAGCAGATGCCGCGCACCCAGACGTCGACCTTCACCCCGGCCTGGCTGGCGCGGTAGAGGGCGTCGATGATCTGCTCGTCGACCATCGAGTTGACCTTGATGCGCACGTGGGCGGGCTTGCCGGCCAGCGCGTTGCGGCGCTCGCCGTCGATGTGACGGAGGAGGCCCTTGCGCAGGTGGAGCGGGGCCACGAGAAGCCGCTTGAACTTCTTCTCGATCGCGTAGCCGCTCAGCTCGTTGAAGAGGCGGGTCAGGTCGCGGCCGACCTGCTCGTTCGCGGTGAACAGGCCGTAGTCCTCGTAGATGCGGCTCGTCTTCGGGTTGTAGTTGCCCGTCCCGATGTGGCTGTAGCTGCGGAGAACGCCGTCCTCCTCGCGGATCACGTGAAGGAGCTTGCAGTGGGTCTTCAGACCCACGAGCCCGTAGACGACGTGCACGCCGGCCTTCTCGAGCTTGCGCGCCCACACGATGTTGGCCGCCTCGTCGAAGCGGGCCTTCACCTCGACGAGCGCGAGGACCTGCTTGCCGTTTTCGGCCGCGTCGATGAGCGCCTCGACGATCGGGCTGTCACCGGAGGTGCGGTACAGCGTCTGCTTGATCGCGAGCACGTGCGGGTCGCGCGCGGCCTGCTGCAGGAACGACACGACGCTCGTCGTGAACGACTCGTACGGGTGGTGGACGAGGACGTCCTCCTTGCGGATCGCCGCGAAGATGTCGGCGCGGCCGTTCTGCTCGGCCGGCTGGAACGGCGTCGAGGTCTTCGGCACGTGCGCCGGGTAGCGCAGATCGGGCCGCTCGATCTGCGACAGGGAGAAGAGTCCCCGCAGGTCGAGGGGCGCGGGCAGGCGGTAGACGTCGTTCTCGGTGATGTCGAGCTCGTCGAGCAGTAGCGAGAGCGTGACCTCGTCCATGTCCTCGGTGATCTCTAGGCGGATCGGCGGACCGAAGCGGCGGCGCAGCAGCTCGGCTTCGAGCGCCTGGATGAGGTTCTCGGTCTCGTCCTCCTCGATCACGACGTCCTCGTTGCGCGTGAGGCGGAACGTGTGGTGCTCGAGGATCTCCATGCCCGGGAACAGGTCGTCGAGGTTCTCGGAGATCAGTTCCTCGATCGGCAGGTACCGCACGGTGGAGCCGTTCTTCGCCACCTCGATGAGGCGGGGGAGCATGGGCGGCACCTTCAGACGGGCGAACTCCTGACGGCCGGTGCGCGCGTTGCGGATGCGCACGGCGAGGTTCAGCGACAGACCCGAGATGTAGGGGAACGGGTGGGCGGGGTCCACGGCGAGCGGCATGAGTACCGGGAAGACCTGCGCCGAGAAGTAGTCGTACAGCGTGCTCCGCTCGGGGTCCGACAGCTCGGCCCAGGAGACGACCTCGATGCCCGCGTCGGCGAGGGCCGGGCGGACCTGCTCGGACCACACCGCCGCGTGACGCTCCTGCAGCGCGTGCGCCGACGTCGCGAGGTCCGCCAGCACGTCCAGCGGAGCGCGTCCGACGTTGGTGGGAACGGCCAGCCCGGTGAGGATGCGGCGCTTGAGCCCCGCGACGCGCACCATGAAGAACTCGTCGAGGTTGCTCGCGAAGATCGCGAGGAAGTTCGCGCGCTCCAGCGTCGGCAGGTTCGGATCCTCCGCGAGCTCGAGCACGCGCTGATTGAACGCGAGCCAGCTGAGCTCGCGGTCGAGGTAGCGGTTGTCGGGCAGCTGCGAGTCGTACGCTTCGACGACGTCGTCGAAGTCGTCGTCGTCCGCGTCGCCCAGTCCGGAGTCGTGAACCTGGGTGTCGATCATCCCCACATCATTGCAGGGGACGGTGACGTGTGCGTGAACGTGGCGACGGATGCCGCGGCATCCGACTCAGGCGGAGGAGCCCGGCAGCTGCTCGTCCTCGTAGACGTTGAAGCGGTAGCCGACGTTTCGCACGGTACCGATGAGCTGCTCAAGGTCCCCGAGCTTCGCGCGCAGCCGGCGCACGTGCACGTCGACCGTGCGGGTGCCGCCGAAGTAGTCGTAGCCCCACACCTCGCTCAACAGCTGTTCGCGGGTGAAGACCCGCGAGGGGTGCGTCGCGAAGAAGTGGAGCAGCTGGAACTCCTTGTAAGTGAGGTCGAGCGGGCGACCGTGCACCTTCGCCGAGTAGGAGGATTCGTCGATCGTGATGCCGGAGGTCTGGATGCGGGTGGAGACCTGCTCCTTCGACACGCGTCCGATGGCGAGGCGGATGCGGGCATCGACCTCGGCGGGGCCTGCGCCGACGAGGACGACGTCGTCGATGCCCCAGTCGGGGGAGACCGCGGTGAGTCCGCCCTCGGTGACGACCAGCAGAAGCGGCGCGTCGAGACCCGTCGTCGTCAGGATCTTGCAGAGCGACTTCGCGGCGACGAGGTCCTTACGGGCGTCGACGAACACGATGTCCGCATTGGGGGCGTTCACCAGCTGCGCCGCCTCGGCGGGGATCTGGCGGACCCGGTGGCTCAGCAGTTCGAGGGAGGGCAGGACGGAGTCGCCGCCGGCGGCGGAGCTCAGGACGAGCAACTGTGCCAAGGGGGACCCTCCGGTGCGGACTCGGAACCGGTCTCATCTTAGGGGCTCGCCCCGCGGCCGCCGCGACGCGGGCTCGCCGCCGTGCGGGCCCCGCGCCGGTGCGCCACAATAGGGACCATGACCGCGCCCGAGATCCTCCCTCGTCGACGGGCCGCCGGAGTGATCGCGGTCTGGGTGGCCGCCGCTCTCGTCGCCCTCGCCGTCGGCGTGTTCGTCGAGCCCGACTGGCGCGGTGCGTGGCTGCTGGTCGGTCTCGGATTCTGCTTCTTCCTCGCCTTCGCGGTGCAGCTGGCGTCCGGGCGGTCGCAGGGGTTCATCATGCGCATCGCGGCGAGCGTCCTCGGCGCGATGCTGGTGATGGGACTCATCGGCGCCGGCTTCGCGCTCGCCGAACTCTTCGCGAGCTGATCCACCGGCATCCGCCGACCGGGAGCCCGCTCCCGGCCG
>JAAIGE0100719221.1_pt1 | contig 14000 bp, 14 predicted proteins | sample 6487951 | NCBI WGS metagenome assembly JAAIGE01 (sample SAMN13974128, study PRJNA590717) | phyllosphere metagenome | biome: tomato field; feature: multiple bacterial spot infested tomato fields; material: tomato leaves; isolation source: leaves from tomato fields | host: Solanum lycopersicum ... | reverse complement strand
GGGCCGGCCTGCATGTTGTTGCTGACCTGGGTCCAGTACACCTTGAGCACGCCGTCCTTGAGCATGCGGCTCTGCTCCACGGCGTGGAAGCCGGGCTTTTCCTGGATGGTGCCGGCGGGCAGCTTCCAGATCTTCTCGGCGATGGCGCGGTGTTTCGGGTTGGTGACCACGAGATCCGCTGGCAGGCGGTGGGAGAAAGTGCCCACTTCCCGGGCGGTGCCGCACGCCGAAGGCTGGCCGGTCAGCGAGAAGGGGCTGTTGCCCGGCTCGCTGATCTTGCCGGTCAGCAAATGGATGTTGTAGATCAGGTTGTTGGCCCACACGCCACGGGTGTGCTGGTTGAAGCCCATGGTCCAGAACGACACCACCTTGCGCTTCGGGTCGGCATACAGCTCGGCCAGCGCCTTGAGGCGTTCGGCCGGCACGCCCGACTCCCTGGCGGCGCGCTCCAGGGTGTAGGGTTTGACGAAGGCGGCGAACTGCTCGAACGACATGTCGCTCCAGGTGTTGGCGTTCTTCGCGTTCTTGGCCTTCACCTCCAGCGGGTTGTCCGGGCGCAGGCCATAGCCGATGTCGTCGGCGCCGAGGGCGAAGCGGGTGTGGCGCTTGACGAAATCCTGGTTCACCGCGCCGCTCTGGATGATGTGGTTGGCGATGTAGTTGAGGATCAGCAGGTCGGTTTGCGGCTTGAACACCATGGGGATGTCGGCCAGGTCGAAGCTGCGGTGCTCGAAGGTCGACAGCACCGCCACCTTGACGCCGGGCTGGCTCAGGCGCCGGTCGGTGACCCGGCTCCACAGTACCGGGTGCATCTCGGCCATGTTCGAGCCCCACAGCACGAAGCTGTCGGTGGCTTCGATGTCGTCGTAGCAGCCCATCGGCTCGTCCATGCCGAAGGTGCGCATGAAGCCCATCACCGCCGAGGCCATGCAGTGGCGCGCGTTGGGGTCGATGTTGTTGCTGCGAAAGCCGGCCTTCATCAGCTTGTTGGCGGCGTAGCCTTCCCAGATCGTCCACTGCCCCGAGCCGAACATGCCCACGGCCTGGGGGCCGTGCTCGCGCAGGGCGGCCTTGAATTTCTCCTCCATGATGTCGAAGGCCTGCTCCCAGCTGATCGGCTGGAATTCGCCCTGCTTGTCGTAGACGCCGTTCTTCATGCGTAGCAGCGGCGTGGTCAGGCGGTCGACGCCGTACATGATCTTCGACAGGAAGTAGCCCTTGACGCAGTTCAGGCCGCGGTTGACCTCGGCCTTGATGTCGCCGTGGGTGGCCACCACGCGGTTGTCGCGGGTGGCGACCATCACGCTGCAGCCGGTGCCGCAGAAGCGGCAGGGCGCCTTGTTCCAGTCCAGGCGGGTGTTTTCGGCGTCGGCGATCAGGTTGCTGGCGCTGGACGCGATCGGCAGGCCAGCGGCGGCTGCGGCGATGGCTGCAGCCTGGGCCTTGGTGAATTCGCGGCGGGTCATGCTCATCGAGCGGCTCCTTCCGAAGTGAGGCATTCGTGGTAGATCAGTGCGGCGTTGAGTACGCCGGGCAGCGCGTTGACCTGATCGATGCGCTGCAGGATGAGTTTTTCGTCGACCGCTTCGATCACCACCACGGCCTTGCCTTCCGGGCTGTGCTGATGCACGTCCAGGTCGTCGAGCAGGCGCAGGTTGGCGAGCACCGCATCGAGCTGCTCGGGGCGGGCATGCACGATGAAGCTGGCGATGTGCAGGGGGGCGTCCATGACGGGCTCCTGTAAGCCGAGGTGAATCAGTTGGGTGGGCCGGGCGGGCCGAAGAGCATCTGCAGGAACCAGACGGCGAAGCCGTAGGCGCCGACGAGGGCCACGGAAAGCAGCGGGAAGAGGAATATCACCAGGAATAGAAACAGCCGGCGTTCGCGGCGTTTGCCCCCGGTGTCTTCGGATGGGCTGGGCATGGGCAGGTCTTCATCGGTCAGGCGTGTGCATGTGCCGTCATGGAGTGGTGCCACGCTTCTGGCGTTGGCAACCTGACGGTCTCCGGTCGTTAAGCCCGACCTTAGTCGCACTGGCCGGCGGGGTATTGACCCTGGTCAATGTCCGGGCCATTACGCCGTGGCAGGCGGCGAAAAGCCTGCTGGGCGGTCGTTCAGGCGAGGTTCAGCAAGGGTTCAGGAGGGGTTCAGTCGCCCCAGGGCAGGATGATTCTCGAGTTCTTCATCAACCCACTGCCAATCGAGAGGCATCTCCATGAAAGCGACTCTGACCAAACTGGCTCTGGCAACTTCCCTGGTCGTCGGTGCTGCGTCCACCGCCCATGCCGACAACAACTTCGCCGGCTTCACCTGGGGCCAGACCAGCAACAACATCCAGAAGTCCTCGGCGCTGAATGCCAACCTGGGTGACCCGAACTTCGACGGCGTGATCAACAACACCAGCACCTGGGGCGTGCGCGCCGGTCAGCAGAACGACGTCGGCCGTTACTACGCCACCTACGAATACATCTCCGGCAGCAACGATGGCCTCAAGCTGCGCCAGCAGAACCTGCTCGGCAGCTACGACGCCTTCCTGCCGCTGAACGAGAACGGCACCAAGCTGTTCGGTGGCGGCACCCTGGGCCTGGTCAAGCTGGAGCAGAACAGCCCCGGTGTCTCGCGTGACACCAATGTCGGGTATGCTGCCGGCTTGCAGGCGGGCCTGCTGCAGGAAGTCAACGAGAACGCCTCCATCGAAGGTGGCTACCGTTACCTGCGCACCAACGCCAGCACCGAATTCGCTCCGCACGGCGAAGGCAAGGTCGGCTCCCTCGATCTGCACAGCAGCGGGCAGTGGTACCTGGGCGCCAACTACAAATTCTAAATCTGTTGTCGAGGACTCGGGTCGCCCCTTGGGCGGCCCGACTTCACTCCTGATGAAGAGGGCATGCAACGATGAAATTGCTGGTCGTGGAGGATGAGGCGCTGCTGCGTCACCATCTCTATACCCGACTCGGCGAACAGGGCCACGTGGTGGACGCGGTCGCCAATGCCGAGGAGGCGCTGTATCGCGTCGATGAATACCACCATGACCTGGCGGTGATCGATCTCGGTCTGCCGGGCATCAGCGGGCTGGACCTGATTCGCCAGTTGCGCAGTCGTGACAAGACCTTTCCCATCCTGATTCTCACCGCGCGCGGCAACTGGCAGGACAAGGTCGAAGGCCTGGCCTCCGGTGCCGACGATTACGTGGTCAAACCCTTCCAGTTCGAAGAACTCGAAGCGCGCCTCAATGCGCTGCTGCGCCGTTCTTCGGGTTTCATCCAGTCGACCATCGAGGCTGGCCCGTTGCTGCTCGACATGAACCGCAAGCAGGCGCTGATCGATGGCGCAGGGATGGGCCTGACCGCCTACGAATACCGCATCCTCGAGTACCTGATGCGCCATCATCAGCAGGTGGTGCCCAAGGAGCGGCTGATCGAACAGCTGTATCCCGATGACGAGGAGCGCGACCCCAACGTGATCGAAGTGCTGGTCGGCCGCCTGCGCCGCAAGCTGGAAAGCTGCAACGGCTTCAAACCGATCGAAACGGTGCGCGGCCAGGGCTATCTGTTCACCGAGCGCTGCCGTTGACCCTGGGCATCGCGCAATTGAAGGCGCGCTGGTTTTCCTCCCTGCGCCTGCGCCTGATGCTCGGCAGCTCGGTGATCGCCGTGCTGTTCATGGCGGCGCTACTGCCGACCCTGCAGGGCGCCTTCCTGATCGCCCTGGAAAAATCCGTGGAGAAACGCCTGGCTGCCGATGCCGGTGCCCTGATTTCCGCCGCCCGCACCGACGACGGCAAATTACGCATGCCCAGCAAGCTGCCCGACGAGGAGTTCGACCTGCCGGACGCCCAGTTGCTGGGCTTCATCTACGACCGTAGCGGGCAGCTGGTGTGGCAGTCGCCATCGACCCGGGACATGTCGGTGTCCTACCTGCCCAGCTACGACGGGCGCGGCGACGAGCTGCTCCGCACCACGGATCGCCAGGGCCGCGAGTTCTACATCTATGACGTGGAGATCAAGCTGCTGCGCGGGCAGAGCGCGGCATTCAGCATCGTCACCATGCAGCCGGCCAGCGATACCCTGGCGCTCTACAACGATTTCACCAAGCAGCTCTATCTGTGGCTCGGCGGCGCGCTGTTGCTGCTTCTCGGGTTGTTGTGGTTCGGGTTGACCTGGGGTTTTCACAGCCTGCGCGGGCTGCGTGAAGAACTCGACGAAGTGGAGGGCGGCAACCGCGAGCGCCTGAGCGATGACCATCCCCGCGAGCTGCTGCGCCTGACTGGCTCGCTGAACCGCCTGCTCGACAGCGAACGCCAGCAACGCGAGCGCTATCGTCATTCCCTGGACGACCTGGCGCACAGCCTGAAGACGCCGCTGTCGGTGCTGCAGGGCGCCGCTGAAGTGATCGCCGCCAAGCCGGAGAACCGTGAGCAGTCGCAGATCCTGCAGGGGCAGATCGAGCGCATGAGCCAGCAGATCGGCTATCAATTGCAACGCGCCAGCCTGCGCAAGAGCGGCCTGGTACGCCATCGGGTGCCGTTGGCCAGTGTGGTGGACAACCTCTGCGGGGCACTCGACAAGGTCTACCGCGACAAACAGGTCAGCGTGCAGCGGCAGTTCGATGCTTGGCTGGAAATTCCCATGGAGCGTGCCGCGCTGCTCGAGCTGCTCGGCAACCTGCTGGAAAACGCCTACCGCCTGTGCCTGGGCCAGGTGCGCATCAGTGCCCGGATCGAAGGTGGCACCTGTCAGCTTTGCGTAGAAGACGACGGGCCGGGCGTGCCGGTGGACCAGCGTGAGCGCATCCTGCGTCGTGGCGAGCGTCTGGATGCCCAGCACCCGGGGCAGGGCATCGGTACCGCGGTGGTCAAGGACATCATCGAAAGCTACGAGGGTGAGCTTTTTCTCGAGGAATCCGAGCTGGGCGGGGCGGCGTTTCGGGTGCGCATCTGATTGTATTGAGCTGCTTTGGTGGGAATCCGCCACGCCTGCGCGAGGGCCGTGCGGAAAACCGCCATTGGCGGCGTGAATGCGCCCGCTATTTTCTGTAAAGTCCCGCTATATCAAAGGTTTATCCGAAATTTTCTTGTATGGCATGGCGCTTGCTTTTGCTGCGTCAAGGTCGCGCTAGCGTCCTACTAACAAATCCCTCCAGGTCAGGAGGGTTGGCGCCTAAACAAGAAAGGTGGTGCGGACGTCGCTGGATGTCAGCCGCACCCATGAGGATTCACCATGACTGCCACAACGAACGAAGTTGTCCGTCAACCGTTCTACAAAATGCTCTACGTCCAGGTGCTGTTCGCCATCACCGTGGGCATCCTGCTCGGCCATTTCTATCCAGAAACAGGCGTCGCCCTCAAACCGCTCGGCGATGGTTTCGTCAAGCTCATCAAGATGGTCATCGCGCCCATCATCTTCTGTACCGTAGTCAGCGGCATCGCCGGCATGCAGGACATGAAGGCAGTCGGCAAGACCGGCGGCTACGCGCTGCTGTATTTCGAGATCGTTTCCACCGTCGCCCTGATCATCGGTCTGGTCGTGGTCAACGTGGTGCAGCCAGGTGTTGGCATGCACGTCGACCCGAGCACGCTGGATGCCAGCAAGATCGCCGCCTACGCCCAGGCCGGTGAAGCGCAGACCACCATCGGCTTCCTGCTCAACGTGATCCCGGCCACCGTGGTCGGTGCGTTCGCCAACGGCGACATCCTGCAGGTGCTGTTCTTCTCGGTGATCTTCGCCTTCGCACTGCAGCGCATGGGTGAGTTCGGTCGCCCGGTGCTCGAGTTCATCGATCGCATCGCCCATGTCATGTTCGGCATCATCAACATGATCATGAAGGTCGCGCCCATCGGTGCCTTCGGTGCCATGGCCTTCACCATCGGTCAGTACGGTGTCGGCTCGCTGGTGCAGCTGGGTCAGCTGATGCTGTGCTTCTACATCACCTGCTTCTTCTTCGTGCTCATCGTGCTGGGCGGCATCTGCCGTGCCCACGGCTTCAGCGTCCTGCGCCTGATCCGCTACATCCGCGAAGAGCTGATGATCGTGCTGGGTACTTCGTCGTCCGAGTCGGCCCTGCCACGCATGCTGACCAAGATGGAAAAACTCGGTGCCAACAAGTCGGTCGTCGGCCTGGTGATCCCTACCGGTTACTCCTTCAACCTCGACGGTACCTCGATCTACTTGACCATGGCAGCGGTGTTCATCGCCCAAGCCACCGATACCCCGATGGACATCACCCACCAGATCACCCTGTTGCTGGTGCTGCTGGTTGCCTCCAAGGGCGCTGCTGGCGTGACCGGTAGCGGCTTCATCGTTCTGGCCGCTACCCTGTCTGCCGTCGGCCACCTGCCGGTTGCCGGCCTGGCGCTGATCCTGGGTATCGACCGTTTCATGTCCGAAGCCCGCGCGCTGACCAACCTGGTCGGTAACGGCGTCGCCACCATCGTGGTCGCCAAGTGGTGCAAGGAGCTGGACGAAGACACCCTGCAGCGCGAGCTGGCTTCCGGTGGTCGTCCCGACGTAGTGGCCGTACCTGCCGACAACGCTGGCAAGGTTTCCTGATAGAAATGTCGTCGACCTTCCCAGCAGGGAAGGTCACCTGGCCCGCCCTTGTGGCGGGCTTTTTTATGGGCGGCCGAAAACCAGTGGGCTGGCACCTGGCCTCTAGGCCACCTGTTCTATTGAGCCAGGCCCGGTCCTGCGGGAGCATTTCCGGGCGGGTGGCGTGAATAGCTGCGTTGCGATGCGCTGCCCATCAATCCTGGATCGATGGAGAGGTTTCCATGAAAAACATGAAGAAGCTGGGTTCACGCCGTTTGGGGCTGGCGGCCGCATTGCTGGCCGGTATCGCATTCAGTGGCACCGCCAGTGCCTGGACGTTCGAGCATGGCTGGAGCTGCCAGAACAAGTGGTATCAGATGGGGCTGATCGAGTTGATTGCCTGCGGTGGCGGAGGCGAGGGCTGAACCGCCTGGAGCCGGGCCGCGATGTTCGGCCCGGCAATGCCGGACAAAGCCCGCAGAGCGGGCTTTTTCATGCCTTGTAGGACGAGGCGTGTGACAGGGAAGTGGCGCTGGCGTCCATGGGAGATGGATACCAGGGCGCCAAAACGAAAAAACCGGCCACGAGGGCCGGTTTTTCTGGGATTTGGTCGGAGAGACAGGATTCGAACCTGCGACCTTCTCGTCCCGAACGAGACGCGCTACCAAGCTGCGCTACACTCCGAATTCGCCAAATTCTACTCAAAAACTTTTGCAACACAAGGGGTTAGCAAAAATTTTTAATCGGGGCGCCGCACTTGGCGTACGCCCCACGAGCCGTAGGGCGCTTACAGCTCCTTGACGGTACGAACCTGGTCCTTGTTGACCTTGGTGCGCTTGCCATCCAGCTGTTCGAACTCGTAGAAGCCGGTGTCGTCGTCGAAATCAGGGCGATCGACGGTCTGGATCTCACGGCCATCATTGAGGGTGATCACCGATGGCGTGGAGCAGCCAGCCAGGGTAACCAGGCCGAGGGCGAGTAGAAACGCAGCGGACGTCCGTTGCTTCATGACGTGTCTCCTTAAGTCGAGGCAGAGTGATTACCTTGGCTCAGACGAGTAGGCCGAGCCCAAGTTCCACCCTATTTATCCACCTGTGGCCCTATGCCGCAAGCTTTCAGCCGAGCAGATCGGGGGAGTTGAGGTTGCTCAGGCGCGGATCGTCGGTTTCGCAATGCAGTGCGGCAGGGTCATGCGCCCGCAGCCAGCGCTGGGTGCTGCGCTCGCCCGCAAGCCAGGCCTCTTCCAGCGACGGCAGCAGGCGGCAGGGGATGACCGCGAACAGCGGCTCCCAGTAGCCGTCGCGCTGCGCCATCACCGGGCGCCCGTCCGCCAGGGCCAGCAGGCCCTCGATCAGCGCGCGGTCGACCCTGGGCGCATCGCACGGCAGCACCAGCAGCAACGGGTGGCGGGCGATCTGCAGGGCTGCGCGGATGCCGGCAAGGGGCCCCGGATAGTCTGCGCTGTCGTCGCCGACCAGGCGGTCGGCGTAGGCGGCATAGGCCGGCTGGTTGCGATTACAGGAGATGATCAGGTCATCGGTGAGCGGGCGAACCACCTCGTGCAGCCATGCGATCATCGGTCGCGCCTGCCAGTGCACCAGGCCCTTGTCCAGGCCGCCCATGCGCTGGCCTCGGCCGCCTGCGAGCAGAACCACCGAGAAGGGCTGGGGCGTTGCGGTGGCGGGCATGGCGGGGTCTCCGGAGGTGGCGCTGTGGTATAACACCGGCCTTTGTTCACGACAACTGGAAGCCTGCCATGAGCCACAAGGCCGATGCGCCATTCGTGCCCCTGAATATCGCCGTGCTGACGGTCAGCGATACCCGCACGCTGGAAACCGATACCTCCGGGCAACTCTTCGTCGACCGCCTCAAGGCGGCAGGCCACAACCTTGCCGAGCGCGTGCTGCTCAAGGACGACCTGTACAAGATCCGCGCCCAGGTCGCCACCTGGATCGCCGAGGACGTGGTGCAGGTGGTGCTGATCACCGGCGGCACCGGCTTTACCGGCCGCGACAGCACACCGGAAGCGGTGGCCTGCCTGCTGGACAAGCAGGTCGATGGCTTCGGCGAGCTGTTCCGGCAGATTTCCACCGCCGACATCGGCACCTCGACCATCCAGTCCCGCGCGCTGGCTGGCCTGGCCAACGGCACCCTGGTGTGCTGCCTGCCAGGCTCCACCAACGCCTGCCGCACCGGCTGGGACGGCATCCTCGCCGAGCAGCTCGATGCGCGCCATCGCCCGTGCAATTTCGTGCCACACCTGAAGCTCGCCGCGCCCTGCGAGAGCCGCGGATGAGCGAGGCGCATTCCCCGCTGATGCCGGTGGAACAAGCCCTGGCCCGGCTGCTGGAACTGGCCGAGGCGACGCCGATCGTCGAGCACGAGCGGGTCGACCTGGCCGAGGCCGATGGTCGTGTGCTGGCCGAGCCCATGGTCGCCGGTCTGGACCTGCCGCCCTGGCCGAACAGCGCCATGGATGGCTACGCATTGCGCCTGGCCGACTGGCAGGGCGAGCCGCTGCCGGTCAGCCAGCGCATTCTCGCCGGTATGGCGCCCGAGGCGTTGCGGCCCGGCACCTGCGCGCGCATCTTTACCGGCGCGCCGGTTCCCGAGGGCGCCGATACGGTGGAAATGCAGGAGAACGTCAGTGTCGGTGACGACGGCCGCGTGCATTTCAACCAGGCCCTGAAGGTCGCGCAGAACATCCGCCCCCAGGGCCAGGAAAATCGCAAGGGCGAAACGCTCCTGGCTGCCGGCACGCGGCTGGGGCCCATCGAGCTCGGGTTGGCCGCCTCCATCGGCCTGGCTCAACTGCCGGTACGGCGCCGACCGCGGGTGGCGGTGCTGTCCACTGGTGACGAACTGGTCGAGCCCGGCAACGCGCTGGGCGCCGGGCAAATCTATAACAGCAACCGATACCTGCTGGTCGCTTGGCTGAAGCGTATGGGGTGCGAGGTCGTCGATGGCGGCATCCTGCCGGATGACCTCGACCGCACGCGCCAGGCGCTGGGTGAGCTCGATGATGTCGACCTGATCCTGTCTACCGGCGGAGTGTCGGTGGGCGAGGCGGATTTTCTCGGTATCGCCCTGCGCGAAGCCGGCGAGCTGGCCCTATGGAAACTGGCGATCAAGCCCGGCAAACCGCTGACCGTCGGCGAGTTTCGCGGCCGCCCGGTGATTGGCCTGCCTGGCAACCCGGCCTCGACCCTGGTGACCTTCGGCCTGCTGGCGCGCCCGTATCTGCTGCGTCGCCTCGGCGTGCAGAAGGTCGAGCCCCTGGGCTTCAGCGTGCCGGCGGGTTTCACCTGGCCCAAGCCGGGCAAACGGCGCGAGTTCCTGCGCGCACGCCTGGAAAACGGCCGCGTGGTGCCGTATTCGAACCAGAGCTCGGGGGTGTTGCGCAGCGCCGCCTGGGCCGAGGGGCTGGCTCAGGTACTGGAGGGCAGCACCGTTGCCGAAGGCGATGCCGTGCACTTCATCCCGATGAGCGAACTGCTCGGCTGACACCGGCAAGCGGCACGAGCGTGCGGTGGGCGTGATTATTTGCCCCGCACGCTGTCTGCATTAGGCAGCACAGTGTTCAATTCCCGTTTTCGGAGCCGTTATGCAAGAGCGTAAAGCGCTGTTGATCCTTCATGGTAAGCAGTCCCTCAACGAAGAGGTGCGGGCGGCGGTAAGCAGCCAGCGCGAGAACGGCTGGGAACTCGCCGTGCGGCTGACCTGGGAGGCTGGCGATGCCCAGCGCCTGGTCGCCGAGGCCTTGCAGGCGGGTTATCCGACCGTGATCGCCGGCGGCGGGGACGGCACATTGCGGGATGTCGCCGAGGCCATGGCCAAGGCCGAAACCGATGCCAGCCTGGTGTTGCTACCGCTGGGTACCGCCAACGATTTCGCCCATGCTGCGGGCATTCCGCTGACGCCTGGCGAGGCCCTGGCGCTGCTCGACACGCCTGCCCAGCCGATCGACCTGGGCGAGGTCGACGGCGAGCTGTTCCTCAATATGGCCACGGGTGGCTTCGGCTCCAACATCACGGCCAATACTTCCGAGGATCTCAAGCGCTTCTTGGGCGGTGCGGCCTACATGCTCACCGGCCTGACTCGCTTTGCCGAAGTGCGTTCGGCCTTTGGTCGCTTCAAGGGCCCGGATTTCGCCTGGGAGGGCGAGTTTCTCGCCCTGGGCATCGGCAATGGCCGTCAGGCCGGTGGCGGGCATGTGCTGTGCCCCCATGCTCGGGTGAATGACGGCCTGCTGGACGTGTGCATCGTGCCGGCCGCTTCCGATGTGGTCGGTACGCTGGGCACACTGCTGTCCGGTGGCCTGAAAGGCATCGAAGGCGTCTCGATCAGCACGCGCCTGCCGTGGCTGGAAATCGACGCGCCCGAAGGGCTGGATTTGAACCTGGATGGCGAGCCCCGTGGCGGGCATCGTCTACGCTTCGCTGCAAGGCCTCAGGCACTACGGCTGCATCTGCCGGCGCAGTCGCCATTGCTGCGTGACTGACTGGCGGGTACTGGTGCGGCGCCGCGCGCTGGTGCAAGATGGCGTTGCGCCATGCCGCCTACAGTAATTGCACGACTGGCCGATAGCTTCATACGAACACCACGCCTCACAGGAGCGAATAATGGCCGGTATTCTCGACACCGTTGATCAACGGACGCAGTTGGTAGGCGAGAACCGCCTGGAAATCCTGATGTTCCGTCTGGCGGGCCGGCAACTGTTCGCCATCAACGTGTTCAAGGTGCAGGAAGTGCTGCACATGCCCAAGCTGACGCTGATGCCGCACCGTCATCGCTTCGTTTGCGGGGTGATCCACCTGCGTGGCCAGACGCTGCCGGTGATCGACCTGTCCCAGGCCATCGGCATGCGCCCGATCGTGCCGGATGAGCGCAGCACCATCATCGTCACCGAGTACAACCGCTCGATCCAGGCGTTCCTGGTCGGCGGTGTCGACCGCATTCTCAACCTCAACTGGGAATCCATCCTGCCGCCGCCCGGTGGTGCAGGGCGCCAGCATTACCTGACGGCCATCACCAAGGTCGACGACCAACTGGTGGAAATCATCGACGTGGAAAAGGTGCTGGCCGAGATCGTGCCGTACGATACGCGTATCTCCGGTGACCGCCTGGCCGATCCGCTGCTGGAAAAAGCCCGTGGCCGCGAAGTGCTGCTGGTCGATGACTCCAGCGTGGCCCTGGCGCAACTGCGCGATACGCTCACGCAACTGGGCATCAAGCTGCACGTCGCCACCGATGGGCTCAAGGGCCTGCAGATGCTCAAGGCCTGGGCCGATGCCGGTGAAGTCATCACCGACAAGCTGCTGATGATGTTCACCGATGCCGAAATGCCGGAAATGGACGGCTATCGACTGACCACCGAGGTTCGTCAGGATCCGCGCTTGCGTGACCTGTACGTGGTGCTGCATACCTCGCTGTCCGGCAGCTTCAACGATGCGATGGTCAAGAAGGTCGGTTGCGACAACTTCCTGTCCAAGTTCCAGCCGGACAAGCTGGTGGATGTGATTCGTCAGCGCCTGGCGCTCGACGAAAAGTAGCGCTCTGCTGGCTTGAGCCCTGGCGGCGGTTTGCGTATAACCGCCGTTTCGCTCAAGTCAGGACGCCGAGCCATGCACCTCTCCGCGCTATACCGTTTCCCTCTCAAATCCGCCATGGGTGAGTCCCTGCCTAGCCTGCAGCTCGATGGCCTGGGCGTGGCCGGCGATCGCCGCTGGATGTTCGCGGATGCGCAAACCGGGCGGTTCATGACGCAGCGCACCTTTCCCCATATGAGCCAGTTGCAGGCGCGCTGGAATGCCGATGGTGGCCTTACCCTGCAAGCGCCTGGCATGCCGGTGTTGCAGGTGGCGTTGCCGGATCCTGACCAGGCGCTGCGCGGTGTGATCATCTGGCGCGACACGCTGCGGGTACCGGATGCCGGTGACGAGGCCGCCGCCTGGGGCAGCGAGTTCATGGGCAAGAGCTGCCGGCTGGTGCATGTGCCGGCAGAGCGGGCGCGCTTCATCGAAGGCAACGTCGATGGCGACGAGAAGGTCGGCTTTGCCGATGGCTTCCCGTTGCTGCTGATTGGCCAGGCCTCACTGGATGATCTGGTGGCCCGGGTCGGCAGGCCGTTGGAGATGCTGCGCTTTCGTCCCAACCTGGTAGTGCAGGGCAGCGAACCCTACGCCGAGGACGGCTGGAAGCGCATTCGTATCGGTGATGTCGAGTTCACCCTCGCCAAACGCTGCTCGCGCTGCGTGATCACCACCATCGACCCCGGGACCGGGGAGCGCAGCGCCGACCGTGAGCCGCTGACCACCTTGCGCAGCTATCGCCAGGGCGAAGACGGCATCCTGTTCGGACAGAACCTGATCAACCACGGCAGCGGCGAGCTGCAGGTCGGCATGGCGGTCGAGGTGCTGGCGTGATCGTCGTCCCGGGCTAAATCGGGACTATTGACGCGCCACCCGGGGCGATTGCACCGGGTGCTTTACGCATGCTGCAGGACTACTGATCGAAGTAACGCTCGTGCCAGCCTACCAGCGGCTGCGGCGCATTGAGCTTGTCGCCGTAGATCACCGCGTAGGACAGCACGTTCTGCACGTACTGGCGGGTCTCGTTGAACGGAATGTTCTCCACCCACACGTCGTAGGCGAGGTGATCGGCGCCGCGCAGCCACTGGCGCACGCGGCCTGGCCCTGCGTTGTAGGCGGCCGAGGCCAACACGCGGTTGCCGTTGAACTGGCCGTAGATCTGGCTCAGGTAGGCGGCGCCCAGCTGGATGTTGACGCTGGGCAGCAGCGCGTTGTTCGGGTTGCTCAGGGGGATGCCGAACTTGCGCGCGGTCTCCTTGGCAGTGGCCGGCATCACCTGCATCAGGCCGAGGGCCCCGGCGTGGGACTTGGCATCGGCCATGAAGCCGCTTTCCTGGCGGGTGATGGCGAATACCCAGCTCGAGTGCAGGCCGCGCTTCTTGGCTTCGGCGGTCAGCGGCTCGCGATGGGCCATGGGGAAACGGATGTCCAGGTCGTCCCAGTACTTGGCCTGGCTGATGGTGCGGATCGCCGGGAAGTACCACTGCATGTCGTAGGCCAGGCGCGCCTGGGCGACCAGCTCGTCACGGTCGAAATGGCGGCTGGCGTGGTACCACTCGCGGCGGCCTTCGACGACCTGGCCGCGGTCATGGAATTCCATGGCACGGCGGATGCCGGGCGCGTTGCGTACTTTCTTGATCACGGCAGGGCTGAGCTGCAGCGGTGCGTTCTTCAGGAAGTACGGTTCCTTGACCTGGTCGGCGGCCATGAAGCCATAGAAGTCGCGCTCCTTGGCCAGGTTGTGGAACAGCGGCTGGGCGGCCTTGCTGTTGGGCTGGGCCAATTGCAGGCTGCGCGCCTGCCAGTAGCGCCAGCGGTTGGTGCTGGCCAGGGACTCGGGCATGCGGCTGATCAGCTTGTTGGCTTCGTCCCAGCGGCCCAG